>Ga0179591_1310080_pt1 | contig 11699 bp, 17 predicted proteins | sample CZOMad2_1_08_16f_FD_182891 | JGI IMG/M metagenome (GOLD analysis project Ga0179591, IMG submission 182891) | Vadose zone soil fungal communities from Angelo Coast Range Reserve, California, USA - CZOMad2_1_08_16fungal (PacBio error correction) | ecosystem: Environmental > Terrestrial > Soil >...
ACAGGAAAAGTCAAAGGGGGCATAAGAACCCTTTCGGGACTATAGCTTACGGTCAACCGGGGGGAAAAAAAGAAAAGCTTCAACAGGGCTTCTGCATGTGGTAACGTCCACCATGGAGGGGGGGAAGACCCGAAATTTAAAAGATAATGGGGGTGGTCAACAATTGGGCAACGGAAAAGGGAAGGGGAAACTAATAGCAGGAATCACTAGGGGAGAATAAAAGGGAAAACAGGACTCATAAAAAAGTTGAAGGATTTGGCAACAGTTTGTCGTTGAAGGATGTCATAGTTTTTCATTGTATGAAAATGGCGTGATAGAAAGTGGTCAATTAAGCTAAGGACACCAAAAAAAAGCCACCGACAAATTTCGTGGTGGGTGGGGGGGTAACTTTTGGAACGAAGTTGGGTGGGATTGTGCGCTCACTGCACGAAGAAAAAAAAAAAGGGAGGGAAAACCCAGTTGAAAAAGGTTTGGAGCCAACGGGATAAAGCACCAAAACTTAAGAAAAAAAAAAAGGAAGAGGGGTTACCCGATTGGTTGAACATGACCGATAAAACTAGCGGGGGAGTACATGGGCAACAAGTCAAACGCCCAGTAACTCGGGCACACGAGAAAATCAGGGGGGGGAGTTTGCGAAACAACCCTAGGCACAAAAGGAAAAAAAAAAGGGCCCCAGTTTGGACAAGGAGGAATGCCACGCAAAAGACCAATACCGGTTAAATCAGGGGTGGGCCACTGAATCAAGGAACAAGGGTGGACAACTTACAAAAGAATCCAATTTGGGGGAAAAAAAAAAGAGGCTGAGCCCGGAAGGGACCGGAAAAAAGTTGGCATTCACATTCAAGTTCTTGAACACGACGGGGGGGGGGGCAACACGTTAAGAAGCCTTGAGTACGGATGGGTAACTGGAACCCTGCACGGACAGAAATCGGCAAAAAGCACGAAAAATAGTAAAACAATCAAGAAGGGTGGAACCACAAAAAAATACCACGCCGCCGACACAGGGGCGGGGAGCCCCGGGGGGGAAAGCAAGGGTCGGGAACCCAAGGGCGACACGCCCGAGGGCGTTTTGGCGGGTGAGGGAGAGGACGGGTGACCAAAACTCAAAAAAGGCCTTGTAAAGGGTAACGCAAAGGGCTTTGGAGGGTGCCGGGACCGGGGGAAAAAAAAAAACCCGGGGACGGGGCAAAAAAGGCAAGATTAGGTCAAAAAAAAAACGGTGAAAAAAAAAGGAAAAAAGGGACGGTAGGTTGGAGGGATCACCATCAAATACAGAGGCGAAGGGCAGACCCAAGAAAAATAAACGCCCAAAGGTTCCAGGAAACCCGATGAATGGGGGACAAAGGGAAAAAAAAAATTGAAGGCTCCCTGCGTGTAGGCTGTGGACGAAAACAAAACCAAAAGAGTGTTGAAATAAAAAGCATTCAGACCCGTAGTAAGAAACAAATGGTACAAAAGAATTACTGTGCACGCCAAGGCAAATGTCTTGGCTAGCGTGTTTAACATTTGTTATCACCTGACTTCTAAATTATGGAACACTGAATCCGAAAGTGTTTCAGGCGTGCACGAAGTCTAAAAAAAGGGGAACCACACATCTGTGTTGGGGCGCTCTGTTTGAGGTCTCACGGCACTGGTAGTAACCGATTGGTATCTTTTCGGGGGGGGGTGGGGAACCAAAAAATCAAAACCGGGGGGCTGAAAAAAACTACCAGGGTACGTGAAAGGCAAACTGGGTGCAGCGACCTGGGGGGTTGTACAAACAATTGTCGTGACGGGGGAAAATCTGTTAAAAAATAGGGGGGGGAGGGCAAGGCCAAAAATGAGGGGACTTTTGGGGAAAAAAAAAAAAAAACTGGAAAAAAAGCGGGGGAAACACGCCTGGGTGTACCTGATCAGAAAGAACTGGGGGGGAAAAATCCCGGGGGTAGGACTGAACCCCCCCCCCTGGGGCATAGAAGGGGAAAACTGGGAAAACGCTTCCCCACAGTATCGCCAGGTCAAAGAGCGGATTGGGCATGGACCACAATTGAGGGAAGAAACAAAAAAATCGGAAGGGAAGTGTTTTTCGTTGGAAAGGATTCTGTATCAAAAAAAGTGAAAAAACAAAAAGCAGGGGAAGGTTCTCAGATGGAAAAAATGAAATTAGGAAAACGGGGGAAGCAGGGTGCGAGAAGACAAAACCGGGGGGGAACGATCGCGATGGCCTAGTTCGGAAGTGAAAGGTGCCGAAAGAATCAGACGAAAAGGGGGGTCAAACAGGGTCTTCTTGGGGCCTGAGATGCACTGCCATCTAAGGGGGGGAGCCACAGACAACAAAAAACGCCTCTGAATGGGACAGAAGGTTGCAGAGGGGAGAACGCGGGGAATAGAACCAAGAGTTCACGGTATCGGATCAGGGGCACAATGCTGTCAAAACATATTGATGGAAACTCGAAACAAAAAAAAAATTGTGTGAAGGGGGATAGTCCCCGAAAAGGCAAAAGTTGGGGCATAAGTTCCATGCTTTAAAAATGAGAGAAAAGAAGGGGGTATGATCTCCACGAAAAAACAAAAAAACGGGGGAAGTCGGAAGAATAGCAGTCACCAAAAATTATGGGCCGCGACTTTGACCCCAACAACCAAAAGCAGACCTGTCCCAAAAACCACCGGGAACGCGGGGCGAGGAAAAAAAAAAAAGCCAAGGCGGACAATCCAGTCCATCAAGGATCTTGGGTGAATGATCATTGGGGCCTGAGAACCCGATAACGGGGCCAATAGACGGGGGGTATAGCAGGGAGGAAACGAACAAGGCACAATTAAATCATCAAAGTGAGGTTTTTTTGTGTCAGCGAAATAATAAAATATGGGACATCAAAGAATCTAAAACAAAAAAAGAACCGCTTACACTTAGGGGGATGCGTCGACGGCAAATCGAAGTCCCCAGGAGGGAATCGAAGCGGGGGTCAACCAACAGGTGTGAGTAGATCCGAAAAGAGGTTGCCGGGTACTATAGAACAAAAAACCATCAGGCAGTGATAAAAACTATGACGGAATAAGGAAAAAAAAAGAGGGGGAAAAAAAAAAAAGGTAGGAGTTGGGGGGCTTGCGGGGGGAATGAAGGAAAAAAAACACAAAAGTCAAGCCTAAGTTCCGGAAGATATAACACGCTTCCCGGCGAGGCCAGGGATAAGTAAAAAAACAAAAAGGTTGGGCCTTGAAGGAGTAAAAACGAATCGTAGCGATGGGGGAACCTGATTGTACACAGGAAAATAAAGCAGACTTGGAGTGGGGAAAGGGGCAAGATTTTTTGGGTTTTTACCACAGATGCACCGACGAATGGGACAAAAAAAAGGGGGCCTGCATAAAGGTGGAAGTTTTGTGTTTAGACCCGAGCAGTAGGGGGTCAAAAAATGGATGGAAATGCCAAAGAAGGAAAAGAAAGTGAGCAAAAGACAGAAGAAAATTTAACAAGAATGGGAATGAGACAAAAAACTGGGGGGGAAGGAGGACGTCGAATGGGTGGGGTCTCCATTAGAATTGTCCAGGAAATAGGTAATAAAGGCAGGAAAGGGATCAAATAATGTGACAAGGAGAAGAAGCCAGGGGGAAAAATAAGCAGAATGATTTTTCGGCGGATAATCAAACCGGTAGAAGGTTCATCGGGGGGGACCCGAGAATCACTCACGTACGCGGAGAGTCGAAAAAATGGAAAATTTGGGGGGGGGCAAAAAAATGGTATTCACGCCTGGGGATCGGAACCCGGGGGGTGTCACTAAAAAAAAGAAAACCGGTTTCTGAAAAACTTCGAAGGGAAGATTTATTGTTTGAGAACACTCAGGCATCCTTGGGGAGGAGACGGCTTCGGAAATGCCCTTACACCTTGGGTCTGGTTTCAGAAAAGAATAGTAAAGTTTGGCACGACAGGGGAAATTAAAGCCCACACCCTGTTGTCAGACATAAAAAAGCAAACGGGAACGACACCAACGGAAAAAGCCGGAAGGTTGGGGTAAACCAGGAAGTAATTACCAAACTAAAAAAACAAAAAAAAGAAAAGAAAAAAAGGAGAGGAAATCCCTTCGCCCCAGACCAACATAAAAAAAAACAAGAAAGAAGCAACCTGATGTGAAACAAAAATCAGCAAAGGGGTGGTCTTCGGGCCGGCAGGGTGGGGGTAGCAAATGAACGATATGGGAATATTGAGCTGTCTGACCCGGGAAGGGTTGATCAGAACGGGGCCAGGTGGAAAATCGTGGACTAATCAGGACATTAGGGGGTTGAAACGAGGGGGGGAGGTAACCTAATAAAAGTGGATTGAAGTCATGACAAATGGGAGGACGGTTCCGGAAACGCAAGGGGGGGGGAGCCTATGGAGCCAAAATTGGATTTAATTGTAGGGAACAATGTGCCCAGGTGATCCAAGGGCACGAAAAAGAGAAAAAAGGTGTGTCCCTCGTGCAATGAAAAACTGACTGAACCGGACATGGGTGGGGGGGGGGGGACCAGGGGGAAGTTTAATTGGGGTGGGACTCACTCAAAAAAACAGAGCCTAGGAAGGCGACCAAAGATTGAAAGGGCGTGGTGTCGGATGAATCATAGGGGGGGAGGGTTAGGGGAGGCCCGGAAACAAAAAACACAAGAACGGGACAAAAAAGCAAAAAAAAAAAAAAAAAGGGAAGGAGTATACCTTGGTCTGTGCCAAAATTCAAAAATTGCAACGGAAAGTAGAGTCGGATTAGGAATTGGATGGTCAATTTGAGACAAACAACCCTGTTGGGCAAATGATAAAAAACCCTGCGGGAAAAACACAAACAACCAACACCTCAGCGGAAACGTGGGACTGATGAAAAAAGATGGGGCCCGGGGGGGAACTTTGGATAATTGGGGCACCAAGTGAGAGAGAAAATCCTCCACTGAAAAAATTGACTAAGAACAAAAACACAAACTGGCCCTATAGGACCTTATGAAAGGTGGGCTGAGACAGAAACAAGATTGCCAAAGGGAAAGTCGGGAAGGAAAGACCTTTATTTACCGTGCGCTTAGGGGTGGGAAAGGGGTTAAAAAGGGGATTGGGTGCAGAGGAAGGGGGATTCTGAAAGAGGGTCGACAAACAATCAGGGTTGGGAAAAGTAAAAGGAAGAAAGGGGGGTGGCAGAATGAAAAAAGACCAAAGGGGAAAACGTTAGAAAAGCCTCTACGGCAAAAAGCAAGGTTGTGTCGAAAAAAAAAATAGAAAGTTGAGGGGGAGGTATAAATCCTGAAACAAAACAAAAACTGGGGGAGGAAAGATATACTCCACAGAAGATTTCGAAGAACAAAAACCTTTCGGGGGACTGTAGAGGTCCGACGGGTCAGGGGAACAAGAAAAAAAGGGGCACCATGTCCTCAAGGACATGGTCTACTTTCAACAAAAACGGGGGGACCAATTCAAAGGGGGGGGGTCAAGCATTCAAAAAAAAGTCAACTTTCAACGAGAAAAGCCAAAAAAGAGCAGGATAAACGAAATAAAGAGAATGACTAGACTGACTCAACCTGGTCAAAGAATGTTCCGTTGGGGGGGTTCAAGCTTGGTTTTGCTGAGTCAAGGTTGTGTCATATGAGATGAAATGTGTTATAATCCAATGTTCCAAAAACTGCTCTAAATGCAAGAAAAAAGCAACCAGAAGTCCCGCAAAAAAACGACTGTCTGGGGGGGTCATACAAAAAAAGGTTGGGGAGAGAAAAGGGTTTGGGGGAGAAAAAAAGGGACAAGACCAATCCAAACTCTAAGCAGACCCAAATTGTTCCGGAAACCAGGGTGAGTGTGGGGGCCGAAAGTCCAGCCCGGAAGATTCGTGGTGTAGGCACCGGAAAGTTTGTGAGCAGGAGAATAAAAAAATACCAGTAGGATTAAATTTACAAAAAAAAAATCCCAGGCCCTCAGGGGTTGAAAAAAAGACCCTTGTACAAATCGCCATTGTGGAAGTTTGCGAAACCACAAGCGCAACGGAGAACAAATGGGTCAACCGGTGACACAGGGTAATGGAAGAGGACCCATGACTCTGTGGCCAAGGGGGAAAACTTGATCAAATGTAAAAGGTGCAAGCACCGATCAAGGGGTGGGCTACATAAAAAAGCGAAAGGGGGGAAAGTAGAAGTTGGGGCATATGCACTTCCACTGGTATAGGATACACGAGGGGGACCACAGACTGTAAGCAAAAAAAGCAAGGTACCCTAGACGAACAGTACTGGGACCCGCTGCGCAACCCAAGGAAAGATCAGGGGACAGCCAAAGAAGTCCACAGAAGAATGATGTTAAAAAAAAACACCGCCGGACGAAACCGGGACGAGCCAGGGGGGAAAAGGAAATTGCGCGGTATCCCACCGCGAAGTGAAGGACAAAAGCGTGTTTGATTGGGGAGGGGAACACTGAGGGGGGCCTGAAAACACCCCGCCGGGGGGGGGGACACTAACAAGTTTCGCCCCGGTGGGGGGTTTGATGGGACTGGAACCAACGTGGGGTGAAATAACTGCAATCAAGGCCGAGGGAAGGGCAAAAAATTTGACAGGCTTCCCAGAAAGGGGGCCTGCTGGATCACCATCAAGGAGAGGAGAAGTTTCGTCGCCGGTCTTCCGAAAAAAACGGCGAAGAGCACCCGGCCCAAAAAAGGGCAATGAAATGTAGGATTCCGGTCGGTGATTAGTGTCGGAACAGATGATCCCCTCACGCCCTGTCTTACATAATCGACAACCGTAACCGGGCAAATCTGGGGAAGAAAGCGCGCTACCCAAAGATCGTGTTGGACCAGTATTTATCAAGCTTTACAATGGACACAATTCCGGGGGTGGGGGGGGGGGTCTGGCCCAGTGAGGAGGACTTTTTAAAAAGACTGGGGCTCAAAAAAAACACATTAGCTCAGCTTCGTCCTGCCGACGCCAAGGTAGCATTTGGGGGAATTGTTGGGCCGCAAAAGACCTGTCTAAAAACTGGCGGGGAAAAGAAACATGGGGCCAGCACGGGGTGGGTCCATTCGTCGGACATAAGATGGATTTCCACGCCCAAGAACTTTGAACTGGTGAATAAAAGCGGGGTACAAGCGGGGGGTACCAAAGCGGGCTTACAAGTCACCCGCCAACTGCGGAAAAGGGGGGGGGGGTTGTCCATTACCGTGCCAATCAGCCTGGAGTGCGTAGAGATCCCTTAAAAAAAAAATAGCCTTGGGTTGGAATTCAAAGCGTTACAACACAGGAAAAAAAATCAGAAAAAAATGTTGGAGTTCAAGGCGTCTTAGCCAACTAGTAAGCCAAAGCCTGGAGGGAGGGCAAACCGGAGAAGGACAACGAAAGCTGGAGGATCCTTGTCCCTGTTGGTGGAAAGCAGGGACAGCCAAGTGAGATGAATCACGGATCCGCAAGGTTAGGGGGGGTCTTGCTGTGACCCTTAGAAGACTGACAATGAGGATTGAGGGGAAAAATTCAAACAAACAGTAATGCTGATAGGAAGGAAAAGAGAGTCCTCACTGAATAAAAAAAAAACGAGAGGTTCAGCGGGAAGCGGACATTGGTGACAATGCTAGTAAAGATATTTGAGGGGGACTTTCGAAAAGGGGGAAGCTCAAAAAGAAAGCGTCTGGTGGGGGAAAATCCAGGGGGTCTGCGGAAAATTAGAGGGGTGGATGAATCAAAAAAAAAAAAAACAGGAGGAAGAAAAGAGAAAATCTAACCAAAGATTATCTGGGTTTGCAAGCAAGGGGGACACCGACGCGGCTGGATCCCAAATTGGCGCAAAGCAAGACCGCGCAAGGAGAGTGGGAGAAAAAACAAGTTGGCCCGAAGAACCAACGAATCCCGTTGAAACGATCGGTGTATTCAACAAAGGAAAAAATGCAGGAAGAGAAGAGGCCAGGGGTTGGTTGTGAGAGAACGTTGGCAAAAAAGAAAAAATAAAGAAAAAAAAAAAGAAACGGATTCCGCGATCATAGGCAAAATCTCAAGACGGAAGAAAGCAGAGGAAAGGCCATGAAACCAAACAGGGGGGTGAAGGTAGAAGCAAAAGTCGTCAGAAACAAATCAAAAAGAAAAATGTGCGTCTCCCGATGCATTAGAATAATTGAAACAAAATCGAGTTTGTGCGGGGCAGGAAGGGGGGGGGGAAGAAGGGGGGAATCAAACAAGGAACAGCTAAGTTGGGGAACGGACTGGGGAAACCGACTCCCGGGGAGGGTAAGGTCCATCACACCACGATTTTGGTTGGCACGGAAGGATGGAAGCCGGGGTAAAGAAAAGGGGTTAAACAGGGATCTGGGGTGGGTACCAAGCGGTAAGGGACCAAAGAGAATTGGGGTGAAAGGGAAAGAGGGGTTGGGGTACCAAAAGAAAAACGGGAATTGACAAAAAGGAAAAAAAAAGAAAACTTTGGACTTTTCCAAATGAAGGCAAACTGGAAATGGCAAACGGATGGGGGGGGAGGGACAAAAAAATATAAAAAGCGGTGAGCAACAAGAGGCATACGCTAGGGGGGGAATAAGGGGGGAGCGACAAACATAGTTAAAAGATAGACGTCTACATAAAAAAGGGAGAAGTGAAAGGTGGTAGTGGAATGAATCATGGAGGGAAAGGAAAAGTTAAACACATAAAAATCCAGGGAAGAAAATCAAGAAGGGAAGTGGGTAGTTAGGGGTTTTGTCGAGGAACGGGAGAAAAAAGGGGATTTCAAAAAAGGGGGGGGTAGGAAGAAAAAAGCCAGCACGCCCATTAAGTAAAGGTTACATGAAAGGGGCAGGGCAGCTGGGGGTTCTGACGAACCCGGGGGGTCGAAGACAGTGTTTTGAAAACGAACGACGCAATCCAAGAAAGGGATGGGGCGAAAAATACAGCAAAAATTTTGGCAGACGCCGGCAAAAACTGCCCCTGTTGAATTCTAAGAGGGCCATTGTTCAAGAAACAGGTTGTCAAAAACCCACGACCGGGTTCCCGAAGAATCAAGCCAGGGGGGGGGACAGCTCGAAGCCGGGGAAAGTGTTGGGGAAAAAACATTCCCATATTGTTGCCATAAAAAGAAACACAGCGAGGGGAAATTACCCTGGTGCAAGGCAATACACAGAGAAAAAAATATGTGGGGGCACGGCAAGGGGCAGGTTTTTGACAGGTCAGTTCGTGAAAAGGTGTAGTGGTTGAAACGTACGGAATGATGGAACAGATGGGGTCCTGGAAATCTTTAGGGGGAAGTTGTGCCAGCAAAGCGTAAAAAAAAAAACAAAGAACAAAAGGAAGGTGAACTGACAGGGATTGGAAAACCCGAGGGTCCAGGGTTGACGAAAAAGTGGGGAAGGAATAGGGCCAAATTTTGAAAGGAAAGTTCCGTTCAAGTGCGTGAAGCCTAGGATAAAGGGGGAGGGGCCGGGTGGAAGTGTGCACGTCAGCACCCGAAAAAAAAATGAACCGTATTGGTCCAACTTTTGCATTACCAAACAGGTGTAACAGGGGCATGGTTGGTACGATAAGTGCACGGAAATTTGGTGGGGGTGCGCAACTCCAAAAATGACTGAGGAAGTCGTAAAGAACAAGAGGGGACTAGGTGGAACTTTTGGGGGGAGGTAAAACAGAGCAAGAGGGGGATGGGAGAAACATAGGAAACACTCAAGTTCACCTTACGCGGGTTTAACCCTGGTACAATTTTGGGGGATAAAACAACTTGACAACTGGGGTGTCAACGCAGGGATGCGGTAATTGGGTGGAGCGCAAAAATTGACCATTACATATAACCAAAAAAAAATGAATTTTGGAAAGGGACCAAAAACCAATGGGGGGGAGCAGAAGGGTTGAAAAGTAAATTGAAAATGGTAGATTGTGCCCCAGAGAAAAAAATAATCAGAAATAAGGAAAAATAAAAGGTGACAACTCAGACACGAGAACCCAAAAAAATCTCTGAGGGGGGGGGGGTGAGTCAATCGCTTCAAGGGTGATTCCTTGTCGATCGTTTTGATAAAACTGTTTAGTGTGTAGCCTCAAGGGGGCCGGTTGGGTCAAAAGGGGGGGTTTCATTAAATGTTGAAAAAAACCGATGAGGGGGAGGACGGGAAATACCCCACCCACCCCTCAGTTGGGTTTTAGGACACAATGCAGGAGGGAAGGGGAACAAAAAGGAAAACAGACCCAATTACAGTTAGAGAAAAGGAAGAACCAGGGAAAGGGCGAAAATTTGGATGTTAAAGGTAGATCTCTCAAAAAAAAAAAAAACGGGGAAAGGAAGAGAGAATACCGTGAAAAACATAAAAGGGTTCGAGAAAACAAAATTGAAACGGCTGTCGAATACAAAAGGGTCAGGAAGCCTTGAAAAAGTCCTGACCGGGAAAGGTTGGTACTGCAAAGTGGAGTCGACCGAGACAAGAAATGTTTTGTCAAAAAAAGAATCCAACTTTAAACGGGGAACTGCGCCGAAACGCAAGGAAGTAGAATAATCGAGGGAGAATCAACCTTTTCATCATGAGGTCCCCAGTTGGTCTCGGGGAGGGAGGAAAGGTTTGTTTTCATGATGGAATTATGCGTAGATCAAAAATGGCCACAGGTCTGCAAAACAAGGCCAGAAAAAAAGAGAAAACAGGCATTGGAGGGGGGGTGGTGGGGTCATCAAACGCATTTTGGGCCAAATGGGGGGGGGATTTGGGCTCAAAAAAGGCCCATAATAGCACGACTGTCGAAAAAAATGAAAGGGCCAAGAAAACACGGTAAAAAAGGGCCCTTCCTGGAAAGTGGAGGCAACGGGTGTTGAGTCAAGGCCGATCCCCGACGCGTGAAAAACTCAGGTAAAAAACCCCACGCAAACTAATCCGGCAATCAAAGGGTGGAGTTTAACAAAAACAAACGGCATGAACAAAAAGGTCAACCGGTTGGGCACAGGAGCTGCAAAAAGAGGACAAAATGAACCGGGGTTCAAGTGCCGTGGGGAATTCAATGGCAAGGGGTTGCAGTTGGAATAAAAGTGGGCTCATAAAAAAAACCGAAAGAACCGGGAACAAGTGTTGGGCATAGTTAAATTGCCCCGGGGGGAAGGGTCGAGGGACACGGAGGTTCAAAAAAATGGAGGCAAGAAAGGTCCTGGGGGGAAAAACATGGGGGGTAACTGAAAAGCTTCTCAACTGAAAACACATTCGGGGGGGGACAGCCGAGGCCAATAGTAAAAGAAATCGGTTTGAACATGGGTATGTCCCACCAAAAATGACCCGGCCGAAACATGAGAGAAAAAAAAAGAAAACAATCAATGGTCAAGAAGACAGGGAGTTCCTGCCCGGCGAGGCGAAATCCGGGGGAGGTGGGAGGGAATAGGAAAGGGGTTTTAAAAAAAATCCTCCGGCCTGGCCGGGCCATACTTGGAGGGGGAACATCAGGGGAAGTGTGGAAAGGGAAATCACGGGTAGGTGCAAACAATTGTCTAGGACTAAGGTGAAGGACTCAGGGAAAAAAAAAAAGGGATATTTTTTCCTACCAAAGCAAGCAGAGGGGAAAAAAGGCAAAAGTCAATGCGACCAAAGGGGAACACAGAGAAACAACCAGCGACCATGGGGGAAAAGTGAAGATTCTCAGAGGTGATTCTTGTGGGCTGACGGCACATATGAAACCCCCTCAAAATTCACGAAGGGAAAAATCAGGTAAAAAAAAAGATTAACAATGCCATTCAGTCTTCTTCAATGGCAGTCCTTCAGTTCACATGAGTTTTGAAAAACCATCCAAATTTGGGGGAAGGA
>Ga0179591_1144415_pt1 | contig 11698 bp, 12 predicted proteins | sample CZOMad2_1_08_16f_FD_182891 | JGI IMG/M metagenome (GOLD analysis project Ga0179591, IMG submission 182891) | Vadose zone soil fungal communities from Angelo Coast Range Reserve, California, USA - CZOMad2_1_08_16fungal (PacBio error correction) | ecosystem: Environmental > Terrestrial > Soil >...
GGGGATGACAGCTTCGGGCTGGGAGCCGAGTGATTGGGGGAGGCCGACATACGCCACCACAGGAGAGACGGCCAGGAACAGAACCATGGAAGAGGGACCGACGAAATAGAAAAACGCCGGGAAGGACGTGTCGGCTGGCCAAACGCCCCATTGCATTTTTGGGGGAGGGGGGTCGCTGGTGCGACCCTTCCACCCAAAAGTCGAGAAAGACGCCGGGAAAGAAGGGTGATGGCAGGGAGAAGTCATCACGAAACGTGAGTATGGTGTGGGTGGCGGGGGAAATGCATTTCGTCTGAGAACGCTGGGAAGACAGAGGTTTCGACACTCATGGGACTGTCCTCCTTGGAAGGACCTTCGAGAACACCAAAAAACGGGATCGTCGCAGACGGCAGGAGCTGCCTGACGAAAAAGATCACCCAAGAAAATAGGTCACGAGACCCAGAGGAAAAGAGTGGCGCTGCGCCGGGATCATTCCAACGGGAAGATGAAGGAAGGGCGTAGGCGCTCCCAAGCACTCTATCGGAAAAGATGGAGATTCAATTAGGTTGAAAAAGGGGGGCACTTGTACAAAAACACAACCTGGGAAAACTCCGAGGGAAAGAAGGACCCAGGAGCATGGGCTCAACCTTCCATCCGCCAGGGGATGCGATTTCCTCCACTTCCCTTTCTGAGTGGTCGAAGGGGAGGGGACATAAGAGGGGGGTTGAGGCGGGCTGACTGATGAGCAGCATCACATTGGAACTACAAGCTAAGTCAAAAACTGGAAAGCCTAAAAGAACGAGGGGCGAGATCGTACTATAAGGAATCTGTGGTACCATTAAATCACCTGGCTTTGAGGAGAAACCCGCATTCAAGGCGATTTACTCCGTCCCCCTCAGGGGGATCAAACCCCGAAGCTCCACGTTGAAACGAAGCGGGTGGGGGCAAGCGCTGGCTAAGCCGTTGCATCCTTGAGATACTCGGGAGAAACCACAGTTGAAGGGCTCGTAATCGGGAAATTCAGATCCTTAAGAGGGATGGGGATGCGTTACAGAATTTCCGGGGCCCCTTGAGGGGTGGAGGTACTCAAATGACGGGGGGGGGGGGCAAAGGGGGATTCTTGCAGTCTGTTTTCTCAGGCGGGGGGGATGCGCAAAGTGTGAGGGGTTCTTGGTTCGTAAGGTGAGGCTGGTGACCTTGCCTTATCCAGCAAACGTCCATCAGTCCACTAAAGCTTTCCTCGCAATCCAACAAAGATCGGCAAGGGCGGCATAAAATAAAAGGAGTAAGGCCGAGTGGGGGTCAGGGAGGGGCCCGGATGCCAGTACGAGCAAATTTTGTTCACGGTTCGCAAAGGTACGTGGCCAGCCCTCGCACGGTTAACGAGCAGCAGAAAGACTTTCCTGAGCCGCCCGGGCAGTGGGGGATGTCATGTTTTGGCGTCACGCTCGAGGGGGGAGGGAAAGCAGAAAAAAAGTCGCAAACCACCGCTACAAATACAGGGAAAGAAACTTAAAGACGCCGCCTCCTCATGGCTGTGAAAGCCCCGGTCGCCTCCATTCCTCAATGAGGGTGAGTACACGTTTCTGAGGGAAGAAAGGTCCAGCAATTCCGCGAGTGGAGGAGTGAGGACGCCGGGGAGCAAAAGTGCGACCCGCCCCGGGAGGAAAAAAAAGGGTGACTCTTCTTGGTCCTGTACGGGGAGGGGTGGAGGCGTCCAGTCACTCAGTTCTTCGTTAACCGCCCGAAGGGAGAGGGCGGGCGAATTAGTGAAAGAGAGAAGCACTCGACGGAAGTGAAAGGAAAGAAGGGAACGGAGAGTTGACGCAATTGTGAGGAGACGTCAAAAAAGGGGCTCCTTTGCCGAGCGTGTTAGCCAGGAGACGCGAATACAATGCATAGACTACTGGAGAACGCTGGTACTCAGGTGTTCTACAGGGGGCAATCCTTTTAAAGTAATCAGTCCATTCTCTGAGACGGGAGGGGGGGCAAACGTGTGCCATAGACTGTTGTGGGTCTTTGGGAATTGAAGTTAGGGCCGAGGTGTCACCAAACACAAACTACCTGACAAGGGCGAGCTGGGGAGAAAATAAGAAGGCCGAACGAAACAAGGGTGGGGGGAAAGAGAAGGGGGAGAAAAAAAAACGTGAAATAGTGACACAAGCAAAGAGCATAATACCTTAAAGTTAAGGGTCAGTCGATCACCATGACACAGGAACCTTTCTATTTCTTCAGCCTGGTGCCGGCTGAAGGGGGTAAAAAAACCGGGGGACCAGGGTCTGGAGGGGGGGATCTGTGAGGGGCCTGGGGGCGGCCCGCGTCGCGCCAGTCAGACGAGCAATCCGTACGGGAGCATTCAAGTCGGCTACCTAAAAAAAGACAGGTTGCGCGGAAAGTGCGGGGGGGGGATTGCGTTGGTGGAGGTCGTGGAAGAGGGGAAACACTACTAGGGGCAGGTCGCTTTCAAGAAGGGAGAGTCACGGCATGCCGCCACGGTGAAGGTACAAAATACTGGTGGTCTCGCTTTAAGCTCACCTTCGTAGGAATGTCCGGGAAACAACTCAAAAGTTATGGGGGGGGGAAAAGAGAAAGATATAGCCTCGAGAAGAACTTGACGGCAAAAGCGAATAGACAAAAAGATGGGAGGGAAAAGGATCCATCTTCTAGGCAGGGCAAAGCCGCAAGGGAAAGGCTTCAAAAGGAAACGGTCGACCCACTCCTATTGGGGGGGAGTCAACCCTAAAGCAACGCTCTAGAGGATCGGCATTCCACCATGCTTTAGGTCAAAAGTGGGAACGCCTGTGTTCAAAAAGCTAAAACTGGACCAGTCCGAGGTCGAATTCAGAATCCCCCGGAGAGATCCGGACATGAAAGAACCCCAGGGCGTGACACTAGACCGGGGGGGGATGGAAAACTGCGCGAGGGACCTCGCTTACACTGGTGAAAGAGATGTGGGGAAAAACAGAGAACAGTAATGTCTGCATGCGAGGCGTGTGAACGCTGAACGAAAGGTGCGCGATCTCTAAAGCCCCCTTTGGTTAGGTGAAGGGAAAGGATGAAAGAGAACGAACAGGCGTCGAGTCTTGGGTACAGGCTAAAGGAAGGACACCATGAGGTATCAACTCTTCGAAATTCACAACTCCAACCTGGGATTACTGAGGGTCCTCAAATACTGGTGAACACCGGAGATCACACATCGCCGAATACAATAGGACGAAAGGAGGCGATGCACTCTTCTCTGCGCGATCAGCTTTCTGGACATCGACAGAGAACGACCAAAGGGGCTGGAGGAGAATATGGAACTAGAAAACCAAAGGATTCCACGAAAGGGGAAAGTTCTAAACCTGCCCTTTCCGGCCGGAACTGTTTAATAAGGAGAAAAAGCTCCAAGGAAGGGGCTGGTCAAAAGAGACACCAGGGGAGGAGACTGCATCGCCTCAAACCCCAAGTACCGAGAAAAAATTCAAATCACCTCGTTGCGGGTCGACTGCAGGAAAGGAGTGGACTCGCAGGAGCATAGCATGGACAGGAGGGAAAGGATCGGAACGAAAGGAATGACCGCGGAACTTGTTAAAGGCGACCGGGGGGGGGTGAAAATCCGCAAATCTGTGATGGCCGGCGGAAACTAGGTTCTTCTGAGGCTGTTCCGGGGGGGAGGGGAAGGGGGAGAGGAGCGCCTGCAACCGGCAAAACCTAAATAACGCGGCCGTCGATCAAGCAAGGGGCACATGCTTCAGGGGGGCGGGCAGTTCTTGGGATGGCAGTTACCGGGGCTCGCAAAAGAAGTCCCTGTAGACGAGGGGGATTTACAAAAAGGGACAAAGGTCTTAGGAACCGGGGTCACAACGGAACGCAAGGAGCCGCGCCACCAAGTCCGGAACGATTGAAATATCCTTCATTTCGAGGGGAAAAGACCTGAAGACCTGAAGGGGGGGTTTGGGGGATTGATGGGCAGCCCGAGTGAAGAGAAGGGAGACTCGGCAAGGTGGAATACGAAACCTACGTCGATGAACTCAAAGAAAATTACTTGTAAGAAAGGCCTACAACAACAGAGACCATAAGCGGGGACAGCTTGCGTAAGAAACGCGCCGAATGGACTTAAAAAAAGGATTGCCACGCAGGAATACCTCGTAAGGCGAAAATCGAAAAACTGAGCCTCCGGAGTGGGAGCCGGATCGAACAGGTTATGCCAAGAAGAGACGAAATGCTCCCACAACATGAATTGGGTCCCAACTGGGATCTCGGTCATATTGCCACTGCTGTGCATCTGGAGAAACTTTACAAACCGCGGGTGGCAGTGGTGTAGAACCGCGAATTAATGGCAGGATACACAAAGAGGCAAATTGCTCGGAAGATCGCTCTTGGTGAGGGTCAGAACGCGGGCCGAAGGGGATTGACGTTCTCCTTTTCAGGTGGGACAATGAGAAAAGGAATCCAGAAGACGCCCGACGAGCTTGCCAAACTTCGAAGCCGGGGTCCAGGGGCAAGGGACGTGTTCGTACCTCAACTTAGAAATCTTCTGAAGGGGCGCCTGAGTGGAGGGAGGGGGGGCCCGCGGATCCAGTGAAACGGGGTCGTTTCTTGTACAAAGAGACTGCCAAAAGCCAGTCCTCACCGCGCCAATGAATAAAACGCATCTATAAATCATCGTGGAAAAAAGGCCCAATATACGCCCAGTAGTCTCAAGGAGGGGTGGAGGGGGAGGAGTCACGGGAGCATAGCCCAAGGAGAGGGAAGGTGAAAAAGGCCTGACGAGAGTAAGTGGTGGCAGGGGGGAGTCCTTTCAGGAAACGAAAGCGTCGGCGAACTATCAGGTGTTCGCGGGGAAAAAAAAAAAAGGCAAGAAGACCCGGTGGACACCTGCGGAAATCTACACCGGAAGGAGTCTCGTTTCGAACCGGGAAGTGCCTGGAAACCCACAAAATCCGTAGCCTTGACACTGTGTCTCCGGGTCCAAAGCAGTCATCAGATAGAGGCGTCGAAATCATACGACTGGATTCAAGGGGTTGGGGGAAACCAATCAAAACCGAATGGGGCGGTTAAAGCCCGAAAAAAACCCGTTCGGAACTGGTCATTGGGTTGTTGTAGACTGAAAATTGGAAGGAGAAGAAAAAGGGGATGGCCGGCAGAAACTCCTTAGCGTGATGTCGTAAAAAAAATCATTCCGACGGATCCAGTAGACGATCTTCTTTCCTTAATCACGACTCAACAACAAAACTTGTTGAGTATTCCAAGAGAATATTTGCGAAAAGGAAAGAGGAGGTCTTGACCGAGGTGGAGGGAGGGGACCCTAAACAAAGCTCACGTCGGGCCGGGGGTAAAAGAGACATGGCCGCCTCGGGAAGGCCGCAGCGAAGCCCACCGTCAGATTTCAAGAAACGGGGAGGGTACGGGTCAACCGAAAAAAAGGTACGGGGGAGGCGCTGGAAGACAAAGGGGAAAAAAATCCGAACGGTCAGGGTTCGGCCAGCCGTATATGGATGGCTGAAAGTCATCAATTCTAAAGGGGGAACACTCCTGGGGGTTGGTTGTCTTGGTCAACTTTCTTCTAAGGGCAACTACAGGGCTGAAGGGGAAGGGAACGGGTGTCCTCTTTCCGTAAGAGGGGGACGCCGACCCACCAAAAGGATCCGACATGCTGTCAAGACTCGGAAGTCAGATTCCACTTCCCGGATAGGAAAAGGGAAACTGCCCAGGTCTCCTGTTAATTCTCCTGTATTCTCCAAAAGGAAAATAAAGCCGTGAAAAAAGGAACAAGCGGGAAGCAAACGGGATGAGGTCAGAGAGAGTAGGATTAACAAGTGAGGTAACGGTCGGGTGGAAGATCCATGGGAAAGAAGAAACACCGGTATCCAGAGATAAGGGGGCGGCCCAAACTGAAAACACCTTAGAATGCTCAAAAAAAGACAGACGAAAGCTTAAGTCGTGGAAGAACCGTAGGGCCATGGGCGCGTCGAAGTCATGGTCCATCCGATTCGAAGAAGGGAAACCTTCATCTAACATTGGCCAAGAGCAGAACTTGTCGAACGTTAGAAAATGTTCTGCCATCAAGCCCTTAAAATCTCTAGTAAGGGGTCAAGAGCACGGACTCGGTTAATCTCGGCAGAGCATCCGCCAGTTCACCTTCTAAACAAGAAGTCCATCTTTCACTCCCTGGAAGAATTCGTCATCCGGTGGAGGCAGCTACCACGTGGACAGGCCCCGAATCTGGGGTGGGGGTCCTCAGTGAGAATCTCGCGGGAAAAGTTTCAGGTGGATACGGCGACCAAACTAGGGGGTCTCCGGATATCGCATTCAGAGTACGCTTGTGGGACCATGAGTGAACATGCTTGTACCTTGAACTTCTGATTTCGGGGGTATGACGAAAAAGGAAAAAAGGGGGGGCTGCAGCGTGTTTAGCCTTAGGGGAGTTCAGCCCATGAAAGATGTTGGTAGTAAGGAAGGAGACGATTCCGGAAGGTGCTAAGAAACGGCCTATTACGGTCACTCTCTAATGGCCGGCTAAGGAAAAAAACCGAGGGGCGAACAGGCGGCCTATGGAGTTCTAGGGAGCCAAGGAATGTCGTATTTAACTCGGACACGTAATAGTCATTTGTTGAATGTGGAAAAAAAGCAAGCACGGGGTCCTTTGGACCTCCCTACCGACCGGGAAAAGAAAGGAGGTGCAAAATCAGGGCAGAACCGAAGGACCTGAAAGAAACTTGCAGTGTGAAAAAGGGGGAGGGGGGGTCCGCTAGAAACCGCGGATGACCAGTCCGCCCACTCAGGAAGAAAGAACATGGGGGCAGCACATTAACTGCTAACCTCACCTTCCTTGTAGCCAAACAAAAAGGAAAGGACGGTCAGGTCGAACGAGGTCGGTCAGGAAGGGGAGAATTTCAGCACGCAAAGAAGAATCAACCTCCAGAAAGCAAAGGCGCGAAGGGAGACGCCCTTCGATACTGTTTAAAGAAAGTTTGCTCCAAGGATCGGTGGGAGGCGAAGCGAGACAGGGAGAAGGGGTGAAACGGCCTGTAATGGGGTAGAAAATCGATAACTTTTATGGGGAACTCGAACAAGAGGGAAGTGGTACTAACAATTTCCGGACTGAAGGACTTTGGTCGGGAAAAGAAGGGAACCATCAGGGGTCTTCCGCTGAGTGGGAGTAGAGCCGGGGACGTGCAAGACAGCCTTTCGCCCGGGGGGGGTATTGCCCGCTTTGTTAGAATTTTTTGCAGGTGAAAAGCAGGTGAGAATCCTGGACAAAATAGCATGCACGTCAGGGGAAGGTTTTGGGACGGGCCCGCTCTTGTTGGGAAGGCTAGCAGCGGGGGGAGCGCAGGGGTCCCAACCACCCCGAGGCGGGAAGTGGGGAGAAGATCTGATAAAGAAAAAACCCGGGTTCAACGGCGCGAGAGACTCGCGCAAGGGATGAATCGGGACAACCAAGAAAACGCAATAATACTTACGTAAGTCTAAAAGAAAATCTATCCGTCAAAGAAGAAGGTCGAAGAAGACCTTAAGGCTGGGGGACAGTGAAGTCACGCCTGTACGGTTTCTGGTCAGGGATAGGTAGAAAGGGACCAAATGTTTTATTCTTCAGTTCGGAACGCGACCGTGCTCCATCTGAAGAACTGCTTTTCATTGCTTCTTCCTTCTAAAAGGGGGGAGAGGAAGCAGGGGGGGCGCCGGAAATAGAAAATTTAGAGGGGCTTTTTTGGCAACAGAAAAAGTAAATTGAACTAATATAGGAGAAACAGGTCAGAAAGGCCCGCATGGCCTCCCTAGGTGATGTTCCAGAAGATCCTCGTGTTATGTTCCTCTAAAGTCCTTTGGGGACGCAGAGGAAGAGAAGATCAAAAACACAAAAAAAAAAAAGGGGGGGGGGGAATTGGGGGGGAGGGAAAGACTTGGCAAGAAGATGGAGCGGAACCACACGAAAATGAACCCAAGGGGGGAGATAGGACTGGTACCTCCAATTTCGGGGGAAGGGGCCTCTGAATTAAAGGATAGGGAGGGGCGACCCCGGCGACAAAGATGTGGTAGAAATCAACTAAACGCAGACAAAAGCACTAGAACTGTAGCGGGGACGCAAACAGGCTGGAGGTCCCTTTCTAAACCGAGAAGAAGTCTATTGTAGAGAGGGGCGGAGAACGGGGGCCGATCCCCAAGGCCGCATAGACCACGAGAAGACCTTCCATACCCGGAAGGTTGACACTCAGAAGGTAAGAAGGGAAAAGGCTGGCTCGACCTCGCAGTTACGGGTGTATCTGGGGGGAACGAAGAAAACGACCCGGAACGGTCTTCTTAGGGATTTGGCGGCACCTCAAGGAAATTTTCGCAAAGAGCGGAGAAGGTTACCGCCCTGTTGTTTTAGGGTGCGACGGTTCAATTAGTGGTCTCCGCCGGGAATGCAAGAGAAAAAAGGGTGGTGGGACACGCGCCCTGAAAAGAAAGTCGGCTGCTGAAGAAAGCCAAACATGGAAAGGGGGAACGGCAAAACCTCAAACGGCTGGTCCTGCAAGACCTTATTCTAAACCGGGAGGGAGAATGGAGAAAGGGGAACCCAGCGGGCCGATAGCAGGGGATAACATGGGAAGTATAGCAAGGCACTAGGCGATATGCACTGAGGCGGCACTACAGCGGGACCTACCACCGAAGAAAAGTCAATAGGGGGAACGATAGGCACACGCTTCAACGCGACGGAACTGTTGGACCGGACCAAAATGGAAGAGTCGGTAGAGTTGAGACATTCGCACTTCGCCCGAAGTCGGGTTCCCCGCGCCCTTCGGCGTTTCTAAAGAAACGCAAAGCAGGAAAAATCCACGAATGAGGAAAGGACAGAGGCTTTAGAAGGGTTGCTGGAAAGGTGAGTGACGGTAGCCAAGGCCCGCAGAGAGCCCTTGCCTGGACATGAAGAGGGCGGGCAAGCTGTCCGGCCTCCGCTAAAAGGTCATTTCAAAAAAAAAGGGGGGAGAATCCGCTGCGGGAACGGGGGAAGTGGCTGGAACATGGGTCAGTCTGGAGGCGGGCTGGAATGGTCGAAAGAGGTCTACAGTACCTCAAAAAGAAGAAAAAACTTAAGCTGCGAAAAACCGGCGTTCTGAAAAAAGAACCGACGGTGAGAACGGGAGCGTTGACAAACAACAGGTTAGGCGGAACCGTGCACAACGGCCGGGGGGCCAGTAAAAGCGGAAACGGCCATTTTTGATCGTGCGGCTGTCCGCCAATGGCCAAAAGGGTTGGATTGAGCGGGAAAGGCCAGAGCGGGCGCAATGAGGACGAGAGTATCACCGGAAGGCTCCGGAAGAAACGTCCGATCCACAAAGGCCGACGCCTTCCGTGCGGCGAAACTCCGGCCAAAGGACATGAACCATCAAGGTGGGACAGAGGTGCAAGCCTACGACAGTAAAGAAGTGCAGAAAAGGGTCCTGTCACGCAGAAAAAATCAAGCGGACGCTTCGATTCTATTATACTGAGAAAATCCGAGTTGGGGTACTCCAGATCTCGAACGAGAAGACTATGACCGGACTACAAAAACACACCCGTTCTTTTGCAAGGCCCACTTTTATCGCGGGCAGATAAAAAAAGGTGATGCGGCAAGAGGTACAGCGGTGGGGACGGAAGACAGCATGCCCTGGAGGAAGTGAAGGCCAACTATTCCTTTCTCTGAATATCGAGGAGAGACGTGTTGAAATTTCGGCGGGAGGGGGGGAAAGGGGGGGACATTTTTCGTGAAGAGAAAAGGGGGAGATGAAAAGGGAGGATAATGCGTTCCATACGCGCCAGACTCAGGTAGGGGGCCAGACCAAATAGTAAAAGTCCTTCCGAGTGGATGACCTCTCCTGACAAAACGGACGGGGGGAGCCAGAAAAGGTGGAAATGTGGGGAAAAATCGAGAGAGGGGGAATGTGGCTGGGCCCAGGCGAGGCCACCCATCCGGGAAACAAACACGATTAAACGGAAGGGGGAATCGATTAATCCTCTTGGGAACTAGCCTCGCAAAGGGAAGAAAGGTCGTTTGGCTTGGAGGACGGAGGGGCAGCGCCAAACCGGCGAGAGGGGGAAGGTGCTGACGGAAAGTGAAGGGGTTATCTGCGTCCTGCAAGGAGTAGCTAAAGATCTCCTGGTGTTTGGGGCTTCCCTAACAGAAGATAAAAAGTGACCCCCTGGTCCTGACTACCCATCGTATGCCGCAAGCCTAAATGAAATGAAAAGCAAAAAAATCCTGAGGGCAGGGGGGAAGGACCTCGGAACGGCGAGGGGGAATAAACCTCAATAAAAAATCTTACGAAGAATACTAAAAGAGGGTGGAAGGTAATGCACCAGAACGACCGAAAATCATGGGGAACTGGTGTGAAAATCCCCTACCGTTGAAAAAGGAACTCTTAATGGGGGCGTCGCTTCGTCAAGGCCGCGAAGGAAGGTTTTGTCCGGGCATGGGTTATCGAAGGAGGAGGAGGAAAGTGAGGGACAAGCTAGGCTACAGAACTACGATAGGGAGGGCATGCCTTCTTATCACCACAACAGAGAGGAATTTGCAGGAAAGCCTGGAGAGTAGGAGGTCCCAGTTGAAGGGTGCACCTAAGTACTGCGCTACTACGCGACTGGCCGACAATCACCCGGGAAGCCCTACGCCTCCTACTCAAACCTTCTCGGTTTCCTGGAGAAAAAATGGCAAAAACGAACCATGTCTTTGGGGTGGCGAGAACTGGTGGTTAAAACCAGTGACACCAAGCAAAGCAGGTCGGCGCTTCACCACAAGTCTTGCAGACGGCAATAAAAGCTAAATTGCCAGCTCAAACGGGGGGCGGGCAGGAAAAGTTCGTCTGCTAGGACGGGCACTACGAGTTGTCCCTAAGCATTTTAAAAGGTCCTGTGCCTGCCCTGGGAGGGACGACGGGGGGAAACCACCACTGCTATTCTAAGGAACTGGATTGAGAGTCAGTAAATCGGACGTAAGGAAAAGCAGAATTTGGGCAACTCGCCGCAGGGGAGCGCCGGGGGGCAAACGAAAGTGGAGAAGTCAAAAAACGAAGAAATTTCGGGAGTCGCTTCCGACGGAGTTTCAAAGAGAGCGAAAGATTCATCGGACTAGGTTCAACGGGGTCTTTTTCCGCGACCGGGTCCAAGAAACGGGGAGCCTAGAGCGAGGAAAAGAAAGCAAAAGTCGCAGGCCCAGTCAGCCTAACGGAAGGCTGGGTCCAGCCCACGTCGCCTTCTCTAAGGTCTTTTCCAAGCCAGAGAGGTCGGCGAGGAGGGAAGGCAGGCATCTCCATTGCATCTAAAAGGGAGAAATTATGAAACACGGTCAAGCAACAACTCCGCGAAGAAGAGTCTACACTTACTCGGGTTACAGAAAGTCAGCAGCCTGCTTTTAAGACAAAAAGGCGTAGTTCACTAAGGGGTAGCCAATGGCCCGCCTTGGGATCTTGAAAGCGGAGCCACTTTAGGTTCCCATTGAGGGGGAGCAGTTTCAGGGATCGGCTGTTAATCCAGTTTCTATCTGTCGACCACCGCCTCCTTATATTAGGAGAGACGTCCGATGGGAAAAAAAGCGGGGGCAAGTTCCGTGTCATTAGTAGCTTTATCAAACGCGGGCCAGACGATTATGTGAGCAGGGCGGGGGTGGCTCTGCGGTTATCTAAAAGCAATTTCTTCAGCGTGGAATCTCTGGCGGCAAAGGGCACTTGCCTGGTCAGAAGAATCTTCAGCATGGGGGGGACAGGGGGGGGACGAG
>Ga0179591_1275284_pt1 | contig 11698 bp, 10 predicted proteins | sample CZOMad2_1_08_16f_FD_182891 | JGI IMG/M metagenome (GOLD analysis project Ga0179591, IMG submission 182891) | Vadose zone soil fungal communities from Angelo Coast Range Reserve, California, USA - CZOMad2_1_08_16fungal (PacBio error correction) | ecosystem: Environmental > Terrestrial > Soil >...
CGTAAGGGACAGAGGCTGATTTTGAAACTCGGACAGTAGTGGATCTAGAGGAAGATCATTGCTTCTCGGGGAAAAGTTATTCTTGAGGAGAAAAGAAGTGTTTGACGCCAAAAAATATATGTGGACACGCATTCCCTCCTCAAAAATGTAAGGTTCGGCCGGGGGGGAATGAAGCCCTGGTAATGAAATTTCGGATGTCTGAGCTGCCTCCGAGATAGGGAAAGGGCTTGGACTTGTCGTTCGCTTGGGGGGAAAAAAAAAGCGTTCTCGAGAGTTATTAAAAAATGGCAAGTGGTCTTCTAAAGGAGGTTTTAAAATTGTCTGGCATCGGCGTTCTGGCAGAGCTGAAATGGGAGTCTGCAGGCGAGGGAACATCTATTAGCAGGGGAATGAAGGGATTCAGAGCGAATGGGAGGAGGGGGTAATAGGGTCCAGGGTAAAACCTTTACTTTGTGGATCTTGTTGGACAATGCGCGGACCTTTGAACGCCAAGGGAGCAATGACACTCCTGATCAAAGTAAGTAAATAGGCAGAGGAGGACAAAGGGAAAAAGAAGGGGTTGGGGGGGGATAGGGAATACAAATGTCCTGGATCTGAAAGTTGACCAGGACCATAACAAAATTGAACTGATTAATTCTATTCTGAAAGATTAGGGGGGGGTTTTTAAGAACTTCCTTGATTCAAGACGGCGGGTGAGCCAGTGTCGGGGGAAGAAGGGCGCGGGCCCGTGATAGTCTCACATATGACGGGCCACAAGTCGTGCAAAGGCAAGATCTCATATTGTTAAATGTTCTTTTTTAGATTCCACTCTGGAGGGGAAATTATTAATAAAACCCTTTGGTTGAGGAGCGAGCAAGGAGTTTAGAAAAGAGGCGGACTAGAGATACGTATTCAGAATGAAAACCTAGGGAAAGCCGCGGAAGGATGAAGTTGAAGAGTACCATCCAAAAGAAATGTACTGCCTGAGTGTCAAGGAGACTAATGAAAGCCTTGAAAGAGGACACGACTAATATTTAGACGCATTTGTTCCAGGGAGGTTCCCAAGAGAAAAACCTCTGGCACCATAAGGTATGAAAACAAGTTAAAAAGGGAAAAAAAAAATCAAGTATAAATACCCAGATCAAACATAATCGGAAAGGTGGGGAGCCCTTAAAAAGAAGATCTTGAAACTGACGATCAAACAACGACCTAGGAAAGGAGATTTGAAAGAGTAGGCAAACCAAAGGTTAACAAGGAGGTCCGTTTTGAGGATAAGCCGGAACTAAGGAGGGAACACGCAATCACCGACCCCGGGGGGGGGGGGATTAGAATAAAGAAAAGAGAAAAAAAGGGGCAAACTATAAGGAACCGTTCCATTTAACCCTCATATTCCGCTCTTCGAAAAACACATTAACATGAACAGGGGCCCACCGTTGGGAAAATTTTCCCTGGTTGAAAAGTCCAAAGATATCAAACTACGAACGACGAGGAAAAGGAAAGAAATTATTATATGGTACAGTTCCCTGATGGCGGGGGAAGAAATCAGGGTCGATTCCTCAAAAACAAAGATCAATTGGCGGGTCTAAATTAGGAAAAGGTCCGCTACGCACACGTAACTAATTTTTCGGAAAAACGAGACTTCGAAGGCACATGCAAGGGAAAGGGAAGAATATCAGGTTGGGTGAGGCGTGTATTGAAAAAAGAAACCGGTAAAAAGCACCTACACACCTTCGTATTCAAATCCTGATCCTCTGGGGGGGAGTCGGGGGCAAGCAGAAAAAGGTAGAAGAATGCGGGGGGAGCGGGGGAAATATCAGCAGCACCAGCATGGGTTCTAGCGTAACGAAGAAGGTACAGCAACTCCTTTACTTTAGACAGAATGGGATAGGCTGACTCCGGGATCCGTACCGCGGGGGGAGGACGGGCATGAGGGGGGGGAAGGGAAAGGCTTTCAACCGGAAAAAGAAAGCACAGAGGTGGTCGAACCAACAAGTTAGCTTAAGAGGAGGGAGGAGGTATTCGGATTTTTGTACTTAGGTCCGTGGAGGTCCAAAGCAAACATGGAATAAAAGAGGAGCGGAATTCGTACCAACGACCAGGCGACGAATCGAATTGGCGACAAGAATCCAAGAAAAGGCTCAAGAATCGGGGAAGGAGGAGAAGAATACGCGGGTTATCTCCAAATGATCCGGGGGCGAATGACGGTTACACGGCAGGGTGTACACGATTACGAGGAATCCTCTAGCCTAAGGGGAAGGTTGCAGGATACGAAGCATTTCCAATGGTGTCCAGCGGGACAAAAACAAGATGAATCAGCAGCACAATCCATGAGAGCCTAAGAGGAAAGTCCTCTTGGAGAATAAAAGAGACACAGGTTTGTACCGGGGCGTGGTGTGAAACCCCTAGACCTACTTGGAGGGGGTCATAAGAGATGAAGTAAGAAATCAGAAAACGAGGAAAAAAAGATGCCGACTACGTGGGTTTCGGGATCTTTTTACGCAGTAAATAACAACAACACGGGAGGGGGGGAAAGCGATAAAAAGCCTTCAGTGTGGGGAGGGACAACTAAGGGGAAAGAATCGTGAACAAAGAGGGTTGATCATTACTGAAGCCTTTCGGAGCTGTTCCAAAAAGATAGGATCGTGGACAAGGGGTACACGACCAAAAAGGCTGGGATGCAAGGAGAAACCCAGAAAGGGATTCCGAAAGGCGGAGTCATCAGTTTTAAAAGTAGGGTGAAACATGTTGCAGAGTACAGAGTTGGTTACATTTCTCTAAAAACTCCAGGAAAAGGACAAGAGACAAGAGGATGGAAATCGGGAGAGGACAGCGACTGGTAACGAAAAGGGACCTCGCCCCGCAGATCAGAAGGAAGAGCCGAGAATAGCTCATAGCAGAGAAGTCACTGTGTATGAGGGGCGAGCGCTCGCAACAGGAAGGGGGGAGTAAGAAGACAGGGAACGCGGGAGAAGATAAAGGTGGCCTCTTGAACCGGAAACGAATACAAGACACGCTCCTCCTCCTGAAGGAAAAAAAAAGCGCCAGGATGGCGACCATGAGGGGGTTGTTTTGTGGAGGTTACCAAAAGAAACCAAGGCGAGGAACACGGCCCGCCCGATAATCTCTCGTAGTCCTACCTAGAAAAAATGAATGCAAGGGGGAGGGTTGGCGAGGTCTGAAAGGCTGCCCGCTAAGTCCCAGGAAAAAAAAGCAATGAGTGAAAGGGGTAAGCAAAGACTTACCCTAAGGGGGTTATTGTTAATACTTTTATCATCAGAATCAGACCAACCATACGGGAAGCAGAAAGGTGAAATAAGTGGGGGGTCGTGAAAGTGGGTACAACAATGTCAAGATACGAACGAGTACTCACCTTGAGAAGATCGTTGAAAAAAAAATCGGGGAAAGGAAGTTTAGGGGGAAAAATCGCCCTTCTCTGGTGTAGAGGAACAATGGTTGGCGAAGGGTCCCTTACATCGGACGGGGAGCATTTCGACAAATTTTGGAGGGAGAAACTCGGACTAGAGGGACCGGGACAAGGACCGTGACAGGTCTGAGTCCCGAAGGAAGGTTGATCTCCTCTGGTAAGGAAGCCAAAGAGGAATTGGGAAAAATATCAGGGCATGTTCTTTGATGAAACGAATGCGGGGAGATTCGTTGAAAAGGGGGACCGTGTGCGCGTTTAGATATGTTACGAAAGGGGTGTCTTATAGTGAAATTAACACACCAGCATAAGCCGGTGGCAGGTTGGCCATGAAAGAAGTTCCTGCGTCCTAAAGGACGAAAGCGTGGTGGTCAAGGGTGTGCCGACTATTCGCGTCTCATAAAGAGGGGAGAAGAATGTGAGGGTGGGATTCTGGGGAGCATCATTGCAGAGATGTTTGGGAAATCTAATCAAAAAAGCTCCTTTCGTGGGGGAGTTGGGGAAGGGTGGGGGGAATGGAAATAGACGTTATTGCGTGCGCTTGTGGTGAAGTGTGGGGGCTTGAGGCTCCAAACGACGGAAAAATGTAGTACATTAGTGCCAGGGAAAAGAGAAGTACAAGCGACGTTCGATCGTAACTCCTGACCGAGAAAGGGGGGGGACGCTCAGGGAGCGGCAGAATGAGGAGCCGCGCCTTGGTCCGGTCCGAGAGTCCTGGGGTATTTTCATCCAGAGGATCAGCTGAAGGCGGGAGAAGCGAAGAAACAAATGGACTCAACTTACAAGAAAAAAAGGAAAAAACGACGCAGTGAATACTTCAAAACCAAGGAAAAACGTATCCTGAGGTTTAACCCTCCTTTACCTGGGGGCCAATGGGGATCAAGGGACCTGGACGGGGGGAGGACATCAAAAGTCAAGAAAAAGGCTGCGAAAAACCACCAGGCATGTGTTAAAGGAGGGGGAGGGGAACATACAACAAGAATATGGCAGAGACTCATCGGGGGCTCTGGTGTTGAAAAATGGGGCAAAAATGGGGGCAGGACCCATAAATGGAAGTATCTACAGGAAAAACCAATATTCCAGGGAAGGCCGGCCGGAAAGCAACATGAACTAAGGGGTGAGGTTAGGACTGTAAGGGGGGGGAATTTAGCACACGGGCAACCACCGCAGTGGAACAATAAAACCATAAAAAGTAGATACACCAGAGTGACCTCCCGCCAAGGGAGGAGAAATAGGGCATGCTAAGGAGCAAAAAATCGATAAGGCCGAGCGCAAAGGGAAAAGTTCGCTTAAAACGATTACGACATTCCAATTCTCATAAACCACGGATCGCCGAAGGAAAAAGGGGAAAGTAAAGGAAACGCGAGAAGCAGCCGATAGATGGGTCTCCTCAAAGAACTCAAGAAGAGCCGAGCACGGAGCATCGCATCCATCCTAGGAAAGTGGAACAAGGGGGGCGACGCATGGCAGCCCTGTGTCGGGGGGAAGAGGTGAGGTTCTAATCAAGACAAATATCTTCCGACTTCAGGGTTAACTGTGGACACGCAGTCCATCTAACCGCTAAACGTCACAAACACCGCGACCTGAACCGGAGAGCCCTCCTTGACCTAGACGGAGGACGCAGAATCGCCCGTCCATAAGATGGGTGGGAACCGAAATGGGGGGGGAAGGGGAGTGAAAAAATCAAGATCAGTACGAATTTTGTCTGAGGGGGCGAGAAATATCTGCGACCAGCTCCTTTAGGCACCAGGAACTCGATGATCTCAGATGAAAGACCGGGGGACAGCCAGATTTTAAAAGCGGATACTAATATCCGGTGTCCTCATTTAATAACATTGTGTTTCTAAGAGGGAGCTCTGTTGGAAGATCAAAAGGGCTACATCAGTGTCCCTAGAAGAAAAAAAGGAAAAGAGGGAGAAAATGCTGGTCAAGGGGAATGATGCGAGGTTGGGGGGTGGAAGATAGAGGGAAGAATAAGCCAGCAGAGGGAGACCGGAGACATTTAAAAGAGAGCCCTCAAAATGGGAAAAAATAAGAGAAAGTCGCCCAGACGCAGGGGGGAGGGACGGAAAAATTATCGAAGAGTCATTCCGACTCTGCGGGTCTTTCCAGGGACTGGAAAGCTACAATTCACGAGGAAAGTCTATGCAGCAACGTTCAAAACCAATCTTGGAAGAAGAAGGACCTTTATCTCTCAACAAAAAAAAAACAGGGGGAAAAGAAAAAGGAGGAAGAACGGAATGCAATTCTCAAACAGATTTAAGAGGGGGGGCGGTGAAGGTCCAGAAATGAATTGGGGAGTGAACATTCTCCTGGGCACACTGAATTCAGAGGGCACATGAACGCCCTCCGAAAGCGGGGAATAAAAAAAAAATTACAATAATGACTCAAATGAAGGCGATGGAGATCGTCGCGTGATGGGGATTTTGTGGATTTCTTGAGGCTTGCAAGTTCCATGTTATTCTATCTGGGGAAATAGTTAGAATCCGCAGAGGAAAAACACGAACATCAACATAAGGGCCAAAGGCAGGTTATTGACAGGGGGAGAAGGGTCCTGTAGTCAACATGGGGGGGTGATCCTTCCTTGGGGGGAAAGGACCCCAACAGACTACTTGCGAACCGAAAGGGATGAAAAGAGGAGAAGTATATTCTGTAGCTGAGGGGAAGAAGAAGAAGAGGGAGGAGGGGAGGTGGGGAATCGGCGCATAGTGGGGGTCCGGATGGCATTAAGTAGTAGCCCAAAGGCTTGAAAACGTTAGTTCTAGGAAAAAGGGTCTACCCGGCCTCAAAGAAGGCGATCCTTGCGAGACGGGGAAAAAAGCTCCAAATCGGGTGAATAGTCTACGGGGAGGCACTCTCTTTAAAAAGGGGAGAGGGGGGAAAGGGTTGTACGGGTCAGGCAGAGAACGATATGGTGACCCAGGAGGAGCACCGGCATGGAACTCCTCAAATGAACCGGGCAGGGAAATTGGCCCAGGAATCGAAAAAATGGGGGCACTAGGGATGGCTTGGCTTCGGAGAAGGAAATCTCTGTGAGGGGGGCATTTCCCTCGGACCAAATTACGGAGGAGGATACACGGGAGTCGCTCGGAGTTAGTGAAAAATGTCCACTGTGGCTAAGTTTAAGGGAGGCTGGGCATCGTAGTAAGCGGTACGACGAAAGGGAGGGATGCGGCACTCCAACTCATAGAAAAGAGTCAAAATTGCAAGAGCGAAGGGCTAGGTAGTGTACTACTTTTTTTGAGTTATGGGAGATGGTACTCCCTGCGCAGGGAGACAAAAAACGAATGAAAAGGGACGGTCAACCACACGAGAAAGAAGGGAAAAGGGGGGAGAGGATCATCAGGATCAACTGAATCTGTGGGGTGGTGTATGTTCTTTGCAAAAAAATGTCTAAGGGGGACCGACATGGGGAACCGGGAAGTGAGACGAAGAATCAAAAGGGGCCTTGTCGCAAGAACGTCCTGGTATTGAAGAAATTGGGTAACGCGCCAGTGGGAGGGAGAAGGCCGGGGGAGACAAGGGCGCGAAATATGACCAAAGGTAAAGGGCGGTCAAAAGGAAAAATCCAGGGATCGGTGGCTCCGCGAAAGGATCATTGCGGGGTCAAAAGGGTCGTATTTTCTTTAAACAATTAGAGAGATCTGATCCCAGGGGATGGACAGAGGGAAAGGACGCGCTAGCGCGGCACACGAGGGACATGACGAAGGGGAGGTCATTAAGGGAACACACGAGGCACTCGGCCAGGGTTAAGGGAGATGAACGCGCTAGAAATCAAAGAAAAGAAAGAACTCGAATTGTAAGAAAAGGTTTGTGAAAGTGTAGGAGCCAATAAAAAAAACCCCTCGCAGAAAGGCGAGGAAAAAAAAAGGAAACCTGAAACAGAAAGTGGGGAAAAACGGGAGTGGGACCCTGGAAAATCTCTTGGAAACCGTAAAGCACCCTAAGAACAAACCAACCGCGGATGTTGGGGAAGATATCGACAATCGCAAAAAAACTTTAAAACACGGTGACACATAATAAGGAAAGGATGATCTGAAAACTCCAGGTAAGGCTGCATGGGGGGGGGGGAAATGATCAATAGTGTCAAAAACCAAGACAAAAATATCAGAAAAAAGGTCGACTAAGCTTCAGAGGGCACCAACCTGAAGAAACATAACCTAGGGGGGAAAATTACCCGAGGGAATACGAGAGAAGCAAACTCGAAAACTATCTCCAGAAATTTGAGTGGAAGGCTCTAGCTTGTGGGGGGGGGGAAGCAATACCAAAAAGTGGGAAGGCAGGAGCAACATATGTAATGGTGGGGGGCCAAACAGGACTATCAGATAACCATTACAGAAGTCTATTTGGGCAGTCGTAAAGATTGGTAAGTCTGTATTAGAACAGGGGAGGATTAGTGAGATGGGACCTTGCAAGGATTAAAAAAAACACTAGGGTACCCATGGAAGAATGTCTGGGGGTATTACACAGATGCCCAGATTAGCCATCCAAGGTGGGTCAGCGGGGGGAATTAAGGATAAGAAGACCAGCAAAAGGGATAGAAGATTCGACCTTTTCTCAGGAAAAGGAAAAACCTCCAAAGGGGCGCCTCTGGGAATTCAAAAGGGTCGTCTCCTGAGGACAAGGAAACAAGAAGTTAATAGGGGTGGACCCGGGGGGAGCTCTTTAAAGGGTGTCTGCTTAAAAGGCAAAAAGACGACGACAGACGCATGATAAAAAAAAATTCGTCCAAAGGGAGTGGATGTACTTCTCCTCGGTGCAGGGTTAAAAGGAGGGCGGAAAGACCTCCTGATAGGTCGTAAAGGCCTCTACAGAACCGTACTGCAAAGGAGCTAAAGGGGGGAGATCAACGTACAAATGTCTGATCACGTCTTTCGATGGAGAGAACTTAAGGGGAGAGATGAAGTAGGGGATACCTACGGGTGCGAAGAAAGGAAGTAGGGGGGGGGGCAAATAAGCGAGCGGGAGAATTCCTCCTATTCGTGATCAAAGCCGGAGGGGGGAGGTAACAGGGCGTGAACAAAAAAAGGGGAAAGACAAATCAGCAAGTGATATCCAGAAATCGGAACTTTATGTTACCTCTGAAAAACTAAAAGACTTGTTTTTACGGGCAGGGGTACAAGCCGAAATAAAGAGAGAGGCCGCGCGAAAGGTGGGTTAATTTAGAATAACAAGGAGTGTCCATCGCCACGGGACGCGCCTGGTGTCGGGGGTTTTGACGACCCAATGCAGTAAAAAAGATCTACGACAACAACACACCTGGAGGAAAGTTCCCTGCGTGTGGGGGAGACAAGGCATCAACAAAAGAAGGGGACAGACTGAGTACAACTCCTAGGGATGGAAAGGTTGAGCAATCCCGAGCGAGGAAAAGAATGGGGGTAAGGAGTGCAAGGACAAACGATAAAATCATGCTGGGGTCAGAGGTGAGAGAAAGTGAAGGTCCTTTGTCGTAGTAATGATTGGGCTGATAGGGGGGGGTAAAAAGTTGCAGGAAAAAGCCGGTGGACATGCGCAGGATAGGGACATGCAGGGGCACAAAGAGGACAAAGAGTCTGAAACGCAGCTACTGTAAAACTATTGACCTACGAAAGTCAAGAAAAGGAAGAGGAGAAACGAGTTTAAGGATCTAAAATTCCAGCCTTAGGGGGGAAGAGCGATCGCGCGAAGTACGTCCAGTCAGAGTTCTTGGGGAAAACTAATCGCGGGTAGTTCTATCATTTGGAAGAGTGCTGAAAAAAAGGAGGACAATCCTCAGAAGCCGCGGCCGATTAAGCGACTGTGAGTACATCGTTGCGTGGTTTGGGGAACAGGCGGAAAGGCAAAAAGCGTCGGCACAAAGAAACTCAAGATATAGCGAGAAGGAAGGAAGGAGAACACAATGGGAGTTGCAAGAGAGGTGACGAAGGGCGGAATTAACTTCTTCACTTAATAGACAGAAAGGGGGCGGTATCATTTCAGGGGGGTAGAACCAACTCAATGAAAAGGGAGAGAGGGGTGCCGGTTCAAACACAGAAGCAGGATCCGGACCTTGGTTTGTGCCATTTGCAGGAAAAAAACGGAAGTAATCACTACAGAAAAAACGACCGGTTTCAAGCGCCGGAAAAAAAAAAGAGGGAGATCTGAAAGAAAAATCGCCTTTTGGAGAGGAAGACGGTGGGGCGAAGTCGCCCAGAGCCTTTGACTCAGAGGGGGGTTCCTTCACGCGGGAACGGTTTAAAAAGTTATCCACGGGCAGAAACATGAGGGAGAGATGAAGGTCTGCGTGTCGGAATATTCGTTCGTTTCAACTCGAGTAGGGGAAGAAGTCCAGCCCGGGAAGGGTAACAACGTTTGTCTTGGGAGGGTAAGGGGGGAGGTTAAGAGCGGAATCTAAGGTTAAATGGTCGTGGAGGGAGGTTCTGCGTGGGGGGAGGGGGATCGTATGCTCATCAAAAAAGAAAAAAAAATTTCCTGGGGATGGGGGAGTTGAACTCAAAAGGGGAGGCGTACTAACCGCCTCCTCCATCTGGGTCAAAAACACCACAAAAACCAACAACACACCCCAAACCCCGTGGGTTGCGAAGAGAAAAAAAAAGTAAGCTTCGGTGCGTTTTATGCGTTCAGTTCACATATATGTGGGGCACAGCTAATCACACCTCTTTCGGTACGGGGGAGGGAGACCTTGGGGGAAGGTTATTGGAATAAAGCCGTGATGGCCGCGGTTGTATAGCGGGTGGGGGGCTTGATGACTACATGTAAAAAAAGAGATCTTGCCTGCCTGGAAGGCTGGAATGACGAAAAAAAGCGGGCACGCGGGGACTCAGGCCGGGGGGGAGATTCAAATGTTCGAGTCTAGGAAGCCCGGGTTCAAGGCGCTAGACTCCTGGTTTCTCGTATTGGGAGGAAATAGGCACTGAAGCTAGAGAGATCCGCAAGTAACAGCCTTCAAAGAATGGCCAGTACGGGTAACAGAAGAAAGTGAAAAAAGGAAACAAAACGGACCGGGAGGGTCCCTCAGGACTGGAATCAGTAGGCTACGGGATGAGTGATCAAAGAAAACTTACACTTCAAACCAGGGAAGTAAGTAATATGAGATGGAAAGAAGCCTCAAATTGACAAGATCAGCGGCATCGCCCAGAGGGGGGTTTCAAAATTTAAGAAAATGTCGAATCCGCAAGTAAAGAACGAATATTCCGAAGAGCAAAACAAAAAAAATAGGCATTTTTGAGGAGCACGGATCTTCACTCTGGAGAGAGTGAAAAAAAGGAGACTGGGGGACAGGGCGTGGCAAAATGACGCGGGGAGTACACAAAGCAAATGAAAAGGAATTGAGAAAACAGGAAAAACTTCCCCTCCGGAGGACGTACCATATGCTTTCAAATACAGGATAAGAGGGGGGGAGAGCCTGCAGAAAGAGTTCTCTCGTAAAGAAAGGAAGACCGCATGCTAAAAAAGCCTGTCTCTCTGAAAAAAAATGGTAAATTGAGAAGAGCGCGAAGCGCATAAAGAAATGGTTCGACATGGGAAGGGAAGCATAAGCTCCGAAGCATAAGGGAAGCCCTCAGAAGTTCCAATCCGTTTGACCCACACACTTGGGCTTCTCCAAAGTACAAATGGGTGAGGAGGGTTGGAGGGTGCCTCAATTCGTTACTTAAACAGGAGGAAGTCCTTCCACTATAACCTCTCCATTTTCAAAGGGATAAACGAGAAGGCCAGTGCATGCCAGCATTAAAAGCTGGAAAAGCTCCGCTAATCGATTCTAGATTTGGTAAGACCGTGCCTAAGGAAAATGGGGGAAACTCGAAACGAGATCCTAGAGGGGGCGAGCAGTGCAAGAGTGGAAGGAGCCCACAGAGGAGAGGAGGCTCAATAAAACTTACGAACGATCAGTAGGAGGGAGAATCGAAGACCGGAGGACGCTTCGACATGTGAGAACGACTGGGGTAGGGGCCGAGCCTTGTTAGGATTAGAAAAAGCCTCCTCAATAAAGGCCAAGAAAGCCGAAAAAGGAGCCAAAATGACGGTTGTGAGGGGACAAATTGTAGGAGTTGGGTTGGGGTGAGCGGGGAGAAGCCTGCACATATCTCTTGAATGCCAGGAAGGAGAACAAACTAAAAGAAACGGAACGAAGGACACCTGGAACATTAACTTGAAACGTCTCAAAGCGGGCCTGGAATGTGTTGAGTAAGAGCGGAAGGACTGATCGGAGAAGGGGAAGTTATGGCGCTGCAATTTAGGGGATGGGCCAAGGAAATTAGGGAGGGTAATTTACAAAACCAATCTTGCAAAGCTTTTGTTTAGGGAATGGCAGGACCGCGG
>Ga0179591_1295273_pt1 | contig 11698 bp, 19 predicted proteins | sample CZOMad2_1_08_16f_FD_182891 | JGI IMG/M metagenome (GOLD analysis project Ga0179591, IMG submission 182891) | Vadose zone soil fungal communities from Angelo Coast Range Reserve, California, USA - CZOMad2_1_08_16fungal (PacBio error correction) | ecosystem: Environmental > Terrestrial > Soil >...
CAAAGGGGGGGTTGGTTTTGGCCGAAAGTAAAATGGGATGGGGGTTAACTGAAAACCCCCAAAAGAATCAAAATAGGATGGCCAAAGACTAACTTCCCAATCAGGCAAGGGACGAAAGAGAGTCGCCACGAGGAGGAGTTCGGAAATCCCCACACACCACCTCCCAAAACCCAAAGGGGGAGAAAACCACTGGACTCAGGGGAATTGGTCGGGAAAGCGCGCAAAAAAATGAAGATTCGAAGGGGGAGCGTGAGAAAGATTTCTCGAAACCAACCAAAGCTACACTGGGGACAAAGTACGGCAAACGACACTACAAAGAATAAAAGGTGCTGTCTCACAAGGGGGAGGGAAAAAAATTCTTAAATCCATTAACATAAATCTAATCCCATGAAGAAAAAAAGCAACAAAAAACAAGGGGAAACAAAGGGTCTGGCCGAGGCAAGGACGACTAAGGAAAAAAGACAACTGTCGGGAATCTTTTACTCTGGCTCATGGGATGGAGTAAAAGGGGAAAAAAATTGCAAAGTCTGATTCCCTCACAAAAACGGACAAATGAAAAGCCAAACAAAAAAAAGCTCTTGCATTGGGGGTGGGGCTATGGGGGGGAATTTATGAGGAGACTGGAATCAAGATCAGAGGGATGGAACGGGGAGGCACACTTTGCTGGGTCCAGGTTCTTCCTTGCTGGACGAGAGAACATACAGGGAAAAAGGACTGCAACAAAAGCGTCACAGTAGACGAGGGCGGAAAGGAGAAAAAAAAAAGCTGGCTCTTATTTAAAAAAAACACCGTTCAAGTTGTGAGGGGGGAGGGAAAAAGGACGGGGGACGAATCAATGACAAGGTGATAAAAAAAGAAAGGGGAGGTAAAAAAAACAAAGGGAAAAGGGAAAGTTTGGATGATTTCCCCGAGATTCAAGGAAAAGGATAAGGGGGCACTGGTGTACGCAATTGGGGTTTTTCATGCCTTGAAAAAAAAAAAAAAAGTAGAACTCGGGAAGGGGGGAGAAGACTTGAATGGGGATGGGGGGAAGGTAGGAAGTAATCAGTAGAAAGAGAGTGATGAGAAGGAAAGTGTTGAAGGGCTGCCTTTACTTATGGACAATGGGAAAGGCAACGACGACAATTCGGGGTGTGGAACAATCGGCAGAAACTGGGGGGATGAGAAACGCCAGTATGAGTTCGCGGCAGGGGGAAAAAACTTTCGCGGAGGAACCGTTGACGGAAAGGACGAAAACGACACTCCGTATTCTGTCGCGGTCAAATGAGAAAAAGGGGGGGCGGCAAGGGAGAAGAGCGTGTTGAATTGGATCAGAGAGGGGGGGGGAAGAATTCAAAGGGCCACGGAAGGGGGGAGGGACATCTTGGGAACAAGGGGGCGCTCTTTCCCAGGGAGCGGTTTTGTTAAAAAAGTGGAGGAAGAAAAGGAAATAGCAAAAAAAAATTACTGATGATGAAGGGGAATGGGGAAGGGGGTTGGGAGGGAACCTCGGAAAGAGGGGGAAGTGGGCAGCCGTTTATAAGTGGAAACAGAAGGGCAAGGCGAAATTGGGGGGAGACGAAGTCGGTGAATTCCCGATGAAAAAAGGGAAAAGCTCGGGGGCCTCTGATGTCAGCCACCGGGGGGGAAAAAGGGGAAGGGAAAGGGAAATGTATGTGATATCTTTACGTCAGGGGATGCAGAGCACGACACCCAGGAGGGGGGGAAGGGGGAGAAGACGGGGGAAGGTTCTCTTCAAGAATTGTCGAAAAAAGGTGGGGGGGATGGTGGGAAGGGGGAAGGGAGCAGAAATAGTCTTTAACCCCAAAAAACCGAGGGGGGATGCGGCAGATGGTTCGTCCGCTGGGCGGAAAAGAGAGAAGGAATAGCCCGCTTGGGGTGGGGTGGGGGGGGTTGGGGGGGTGGGATGGGCGAATGAGGGGGGGGGGGTAAAGCGAAAGGGAGAAGGGGGGTCGACTTCGGAAGCCTAGGAAGTGACCGACAACCGCGCACAAATGGATATCACCAAGCCCTCGGCGAACCAACCAAAAGGGGTTATACGGGAGTTGAAGTGGGAAGAAAGGGCAAAGGTGTGTTCACTGAAAAAAAAGAAGAATTCCAAGGAAGTATAACAAGTTGCGTTTCTAAAGGTTGCTGACATAAGAACTGGACCAGCGGTCTCTACTATTCTGGATTGGCGGGAAAAAGGAGCGAAGGGAAAAGCACGTATAAACCAAAAGGTTGGAAAAAATTTTGGGGGGCGGGAAGTGGAAAAGGGGGGTGGGGGGTGGTGGTCGTGAGGCCGCAGTACGAGACAAAGGTGGGAGTGGGGGAGGCGGGGGGGGGGGGGGGGGTGGGGGGGGGGGGGGAGGGGGGGGGAGGGGGGGGGGGTGGTGGGGGGGGAGGGGGGGGAGGGGCGGGGAGGGGGAGAAAAAGGGGGGGGGGGGGAAGGAGGGGGGGGGGAGGAGGGAGAGAGGAGAGGGGAGGGAGGGGAGAGTTGGGGGTGGCGGGGGGAGAGGTTTGTGTGGGGTGGGTTTGTGGGGGGGTGGAGGGGGGAGGGGTCCGTCCTCCCTCTTCCCTGGTCTGAAATGTTGGGAGTCACTAAAAAAATCGATCACCTCCGGGTTGCAGATGTGGGGGAGGAAAGGGGGCGTAATGGGTCTACCTCCAGTCATTCACTGAGGGGAAGAAAGCGGTGAAAAAGGGGGGTTTTAGATAAAACAAACTTTTTTCTCCGGGTACTTTTTGGTTGTTCTGTGGGGGGGGAGTTTAGATTTTGAGTTTCCTATGTCGTGGGCCGAAGAAAAAAAAAAAAAAGGACAGTTTGGGTTGCTGCTGGACTTCCGAAGGGAGACGGTTTTAGAATCAAAATAGATGAGAGAAAGGAATTTTTCCTTTCCAGGCCAATGAAAAAGGGTGGGGAAGGGACGAGTAACCTGTACGATAACCTTTTACGTAAAATAAGGAGGTGGTTAGGAGTTCCCTAATCTCCATCTGAAAAGAGGAAAAAATTGAAGGAAAGACGAATGACCCTGTGGAAATCGACCCGAAAAAAACCTTGTTGCGTGACCTGGGCGTTGGTTCTTTATGACAGCCGTGAAAGAGGGGGGAAGGAGGAATACGACAGAAAAAAGGGCTGGTGACGACATATAAAGGGGGGGATCAAACACTTCCTGATTTGGTGGAATTCTTCAGGGGTCGAAGGTTTTAAACTTGTCTTGACGGGAGGGGGGGGGGGGAAACGGTGAGGGGGAAAAGGGATCTAATACATTAAGAAGGGCAGGGGAAAGGTAAATTTTTCCTGAGGCGCAAGTTAGGGTTGGAACGCAGGGGGGCATTTTTTTGACGAATGATCTTTTGGAAAATTAGAAAAAAGAGGGGAAAAGAGGGGGAAACCAAATTGGAAAATGGTGCGGGGCTTGGTACGTTTTGCTAAAAAACTTGGGGGAAGGATTTTTAGGGAGGGAGTCTGAGCGGGGGGGGGGTGGCGACCGGAAGGAAAAAGTTTGTAGTCGGAGATGTTGGAGGGTTAGGGGTGTTTTTTGCAAACGCTTCAGGAAAAAAGGGGAAAAAGAGGGGAACGAGAAAAAGAAGAGAAACGGAGGAGAGGAAAGAAGATTGGAACAGTAATGGTCCCTCAGTTTATTCAACTGGCTCGCAAAAAACCTAACCGCTCCCACCCGTCCTCCTTCCAAAACAGGAAAGAAAAGAGGGACAAGAAAAAAAAAAAAAGCTCAAGGAAGGAACGGCACCTCAAAGCAAAAGCACGACAAGTCTCCCAACGGTACAAAGCCCCGCACCCCAAAACGAAAAAGGGGGAACCCACAAAAAAAAGACTTAAGTAAGCCGTTTACAACCAAATCAAAACCTGAGGACTTGAGAGAAAGAAAACCAGAGCCGCCCCTCAAAGTCCGAAAAAAAGAGACCGGGAAAGGGAAGGTCTTTCCGGGACAAAAGACTGTTTTGAACTTCCCCCTTAAACCGGCCCAAAGCGTAAGACCAACGGGTTGAAAAAAAACAGTAAAGGCTCGGCTTCCACAAGCCGGTTTTCAGGATGAGGGGACATCCATGAGGACGTTGAAAAAAATGAATGAGAGGAGCAGCATGAAAGGTCCCGGAGTTGTTGAAACCAGCAAAAACCAAACCGCAAGGGAACAAGTTGTTTCAAATCTTAAAAAGGTGGTCTTCGGAAATGAATGGGCGACGGGCACAGAAGGGGTACCTAATGTGAAAAGCATCCAAAGCGAGGGAAGGGGTAAACCGTGGAACCAGTGAGGTGGGGGAATTCCCACCGAAAAAATCAAAAAAAACCAGGGGGCTCGTCACACTTTCGCAAATGTCAGGAAAGGGGGGATTTTCTACCACCGAGGGCTGAACCGAAGGAAAATGGAAGAAAGGACAGACCGTGGGTGTTTGACAATGGGGAGAATTATAAAACAGATGAAGGGAAAAAAAATACAAGAAAACACATAAAGTCGCCCGAAACCCCATCGGGGATGTGCACCGGGAAGTGCCATTCGAGTAAGTAACCCGGGTGTGGGAAGGGGGCGGAAGGGGGACGGCTGTACCCCGGACTGGCAATTCAACCAAAAGCAAAGCTCAAATCCATTTGGCTCCCGGTTGGGAAGCTGTCGGGGAAGGACCACGCCCAAAAATGGGACAACGGCGGCTGGAGGTTTTTGAACAACCGTCATCTAGGTAAACAAGGAGAGGGAAAGAACCCGCTAAAGAAGTCGACGCGACCCACCCAAAATTTTGAACACTTTTTATCCTTCAAACGATAAAGGGGTAAGTGGCACGAGGAACTTTTTCCGCCGGATAAATTAAAGTCTCTCCTTATCATATTGAGGCAACCAACGCGGGTAGGAGCAAATCGCCGCCTTTTGGGGTGCAAATGACTAGAATTGGGCGAGGGGGGTGCTGGGAAGCCAAAACATCCAACAGACCAGCATGGGACGAAAAAAATCGTATCCCTTTGGGTGTTTACAGGTCGGAAGTGAAGAGAAAGGGATGTAGGGGGAGTTTGTCCGAAAGTGGGTAAAGAATTCTGGGGACTTTCTCACCAGAAAATGGGGAGGGAACGGAAAAAAGGGGAACAAAATTCGTAAAAAGAGAGGTTGTGAAGCAGTGCCAAAATGAGGATGGGGGGGAAGCGGGGCTATTTTGGTTTCCGGAGAAAAGGAGTGGTAGAACAGGTAACAAGGCAAGCTATTTACAGAAGAAAGGGACAGGGGAAAAGTTGACGAAAGATCACTTCTCCACACCCTCCACAGGATACAAGCAAAAAGAAGGGCAGGGAGGGGGGGGGGGGAGGACGCCACGAAGTAACGAAAAAAACAAGAAGAGGAAAATCAGAACTGCCAATCCAAGGAACACAAACATTTGAACATCTTAAACCATCAGCGTCCCCAAGATGGGGGTAGAAAAAGGGGGTAGAAATTAGGGAAAGGGACACTGAACCAGCCAAGGAGCTCAATCCCCGTTGCCCTTGACACGACCGGGGTAAAGCTAGGACCCTTCTCCAACTAAATAGAGACAAAAAAAAACCCAGGGGTATCCCCTCTGTTGCCCTGGGTCTTTTGGACAATCTAACGTAACAGGAAAAGAGGGTGAAAACGACTTGAATACATGGTACAAACCTCCAAGCCAAAGGCTACGGGAGCGCAAGGGGAGCAAGAGTCAGGCAAACTGGCCAGACATTCTGTTAAAGAATAGACAAAAGGATCAGGGGAAAGGTCAGTGAGACAAGAGGACACAAAAAGGCACACCTCTCCGGCTCTCCTAAAAAAAAAACAGAAACAAAAATGAGAAAGCCCGGCGACTCCGCCGGGGTACATTAGCATTTGACTTACCCCAGGGGAAAAGAGCGGAGACAAAGACGATTGACTAGATCTCTTAGTTCGCCACACAGACCGCGAGATCGATTCCTCTGCAATGCCGTGCTAAAGTAAAAAAAAAAAGGAAAATTCCAAAATTAAACAACAAACAAAAGAAAAGGGGGGAGGTGCAACGGCTCATTTAGTAAGTAAATCCGGGGGCAATCAACTTTGAGCCAGGCAAATAAAGGTCCCCTTTAAACGGGCACTTTTCTAAAATTACAAAAATAAAAAAGACTAAGATTATATACTGAACGCGAGCCCCCGAAAAAAGAAAACAAAAAACTTGTTTTGAAGCAGAGTCATAAATTAAAAGAAGACAAACACAAACACACACAAAAACCCAAAAACCACAAACAAGGAGAACTTGATCCCCAATTAGAAAAAGTCAAGTGGAAAAGCCGGAAAAAGAGCCTTAAAACTCCCTTGGGCAAAGAAAAAACGGGGGAACAGGGGGGGGGGAGGGGCCATCGTGACAACTTCTTGTGGGTCAACGCGCAACACGCAAGGGGAGGGGAGTGAAAGACAAGTTGTGGGGTTTTGTACCAAAACTGGGGACGGAACATCAGCAACCCTCCAATTTTTGTTGAATAAGGCAGAAAAGAGAGGGAGAGCAGAGCACCCGTCCTCACACCCAATTTGGCAAAACACAGCGAAAGGACCAGCGCCGTGGGCCGCGAAGTCAAAGAGAAAAAAAAAAATAACAAAAAAAACCAACAAAAAAAAAAAAATCCGAAAAAAAATGAAATCGCTTTTATTGGCGCAAGGGCGGTTGCTCGGTGGTGTCCAGGTTGCCGTACCCGGTTGCGGGTGGCACGGAGAGGAAAAGGTTAAAATACCCCAGTGTTAACAGGACAGCTTAACGCGCCAGCGTATTTGGTTAACCTTTGAGCGAAGCCAGCACGAAGTGTGGGGGGTGGCACAACACCCCACGGCGGGGGGGGTCGTGGAAGAAGGGGTCGGAGTCGCCCTGCTGAGGGAAGTGAAGGGGAGAATTTGGGACAAGGAAAAAGGGAGAGAGTACTCTTCTGTTTGGAGAAGTGGCGTCGGAAAAAGGGGGTACCTGGTGAAATTGGGTTTTGGGGATCGAGCCGAAATCTGGGGAACTGGTGGAAGGGGCCAAGTCGCTCACTTCCTCATCCCAAATACTCAAGAGCGGTCGCGGGGGGGCGGACGCTGGGGGTCACGGACTTCCCGGGGGCTGCGATCATTGTTAGGAGATCAACTCCCCACTGCTTAAACTGGTCTTCTTTAGTGCCAAATCCCTGAAAAAGGGTGGGCTCGGTGTATTGATTTACGCACACTCATCGATGGAAAAAAAAACACCAAGAAGGGCGCTCTCTCAAAACAAAACTAGGTGAGAAGAAAATAGGAACAGAAAAGGAAACGGACATGGGGGGAAGGGGGGGATGGGGTGGGGGGCATCTATGCATTTTTTTACGTCACAAAAAGAAAAAAAAGGGAGGAAATAGGGGGGAGGGAAGACACCAAAAAGTGACAAGATTGGTCTAATCGCACCAACAGATCGAAAGCATCGGTCGGACGGGTTCGCTGAAGACAAAAAGGACCCCGCGGAACAACAACACTCTATTCTGGGTGTTGGTCACGGAAGGGGACTTTACTCGGTCATACGGAATAAAAAATGGGTAAGAAGATGTGAAGATGAAAAAGCAAAACGCTAAAGGGGTCCATGCCTATAAACCTTACCGAATAACTTATTAACAATAAATTTCTGCAAAATGTTCCCAAGGTAGGATCAATTACCAATAAAGCCATCTAGCACCGAGAAGCAGGTCCACGAAACTAGAAAAAAAAAGTTCGCCATCTATCGAAGTGAAAGAGAAGGGGAATGGAAAGAATCTTCAAACTTACGGCCACGGAGTGAAAAGTGAGCCACGGCATCTAACGCAGAAAGAGTTCGCCCCCAAATGGCGCAAGGAAGCAGCAAAATAAACTTCAGTTTGTGGTGACGGCAAAAGAGGGGGGGGACACGTTGACCTCCGCCGGGATCCTTAAATCGGCCACTCGGGCTGGGCGCAGGGACAATGGGCTTTTGTCTCTGGGACTAAGGTCAACAGAAGAGTAGATGAACGGCAGGAAAAAAGCCCTTCTCTGATGACGATGATTCCAAAGTGGGGGGGAAACAACACAAAAGAGGATTTCCTCGTGAATCCCTAAACATTCGGGTTTCGCCGAAAAAAGACAGTTTGTCCACAAGACGGTGGACGGGGGTGGAGGGAACCATGTAACAAGGGGTCTGGGGAATCAAACGGGAAGTAAGATCTGCTTGTGGGACGATTTACCGAGGCTGAGGTTCGGGTTGGTTGGTTTGGATGATGTTTTGGGGAAAAAGAAAAACACTTGCTGGGGAAAAAGAGGGTAGCATCCTGGCATATAATATTAGAGTTGTATTGGGGAATGTTCTCCCCCGGCAGGGGGAGGAGGTAGATTCCACAAGTTTGGGTGAGGGGGGGGCTCGGGGATTTTTACTTATTATCTCCCAAGAAATAGAAAGAAAGTCGGGGTTTTGTGATTCCGGGAACATAAGGTAAGCGATCCGAGTGGAGTGGAAGGACGGGATCCTTTTTTAAGACCTCCCAAAAACTCTTAGAGGGAAAGAGGCAGTGCGATAAATCTTCCAACACCAGGGACCATCCCACGTCTAAAGCGGCCAGGGAAAGGAGGTGTAGAGAAATGCCTTTTTTCGGTTCGAGGAAATGAGAGGGACAGAAAGGATAGATGCCACTGCCGGAGGCTAACATCGGGGGAAAGCTCTTGTACGGCTCAAAAAAGGTGTAACCCCGGGACGGTGGAGGGGTGGGCCATCTAGAGAACCCCGATTGCCGATTAGGAGAGGTTGACAAAAAGAAGGGTGGTTAAATGTGGGGCGGGGCAAAGCGGAAAGACGTATTGCCAAAAAGCTTTGACCACGAGAAGGGTGGGGTCAAAGGTCCGCGGTTCAAGCTATCCCTAGGTGGAGGGCAAAAAAAAAAAAAAAATGGAATAACGAGTTGTACCCATGATTGGGGGCAGAGGGAGGTTTCCTAAAGGGAGGTTACATTGGGTACGTGTCCCTGTAAGGGGATGGGAGATGATGTTCCAATTACGTAAGGTAAGTGCGAAAAGCGAAAAGAAGGGAATGGAGTTGCTAGGGAGTGTGGGGAGTGGTGCGAGGAAAAATTTTTCTTCATTTGGGAACCGATTAGGCTGTGGTGAAAAAAGAGATGAATGACGTCAATGAGTTCTAAGAAAACAAAAAGCGAGGGACCACAAGAACGACAGAGCTTACCAATCAGCTGTAACAAGGTTTTTGTCGAGGGTTTGTGACCGTCAGCCTCTGGCTCAACTGAAAATGGGGGAACGTTACAAAAAACCCGAAATACAGCCTCAAAAGGAAAGCCGGGGAACCCGACCATACACTTACCAAAAAACTTTTCGTAGGGGGGGAGGAAATGAAACATTGGTGGAACGGAAAAACCACTACAGCCAAGGGAGGAAGGTGAAAATTGGCGCCCTGGGCGACCGGGGGGGGGGCGTGTGGAAACTGACGGTCCTGCTATAAAGGCTTGTCAGGAGGGGAGGAGTTTTACAGGCTACCAGGATACAGAATGAGAACAAAGGGGAAATGGGTATGAAAACTTTCTTGGGAACGTTTGGGGTATCTTCAGTCCCTGGGGGGTGGGGTGGGGGGGGGGGGGGGGGGTGGGGGGGGGGGGGGGGGGGGGGGGTGTGGGGTGGGGTGGGGGGGGGGGGGGGGTGGGGGGGGGGGGGGGGGGGGGGGGGGGGGGGGGGGGGGGGGGGGTGGTGTTGTGGTGGTGGGGGGGGGGGGGGGGGGGGGGGGGGGGGGGGGTGGGGAATGAGTAACGGGCGGGGAAATCGCTTACAGGAAAATCTCTCGACCTCGGAAGATGAAACTGCAACTGAAAAATGGACTCGTTTGGGATAAGGTCTAATCACACACCGAGGGGGTGACCTAAAAGTGGGTGAGATTCGGGAAATTGTTGGCTACTAACGGAGACGAAAACCAAATGCCGCGAAAAACGGTAGACAAAGGGGGGGGGATTGGGGGGAAAAAGAAAAAAAACATTATGGGTTTCGGTCCACTTTGGCGTGGTAGGGTTTGGGGGGTGAGGGACATGCTTTTAACATTCCGTGAAGGCCAAAGGGGGGCCACAAAAAAAAAAAAAAAAAAAAAAAGAAAAAAGAAAGGGGACAGTTTTGGGGAGGCATTCAAAAAGGAAGAAAACGCGGGAAGAAAAAGAAAGATGATCAATGACAAATTGTGAAAGGGAACCAGAGAAATGTTTAAAGCGCCACATTGGGGAAGACGGGTGGGTAATTCCGAGGGAAAAGGTGTGTTGGATAGGGCCCTTCTGTTTGGCCAATCTGGGGACAGCGCCTTCAAACAGGGAACAAAAGAGGGAGACCCAAAGGTGGGATCCACCATGGGGTTTCGGTCCGGCGGGGTGGGGGGCTGGAATGCAGTACCTTAAATCTGGGGTAAGGCGGTCCCGAATCAATCCCAAAAAAGGGCACTCCTGGGGAACATTTTGAAGAAACGGGCCGTATGTGGAAGGAAATGAAGGGTCCGGGTTGTTTCCGACGCGTTGAATCGGTAAGTGGATCGAAAGGCAGGGATGGCGGGAAAGATTCATAAAAAAGAGGGAGCAGAAAAAGGGGTGAGCAAAAAGTTAGAGGGGGGGTGGAAAAATGTAGACGGGAGGGTAATTGAAAAGGGAGTTGGAAAGGGAGTGGAGACGGATGATGAATAGAGAAAACAGGGAGGGGGATGTGAGGGGGGGGGGGGGCAGGGAAGAAAAAACGAAAGAAGTGTGAAGTGGAGAGTGGGAGAGGAAAAAGCGGGTAGGAGAGGGGGTCAGGACATGGAAGGGGCAAAGGGGGAAGGAGATGGGATGAGGGGGGGAGAAGAAAGAGCGTAGAGAAAGTGAAAGAGAGAAGGAAAAAAAGGATAAGAGGGGGCGAGGACGAAAAGGGGGAGAAAGAGAAAAAAAAAACTAGGGGAGAGCGGAGACGGAAAAAAGAAAAGGAGAAGAGGGGGAAATGGAAGGAATGAAGAGTAGAGGGGATTAGGGAGGGGGGGAGATTTAGGTGGTGGAGAGAAAGTAAGAAGTGAAAAGAGGAGGGGATAAAGAGGACGGGAAAGAGGAGGGGGGAAAGGAGGAGTAGAAGAGGAGGAAAAAGGTGAAAAAAGGGAGCGGAAGCAGAGATAAGGAGGTGCTAGAAGAGGAGAAAGCGTAAGGCAGCGGTAAAGCAAGAAGACGAAAAGGGGGAGGAGGAGACGGACAGAGAGGAAGGCCAGGGGGGAGAAGAGGTGGGAGTACAAGTAGGGGGTAGGGGGTGAGAGAGAAGGGGGGGGGGGAAAAGGAGGAAGAAGGGCGAAGGAGGAGGGATAGATAGAGAGGAAGGGAGGGGGGGGAAGAGGGAAGGAAAGGGCGGAGAGGTAACGGGAGGAAATAAAGAAAGAAGAAAGGAGGGGGGGATGGGGAAGAAAGCCGGAGACTAGGTATTGGCACGAATGAATAAAGGTGGGGGGGGGGGGTTTCCGGGATTGCAGGCTGAAAAAGGAACAAAAGTTTTGGCCACCAGAGTTCCCCAGGTGTTGAGAAACACACGATGGGAGTGGGAAAAGGGGGCAATCAGGGGAGAGGTAAAAATTTGGGGTTTTTTTCTTGTACCAAAAGTGGAGAATGGTTTTGGCAGGGGGTGGAGAAAGGTGGAACGTATCTTTAACTTGTTTTTGTGCACCGATTAAGTGGGGAAGGACGGAATGGGGGGGGGGAACCGGGTAAAAGTTGCATTTGGGAGATTTCGGACCAAAAGGA
>Ga0179591_1347694_pt1 | contig 11696 bp, 13 predicted proteins | sample CZOMad2_1_08_16f_FD_182891 | JGI IMG/M metagenome (GOLD analysis project Ga0179591, IMG submission 182891) | Vadose zone soil fungal communities from Angelo Coast Range Reserve, California, USA - CZOMad2_1_08_16fungal (PacBio error correction) | ecosystem: Environmental > Terrestrial > Soil >...
TCCTCTTCCGCACCTCCAGTGCGCTCGATGCCCAAAGTCAGTCAGAAGGGCGGATCGGGCTTTCGCCCACTTCCTCCCACGGGGGGGACGGAAAGCGAGGACTTGCTAGCTCAGACACCCGCCCGGCGAAAAGGCGGGGCTCCTGGACTAGTAGTTTGACCCGGTTGACGTCCTCGCCTTTGCCCGTGACAAGAGCCCGAAATAATTGTCGGATAGCAGGACCCCAAAAAAAGCCGGAACACCCGGCCAGTTGCTCGCGCTTACGCATGCTGTGGAGACGGGAAGAAACAAGAGGGTGGCTTGTCATGCGGTACTTAGGGGCTTGGGGGAAGCGACGCCCTTCTCTCGTCATCATCAGGGCGAGCCGCCTGGAACATTTCCAAAAAGGGCGAACCACGCAAAAATGCGGTCCAACTTTTTCGAGTGAAAGTCCAGCAAAGGGGAAAAGCGGTACTTCCCTCTAGGGAACCTGGTTGGAGGGGGGAAAGGCCTCGAGCGTCGGCATGAAGGGGGTGAGCTCCTCGATGATAAACGGTCGCACGAAATGAACGACTTCGGGAAAGATCAAGGGTTGATTACCTGCTGGGACGAAGATAAGAAGTGACGGGAGCCTTAGAGGGTGCCTGAGGACTGCGGTAGGGATGGTTACAAGGAAAAGGAGGGAAAATTCGGCGTTCGCGAAAATCCGGCGGCGTCAGCCGCGGACGACCTTGGTGGAGACAAATAAGATCATGACGCAGCGCAAGAAGACAGAGTGCGCCTGTCAGTTGGGGGGGGCCTCAATTTTGATGAGGAGGGGAATCAATTGTAGCCCGTGAGGCAAACACCTTGCTCATAGGAAGATTGGGGGCGGCTTCTTCGCGTGAAGGAACACGGTGTCTTACGTCGGCGCCCTCTTCTTGTCGGCCTTTTTCAGAACTTAAAAACGGGCTTGTGAGGGGGAGTAAAAAGGGGGAGGCCGTGCAAGAACGTAGAGTGTACAGCTGCCAAAAAGGGGGGGGGAGAGTGACGAACATAAAGTCACAGGCGTGTTATTCTAAGGCCGCGACAGGAGACCGGTCGAATCGACGCAGCGGCCTGGGAAAGGACGCGGAGGACCTTCGAAAGTAGAGCCTGATAAGGGGGGAGAGGGACACGGAGCAGGCCTGTCGGCTTTTAGCAGTATGGAAAAACGTTGTTCAAGAGTAGGGAAGCGCGGGGGTCAGGGTGTCCACGCAGTAGTGAACGGCCATCTGTGTCAAACGGGGAGGGGCGTGCGTCGAGGTCTCTGAAAAAAAATGGAAATCGGGGGAAGTAAGGAACACTGAAGCTTGGACTTAAGCTGAAACTACTCTAGGAAGAAGCCGAATCCTGGATGAGGAAACCGAGGGACATGGGCAGGCGCCAAACAGTCGGAGAGAAGGTCGACTGCCCGTTGTAACAAAGAAGAGAGGCGAATTGCAGGGAGCTCGATCGGAATACACGTATGTCCTCAGGAGCAAGGAAAAAGCCAATCTCGGCGAGTGAGGAGCGAAAAACAAATTGCACCCCGCCGCGACCCCCGCGACGAGCAGCCGGCCCGAAAGGGATATCTCCAGAAAGTCAGGTGTTAAAAAGGCATGAAGGGCAGGAGGGCTGGAGGCAGCTTCCGCGTCGTCTGCTGGGTGATGGGGGACAAAAGAAACATTCTGGGTCGCAGGCGGTGGCAGCTCCGTAGGGCTCGATGCGACCCAACGCTATGTAGGACAGAAACGAAGTCTGGGAGGCAGGGCTTCAATAGAAGCACTGGAAGAGGAAAGACCCGACATTGGATGTGATCTTAGTCAAGAAAACAAACACCTTGCAGCGTCGTGTCAACCCTAAAGTAGCATTAAAATCTGCTCAGAAATAGCGATCGGGGAAGGGGGAAGTGGTGGTATTCAAAGAGGGAAGAAAAACAGATAAACCGTACCGACGAGAGGGAGGAGCCACGGGATTGTCCCTAAGTGGTCAGAAAAGAAGACAAGAGACGCTTGAACAAAAATCTACGAACAATGCTCAAGAGACTCAAAAGCGAAAGAAAAGCTCCAGACGGGCGGGGATCACTCTTCGCGGGCAAGGCACCTAAGCCGGCCGCAAAGGCCGGTCGGCGTCGACGCCGTTCGAAGTTCCGCCTGTGACGCGGCTTGCAAGAGCCAAAAATGGACGTATTCGAAAGACCTCATCACCGCAGCCTATGCCATACCCGGGGGCATAAGGCATCAAAAAGAGGGAAAAAAGGTCAACCTTAAGTCCCGTCGCCGCAGAATGTCTGCGAGCCAAAGAGCGCGGGGAGTGCAAGAGTGTGGCAAAACCGGAGAGGACGCGCTGCGAAAGGTGGGGCGGAATCAAAACGGGTACTGTATGTAACCCCGGCCAGAGAAAGGGGATGTGCACAACCACATGCCTTTCCTCCAGTGGAAGGGGAAAGGGGAAGATTCAAGGATATCCAAAAAGGAGCCAACTCCTTGCCCTCCGCAACAAGGCGACCGAGTGGGAATCATAGGGGAAGGGGGAAGACATTCAAAAGGGCCACTGGGAAAAGAAACGTAAAGGCGGATCTGAAAGTAATACTGCTCCCCTCGTCCAGCGGTACAAAGGAAGGGGACGGAACGCGGCGAGCTGCATTTTACTACTGCAAGACGGAAGATACGGTATGAGCTAACCACTCTATCGAGTGAAGGCGAGGATCGATCATGGAAAGCACACTGGATCCCGCCCGCGGCAAGACCAATTTTTCAATCTCCGTGCCCTGCAAAAAAGAGTCAAAAACGCTCTTAAAGGGAGCAGAAAAAAGAAAGAAGTAAACCATGCCCAGCAGGCGCAGCGATGGACAGCTCACCAGCATCCGAAAAAACGGCTCAATAGCGAAAGAGTCACATTCCAAAGTTCCTAACCGGGGGGGGAGGGGGGAACGAACAATTTGGAGCGAGAAAGAGGCAAGGCCGTGGGGGGAAGCTGTCTTCTGCTCGCTGGAAGCCTACCTTTCCCCTATGCGGGGGGAAAGGGGACCCTGAGACCGTTTTGCCACGGTAAAGCCGGAGAAAACGGCGAACGATACGACTTTGTTTGCAGGGGGGGGTGAAGCACAGGAAAAGGGAATTACCCTGAGCCATGATTCTCTTTTCAAAGGGCAAGGGGGCTCGCCATTCCTCAGCGACACATCGTATCCACTAAACTTAAGAGGAGGTGCAGGCTTTTGAACTGCATTGGGAACTTGACTCGACAACACAACAAAGGGGGGGGGGAAGAGGGGATTTCAAGAAACTCTTCCTAACCTGAGATTCAAGCGCAGGAGCATGCCAAAAGGGCCACGGCAGCCGGCGGATCGCTGTCCAAGATGGGAAAACGGAAAACCTACTTCCTGCATCGAAGAAAAACAAGCGACTGAAAACGAAACTCGGGCCCGGAGAAAAACATCACCAGAATCGAGAGCACTAACTCAGGGTTCGCGGACTTGGCTGCCGGGGGAAACGGTCTCGCCGGCCAAAGGTTCAATAAAGCGGGACTCGTTGGAGGCTGTCATAGGACAGAAAAAAATCCGGGCCGCAGCGAACCGGGCCTTTGTCATGCGCGCGGCAAAAAAAAAGAAGGGAAAAGGGATAGTAAGTAGTTGCGAGCCTTGTGGCGCATGCGAGAGGCGTAAAGCTTGAATCGCCATGGGGAGAGGGGGGGGAAAGCAGCTCGTTTGCTTATTGTGCCATGCTGGGAGGAAGATTGCGGAAAGAGGAACCAACGCAAGGAGATTGGGGCCACGCGCATTGTGCACTGGTGGAAAATCCAGGAAGCGATTTACCTCGAAGGTGGAAATTGAAGAAACGCGCGGGGAACCTGGTAGCTGGAAGGAACTTCGCTCATCGGGGGCAGATGTGGGATGAGCTCGGCAAGGAAAAGGGAAGAAAGAAGACCGAAGAAGAAATGGGTATGAAAAAGACATCGATATCTGAATGAGGGAAAAAACACGCTCGAGAACGTTAAATCAGATCTACCATGGGGGGTGCCTACTTTAAGTGAACGCAAACTGGAAAGTCGTAGCTCCGCCTGGAGGAAAAGACCCGCGACGACCTTTTATAAAAAACCCAACCGTGGCGAAGGCCAAAAAAAAACAGGCTCCAGATCAAAAAATGTGCGTGAAAAGAAGGGGAGCGTGATGCGAACAAAAAAAGGCAAAGGGAGTTCGCTTCTCAAAACACACGCGTGAAAAGGAGGGGGAACGGCTACGCTTTCTTAGTCCCTAACGGCTTCAGCCGGGTAGGAAGAGGAGGAAAGGTGCCTTGCGGAAAGGAGACAGCGGGAGGAGGGGTCAGCGCCCTGGGCGGATCCGGATTCGGGGGCGTATCAGGCGAGGCGTATCAAGCAGGAACGAACGACGGCCTGGGGGAGAAGTCGCTGCGCTAAGACGTTTAGAATCTCGGGGGAAACGAAGGGAAAAAGCAAGGACCTGCATGGGGGCACGGTCAAGCTGGGGAAGAGCGAGGTAGAGAAGAAAGCGCCGGAAAACAGGCACTCAGGGGGTTGATGACTAAAAAATAGAGGAGTAGTTGTCGAGTGGGGGTTAATCTCGATTTCTCGGGGGAGAAGAAAGCAAACATTGAAAAACGATAGAGGCTCGCTTCAGGATCTTCAGCTGCACAGAGCGTGGAATCGGCGCCTGGTTATTGGACCGCGACTATAAAACAGGGGGAAGGAGTTATAGGCTCCGACTCAGCGTCTAGTCAAGAATGAGGAAAAAAAGGCCGTTGCAACATCATAGGATCGGCGGGGAACGTAAAGTCAGGGGCACCGCACAACTAGGGAAAGCGGATGGAAGCGAACAACGCCGCCGATGAGATCAAGAATTGCCCCTCGACTCCTTTACTAAAAGCAAGACCAACGCGGCCGTCAATCAACTCAAAGGAGGAGGGAGAAGAAAATGACGACGCGGAGGGGGATCGGCGGCGGTCAATCGACGGAGGGGAAGATGGTCCATCGGCGAGGTCAACGCTATGATCTGGATTGACGAAAAAAGGAAACGGGGTACGACCCGTCTACACTCTCTGCGAGAGGGAGGGGGGATCGCTCATGGAACTGGATCTGAATCGGGAAAAAAAACAAGGTGAACTCTCATAACGGGTCCAGTCGCCGCTCTGGATAATGACGAAGAAGCTGACATGAAAGCGGCTAGGCATCGCGGAACGACAAAGCAAGACCTCGCGCCCCAAGCCGACCCGACCGGAACGAGATCGAGGTCCAAAGAAGAAAAGAAGCTACATGCCCGGCGCGGTGAAAGAAATCGAAATACTCGAACCTAGGACCTACATGCTTCAAGCTAGCCAAACGGGAAAGCTGGGGGCGACGAACCAAAAGTCAAACGGAGGAAAAAGGGCAAAGGGAAGGAGCCCGGGGGGAGAACAGGTTCCTACGACAGGATACAATTTCAGACCGATCGCCTGTCCGGCAAAACAGGGGGTCCGGGAACTAGATGGGGATATCCGTCCAAAACTACCTCGACCTGCACACCGAAAGAAGGAAAATCCGTCAGGCCGAAAAGTAACAAGAAGCTCTGGGACCACGAAGGAGTAAGGCAGAAAGGTCGGAAAAAAAAGTTGGTCGACACGCGTTGTTCAAGAAAAAGACGAGAAAGCGCTGAGGACAATCGCTCTTGGAATCACAGTCATGGGAAGGGGGTCAAACCGCACAATCCCCTGTGATGGACAAAAAGAAAGGAAGCTCCGTAGGCCGTGCTTGGGACGTAAATAATGTGCAAAAAAGGGGCACGTACGCTGCTACGCCGCCTGGAGAAAGAAGGCCCTTCCCATACTCTTCCAGAAAGGGGTAAAAGAAAAATCGCTCAGAAGCCACAATCCTGCCGATGCACGAGCGCATTAGTCTCGCTCCGCGTTTCAAGCAAAGGGCGGGAAGCACAGAATCTACCACCGAGCTCTTTGAAGAAGAAAAAAAAGGCAGGGAGTAGAAGGTAGAGTAGAGCTGGGCGTAGAAGGACAAGCTTTGACCTCTGGACTCCGGCCTCTACCGGGGGGGAGGGGGGCGACCTGGGCATGTTCCGAGTACTGGGGAAAAGAAACCCGGGAACCAAAACGGAACAGCTAGGCACACGTGAGAGGGCGAGTTCGGAATCAGGAGAGACAAGTTCAAGGGAAAAATGAAGGGGAGCGAGCTCCCAAAGAGCCTAAAGAAAAAAAGGAAGAAATCACGCGGGGAAGTAACAGCAGCCTTCGCTAACAAGGAAAAGGAATGCACTCCAAACAGCATGCGTTGGGCGGCGCCCGAGTCCACCAGGAGGACGATTGTCACGGTTCAAAACAAATGTACCGCAACGAGGAAAGAAGGCGAGGACGGACAGGGGGAACGGCGTGCCCAAAAGGAAAAAACGTCCGGCGGTGCGGCGCCTTCGCCTGTCGGGTGAGGGCCAACAAAGAGCGAGGGGTAAGAGGGATGAATCGTCGGGAAAGCGTCGCTTTGAGCAATGGGGGGGGGGAAGGTGAGGACCAGTCAAAAGAGATGGGAAGCGAGATGCAATTATTGGACATCGCGGGGCTGCGGGGAAGCTAGGAAAATAGGACATGATAAAGAAACGGGGACAAACCTGGATTGGTAAAAAAAGGGGGAAAGACTTGCTTCAGTCAAGCGAAGAGATGCCCAAGTCCGAAGGAAAAAGACGAGGGGGGAGGGCTTTCATGCCTCTGCGACTTTCTAAAAAGAAAAGGAGTAAAACGGCTGGAACGAGACCCTGACCCGCAGCTCTTTAAGAATACACCGGGGAAGTCAGAAACTCGGGCAAACAGCCGGGTTCCGGTTTTGGGTCACGGGGAACGCCGGTCGGACAAGGGTCCTCACGGCTCTTGGTTCCGATGAGAAGAGGACCGAAACGCCAGTATAACTTCCCGGGCGTGCGAGGTTAACGAATGGGGGAGGGGAATCTAAGAAAACTGATCGAGTCCGGGTTGGGCAAAAAGGGCGGCCAGGAAGTAATTCTGGTGGGGGGTCCCTGAAGTCTGAGAAAAAAAGTCAGGCTTGGTAGCCTTTGGCCATGGGAGGAATGAGAAGATGGGGGGGCGAACTACGACGACATCTAACGGGGGAACTTGCTGAAAAATGCCTCCTTCATGGGTCGCACAGCGACGAGGCGGACGTCTGTAATGGGTGATTTCCCGGAGAGGGGGAAAAAAGAAGGGCTACTCGGATCCGCTTTCCTTGTCTGAGAAGAATAGGAGGGGGGGAAAAAAAAACAGGTCAAACGCTCTCGACTTTCTTGAAAAAGAACTTGGGGGGATGACTGCTGGACGATGAGGAGGGAGACGGGGGACGACGGGAGGGGGGGGGGCCGGATCTTGGTGCCTTAAGACGGTTTTGTTCCTTACTCGGCGGAAAGCCGTGGAGGGAAGGGATCTGCTGCGAAAAAGCGGCGTAGAGTACCGCGGACGACAACTAACGTATAGGAAAGGAGAGGGAAAAGGGGCCCAAAGGAATCAAAACGAAATTTCTCCTGAATGGGGGGGGAAAAAGAAAAAAGGGGGAGGGGGGGCGCGTGAAGACACCGCGACAGGGAGAGCTCGGAGAGCTTCCGCGGTGACCTTTAAAGTGACCGAGAAGGAGGGTGTATCGGCGACAGTGCGGGACTTCGTACGCATTCAAAGGGGAAAAAAGCGGGGAGGAGGGTGCAGGAAAAAGGACAAAGCAGGATTGCGGGGCGAACGGAGAAAAGGGAGGGCAGGCTAGAAAACATGGAGTCCAGGCTTTCGTATCAGCAGGTCTACAATCTACCGGGGGGAAGGAACAGCGTCAGAAAAAGCGGAATGAACCCTTTACTTCACAACTGAAAAGAAAAGGGGAGGAACCTTCAAAAAAACGATCCAGGCCAGCGCCCAGTCGACAGGGGAGGAGGACTTTGGGTCAGCGCGTAGATAGCGGCACCGGAGCTGTCATGTGGGGGGGGCAAAGGGACGATTTATTTTCTGGGGATCTTAGTCTGGAAAGTGAGGGCTAGAAAATAAGAAACTTTATCGTACTTCTCCTATAAACTTAGAAGAAGGTCAGAAGCTTCAGCTGATAGCCGGGGTCAAAGTTCCCGTAAGCGCCGCCATTTTCGGTCTCCTCAGGCTCCACGAAGGAGACAGGGGGGGGCGGAAAAGCGGCCGTTTAACACTCAGCTCATCGTTCGATCGGAGGACTGAGGGGACAAAGGGGGGGAACTAGACCCAGACACGAAGCGCTAGGCGACGACCTAAGGACTCACATAACACGCGACCGCCGGGACGGAGCCGAGACAGCCGGTCTTCCACACACACATTAAGGAGAGAGAGAGAGCGGCCGCAGGGGGGAGGGCAGTTCCTGAGGAGGGTCCAAGCTGAGAGGAAAAAGGATTGTTCATAAGGAGTTGAGTCCAGAAAGAAGCGAAGAAAGAATGTGTCGGCCCGAACAAACGATATCGAAGGCAAGGCGTAGTGGAGAAAAAAAGGACAGGGGCGTGTGAAAATGGACTGCCGCTGGAAAAGCGTATAAGGGAAGGGAAAAAAAATGGACCTGGGGGACGGCGCGTCAGAAAGGGGCCACACGCGCAAGAGATCAAAAAAGCAGGAGGCTCATCTCTATAAGGAACTTCGGAAGAAAAACTCACTACGAAAAGAAGTCCGACAAGATCTGAAGCCTTGAGCGAGGGTGACGATCATCTACTGACGCAGGGGACCACGCGACGATATAAAATCCTCGCCAATCCGAAGCCAGGACCAGAGACAGGAAAAGAGGCAAGACGGAGGCGCAATGCGCCGGGTAACCGTCGAAATTCGACCAGTCGTTAAGCGTGCCTTATTTCAAAGCGAAAGAAAGAATTGGACGCGATTTTTCGAGCATCCGGTCGGGCTAAAAACACCTGACTCAAAGGGAAGGAAACACCGCCCAGCTGATCCAAGGGGCACCAATAAGAAAATTCGAACAGATGAAGAGGGAAGGGCCTCCAGCTCCACAGGTCGCGGTGGGCGGGGGTAACCGAACAGCCGAAGAATCCTAACTCAAAACGCTGGAGGAAGTCGCGCGTGGGAAACATCAGGCTCCACCGTGCCACATCCCCTGGGGCAAAATGGGAAACCGTAGGTCGTGCGGGGGGCGGCAATATCCGGGGGGGGGGACGCTGAAAGGGATCGCGGGGGACGCTCGCTCCGCACGTCTGGGGCGGGGGGGAAGGGGGCAAGAAGGCAAGGGGGTCCCAGTAATTAGGAGAAAGGAGGAACACTGCACTCAGCCGCCCACGGCCCGTCGCCAGTATCCCGGAAGTCTCTCTCGCCTAGTCCAAAAACAGGGGGGGGGCCTTATACGCAAATAAGGCGAATCTCATCTTTTAACTAAGAAAGGACTGGGGGGGGAAGAATAGAGGGCCAAGACTCGGGATCGGGGCCTAGCGTCCCGATAAGGAAAGAACACAGGGCAGAGCCAGCGCGTCCGTCTTTGAGAAAAAAGTGGCAAAAATTCCCACTCCGGGGAAAGCACGAGAAATGCGACTGAAAAAAATTCGAGGGTCTCGAATACCGCCGAGGATACACAAGTGGACTAAGATAAAACAGCATTCGTACATAGAGAAGGGGCAGGAGTCCAACAATTCCTGGAAAAGATGCATACCGGGATGGAGGGCATCGCGAGTTGGCGAGGCCATATGACCTGCCCGGAAAAAATTGGCAGACTGCTATTCAAGCGTACAAAAAGGGATCAACCTTGCGATGAAAGGGTTCAAACGAGGGGACAGGGTGGTAAAGAAAAACGTTGAACAAAGAGGATTTTAGAAATCTCCTCCATTGCACGTGAAGTCCCACGAGCACGGGGGAAAATGAAAGAAAAAACGCGGAAAGCTCGGTCTCCCAGGAGTTCGTTTCGGAACTGGGGGGGGGGGGGCGGAGAAACAGGAAAAAAGCGAAAGAGGGGATCCTCCGGCCTGCTGGCGCTTGAAGAAGAATGAATGGAACTTGAGTATCAGGGAAGAAATAAGGAAACAAGAAACAACAAACGGAGGAAAAGGAAATGGCCTGTACCTTCACTCACCTAGTACAGCAAGGAGGGAAACCCAACAGCAAAAAGGAGAAGGATGGCGGAGAGGGAGGAAATCCAGGCGACTGCGGCCAAATGAAAGGGAAGGGAAAAATAGACACGTCCGCTAGTAACCAATGGGGGAAAGACTGCGCTCTGCGAACGGAATCACACGAAGCGACTGGAACCGCCCGCGGTTAAAAGGGGGGGGCACTGAAACACCTTTCCGCCGTTCCAATGAAAAGAAAGTCAGGAAGGTAAAAGTGGGAGCGTCAGAGAGAAACAAGAAATTAAGGTAGCAAGGCCTTGGGGAACGCAAAGGAAAGGGGTCACTCATCTTTTTTCACTGGGGGAGATAAAAACGTATTGCGAGGGCCTGTACCGCGGACCATGGGGCGTAGATCCATGCGCTTGGAGCCCTGGATACACTCACCGGTTTGGAGAAAAAGGGTGAAAGTCAAAAAAAAACTTCTCTCACAGCTTGAGTAACTCTACTCCTAAAAGCACTGCGGAAACTGCGGCACGTTGGCACCTCTTCACCGGTAGGGAAGACCGGGGAATCGGCCCCCGGACCGGTGGGGTTGATCAAGGCTCCTCGACGACTCTATCTGGTGAGGGCCCTCCTGGACAAAGGAAGGGGGGCAAAGAGTGGATTCCGTAGAAATCTGCCGTAACAACATGAAGGCTGGGACTAGGCAGGAGACGATAGTGAGTTGTGGAGGGCTGACGAGACTTTAAAAAATTACTTATTCTTAGCAGGGGGAGGGGTGAAAGGAATTCTTGCGGATAAACATTTGCGTCGAGGGGAGGACCCGCGGACCCAGGGCGAAACGAAATCTTTAACGACACTCATCAAGACGGGGGGCTACCTTCTGTTGTTAACGATTTTCGGGGCAAGGGAACAAAGAATGACACAAATTCTCAGAGCGGGAGGACGGATTCTTCGGCGGTCGCACGTTCAGGAAAGCGACAGAGGGCGATGCTTCTTAAAAGCGTGAAAAAACGGTGTCAGCGAGCTTCTTAAATTTACCCGCGATCAGCTGGTAGGTCGGGGGCAGCGAAAGGAAAGGGGTTAGGAAAAACCGGATGGTCAAGATTAAAGGGGCGGGCGCCGTATCATGGACAAGCAGGAGAGGTCAGAACAGAAACGCCGGAGAAGGGGGGGAGGATCGTATGTGACTTTCAAACCGAAGGGGGAGGGGCCTTCGATTAAATCCCCATACTTCCAGTAAAACTTGGGGGGCGAAGGGGGAGGAAACAGGTGGGGGCCGAGACGCGTTTGGTCAGCGCTAGGTGAAATAGGCACCGCAAATGTTGGGAAGGACGCCTCGGAGAAAGTCGGGGACGGAGGGAGATTAGACCGAGGTACTAAAGGAAGAGAAGGAAAGGGGAAAGATAGAGACGAAAGACCGAATTCAATGATCTGCAGCGCGGACACAAGAAGAACTTGCTGGGATAAAGGACCGGCTAGTCCATGTGATTCAGGAAAGAAAGAAGGATAATCCAGCGTCGAGAAATGAAGCGACACGCGGCCGTAGTCAGAAAAACTCGAGAAAAAGGCGAAAAAGAGAGAGAACGCGGAGGAAACGGTCTCGTCGGCACCCCCTCCAGGCGGCTTGAAAAAAAAACCGCCGAAGGGGATGACCATCACCGCCGCCCCCGCAGAGAAAAAACGAAAAAGAGAA
>Ga0179591_1486067_pt1 | contig 11696 bp, 13 predicted proteins | sample CZOMad2_1_08_16f_FD_182891 | JGI IMG/M metagenome (GOLD analysis project Ga0179591, IMG submission 182891) | Vadose zone soil fungal communities from Angelo Coast Range Reserve, California, USA - CZOMad2_1_08_16fungal (PacBio error correction) | ecosystem: Environmental > Terrestrial > Soil >...
ATGAGCGTGGCAAAAGAAAAAAGGAGGAAAAACGCCGCTTCAAAGGCGAAGTGCAATGCATGGAATCATTTTACTATTAAAGAAGCGATGAAATAGTTTCGGCAGGGAAAATGTTGAGCTTTTCACGAAAGGGAAAGGTGAGCCCTCGGAAAAGAAGCACGATCGTGCCTGTCTACGGGAAAAAAAAAAAAGAGAACTTCCGGTCAGCGCAAAGGGGGGGGGAGGAGCTTTTCGTGGGAGAGAGGAGAGGACGGTGCTTTTTGGCGCAGGGGGGAAAAAATGGGCTTGTGGTGTCCGCAAACTACCGGCTTTCCGAACTCTTGGTCGAAAAAAGGCCTTCTCCCCTGTCGGAACGAGGCCTGGAGGGAAAGTCGTCACCGAAACGAAAAAGAAGAAACTTTTCTCGGTGGAGGAACCACTAGCGCTGAGGCTGGCCTAACTGCTTAAGGGAACCCGCGACCCTGGTCCGGAGAGAAAGGAAACCTTTCCCTGGAGACAGGTGCAAAAGAGGGAGAGCCCTCTGAAAAACCAAGGCCGGAAGTGGGCCGGCTAGGATCTGGACTCCCTGGAGAAAGATTCGCTCTGAAACGGTAAGGAAGGGGAAAGTGATTCATGCATAAAGAAGGGATGCCAAATGCTCTTCGACCCGGTGCTCCCGCGTAACTTTTTCAAAGAGGGGGATTCGTCATGCTGTAGCGGAAGGAACCTATATGCTGCGCGCGAAAGAAGTCAACCCTACTACTAGACGAAGAGGGGGGTAGGGGGGTGCCTCAGGGAAGGACGCTTCTGGTCCTGAAAAAGGCCTGTTAACAACTCCAAGGGAGGACTCTATCACCTTTTCACGCCGGGGAAAAGAAGAAACCGCGATCAATCCGAGACCCACCGAGGGAGCAAGGATAAAAAAAAAAGAAGGAATTGTGCCATTGAGTAAAGGGAAAAAGGGATGCTTTTGCGGAATCAATGGACCGATACCAACAGAGTGAAGAAAAGAAAAGCCTCCGAGTAAGGAGATCGTGTCCAGCGAAGAGGAACCGTTTGTTCTAGTCGCGGATCGCTCAAAAAAAGGGGGGGAAAAAAAAAGCGTTAGCCGGGTAATGGTGGCGGGCGGTAGGATCGAGGACGAAGCCTGGCGCGTCCTTGGGGGAAGAATGCCGTCTGATCGTCCGGCGCCGTGTCAGGAACCGCTTTTCCTACGGCGACGACTCGGTCGGAGAAGAAAAAGAAGATCCATGATGCCGCGACGGTGAGGTGCAAGGAGACCTGCCTGCCCATTGAGTTCGCACGGGGAGCAAGTACCAGCAACGCCATGTGGCGGTGCTCGTCAGAAGCAGTGAGGCTGCGTTCTTCAAAAAAAAGAAATCAGGATTTGCACGGGAGTGGACGACAGGGAACAATGTGTCGAAGGGGGGGGGATGATGTTGCCAGGGGCAGTTGTCTTGCTCGGGTCCCGGGGCAACTCCGCCATGCGCGGAAAGAAAAGGACTTGATTCCCAACGCCGCGGAATCTGGAGTCAGAGTCCGAGGAAGGAAGAAGACGGCTGCATGGCAAGACGAACAACGTGGGCGTAAGAAAATAGCGTTGCGATCAAAAAGGAAATCACCGAGCGACCGATCAGGCTGCAGAGAGGAGGGTCTCGACGACCCGGGGGAACGCTAAGCGAACGCGGAGGAATTCTCGGGGGGGGGTGCGAAGGGCTCACGTTTTCCGGAAAAGAAGGTCCCCGGCATGGTGACGCGGGGCGGCAGGGAGGAAAAACTGCATCGCCTCACCGAGAGCCTGAAAAAAACCGACCAGCATCATGAACAGGAACTCCAGAAAGGAAATCAGCCACTTTGGAAAAGGAAAAAGGGATCATCTCTGCCACACTCCTCTGCCCAGAAAGAGGGCCCAGCGGACGCAAACATGGATTCTGAGGAACCGATTCGGCTTACGTTTGTAAGGCGTGCCTCCTCTCACAAAGAAGCCTTACAACGTAGCCGAAGGCGGCGGTTGTAAGAACGATCAAAAGGAAAGGTAACACTCATAATCCCTGCTTTGCCTAAGAGGAAGTAGCTTTAGCTTCCGACCCGAGACGAGATTACCGCGGAAATGCTGATCCTGGGGGGACAGTTCATAGGACGGGTCGAAACGAAGAAAAAGAGAAAAAAGACAGTGAGTCGATGCACGTGTGGAAACGCGCCGCCCGCGTCACCATCAAAAAAAGACGTTCCTAACGTGAGCCTTCGCCAAGAACCAAGAGAACTGGCCCCGAAAGCGTTAAAGGGAGTTCACAACGTGATCCTTCAAAGATGACCATAGGAGGGCCTCGTGATCACCATTTTTCACTAAGCACCAAGGAAGGAGATTGCATGAGTCATCAGAAAAGGGGGTTCGTCTTGCATTGCAGAGCCCGGCATCGGCGGAAAAGAGCACATCAATTCCCGCCGGTGAAAAACCGGGAAGACGCATGGAGAGTTACCTTCGAGGAAAAAAAAAAAGGAAGGAAACCGATCAACTCCCCGCACGGGAAAGAGGAAAGCCAGCATGTTCATGCACCCACTGAAGCCCACTCCTTGTAACATCATGGCAGCAGAAAAAAAAGAAAGCGAGGGGAGAACTCCGAAAAGAAGACCCGGCTACAACAACCATCAGGAAAAAAAATTGCGTTGCTGGGAACCAGAAGGTCCCCAAATCCGGCGACCCGTTCGAACGAAGGGAAAAAAAAAGGTCCGGCTCAATTGGCAGGAAGAGGAATGGAGAGCAATGGCTACATCGGCAACTCTGCTTCGTCGGCCAAAAAAAGCGGGGAAGAAAAAAAAGCTACGGTTACAACCCGAAAAAAAAGGGAAGATCAGCGGCATTGCCGTGGGAGGTCCAACCAGGCCGCGCATGATAGGTAACCTGCGATCATCGCGAAAACGCACCACGTCACCCTGCTAAAAGGAAAGACGTTCCTCGTTTTCAACTCAGGAGCATCCGCGGCCTCGAACCACACGTGACTCCTGCAGAGGTGGCCGGTAATCTCAAAGGGGAGAGGCATGAACATAGGGGGGGTCACCGTAAACGAACACGCGAGGAAGGGGCGCCGGACGCCGGCGACATCATCGACCCTGTCAGAGAAAGAAGCCTCTATAGGTGGCGACTCGGAAGAGGTCGCGGCCGCGCATTTGCAAAGAAAGGGCGCCGTACTCCGTCCCTCCCTGTTCTTGTTCCCAGGGGCAAAAAGATCCGGCCAGCCGAGGCCGGGAAAACATCGACGCTCTTCTTACGATAAGTAAAGGGGAGGAAGGGCAGCATCTCTGCGTATGCTACTCTGAGACGAGGTCCCCGGCATTCCGATGGGAAAAAAAGCAGCTGGCAGAAAGAAGAGGTTGCGCACACCTAGAAGGGAGACTGTAACCAGTCCATCGAAAAAGAATCGCGCAGTCTAAAAACAGGGCTGAAAGAGACCATTCTCTGCCCTATCCCAGAAAAAGAGAAAAAAGAGCGGCCGTCGTCCTGCGGGCAGGGGGGGGAACGCTCCAGGGCCGTCGCATGAAGAGGATCACCACACGCCTTCCCCGCTTGAAAAAGAAAAGCTGAGGCCGAAACGCAAAAAGGGAAGGGCGGGGCGTTTACGATAGAAACACGCCAGTCCTTCGTTCGTCTGGACTTCGTTGTTGAAAAAAGGAGTTGAGGGGGGGGCGCCCGTACAAGAGAAAGGACCATGCGCCCCCAAATCCACCCGGAGAGGAGCGCCCGAACATCCCGCGACCCTCGACCAGGGGAGAGGAGGGGGAGGACTATCAACGTCTACCGCAATAAAGAAGAAGTCAGCGTTCGCAACATGAAAGCTCACGGTGTCATCCTTCCGATGGACGAGTTATGGATAATTGTTAATTAGGCAGAGGCAGGGCCAAATCCGAAGGGGGAAAGAAACTCCTTGCCAAAAAGAAAGGGATGCGGAACCCACCCGGAGGCTCCCGCGACGTCCTGAAGAAGGATTAGAAGATTTGCTCGTGTCAAGAGAAGGCAGAGCCTGTTTTTCAGCACAAAGCTGTTCTTGGAACCGATGAAAATTCCACTAAGGAAGGCGGCTCGTCGAGAGAGCCTCTACGCCACCTCAACGAGGGGAAAAAATACGCGCGTAGATGAGGAAGAAAAAAAGGGCCGCGGTTCTGATCAACCGAAGAAACTTCCGGAAAGAAGATAGCTATCGAGCCTGGGTACTAGAGAAGCGAAGCCGGAAAAAAAATGGGAACACCGATGCCCAGGGAAAAAACGCACGCCCCGGAGGCCTAGCTACATCTCACTCTTGTAAAAACAAACCGCCCACCCAAGGGAGGAAAGGTAAAAAAAAGGGCGCCATTCTTTGACGGAGGGGAGACGATCCTGGCCCTTTCAGCGAGAAAGGGCGCTGTGCTACCGCCGAGGTCGAGGGGAGGCCACTACTCTTCCGTGAGGGAAAAGAAGGGTCACCTCGCTGAAGGAAAAAGGGAAGGTCCTAGGCGTTGAAAAAAAAGGGACCGCTACTTCGTACCAAAAGAGGGACTACTATCAAGGGGGAGAAGAGGAAGAGGTCGTCAGCGGTCAACGGAAAAGAGGATTTCTTCGAAGGGAAAAGGGGACTTGCCCGGTGGGGGGAAAAAAAGAAAACCTGCCCATACCAGAAGGGAAAAAAAAGACCAAGGAAAAGCGGCCCAGATCAGTCGGCCTGACGTGGAGGCGGAGTCGCCGGCAAACCAAGAAGGAAGGTGTGCTTTCTGTCAGTCAAAAAAAGCTGCTTTTCATCCCGATAAAGGACTCGTCGGAGTTCATCATAATTCAAAAAGGGGGCGACAAAGCTCTTGAAGAAAAAAAGATCAGCTCACCAACAACACGGAAGAGGGAGCTGCACCGATCTTGATCGCAAAACCAAATGACGACGAGCCTTAGAACCGTTGTCGATGCAAAAGAAAAAAGACTAGGGGAACTGCGACAACGAAAAAAAGGGGCAAAGGCCGCTGACTCGGCCAGGGAAGAAAAGAGCGTCGTCTCAAAAAAAATGCCCTTCCTGCTCGCGCGCAACCGGGAGAGGGAGAAAAAAGCCTGCAACGAGAGGCTGGGGACGGTGTACTCGCTTACGAGCAGAAGAAAGGAGTCGTAGACCCGGCTTTGTACAGGTCGCACAGAGCGAATAAGGAGGAAGGAGAGGGAACCCTTATGACCAAAAAGAGGAGGGTGTGCCGAACACCCTTTCCAAAAGAAGGAAATCGGCAGGTTTCACAGGGGGGGCGGGAACCCTGCGAGATCGAAAAAAGGGGAGGGAAGGAAACGCCCTTGGGGGAAAGGAGGAGGTTTATCACCAGCGTTCAATGAAGGAATGGCTTTCTGTTTGCGCGGTGTTCCAATTCGGTTGTAAGGGGAGAAGAGAGGCCGGCCGCAAGAAAACTGCTCGATCGGGGAAAGAAAAACGCTTTCACGCTTCTGTTGTCATGACACCGAGGGGCCGAAGGAGAGGATTCTCCCGCGGAAAGGGGGTGGCGTAAGATCTAGAACGGGGGGGAGAAGCTCCAGCCATGCTGTTTTAATAAGGGGGGAGAAGCAATCATCGCAAACACAGGAAGAAAAGGGAGCAAATGCAACACCCAGTAAGGGGAACCCCTTCTAGGAAGAAAACTCTCGCAGAGAGAAACGTACGAGAAGAAAGTCAAAGCCACCCTTGGGGGGGGGGGGAAAAAGCTCCATAATCTCTGAGGGAAACGGAGTCTTTGGGCAAGCATTCATGCTTGGAATAAAAAATTACCATCACTCTATGAAAGAGGGAGTGAAAGGACACGGATACCTTCCAGAGGGCGACCGCTCGGGATTGAGGTAGAAGGGGCTCGTTAGAAATGGCCGGGCATCGCCTTGTGTCGTTTCGGAGGGCTAGCCGAGAAAGGTGGGGGGGAAAGGGGGTCGCCGAAGGGAGGTGGGTCCGGGCGCACCTACCGAAACTTTGTAAACCTGCACGACTCAAGACGGTGAAATCTGACGAAGGGAGGGGGGAAGGAATGGAGACCGAGATAGGAAAAAAGCCACTGCCTAACTTGTCCAGCTCGTGGCTAAGAGGCACGCGCTGCGGCTGAAGGGAGAAAAAAGTTATATGAGTGGGCTCCCGAGGGTCCTTTAATCTTCATCGAGCTGGGGGAAATGGATACAGTGCAGGGATTTGGGGGCGCGAAAAAGAGACCTTCCTATCGGGGATCTTGACTAAACTGGCTGGGAGGAGAAGAGGAGCAGAGGACCTGGAGAAGGGACTTGTCCATGGATTAAGAGCGCCGAGTGCTGAAAAAGCGACCCTTGCTGCCCGCGGACTGTGGGGGGGAAGGGAATTCTGATGAGGAAGAGGATGCTGAATTAAGAGGCCTCCCTAAGAGAAGAAAAAGAAAGTCACCTTAGCTACTCTTAAATGGGACCCTCTTTACCATGGGGGGGGAAGGAAGAAAGAAAACATCAGAAAAAAAGGAAATTTACATGGAAAGGAAAAGAACCGTGTGCACGCCTATTAATGGGGGGAAGGAGTATCACGCCGATTACTCCACAAGTATGAGCTGAGAAAGGGGGGGGGAAGGGGAATGGAACCTCTTCAAGGCGCAAGTAAGGTCAAAGGATATTTTACCTATACAACATGATGTGGAAAAAGATATCAGCGATATTGAACGCAAAAGGAGACGTCAACGTTTTGGGGGGGAAGAGAATCAACACAAGGGATTGAAGAATAAGAGGGAACGTGCGAGGAGCATTTGGGCTTTGCTCAGGAAAGGAAAGAAGAAGGTCTCGGCGTGGGGGGGATCCTCAATCGGGGGGGGAGGAACACTTCAATACTTATCTTGACTGGGGGTAACCGTATCGGGCGGACGAACAAAAGAGGTGCCGACGGAGGAAAGAGAAAAAGGAAGGTCTTGCCGCTTTACCAGGACGCCATGATTTCAAGAGGGAAATTCCGAAGCCCTTAAAATTGGAGTTCGCAAAAAGGATTTCAGGGATGGGGAACCTATGGGGGAAAAAACTCCAGTTTTCGGGGGGGGGGGAGGTAGTCCTTCTTTGTGTAAAAGGGGGAAAAGGGGCGTCCGTTGGCGAAACTATAGGAATTTCTTCGTGAGGATTTGGATTGGTACACGTGGACTGAAGACCTGCTGGATTGAAGGGGGGGCCTCCCAAAAGAGGTGCGTTGATCGTGTCCAGAAGACCCCTCGAAGGTCAACTCCCAAAGGGGAAAAAGGTTCAACGCGAAGATGGAGGCCCGAAAAAGAGGACGAGCCGATGCGGCCGTTACGAAGATATGCCTGACAGGGGAAAAGAAACACGTTTTTTAGAAAAGAGCTATTGACAGATAAAGGTGCGAGCCGGTTCCGCCAACAGAAGGAGGAGAACAGTAAGGGAAAAGAGGGTCCCATCATGGAACAGAGAAAGACGTCCCGTTTACCTCGAACAGATCTGCGACTGGCTGTGGAAGGGGGACGGAAGGATCGCAGGCGAAGGGAAACGGGGCGATGGTTACGGAGGGAGGGAAAAAAAAAAAAAACTCCTTCATGCTGAAGGGAACGACTCCCTAATCCGAGGGGCACAAAACCTGCATCATATGAAAAAGAAGAAGAGAAGAAGAAAGTGCCACTTTTCCGAGAAAGGATCGCACACTCCTCTGGAAAGGGAAATCTACTTCGTCTCTCAAAAAAAAAGAAAAAAAAAAAAAAAAAAAAAAGGAAAAAGGGGGAAGGCAAAATCAGTATTCAGGAAGGAAACGGTGCTCTCTGTACATACAAGACGAAGAAGGGCGTGCCTCTCTCTGCCTCTAGGGGGGAAGGGAAGGTTCACGCATTAAAGGAGGAGGCGTGTCTGGAAAAGAACCGGGAAATTCCCTCAGACTCTGAGCGGGGGAGATGCGACGTATCGTTTACCGCACTCGGGAGAAAAAGACCGCTTAGCGATGGAGAAAATGCACTATCCTGGCGTTAAGGGAGGGAGGGCTAAACGACTAAAAGGAAAGCGTTTGATTGAGGGGGCACAGAGAATGAAAGGGGGGGATTCTACGCCCAAAATAACTACCCGGGGAAAAAAAAAAAAGTCCGTAAACTTGAGCCTTCGCACAAAAAGGGCCGAAAGCGTTCAAGCTTCGAGTGGAAAAATCCGCGAACAATAGAGGGAAAATGACCATGCCTCGGCACAAAGAGGGTCTCCTAAACCCTTGTGGGGGAGGAGGAAAAACGAGATTTGCAGAAGGAAAGGGAGATGGGTTCGAACCGGTGAAGAAGGTCCATTGCGGCAGGGAAAAAGCCTCGTCATCTCGATAGTAAGCCACGCGCGGAGGGGCATCAAAAGAACCTTGGGAAAAAAAAAAAACAACGGTCAAGGGACGCATGACGGGGAAGTCGATGACGCCGAAAAAACGATCAACTCACCGGAAAAACGGGCAACATCTAATCCTGGGAAAAGCATGACGTCGAAAGCGCAAAGACCTTATAGGAAGAAAGAAAGAGCCTCTAGTTTCGAACGCCGAGAGCCCCTCTACACACTCCGAAAAAAAGGGCTGGAGGACGTCCACAAAGGGGAACTCCGTCGACCAGGGAATGGGCAGCAGGATCTCAGAAGGAACCTTCGAAGGGGAAGAATTGAGACAAGGGGAAGACATCTGCCATAAGAGAACTCGGACGTCGTCCTTCGGGAAAAGAGGAGAGACAGGTTACAACCCTCGCGAAAGGACGGAAGTTGACCTTTATGCCCACCAGATAAAAACCAATTCCAGCATAATTCATTAGGACCGTCTCTACATAGACCTGCCCCCACCTGTCTCACCATCAAGGTTTCCGAATCTTGTGAAAGAGAAACCGGCGGGGTGGAGCGCCTGAACTACGAACCACAAGGTCCTGCTCTGTAAGGGCGAGAAGGCTGCTTCGTCGAGGGGAGGATTCAGGAACATCATGGGAGAGGCACCGAACGACACGCTAGAGAGAGACATCTGCTCGGCAAAAAAAAAAAAGTCTGGGCGAGGCGAAATCAGAATCAATAGGGAGAGACGGCGTTCTCGACGCACGCGCAATTTACAGATCTGGGGAGAAAAGTGGATCGCGCAGGGAATAAGTCTACCTGTCCGGGAGGGTTCACCTGCCTTGAGGAAGGGCCGCTCGCCGCTCTTCGGGGAGATAGGGACTCTTAGCTCAGGGGGGGGAGGCATGTACGTCGAAGGAAAAGAGGCCCGTGGAAAGCATACCGCTGACGAACAGTCCAGAAGGAGGAAAAAATTTCCGCGGGGGGAAAAAGGGCGAGAGGCAGATTAAAAAAGGAGTTGAGCCAGGCCCTTGACCCAACCACCCCCCCCACAAAAAAACCACCCAAAAAAAACCCCCCCCCCCCCCCCAAACCCCCCCCCCCCAACCAACAAAACCCCCCCCCCACAAAACCCCCACCCCCAAAAGAACACCCGCCCCCCGCCCACCCCCCCCCCCCGAAACCAAACACCCCCACTAACCCCCCCCCCCCCCCCCCCAAGAAAAACCCCCTCCCCCCCCCCCCCCCAACCCCCCACCCCCCCCCCCCGAAAAAAAAACCGTTTCTCTCGCATAAGGAGGAGGGGCCTACAAACCATTCTCGGAAAACAGAAAATATCCTGGTGGGAATGGATCGCAAGAGAGGGGTTTGCACCTTCTCCGTATCCGTTACTTTCGAAAGGAAAGAAAAAAGGAAATCAGGGCGGAAAGATAAATCTCTTCATCTTACAGGGGGGAAAAAGGAAATTTTCCTGTTGCGGGGGGAGGGTCTTTCTCCCTAGCCCATAAAGGAGAAGGGTCAGAACTCTTCCTGACGTCGGTCCGGGAAAGAGTTCGTTCAAAAGCAGGTAGTTTTTTCCCGGAAAAGAAACCCATGCGCCCCACTCCACCGGACCGCCCTAGAAAGAAAAAAGAACCTTTCGCTGGGAAAAAAAAGTCCTTCTTGTGAGGAAAAAGAGAAAGCAGACTCACTACTAGCGCAGAAGTGGCTGGTCAGGTCCGTAAAAAAGAAAATTTAGGCATTCTGCAAACCGGGACACTATTAAAAAAAAGATTTCTACTGGTACTAGTACCATTAGAGACTGCACTGAAAGAAGAGGGGCTGCTGGCTCGAAAGAATTGCCAAGCAGCCTTAAGGAAAGACGTAACCCACCCGGTTGGCGAGCGTTTCGTCTCTCGATTCAATGAATTCGGAGGAAGAACTGTTTTGCAGACAAGGGGGGAACGCGAGATCTGGTGGCGAGGAGAGAAAAAGATGGAATTCCACCTTGCCGAAGCAGGCTTGCTTAGAGAGCCAGACAAAAAACAACGTGTCCCAAAAAAAAAATCTCCGACAACTCGAGGGAGGTAAACCGAAGCGGCGCTGTCCAAACAGGGAACGGGTAGAGAGAGAAGCTATCCGTGGTGAGAGAGCCGACGTCCCCTCTAAAGCCGTAACTGGCCCTAATTTAAAAACGTGAAGGAGAAAGCAACCACTCAACCGCCACCGAAGCGGAAAAGAAGAAAAAAAATAGGCACGCGGGGGGGGGGAACTACACCAAACAGACCCACCCAATGGCTTCAGAGAAAGGGCTGACTCCTGGCCTCTCTGCCTTTTAAAAAAAAGGAAAAACTACCGGAGGGGAAGAAAAGACCATGGAGAAAAATTCTTTCTGACGCGTCCTTTCTATACGGAGAGGGGAAAATCGATGCCGATAATATGTCCCGCTATTCTTTTGAGGAGGAAAGAACCTACCCTAGGAGGTAGGAAACCCCGAGGGAGATAACGAATAAATCTCTTCGAAGAGGGAAAAAGAGGAGGAGTCGTTTACTCCACGGATTGTCTAAAAAGACAGGCCGGAAACATAAAAGAAGGGGGGGGGAGACTCCCTCCTACCTTTGAAAGGGGCCTGGCCTAGCTCAAGTGGGCTCGGAGCTGAAGAGGGCCCCGAAACGGGAGATGAGGTCTTTCACCCACACCGAGAGACCCTATCAACGAGTGGGAGCATCATCGTCAAACCTCGGATCAGGAGGGAGAAAGATCGGTTCAGCAAGAATCTCCTATAAAAAAAGAAAACAACTTATTATTATTAAACATAGATAAGGTCTGCACCGAGCTTGAGCAGACCGAAAGGTGAAAGGGATTACCTCCTGACAGCCGTAGAGAGTTTGAGAGGGGAGAAAGCGCTGTGAAAGAAAAGCGTTCTCTGGTCGAGGCTGCAAAAAAAACGGGAAAAGTCCTCTTAGCGAGAAAAGGGACGCATCGTCGAAAGAAGAAGGCGTCGTCTCCACCGGAGAAGGCCGGCCTTCCTAAAAAGGGGGGAACTCTGGGCGGGAAGGAAACTAAGCCTGCACTGAGGGGGAGGACTGACGAAGCTATGTCATGGAAGACTTCTCGGAGAACCGCTTGAAGAAGGTGAGGGACGCACCGCGCGAAACAAGGGAAAAGCTTTCCCGGTAGTTCCATAGAGGGAAAAGAAGGCGCTTAGTGGCCTGAGAAGGTGCGCCATCTTCAGTAGCACATCCTTAAGAACCGGGTCCCGGATCGAGACAGGCATTCAAGGGCGCCGTGTCGGAACCTGGACGCCCGGGGGAAGAGTTTAGCATATCTTCTATGAAAAGAGTGCGGTGCGCGTCGAACAACATTTGAAGGGGGGAAAAAAGTCGCCATGTTCAGGTGGGGAAAAGAAAAGGCCGGATCTACGATAAAAAAGAGGCCGATCAGACCTCGGGCCAGAAAGGCAAAGCGCCGC
>Ga0179591_1301288_pt1 | contig 11695 bp, 6 predicted proteins | sample CZOMad2_1_08_16f_FD_182891 | JGI IMG/M metagenome (GOLD analysis project Ga0179591, IMG submission 182891) | Vadose zone soil fungal communities from Angelo Coast Range Reserve, California, USA - CZOMad2_1_08_16fungal (PacBio error correction) | ecosystem: Environmental > Terrestrial > Soil >...
AACCGCTGAGATGGTCAGTCGGGATGCCAAACATTCGGAGGGGGATCACAAAAGCAATGACCGTGAAACTCTGGACGTGTCAAAAGATCCTCGCAGGAGGGAGCAACTTCGAAGGAACAATCAGGCACCCAGGGAGAGCGTCTCCAAGCGGGTCATACCAGGTATACTACCGGGCGAATTACACAATGGAAAAAAAAGAAAAAAAAAAAGAAAAAAAAGAGAAAGAAAAAGAAGAAAAAAAAAAAAAGAAGAGAGAAAAAAAAGAGAAAAACAAAAGAAAAAGAAAAAAAGAAAAAAAAAAAGAAGAAAAAGGAAAAAAAAAAAAAGAAAGGAAAGGGCGGGAGGGGGGTGGGGGGGGGGCGTGAGAGGGGAGGGTAGGGTGAAGGGGGGGGGAGGTGAGGGGAGGTGGGGGGGCGGGTCACTTTTATGTCTTGGGGGGGTTGGGGGGGGGTGGGGAGGCGAGTGGTAGAAAAATAAGTGCGAGAGAGTGGGCAGTACGTATTATACCTTCAAAAGGGGGAAGTGATTGGTAAGTAGAATAATAAAGAATGAAGAGGGCGGATGTAGAACGGAACGCTAGATATCCTTTCCAGGACGCAATTTGTGGCCAGAAAGGCACGCCCCCATGCATGGGTCCCCAGATGGATTCAAAAGGGACACACACATGGAGCCGTGATCCAAGGAAGCAGAAGCAAGCTATTAGTAGGACCGTCACGTGACAGGAAGAAATTTCTTTGCGTGCGAGACTAGAGGGCAGCAGACCTACGGTTGGTGTGGTTGATGATATCGAGAGCCTCATGCACGAGAATGCCAGTTTTCAAACGACCATTAAGCTGGGGGAAGGAGCGTAGATTGGTAGAAAGGGCAAACTAAAAAAAGACCATTCGGTAACTCTAAACGGGGAAATGAAAGGGGAAGCGACACCTGGTGGTATTGGAACAAGACCTGAGGCAGGAAGTGTCCACTCTAAGCGTAGCGTGGGGGGTCCAAGAAGTTTAAAGACAGGCAGAACATTTGCCGGGAACAGTGTGCAAAGCAGGAAAGGTTCTATCGGAGAATCAGAACGGCACGAGGTAGCAGTGGGAATGGGTACCTTAACGACAATTTTGCCGGGAGGGTGGTAAAGATGAGACTTTAGGTTACATCCAGGATAGGGCAAAGGGATGGATCTTACCGAATAGAGAAAAAACAAAATTGGCCAAGGGGGGGTGTAAACAAAGAAGACTAAAAACTCAGTAGAGAGAAAAACGAATATGTTTACAGGAGGGAGGGTCTCACCCAATGTGTTTGCGGTTGAGTGTTAGGGTGTAGTGGTCGCGAGATGAGAACCGCCGCAGGATCCGTTGTCCGGAAGGGCCCGATCTGGGAAAACAGACTGTTTTTTGACTTTGCTGACCCCAAGGGGCACCGTTTTACAAACTTAGATTAAGGTAAAAAGAGAAATGCTGTGTGTGCAAGGACTGCTTTCTACATTTAACGGACACTACACGTTGGGAACCGGGCGCGCTTCTGGGAACTGCTACACCTGGCATACTAAATTCGGTCGTAAAATGGGATTGTACCGAAGGGTTGTTTCCTGCCAGGAAGTTTGGGAACGAAACTCCCCATAGTTACAATCCATTGCACGTGCGAATCAGGCAAATACCAGCAAGTCAGCCTAAGGCTGAGCTCGACAGAACGACGCGGGTGGTAAAGGTCTAGGTGTCTAACAGGTATGGGGATCAAAGGCGGAAATGATGGAGCATAGCAACCTGGAAGGGGGCGCTTTTTAACGAGGGGCATTCGGACACCTATAGGGGACGAACTCGGGGGAGATATCCCACACAAACAACTATGACCGTCCCAACTTCGGTAAAAGAGGAATGCCAGGGATCTTGACCGATATTACGGCCGTCCGGCGGAAGAAAAAATCGCCGCCTTGGTGGTGGGTGGGTACTGGCTTGACGAGAGACGGAGTTGAAAATTCACGAACTCACATTGTAGACCGGATGCTAAAGGGTCCCCCACACACCTTGTACACGACCTAACCTTCCGGCCAAGAACACGCCGTGAAGAGAACAGAAGTTTCACCATCTCTAGATGTTCTTTTTGTGGGTGGTGCCTGAATGCCGCCTATGCTACATTGGAATAGCAGCAACGACACCTTAAGATATTCCGTGGCTGAAGAGGGGACAGGGAGGTGGGTTCATGGGTGGGGGGGGGACTGCATTTAAATTGGTCTGTTACACCGGAAAGGGAAGGCGATACCATTTCAATCTAAAGTCCTTAAGGCCTGACCTAACCTAAAGGAGGAAAGAGCGACGGGAGAGATCTTCTATGTAGGAATAAGTGTCGACGAAGACGATCTAACTCGAGAGAGGGGGGTCCCGCCGTCCAAGGGAAATTTAACGCCTGTGAAATCATACGATCAGAAAAAAACAAACAAAACTGATTAGGGGAAAAAAATAGATGATTTCAAAAGTCTTTACAGGAAAGCGGTGCGATTGGACCTGCGAGATCGAGGGACATTCTAATAGAGGAAATAAATGGAAAACTCAATATCTCATACCTCCATGTCCGAAATTTAGGGAAGTTGTAGCTTTGGGTGAGGAAATCAATTAAGTTTAAGAGTTCTGCGGGGAGCGGGGCGTCAGTTGCTGGGAATCAGAAAAAACCCACATGAAATGAAAGGATATCCATGGCAACAGAAAGAGCTCAACAGAAAGTAATAAGTGGGTTGATAATGAAACATTAAGGTTATAATATAGGTGAATCGAAGGCGAAACAAACTCTGACGTGAAAAATAAGTGTTGTCTCGGTAAATGCTTCTTTGAAGGGAAGTTGAATGGAAGGAGGTACAAGCATTGAAAAGACGGATCCATTGACCAGGGGCCGCATGAAAATCCGTCTATAGTACGAAGAACTACAAAAACCAAAGATCGTCGAGTTGCACTACTCATGACGCCCCGCATCTAAGTAGAAAAAACCTAGTATGTCGGTCTAGGTCCCACCGACGAAAGGAGACGGGAATAGGGTGGTGGGGGGTTTTGTGTATATCATCTTTCAAAGTGAAGGTGGTTTGAGAGCTTGGGGGGGGACGAATAAGGGTTTGGCCGAGTGATGACAAGCGCCCCTCCAGTGAAACTGTGAATCAGATCTGAATAGTGTTGAGCTACCTGGATCTACAAAAGCGGAAAAATTCAAACTCTCTTTCAAGGGGCGGTAAAGGTGGGGACAGGAGGAGGCAGGTTAAATCTTATTCTAAAGGGGGGCCTAGGGTTGAAAGCGACTTGGCGGCTCCGGGGGTTACCGCCGGCATGGCGAAACCAAGGGGGTCCTATTGGGTCACTGCCGAAAGACAGGTTCTCTCCAACGGATTCAACAAGGAAGCGAGGATAATCCGGTGAAATTAAGGTGAATTGAAGTTAAGCAGGCCGTATATTTGCTCACCACAAAGCTAGACAGCACTCGAGAGATCTGCAGAAATGGGGACTGTGCGGGGAGGACAAATTCAAAAAAAGTGCTTTCTTCAATACTCTATGACATGAGGAAAAGATGCGAAAGTGTTCGTAAAAAAGAACCTCTAATCACAGAAAATTAAAACCAAATCAAAAAACGGGGATGTCGAACTGAGAACCCTAAACCCGTGTGCAAATTCTTCGGTGGAGACAGAAAGTAGTACGGTTTACCTTTGCGGGGTGCAAAAAGTGGGGTTTCACCAATGGGGGAAGAACATTCGTAGTTGGCGTCGGCTCCATGATCCAGATGGGGGGGAGGACGAAGCGGGTACCGAGATGAGGCAGAGCTAAAATTTTCAAGATCAAGGGCCGTGACCGAAAATAAAGGATACGTTCGAGTTTGACGGGACGGATGCTCCCGACTTAAGAAGAACTGGGAGGAAACCAGGACGCTGTCAACGCTGCTTTATTCGGAGCTAAATCTCAGGGAAAGAGGGGGAAGGTTACCTCTGTAGGAGTGTGGGAATACAACAAAATCAAAGGCTCGCTGAGCAATAAAATGTGGAGGATTAACGAATTGGCGGGAGCTGAAAGTTGAGCATATACAGCTCAAGTGGAGAGAATCAGTGGGTTTAGGCGAAGACTGTAGTATGCTGACAGGAAGATATTACGAAGGAAAAATAGACAAAAAAGTTAGGCGCAATACGCTTTATCAGAGAAGGCAAATGTAGTTCGGAACCGGGCAATCCGCCGAGTAAACGGGGGGGAAGACGGATATTTTGATTCACGGAGAAAGGAATGCTGGCATTACTGAAGAAAGCCTGTTGTATCTATACCACTGCTGGTTTGATGTCATTGTACAGATCAAAGGGGCCTGCAATTGAATAGGAAGGCGATGTGCCAAGACTCAAACCTCCGCTTTCTGACATTCTTGATTGAAGGGAAGCGTAATCATCAAAGCGGGGAAAAGGGGAATCGCGTCAGCAAAAGAGTACCAAGGATTAGAAACGGCGTGCTCTCAAGTTCAGGTCAAATGGTTCGCTACAACTTGGGGCGAAGAGACCGAATTGAATGAGAGTAGAAGAAGGTTGGGAACGGGGAACAGGACTTGGTCTTTTTGGAAAGGAAGACTTGTACCATCATGCTTGGGATCAAACGGGCAGAAGTGGCAGGTATTATATAATCTCGTCAGTTCAGGAATCCCCCAACAGCCTCCAAGAGGCAGAAGTCTGAGACGTCCAGATCTGGGATCGAGGGAGTTGTAAGATCTTTTGAGTCGTCTTTTCGTACAACCAGCTTTCGTCGGGATTGGTCCGGTAGCAGTCCTCACCCAAAACCAATGGGCTACGTACATGGAATGAAATAACTGGTGGCATCTCTCGAAGGGTACGGGAAAGGTGCTTGCCATTAAAGCGGGGTTAGGGGAGGGATTTACAATGCTCGGCGTGATTTTAACCAGAGGAGGTATTGGATCAGGAGAAATTGGGCGAATAAGACCGCCAACAATTGTAGAACATAATCAGCTCAAAAGGCCTGGACACCGAGAGATACGTCTTCGGGGTCGCAAAAGGGGAATCCGGCTGCTACTGGGGGGAATATGAGGGTGGAGATAGGTAGAACACATATTCTATACTTTGGATGAAGACATGCGGAAAAGGAAAGTAGGAAGGGGAATGGGTGTGGTCGTTGTTTGGGTGACAGCAAGAGCGTGGTTTCCCAGGAAGACAGAATAAAGAATTCAAGGTACGGGGGATTATTGCACTGGGGGTTCCTAGACTAACCACGGGGGTTTCACGTACGAACGTGATAACAAGAAAAAGGGAGCGGGTGGGAGGCTAAAGTTCTCACTGAGGCCACGGAAGGATTTGATTGCGGAACTCGGGCAACGATCGAGGAAACAGTGCGTAAGTCGCAGAAAGTCAATGAAGCGTTAATGTGGGAGAAGAAAGGAGGAGGAGAAGAAAGACGTGACAACCAAGCTTGGCTTGAGTAGTCTTGGGGGTCGAATTGGGGGGGGGAGGGGGGGGGGGGACGTGCCGTCGCAGTGATATTATTGTGGGGGGGAAGGAGGAGGGGGGAGAATAATCTGTCACGACGGGCCTTAAAAGGTTCCACCATGGGTCTCGATAAAAAAAAACCCGTAGAGGGGGAAATGAAGAAAAAATGGGTAATTAAGCCGCTTGGTACCAAAAAATGATCAGCTCTCACGGTCAAAAGCAGCTAACTGAAGATCAGGTACCTAAACGGAGAACTTGAGGCATCGACTAGCCTTAGAAAGCGGGTGGTGGCATGGGTCTGGCAATGCTAACTGGGATTCTCCCAAAAGGGCGGATAAGGGAAAAAAGTGCGAAAGGCAATGTGATTGAGAAGGGGCGGCACGGAATGGAATACGGCACGACACCCTTCAGAGAGGGACATCAAGGCACGACACAGAAAAGAGAATCGAACAGGGGGGGGAATCAAACGGACTAGAACAAGGGGGGTGGTCTGGGTGTCGAGGCAAAAAAAGACAACACTTACTTCTATTCTGGGGGCTAAACGGAACACCTAGCAACGGAGTCAAAAAACCGCAAACATTCCGGAAAATTCTCCGTGAAGCCTATCTGGAGCCAGAGACGATGAGGACAGACTACACTATTGTGGATTCCAGAATCAGACTGATCATCAAAGGTGGCGAAACAGGGGCGCAGGCGTTTTAAATGGCGCGTTCGGGCTGCAAGGGTGGGTCTCCGGCACCTATGGGGAACTTGATTCTCTACAAGAATCTAGGACAGAGGGGGGCTTCAACCGGAGATCCCGGCCGGGGCAGTTAACCGCCCGAAAACTTAGGTAAAGATTGGCCCTCACTTGAAGAGACCGCTAGATGAAAGTATTTCAACCGGGCAGGGTAGAGAAACGAAAAAGGTCTGGGGGGGGCCGTCGACACGTTGAACCCACCTGGCAAATAAACGAACTATCTGTGTTGAACTCCGCCTAAAATGAGATCAACGCTTCAACGTAGGAAATCTAGATGATTCCTCCGACGTAGGTCCACACATCTTTTTATTGGGGAAGACAGGACTTAAATCGATCGCGAAACATGCCTTGGGGCTCCATCATGCCCCGGGTGGAACAGACTGAAGTTAAAACAATATGAATACAGAAATCAATAGAGAAACCGGACGGCGCATCCTCTAAGGAATGCGAGAAGGTAATTCCGAACACTCAGGGGGGGGACCCTGAAGCTACCTGGAAACACACGAAGTTTCTATAGGCGATATCTTGGTGAATGACACGATATCACTGAAAGCGTGGAGATGACCGATGGGGGGGGGGGGGGGGGGGGTGGCAACTAAAGCAAATGCCTAGAAACTGAGGGGAATGACTCTCCGCCTATAATTACAATGGTGTCATCGCAGCAGGTTGCGAAGTCGAAACCAACCGAAAAAATTCAGGGGATCTCATCCCACCAAAGGCTTATCAGAACGGACGCTAAATGGCTAGCCAAACGGAATAAATAAAGATGAAAATAGGCCGGAGGGCCGAGCAGCGGTACGACGTATGGGGGCGTGTCAAGTGAGCTGATCAAGAAGGAGCAAAAGGGGCAGTTTGTTGGATTGTTAAAGTCTGCTATCTAGGGGGATCAAAAACATCCTCACGGAATTTGTCCTACAACTAAGTGTACAAATTATCGGTATCTGGGGTCTAATTTCATAGAAAAGAAAATTCATAATAAAATGGACGCATTCCCGGAACAGAGATTTGGTCTGAGCTGTCCAAAGAGATAGAGGCGAAAATGGCACCAAATCAAGGTGAACGGGATTCCCGCATTTACAATAGTGCCGGAAAAAGTCAAGAAAGGGATGCTCGAAGGATGGGACTCGTAGCATCCGCAACGGCTTTATCAAATTGATGAAGGGAACCAAATGGAGGGGGGGAATGTTTCTATAATGAGACAAGGGGGGGGGTACCGATACCGGATCTCAACACTATGGACTACTTCCGATATCAATACCAACGGCGAAGTGGGGGCGAAGTGTTTAACAGCACAGTTAGAAACAAATAAGAGTAAGGAGTAAACGAATAGGGGGTAAAGGAAAGGCGGTCCCGAGACCCTAATTTTGGCGGGGATTGTTCAGGGGGTAATGGAACGAGGATGTAACGAAAACCTCCGTCGTCGGCCCGGTTGGGGAAAAGTGTCCCTAGTCACGGCAAAATCAAGGGGGTGGTTATGTGTAAAAAACCAAGTAACATTGGGTCTCAAGCTTGAGATGAGGGGTGATAACCGCTGTGTGTGTGCGAAAAAGAGAAGTGGTACTACCGGAGTCAAAGAAGTGGAATCGGCGCGCTTCAGCCAGCCTATGTGAATTGTCTCAAACGGAGGCAGTGTCATATGCAAGCGGGGTTCTCAGTAAAAATGAAGGGGAGCGACAAGCGAAGCAAAGAGCGAGCAATGGAAAGGTCAAAAGAAGAAATGGGAGTCGACCCCTACGTGCATCAATCGAAGCTAAACTACGGAGGTGATGGGACTTTAGTAGGAATAATTTAGAAACGTCAAAGAGGGCAAGGGACAGGCGCACCTTGAGGGAAGGTTATCAACTGATTAAACCGGCAATCCAAATATAGGACGCATAGGCGATAGAAAAAAACCAACACTCATATGATCCACGTCCATCTTCTTTGAGGGACGATGCACTACAAGGGGACCGGTACAGAAAAAATCAAGGAATGAGTACATCGAGAGGAAATTTGGGTGGGACTTCTGCGGATAGAATTAAGGGGGTTTCTTAAAGTCACATTGTAGAGTTATTCTTAACAAGCCGGCACGCACATGAAATCATGAGCCGTCCAAGAGCCTCCTAACAGAGAAAAAGATTTAAAGAAAGGAAATGATGTTGGGGGTGTTGCCGGATCGACGAATAATGATGGACATACATTGGGTACAGAAACCCCAGGTGGATTGTTGCTGCGTCGATTGCTTGGGTGTGTAGGGGGGACTATAGTGTACCTTTCATGCATGTGGTTGCGATACCGAAAATGAAGCATCAACCCCCGGAAGCTAAAGGAAGGTGGACTGCGCTAAAAAAAGAACTGGTAAGAAAAAAAAGGCTATAGCGTCGAGGTAAGTTCGGGGGCTACGTCATGGTAGAACGATCCCCCGATCTCTAAGGGCAGACGGAACGCTTTCCTTTAAATACGGTGAAAAGCAAGCTGAAGGAGAAACTAAACAAAAATGAGGTGATGATGAAAAGAGATGGGCTTAAAGGAAAGCGCTTCTTTGACCTATCTCGCTCGAGGGAGTCGGCGAAGAACTTCAGGGACTGCACGAACGCGATGAGAGCCAGGTAGCTCTTGGGAGGGGGGGGGGGGGGGGATAGCTTGGGTTAGGTCTGGGGGCAATTAGGAAGTTAGGAATGCAAGGCAGGGAGTATAAAGTCCAGTTTCGTAGTCGCACCTGTAATTAAAGGGACGTATCCCATGAAAATAAAGTCAGAACAGAAAATGAGACACCGAAGTATCTACTGTTAGGGGCGATCTGAACAATGATTTTCAACATGTAGGAGATAGACAATGACAAACAACAGAGTAAGAGTGAAAAGGTGGAGCTTGTAAAGGCTTCTTCTTATCAGGAGGAGGGAAAATTCGGGGAAGAATATGGGACGGAGGAATAATGCAACTACTTCTACGGTCAAGAGCTCCTAAGAAGGAAAACACAAGCTCGAGGGATCTCTATGGAACGGCCACCGGTTCGCATATGGTAAAACCGACTTATGCGTAAAGAGGTCATCACAGGGGGGGAAGAGGCCTAAGTAAGGAGTGGTTGGTTGGTTTAGTAGGGGATGGTCTCTCCGGAAAGGGGAAAAGCGGTCACTTGATCAAAAGAGTAACTCCAGGGGGGACAGACTGACCCCGATCTTTTGAACTGTTTGACTGCGAATGCTACTACAAGAGGAAGGACCAAGTCGTTAAAGGCGATTTAGCAAGGAGGATGACGCTTGAATGGAGGATTTTAGACAATTGCCCAGGGAGGTGAAAGGGCTTGACGGGTCACGTGGTTAACGAGCCGGCAGGGGAATGCTAAACCCAGCTTTAAGTGGACAGAAAACAGGAACGAATTATGCCACGCTAATGAACATTCATTGACGAGCGGCGAAAGGTAAACGGTCCGGTTTAAGTGAAAGGTCACAACTCAGGATAGTTGGAACAACAAAACGGTACGATCAAGGCAAAAAATCTGAAGAAAAAGGGTGAATTGGTGGGCTTAATGAAATACAACCATTTCTGCAGGGGGACTAGGCGGAAAAGGACAACGGAGCGGAAAAAGGGTCTTGTATACCAAACGGTCGAGACACCGACTCCCCCAAAAAATGGGGGGGAAATTCTACTTATACCGACTATTCATGGTCAACCATCTCGTGGGAGGGAAATAGGATGAGTGGGACGGGCGGGTGGGAAAAAAGCTTTTTAAAAGTCGTAAGGGGTGTGAGCGATACGGAATTATGGAGAGTTGTGAAGTCTATGGAGAAGTACAGCATCTATCCAGAAGGAGGTCAATGCGTAAAGGGAGATGAACGCTCAAATGATGACGAGGGTTGCCGGAGCTTGGACGAGCGCGGATCATCACACTTAACTTATCGGTACACTGAGTTAGAGCTAACACGCGGAAAAATGCAAGCGTGGAATTGTCGCAAAGGTGTGAAGAGAAAAAATCACAGTAGATGAATTCATACTGGGGGCGGTGAGGTTGCTTTATCGGTAGGGAGAAAAAACCATGAAATCAGCCGTTTAGACGTGAAGGGTGTGCAAAACGTGAGATGCTGAGATCGAATCCCCTGTCGAAGTACCATAGACACGAAAGGGTCGGCATATCGTGGAGAACAGGAAAACGCAATTCGAGGTATCTGCCTGGAGGAAAGCTCCAACTTCAGAGGTTATCGAGGGGATTTTAGTAGATCACAGTATTAGGTCCAAGGGGTAAAGAAAAACGGGTGGGGATTATCCTCACGGCAGGGGGGGTGAGAAGGGGGCATTGGTCCTATAAAGAAAATTGAACTGCCGTAAGGGGAGGCTAAATTGTTGTTTAGTCGACCCCGAAGCTTTTAGGGGAAGGAGGGGGGAGATTTGCTGGGAGGAAAGCTCCATTTGTGAAGAGAGGGAATGAAAAAAGTCGGAAAAGAGATAGAAAAAAAAACAGGGTGCCGTCAAGGGGAAGGATCAGGGGGTAGCGACGCTGCTTGAAGGAGCAGGGATTCCTGAGGAGTAGTCGCAAAGGGGGTGAAGAGTGAGTGGTATCGGTGGTGTAAAAAGGAAGACGGGGGACCACTCAGAAAATTTGGGTGAGCAAAGGCCAGGGGATGACGCTAGATCGCTGGGTTCAGTCAGCGAAGTGACAAAACCAATAAGGGGTGGGAAAGGGAGGCGTGAAGGGGAGGGAGCCAGTCCGAGTTTAATAAGAGGTGGAAAATAGCAGGGAGGGCGGGGGGGAACGTCAACACGCGAGTGGAGTCTGGGGGACGTGGGGTGGGGAGCTGATTGGAAAAAGAACCCAGGGGAGTAGTACGGTGGAAAGGACCAGGTTCTCTCTCAAGGTAAAGCGGCGGCTGGAAAATAGATAATCTGTCTTTCTGTCGTGGGATTTCAGGTCTCGGCGGGTGGACTGGCAGAATCGATTAGAGAAATCGGACAAATCCATAGGAACCGGAACGACCAGTTGGACTGAGCAAAAAGAAGAGAATCATTCTGTACACCCGGATGAATCACTAGGTTTAAGCCCAGTGGGTGTTAAGAAGGGAGGCTTAAAAAATATTGGGCTTACGAAGTCGTAGTTTTACCCGAACAGAGAAAAAAAATAGGACGGGAGGGTGGGGAGGGGGTTGACGGAAGGAGAGTTGTTCCAGGACGCAAAAGGGATCGAATTCACGTTCAAGGGGGTATATGCGTTTAACTGAAACGAAACAAGGGGAAAGCATTCCGAACCGGAGGGTGTTCAACAAGGTAAGATGAGGAGGGGCTCAATGTGGGTGCGTGATGCACGAGAGAAGGGTAACTGTCGACATCGGAGACTCAAAATCGCACAGGTGGCGATAGGAAAAGGGGAATTTCTTTACGTATCATCGGGGGGGGGGAAGAATCGAAGGGGCTAGCAACACAGGGAAAAAAACCTGAGGAAGTAGGCAAGGGTTCGTAGAGCCGGAGGTTGAAAGAGGCAGTCGTCAGGTTAGAGCTTGGAGGAGAAAATGGATAATCTGTGTAAACGACAGGGTTAAAAAACCATTGGG
>Ga0179591_1264593_pt1 | contig 11694 bp, 24 predicted proteins | sample CZOMad2_1_08_16f_FD_182891 | JGI IMG/M metagenome (GOLD analysis project Ga0179591, IMG submission 182891) | Vadose zone soil fungal communities from Angelo Coast Range Reserve, California, USA - CZOMad2_1_08_16fungal (PacBio error correction) | ecosystem: Environmental > Terrestrial > Soil >...
AGGGGGAGAAGGGAGTCAGAGCGGATGCACGTATGGAATCTTGATGTACGAGGAAAGACGTGTAATTAAACAAAGGGGGGGTGGTGCCAAGGGTTCCGAGAAAAACAATACTGTAGAAGGGCATAAGGAGGACATCAGCGAAAAAATTCTTTTGGACCTTATTCATGTCTAAATGGGAATATGCGGCGTAAGCGATATTGCAGACGTTGAGATGAACTGATGAAAAGGCGCATGACACTATAAGCCGTGAGAGAAAGAAAAAGGGTGGGAAAAAAAATCACTGAAGCCGGGAGAGGAGTTTCCTGATCGAGAAGGACAGAAAAGGATTCGGGGGGTTTCAGGCCAAAGATACAAACAAACTTTTGGGGGGGTGTCAAAATAAATAGTGAAAAGGAGGAATGGGGCACGAGATTGAATACAGACCAGGGGAAAACATTTCGTGAAGGGATATGTTTTGACTCATTGTTTTTTAAAAGGGAAGGGGAAGCTACAAAAAGCGTTGATTGTTGTAACCCGGGGGCCAACCGGGGGAGACTTTTAGGAAGTGCCAGCTCAACATTGAGAAAAAAAAGAGGTTTACGAGAAATGGTGCAGCGTTAGGGGGGGACAGTAAATTTGAATAAAGGATGTTGGGCAGAGTGGGTGAAAACATGTTAACAAGAAACCCCCGAAAAACAGTAAAAAACCACCCCACCAAAAGGGAAAATGTTATGCTGGGAAACGCCGGCCAGGTGGCCCTGGACAGTGGAGGGGGGAAAAAGATGTGGGAACCGCAAAGGATGAGAAAACTGTTTAAAAACACGGGGGCGGAGGAAAGCATGAATTTCTTTTGGGGAGGAAAAAAAATTGCCACGGGAATGCGGATCTTTTAGTGCATGCACAAATCTGATGCCCCAAAGTAAAGAAAATTAATTTCTTATGCTAAAAAAAAAAAAAGAAGCGTACCAACAAACTTAAAACAAACTATTACATACCAGTAAAGTGGGAAAAATTATTGGGGAATAAAGTTAATTAATCCAGGGGAGGATGTTCTCTCAGGGAAAAGTTTTCCAAACGAAGCGTGCAGGTAAAGTAGTACTGTAAGAAGTCATGGGGAAAAAACTGGAAACAGCCCCCTTTGATAAATCTGGACCTGGTTTCCTTACTAATGTATGGAAAAGGGGGATTGTGCGAAAGGAAAAACTGGAGGGGGGGGGGAAAATTGCTCTGTACTTAAAGAAGGGAAAAACCTGGGTTACCAGGGGAGGGGAAAAACAGGCAGTTAGGAATGAAATGTGTATACAAGAGAAAACAACGGGGAGGGTGGTGTTATGCCAGTGGGGGCGGAGGGAGCGAAGAGAAGGGAAGGGGGCGGCAATACCTTCGGGCGGAGGGGGGGGGAAAGGGGCGATCGAACTAAAATGGTATTTGAAAACAAGAAAAAAATGGGAAGGGGGGCCGGTAAAAGAGGGAAAGAGGGAATTAAATGTGCGGAATTTTGAGAATTAGGGAGACGGTGGTTTAGAAGCAGTGATGGGAGGGGAAAAAAAGGAGGGCATGGGAGGAAAAAAGGGGGTTCCTCGGAGAGGGAGGAAAGGGGGACTGAAAATAAATCACATGGGAGTAAAACCCGGAAAGATATCCGCCGATTGGCTTAGGAAGTAGCAAGATAGGGTCCTGTGCGGAAGAAGAAGTATTCAATACGGGGAGTGATAGAAAGGGGGGGGGAAAGGTTTTTAGAAGGAAAGGGGTGGCACGGTTGGCTTTCGGGAAGGAGGGATGTTGGTGGTCTTAGCAAAACGTTTGGATAGGATCGGCACATTTGAAAGCCGTTTGTTTGGGGGGGGGGGGGATGCTGGGGATGGGGGAAGGAATTTCCAAAGCAAGCCCCGGAAGGGGGGGAGAATGAAATTTAAAAGGGGGAATATGTATCCTGTAAAATGGGGAACATAATTAAATAAAAAGGGATCTTATCATACAGGTAGAGACTCCTCAACAAGGTGAGGAAAAGAGAGATATTTACTTGGGAGGAGGACGTTTATGGGAAGGGGAGTTCAGGAAAGTATTGTACAGTTATAACGTTATTTGGGAAAGGTTAAATGAAGGAGCCAAAAAGGGGGAGGGGGAGGGACTTTCTTTGGATCCATAGAAGAAAAACCCAGGGCGGGGAGGATAGTGTTTGCATAACTGTGGGGATTATGAATGAAAAAAAAAGTTTGGGGGGGGGAAAAGAGAACCGTGATTTTACAAACAAGAATGTCTCACAAAAAAGCCCTCGATATCTCCGTGAGAGTTTCAAACCTTACCAAAAAAGGGAATAGGAATTTGTAAGAGGGAGGAGTCCTCCAAAAAAAGCATCTTGCTTACGGACCCCGGCTGTATCAAGGGACATAATGAAAGGGGGGGGGAGGGAGGAAAAATTTGGGAAGCTTAGGAAAGCAGTGCCAAATATTTCCCAGCTTGTTTGGAGGCAGGACCCACCAGTTTCAAGGGGAGGAATTGTGAAGTCGGAGAAAGGGAGGGTCAAAAGGTTTAGGGGGGGGGGGGGAGGGGGACCGCCATTAATATTTGAGGTGAGGACATCTGGAGAAGCATTGGTGATATGGGAGAGCGAAGGTTTAGTTCAAAAGCCTCCATCGAGGGGAAGAGGGAACGCCCATTTCGAGGGGGGGGTTTTGGATAAGAGGGGGAGAGGGGAAGAACCCAGATAATAAGAAGGGTCGTTGTATAAAACTGCATTGAGATGACATAACTGCCTTTTTGGACTTTTAACCCATGGGGGACTTAAGGGGCAATGCAATAAAAAAAGGGCATGGAAGGAAAACAGTTGTCAATACAGTTCTGGAAGGGGCAATTAATTGGGTATTGAGAAGGGGGAGGGTGGGGTTAATACCGTTTCTGAAGAAATCTCGGTGTACGAAAAGGAGTCTGGAAGCAGAAGTTTGGCACCATGCAGTACAAACATAATAAAACGGGAAGCAGGGGACAAGGGAAGAAACATGTATATTTAAAAGGGGGTGCTGCGGGGATGAGGAAGTTGTTTTCTGTAAAAGGGTCGTTCTTTTATGAAGGAACTTCAGCATAGAAGAAAAAAAAGAATTGGGTGTGAGGTTTTTCATCACGCCAGAGTGCAGGGGAAAAAAGATCTCCGAAAGGGGAACTGTTCATTTTCTATGGAAGACATGAAATGCGAAGGAAAAAGTTTGTGGGACGTTTGAAAGGCATTAATCCTTTGGCACATATTTTACACAGGGGGTCTGCTCCACTGGCACATGTTACCGGACTGACGGGGGTGCTGAAAGAAGAAAAACCATCCTTGTGGGGTGGAAAAGAGGTTCAGGGGGAGGGTACAATATGCATGTGGGGAACAAAATTTTGTCCTGCAAAAACCATAGAGGAAAAGGATGGGAGGGGAAAAAAAAGGATCGTATAAATAGGAAGTTGCGGAAGGGTCATCGGCACTTCATAAATTTGTCCGGTTGGAAGGGTTAATAAAAGAAGAAAGAGTTTGGGGGGGGAAAACTTCTTCCGAAAAAAAAAAAATGAAGGAACGTCCTTCAAGGAAATTGTTACCAGGGGTCTTGCCATCGGGGAAGGGGGGGATTAGGTGAAGGTTAGTTTGACACCGAGAATCAAAAGATCCAGGGGGGGGTTGGGGGGGCCTGAACCCAGAGGGAAATCCTTTGGAGGAAGGGGAAGGAATGTTAGGGTCCTAGCCCCGGGTATAGGAGGGTTTTCAAAGAGGGGAACTGCTGCTGATCTCTTCACTGAGGTAATTCGGAAACTCCAGTGGGAGGAAGTCACTATAGGGGGGGGAAAAAATGTCATATTTCAGGAGAGGGAGAAAAACATGGTCCAAACTTCGCGGGAGGGGGAAAGAAAAAGGTGTTATGCCCTTCTCCATGGGAAGGGGGGGAAATATGCCAAAAAGGAGGTTCCTCCAACAGGCCCCAGTTGGGGCATTACCAGGATAGATTAGGAGGGAGAAAGGGGGAAACAGAGTAAGGATCTGAAAAAAGGAGTAGGCGGAAAATATAGAGATGGAGCGAGGGAAGGAAATTCTTGATAGGGGGGAAAGGGAGACTGTTAATGAAAACTGCGGGCTGGGAGGCCGTGTATGCCCGATGGCCCAAAAAAGGAGGGGGACTGGAACAGGGGAGAGGCGACTAAATCATTAGCTTGGTCTTTTTAACCAATGTTGGGGGTATATCCTGAGGGACGTCTGTGGGAGGAAAGGGGGGAGACAAGTAATACTGGATTTCAACCAGGAGAGGGAGCATGGGGGAGTCATCATCCGTTTGACAAAACCGGTCCACATGAAGATAATGTAAAAATTTTCCTTGGTATAGGCAGAAAAAGGGGGGTGCGATATTTGGGGACGGGTTCAGGGCAAAGAGGCATCTTTTGATAGAGGACAGGGGGGGAGGGTCAAAAATAAAATATTAGAATTTCATTAGTGAAGGGGAAAAGAAAAAAGGCCAAAAATGGCAGTTAAAGACGGGGGGGTTGTTAAGGAGTTTTTTTTTTGCAATCAGACATGAAAAACTGGAAAAGGAGTCGTGGATAAAAAAGGCAAAAAGGGGTTTTATGAGTGCCATAGCTCCACATTGAATCGTTGAAGACGATCTCTTTGTTAAGGTGGGGAACAGTAAAAGGGGGAGTTTGACTTTTGCAGAAAGGGTTGCTAAAAAGTTTAACAAAAAATCAACAGGAAAAAAAACAAAGGGGTGGGGATGCTGAAGAAAAGTCACCATGTGTATGGTACTGAAAAGGGGTTGTACGAGGGGGGAGTGGAAACCGTGCAAATGATTAAGTTCGGAAAAGGGGGCTTTTTCGCAGGGCAGGTGGGGGAAAACCTGAGGCATAGAACAAGTTCCGTGAGAATCTGAAATGCACTGACTACTACCCCGGGAAGAAAAGCTCATACGAAAAAGGGGAAATTTTATTATTCTGAAGCGGCAAGATAAAGAATAAAAAAAAGAACATAATCAGAAAGAGGAGGTTTGTAAAAAAAAGGAAATTAATTGTCTCCATATTAATGGGGGGGGACTGTGAGATTCATTGTAGAACAACCGGGGTCTCAGAAAGGGATGTAACCCCGAGAAGTTAAAACTTGAACAACAGGCCCCTTTCTAAAAGGTAGGAAGGAAGAGGGGGGGGCCTTCCTGGGGAGAAGAAAGGGGGAAAATGTGGGATTGGAAAGAAGGAAACTGAGGAATGCTCCTGGAGTAAGGACATTGGGGGACTGTCACAATTGAGAAAAGGAAAGTGTTATAATATGAAAGGGAGGGGAAGAAAATCCCAAGAATCTGGTGTTTATTAAAAAACAAACATCGAATATAGTCGAGGAATCTAGCCGGAGATGGGGGGGGGGGTGTGGCTATAGAACTAAAAATGGGGGAAGACATTAAGAAAAAAGCCTGGTTTCCGGTAAAGAGGATCAAATATTTAAGGAAAACATTTTGAGACAAGGAAGGTAATAAAGCAATGGGAAGGGATTTTCTGCATTGGAGGCCTAAGGAAGAAGCCCTCTGCGAGGGAAAGATGAAAGACGGCAAATAATAAGGGGATGCAGTTAGAGTAAAAAAAAAGGAAGCGAGGGAATCCGCCGATGGCTTTTGGGGAGCAAGATTCCGGGAAAAAAGAAGCACCGTGGCCTATTCGCCTTTCAAGGGATATTTGGGGTGTATATATGTGAGATGGGTGGTAATTATGGAGTTTTTCGTTCGCACGAGGGGGGGGTGGAAAAGAAGGGGGGAAATTTTCTTAGCCAAAAAGTTTGGGGCAAATATGTATAAGGTAGAATGAAAGAAGGGTTTGGAGGTGTCGGAGGAAATGATCCAAAGCATCCCTTACGGAGGGGGAAAGCTAAGTTGGAAAGAGGTAACTGTAAAGGACATGGGGGGGAAAACGATACTGAAATAAAAAAAAGTAATCGAGAGAAAAACAAACGGAGGAGGAGGAGGGAACTTGTCGTTTATAAGAGGGCAATTGAATTTGCAAGGGAGGGGTTAATATTTGTACAGGGGGGAACGTTGTGGGGTATTAGTGCACCCGAGTGGGGGATACGGGTGCGTGGGTAGAGGATCCCAGACGCAATAAAAACACCCGGCAAGGGTAGAAGTGTTGCAAGAAGGGGGGAGGCATTAAAGTTTTGGCTCATGGAAGCAACCGGATGAGTCAGAGGGGAAGCAAGAACCGGGGGAAAAGGAGAAACAATATACACTATCTCAATAGAAGGACCAAAAGAAAAATAAGAAGGTGACCTAGGCCGGTTCTTAAGAAGCCACATACCCATGGGAGCTTTGCTGACGGGGGAAGAAAAAAAGACGAGTATCAAAAGACGTGGTTTTCATAATTCCCGGGGGAAGGGTATATCCTTGGGGGGGGCCATATTTCCCTCGCAGGGACAAACGTCTTTGTTGAGAACAGTTTCCAATTAAAAGAAAAGAAGGGGCATGTTAGAAACAAGGGGGGGTCTACGGAAGTATCAAAAAAGGGGGGAGGGAAGACCTCATGAGGGTCCCTCTTTCATCTGGGGGAAGGAACAGCGAGATTGGTTGATACCTTTTTATTTTAAGAGACACAAAAAAATAGGGAAAAAAATTTCGCTCTTTCCTGTTTGGAGGAAAGTGTCAACGCGAATCCTGGTTGTGACAAAAAAAAATCTTTGTTAAAAAACATAGGCGAAGGAAGGGGTTGTGGGGACTAAGAGTAACGCCCATGTTTTTCCCTGGGAATATCCGGAGGGAGGGGGGTGGCCTTTCAGCGAAAAATTTCGGGAGATCAAAGACGCAAGGAGAAGATTTTAGCAAATGTTCGGTGGAAGAAAGGGGTGCTGGGGGGAAGCGGTTACAGGGGTGAGTCGTCAGGGGGGGCAAATGGGGGAAAAAAAGAAAACATAATAAACTGTAATTTAAAGGAGGAAGGTGATAAAGGGGGGGGGACTCCCTTTTTGCTGCGGCTGTTTGAGGCTGGAAAGCTGCTTTTGGGGTATCTTCAGCGGATAAATACCAACCCAAAAAATTTTGCTTTCTTGTGGGGGGTTGCATCCGAAAGGGGTATAAGTCAAGTGCAATCTCGTCAACGGGGCATTTGAGGGGTCCAAAATCACGGAGCGAAAAGCCATGGGGGGAACATGCTTGGAGGAGAAGGGGTGGGGAGGGATCAAAAATAAATAGGTTTTCTTCATAAGTTTTCAGGGCCCAATGATTTTGGAGAAGAGAAGAACGAGGGGTGGCGTGGCCTTGGGGGGGGGGGGGGGTTCCAACGAAAGGGGAGGTTTGGACTGTCCATCAGGAACCATCTCTAAAGGACTCCCAGGAGGGGAAAAAAAATTGTCTATAAATATAGTTAATGTTAAGGACCGAGGTTTCCTGTTTCAGAGAATTTGTGAAAAGCAATTGAATTTACTGAAACAAAAAGGAGGATTTCCAAACAGGAAGAAATCCCTTCAAAGATGGGGTGACGCATTTGTTCTTTAAATGAAGGATGACCAGCGTTACAGAGGGGGTATTTGTGGTTTGGGGGGGAACAAAATGTAAGATCAAAGATGCCAGTTTGGGCCCTGAAAAGGAAGTTCTGGCCTGCTGACTATGAAAAGGTTTCATAGCCCGGGATGTTTTGGGAAAGAGTGGCAGGAAGGGATCTTCACTGCTGAGGGGGGAAAAGAAGATTATATCACCGGAAACTATCGCTAACACGCGACGGCATTATATACAAGGAAGAACAGTGAAAAGAGGATCTGGGCGTCGCTGAGATCTGTTATGACAAAAAAAAAAGTGTTTTTGGGATAGGAATCGGGCACCAGGTCCGAAAAGGGTGCTCATAAAAGGGGAGGAAAAGGAAGGGAGGAAGGAAAAGAGGAAAGCTGAATTCATATCTCAAAAAAGGAGAGGAAGGGGAATGATTCAGCGGATTTCAACCGGGGAGGGGATGTAACGCCTGATCTATCCTGGGGAAAAAAACGGAGGGGGCCAGAGGGGGAGGGGCGAATGTGGCATATTCAAAAAAAACAATAAGGGGGGATGATACGCTCAGCGACAAGGGGAAAAGAAAGGAAGAGTGTTGGGAACAAGGGGGGGGAGTCTGATCAAAAGTCTGCAGTAGGAGGGGAGAGGGGGGGGTATTTGACCAGAAGGGGGAATGGATTTTTCAAAAAAATTACACTACCTAAGAGGGACATACGGGTTGACAAAACCTGGGGAGGAAACTTCCACATTTACCCGGGGAAAGGGGACTTTCGAAGATGTCATAAAAAAGGATCGAGGGGAGGTACGGTTTAACAGTGTGTATCTTGGGAAAGAATAAGTGGGGAGTGTCCAAATAAATAGTTGATAGGAGACTTTACTAAGGAGGGAAACTTGTAAAACAGTTTAAAGGGGGTTTTCAAAGGTATGGTTTAATCAGGGAGACAAACAGGGACTGATTGTCGGAAAAAAATGTTGTAAAGGGAAAGGGAGTTTTAAAAGTGGGGCCTCAACAGGAAAAAGGCAACAGAGAACGATCCTGTTTTTTGCAGCGGGACAGTAATGGGGGGGCTTCTGGGAAAAAGCATTTAAAGTGGTGCCTAAAAACAGAGGGGGACAATCACCCGGGCCACTCCACCACCACAGGATTTTGGGGGATTCTTAGACAAACGAAGTACAGAACAATTTGGGCAGTTAAAACTTGGGGGGAGAGGTTTACAATATGTGGGGGTCTCACCTGCAAGAGAAGGTAAGGCCTATGAAGCAAACCCTTTGGAAGGGGAGAATTTGGATGAGGGGGGGGGGGAACCGGAGGACAATATAAAAAAAAGGGTTTTGGAAAATCTTTTATTTCACAAGATACAACCGGCGGATGCAAAAAAAAAAGCATGGGGTTAGGGGGGGCTGAAAAAAGTAATCTAAAGGAAAGAAAAAACATCACCAACTTAAAACGGAAAAAAGAACAAACAGGAGTTTAATAAAAGCCACCTTAGGGTGTGACAAGAAATTAGAGGGGGTTTCTGGGAAGGAAGCATTGTTCCAACGAAAAATGCAGAAGAAAGGAACCTATATCCAGGGAATCCAAAAAAAGACGAAAAAAGGGCTAAAATCTTTCAAGCAAGGGGGAAGGGGGGGGTACTGGAGGAAAGACCGGGGCGCTGAAAGTCAAAGATTTGGGGACCGCCTGGTGAGAGGGGAAGGGGTACCCTGTCACAATTGTAAAAAGGAAGTTAGGATAAGGGTATACAAAGATCAAAGATATTATCTTTTGTAGAGGAGAGAAACAGAGAGAGAAAAGGGGGGGGGGGGGGAGGCCTATTCCTTCTATTTATGAGGAAAATGGTTGGCTATCAACAAAAGGAGAAGTTTATCACAAATGCTTCTCTGTGGCCGGGGAATATGGGGGATTTAATTGTCGGGCGCAAAAGGGGAAAATCAGATCGGATTTTAAGAAAAGCATGGATGGGGGGAAACTGGCTGTCGGGGAAAAAAACAAGAATGGGAGAGGATAGGGAAATATGTGAAGGGGGGAAAAAAAAAAATAATAGGAAGGGAAGGGGGGGGGGGGGGGAATTATTAACACCCCGCAATAGGATCAGAGGTTTCTTCCTGAAAAAAGAAAAATTGTCGAAGAACCGGCCTTATTCATAGGGAAGTGGTTTGGGAAAGGGAGGTAGATATGTACTATGTAAAATGATGGGGGGCGGTTGGCGTGAGCACAAAGAGGATGTTTTAAAATCCGGTGATAAGGGAGAAGAAAAAAACTTGGGAGGAGAAATCGGAACATATGCAAAGGGGAAAGCCGGGTTTTTGTGTAGTTAAGGATCAAGTGAACGAGGGGAACTGAAGGGAAAAGGGGGAGATGTTCAACTTTAAATCATTAAAATTTAAAGGAAATAACTCGGAAAGAACATGGAAAGAAAAAGATCTCTAAGGAAGAGGAAGGAAAAGAGAGAGTGAGGGGAAAGGGAGGGGCAGGTTAGTGCCAGGGTTTTAATCATTTTACCGTTATAAAGGGGTTGGAATTTAATACAGGCGGGGCTTTCTGGGGAGAAGGCCCCAGAACCGAACGAGAACCACCAAGATTGTGGAGAACGGGGGAATCATTCATGCAGGTGGTCGGCTCATAACAAAAGATGTTTACAACCCCCGGGGGGGCGCATAACATCAGGAGAATCCATTTGGAGTACCCAAAAAATATAAAGGGGTAATAGAAGGGGCAGTCGGCTAAAAAGTGTTTACCGGCATCTTGGAAAAGGGAAAAGACGCGGATAAAGGGGGGGGGGCATAATTACCTGTGCGCATTACAGAATCAGTTATTATTTAGGGGACCCTCCAGAGGAGAAATAGGGGTGTTTGGAGGCATAGGGATAAGCCAGCCAAGGAGGGCCTAGAAAGGGTTCCTAAAACAAATTAGGTCTGTCCTCCGTGGGAGGGGCTGTTGCGACGGGGTGCGTGAGAAAGGCACCATCGAAAAGGGGGGTGGGGTAATTAAAATCAGGGGTCTATAGTCCAACCACTAAAGAAGGCGCCGGAATAAAAGTTCTCAAAAAGAGTCGACGTTTGGGGGGATTTGGTCAACGCAATGGAGAAGAATAGAATGGTGGTCAAGGAGAAACTGCATTGATAACTTGACGGGGGGACTAAACTAAAATTGGGAAGGGACCGCATGTTTTTGCCATGGGGAGGGGACATATCGAAATCATTTTTGGGGGACAAGCGCCAAGAAAAACAGGTTGGTCATAAGGGAGGTCTCCTGAGTAAGGAGGAAGATTTTTTGAGTGGCTGGTGGGAATTTTATGGAATGAGGTTACATCGCCTTGGAGATGCAGAAGGGGGACAATGCATTTCTGGAACAGAAAACATATAAACTGTTCATATGGAGAAAAGGAAAGGTTGGGACGAGGAGGGAAACTCCCTGTTTGCTGTGCGGGGAGGTTTGAGGGGGGAAAAAGAGGTTCTTTCTTTCTCGGAGCCGCTTAACCAAATGCAGGGGAGGGGGTACTTTCAGAGGGGTTTTGCGAATAGTCAGTTGAGTGAAAAGAAAGATCGCCGGCAACGGGGGGGAATATGGTTGGGCATCCGTGGGGGAAAAAATCACTAAAAAAAAAAAGCCCAGTTTTTTGGAAAAAATGCGGAATAAGAATTTCTTTGAGATCCCAAAGCCTTCTGGAAAGAAACGTTTAGGGGAAGAAGGGTGACGGCTTCGGGGAAAAAAGCATAAAGATAACCAGAAGGGGGGGGGGGGGGGGGGGGTGGCCTTTTCCTGTCGGGGCTGGTCATGGGTGGGGAAAAAATTTGTCCGGGCAAAAGAGGAAACGTAAAGCCATCATCGCTGCAAAAAAAGGAGAAGGGAGTTTTTGGGCATGTGAAAGCAGAAGTAAAGGATAAAAGCATGTTCCGGGAAAAAAGGGTACAAGGGGAACGCATCATGTTAAGGGTTTGTGTCTTCCGGAAGGACAAAAGATCCTTCTTCAAGGGGGGGGGTGTGAGTCTTTGATTCATACGATAATTTAATGTATGGGGGTATTTGAAACAAAAGGATAAAGCTATCAAAATATGAAAGGGGCCCTGAAAGAGAGAGGGGACTTTTCTGCTGGCAAGGGGGAAAGGAAATTGTGGGAAAAGGGTATATTGGGAAGAAGGGTTGGAAGAGGGGAAAGGGGGGGGAAGAAATCTCTTTCACTGCGGGGGGATTCTCCGGGGGGGAATTCAATGATACACAGGGATTCGCTAAAGGGTTGGT
>Ga0179591_1378078_pt1 | contig 11694 bp, 10 predicted proteins | sample CZOMad2_1_08_16f_FD_182891 | JGI IMG/M metagenome (GOLD analysis project Ga0179591, IMG submission 182891) | Vadose zone soil fungal communities from Angelo Coast Range Reserve, California, USA - CZOMad2_1_08_16fungal (PacBio error correction) | ecosystem: Environmental > Terrestrial > Soil >...
CGCTGTAAAGGACCGCTCTACTACGGAAAGAGAGCCGTGCGAAGCCGGCGGCAAGACCTGATAACGATTCAAAGATCGTGATGGCAAGTAACCCCGCCGGGGATTCGGTCGTGCAGGGCGACCAGAGGATAAAAAAAAAAGAAACAAAACGCGAGGGACTGACAGGCGCGAAGGGGGAAGAAATACTCCTGACCCGGACGTCCCATAATGATCTTAAAGAGACTGCGCCAGAAAAAAAAAAAAAAAAAGAGCGAAAACCCGTCGACCAAGAGGTGGGCGGCAAACGCACAGCGCGACGACTCGCAAAAACGCAACCAAGCCACATTCCTTCGGGACTGACACAGAAAAAGATTTGAAATCAGAATCCGGAAAGCCAAAACCAACCCGTGGATAAGGTGCCGAAAACGCGACCGGGAGGGACTCGATCAGCATACCCAGCCAAATGCGGACATGTTGAACCTCTGAGGCCGGCTAGCCCCGGGGAAATTGGCTAGAAAGTGCAAGCAAAATACCACGTCAAAAAAAAAAAAATGGGGTGGTGAAACCAACAACAAAAGAAAATAAAACAAAAACAGAGAAAAAACAAAAACCAAAACCCAAAAAACAAGAAAAAAAAAAAAAAAAGCAACACAAGAACCAAAAAAAAAAAAAGAAACCCAAACCCACCAAAACAACAAACAACCTGTGTAATAGGACGCGATCACTAGTCCGCATAATCACTAGAACGGCTACTTCTTTCAACTCACTAAGTGGAAAAGAGTGCAGTTCAAACCGCGGGGGCGGGTAGGTAAAACCACGTCCAGGCGGACGGATTTCCTTTCGGGGAGGGCCGTGGGAGAGAAATCCGGCTCCTCGGGGCAGAAACGCGGTGAATGGTAAAGGAAAGTGGCATGAAAGGGCGCGTTCAGGCGGGACAAGGGATCGCGCTGAGTCGATACATATAAGAATGGATCCTAGCTGCGGAAACCGCCAAAAGAGACACCCATGGCTGCGGATAAAAAAAAAAGGAACGAGAGCCGGCAGACGAAGATCCCGCAAACGAAAAATGATGCGACGTCCCGCGGAGTGCGGGCAAAGGGGTGTCTCGCCATTGCCTAAAAAGTCGAAAGCGCTCGGAAGTTAGCGGCACAGAGAAGTACGCCACGAGTAAACCACAACACCATGACTTCGTCGACTAGAAGGAGAAAGGAAGAGGAACTATTAAGAATGGGACGTCAGGTGAAGAATGGCCTCCGGAGTTTGAAGCATCAGCGAGGGGGAAACAGGAGAAAGTTTAACGACGCGGAGGGCCGATCGAAAGGTGAATTAACGGTCGAAAGGAAAATGCTACCGGGACAGATCGGGAAATAGGGGGCCTTGCACCCTTAGAGAGGAACGAGGGTGGAAACGTAGAAAGAAAACTGGTCGGTTAGGACGTGTCTGCGGAGAAAATGGAAGTAACGTTAACGCTCAGTGAATGTTCCACGGATGGAGGAAAAACACAATTCTTCGAATCGAGCGTTGAAACGGCCTGCTAGCAAAATCGGGAGGAACTGACGAACAGCGGGGGACTCGCCCCGCACTGCTAAGCGTAGGTCAAACATGGCTATTGTAAAGGGAATCTTCGGAAAACACCAATAACGCCAGAGAGAAGTGAGTCGAAAGGGAGAGGGCCGGCGTAACAGATCGCGCGAGATTGGGCGGGGAAAAAAAAGGATCTAAAGGAGGGCTGCGGAGCAGTCACAGGGGAAGCTACCAGGTTCGGGGAGGTAAAATCAAAGCAGATCTCGTGCTCTCAAGCTCGGGCGTGTTCAGAAAAGCACGAAGGAAAGGACTTAAGAAGGGGGATGAACGGGGGGAATCTAAGCAGCCTCCAGAGGGAATCAGCCTGGTAGTGGCAGGGAACGGCGCGGGCTAGGGAGAAAATGGAAAGTGACTACGCTCTTGCTTGAACAGACTCCTGCAAACCTAAAAAAAGAAAAGCGAAACCCCGGCGACACCGCCGCAAACCTTCGAGGGCACCGCAAGTGGAACGGGCAAGCAGACGACCGGCAACTGGGGACCCTCAGGCGCGACTGTCTAGCAGGCGAGCCTGAGGATTGTCGTACAGTATCGCCAAGACTCACGGCTACCTTTAGTGTTGGAGGGGGAAAACCGCAGGTTGCACCGAGGACCGGCGCGACAAAATACAGCAGAAGGATATCTAACAACAACCAAGGGAGGGAGAAGACGAGACTGAGGCTGAAGGAAGGGTTCGAACCGCGCATAAACGAAGGGTGGAAACGAGTAAAAGGAGAGGGGGATTCGGAGTGCGAAATCCTGAGAAATCCCACGCAAAACGAGGCGGCGCGACGGAGGGGCAAAAGAATAGACCGTCGTCGTGTCCCGAGAAGCAAGGGGCTTACGGCACCAGGTGAGGGCAAACTGGCAGTTATCGTAATGCTTTGGGAAAAGCAGAGACGGTCAAAGGACAAGAGCTAGGTCGACAGGACAAAATTAGAGATTACGCACTTCGAGCCACGGTCGCTGAACCGCCAACTCCGAGAGGAAAAAAGGGACCTAATGGAAATTAGGCCGTCGCGAAACAGGGCAAGCGTCAGGGCACAATCACCAAAAAAAAGCGGCCGTCGACTGGGAGAACGCCGTCAGCTCGAAAAATAAAGATAACCTCCCTGCACCCTCACGGAGGGGAGAACAAGTGACGCAACGCTGAAAGAAAAATCCGGCCCGAATCTTCCCAGCCGTATAGGGATCATGTACCGGCACCCGCGAGCGACATTCGCGCAGTAGGGGGAAGAGCGTTGCAACAAAGACGTCCGCCATCGGCGCCCTGGTCCGGATCCGGGAAATAAGGGGAGCGTAAAACAGTCGTCCTTCTTCGGTGGGCCGAACGAGGTCGGGGAGCAGTAAAAGATTAGGGGGGGGGAAAAACGCCGCCGCGTGGCGAAAAAAACGAGAGGAAGTGAACGCGAGCGGTCCGTCAACGAAGGGAATCCGCATAAAAAGAAAAGGGACCAGATGGATCCCCAAATTGGGCCCCATGCCAAGAACCTCTATTCGGGCGACGGTCATAATCTCGCGGTCGAGGAATCGGGAAAAACAAGAGGAATGAAAGTGGGAAAAAGCGGACACGAATGAAAAGGTACCCGGCGTTTGAGTTCCTCGCAAAAGCCTTGATCGGAGAAGCGACGGATTGGCAACCTAGAAAAAAGAAGAAAGATCGACCATTCGCCGTCAGTAACGGACGAGAAGGGATGGCGACTCGGGCGAAAGGAAGAGGCGCCGAAACTTCGCGAGAGGCCTCTAGACGAGGGCATTAAAACAAAAAAAAACACGAGAACAGCGCATTCTCGGCAGCAAACTGAGGGTGGACTATTCTGCGGGCGGGGAGCGGGGATCGCGCGCGCAGGAAAGGATGTCTAATACGACGCGCGGTGGAGCGCTAGTACGGCGACGTTGAAAATGAGCGGGGGGGGGGGGAAAGAACGCGAATGGCAAACAGCAGGATAAACTTGCACCCGAGAATCGATAATGGGCAGAGAAACCTCCAGATCAGTGCCACGCGCACCCTGACCAAGTCAAAAAGAATCAAAAAAGAAGAAACGCTGCGGACCGGCGATAGACGAAGAACCATCTTGCCAAAAGGAAAAGATAGGGCAACCTGCGCACCCGTGTGAAGAACGAATTAAAAAAGAGAAAACGGGGGGCAAGAAGGCCTTGCGCGAGGTTGCGTATCGAGGCCTTATATAATGATTTAGCGAGGACCGTATCGCGCTCCCAGCGGACAGCGCAGGGGACACGGAATAATGGAGGGACGTGCGCCCTCACAAAAGCGTATAGAGCTCCTGTAACCAGGGGTACAAAAAAGAAACAAATAACCGCAGACTCGGGAAATCTTCGAAACCGATCAAAAACAGGATAGAAAGAGGGGGTTGGTGGGTCCTGCCGATGCAGGAAGCCGTTCGCCGTCGCAACCTGGAAATGATCTAAGAAAAAACTCGAGCTCGGCCAGCAAATAAAGTAAACGTCATGCCAAAATCCAGTCACGGGACGAACGAACCCGACTTTTCCGCTTACTGAAGACGATGCTCAGATGGAAGGAAAAAAGAGGCACAGCTGGAGCGCTTAATCGCGATCAGCCAGAGAGCGGGCTACCCTAAGTAAAGGGGGGACGAGCGGCGCCCGATGCAAAGATAGCGGGTACGCCATCCTCAGCGGACGACACAACGGTGCCGACACGAAAGCGAAGCGCGGATCAAGAGGCGGTGGCCGATCGCGCGAGACCCACGGACGCTATAGAGGAAGATCGGGTGGGAGGGGTAAGGAGAGAGCACAAAAACAACGGAGGAGGAGGAAAGCGAGAGGGGGCGAAAGACCTTATCTATACGAAAGAAAAGCGCGAATGAATACGGCACACAACGCTCGGGATCGCGCAAAGAGAGAGGGGATGGGACCACGTGCAGAAAGCCGGAGGAGCGGGGATTAAGTGCAAGGGCGACGGGGAGCGATCTGCATGCAAAAACCTGAACACTCAGACGCTAATCGCGACGACAGAACGCGCGAAGTGGGAAAAACCTACGCATGGCGAAACCCGGAGAGAGGAAACTGCCGAACTAACTACAGGCCGAGGGGGAGGGACAAAGCGGCAGAGACGACTTAGGCTGGAGCTCAAGCCGAGAAATGCAGGGTCTTATAAAATAAGAGACAAGGGGGGCAAGGCCGCTCGTGATCGCGAAAGCCCCCAGGCACACAACCCAAGGGCCGGGGCGAATACTGCGGCGTCGAAGGACGGGACAACACAATTGTAATGAGGGAGGGAAACAACTCTGCGGGTTTCCGGCGAGAGCGCTCGTGAGTGGAAAAAAGCGCAAAACTGCTGGCAAGCTCTGGCGTAATTTGGTTGGGGGAAGCGCGATGTGATCAGCGATGACAGCTAACGAAGGCAGATTGTGTATAGGGAAAAGAGTCGAGGCGAGGTGGCGGTAAATGGCACTTTTCAGACTCGTGCGACGTGGCAAAAAACGGCAAAGCGTTCAGTTACTCTCTAAACAGCAGCGGGACAAATGACAGGAGGGGTAGGATTGAATCGCCGTGGTCACAGACGTCTAAAGTCAGACTAAACGATTGCGGAAAGGGGGTAACAGGAAGGCCGGCGCTGATTGGGAAGCGCAAAAACTACGGCAATGTCGAAAAGGCATCGAGTGGGCGTCGCTGTTAACAAACAGGATGGCCTATACAACGGGAAACAGAGAAAAGAAAAAAAGGCGGGAGGATCATTAGGAAAGCTTGGCGCAGGCGAGGAAACGAGAGTAAACACACGGCCGAAACCCCTATAGATGACCACATCCCGCGGCTTATGACGGGGGGTCGCTACGGCGATAGGGTCGATCGCGAGAAATGTCAAGACGCCGATCTACGTAAGCCAAGTCCGTAACCGCGGAGTAGGAGACGACAGGGAGAAGGGCGCCTAGTCGAGGCGAAAAAGAAAGGGGGACCGTGAGGGGCACGTGTTGGGCTAAACGTTTGCGCCAATGCGGGGAAGCGAGGTAACGACGTGGCTAAAGGGGTTCGAAACGTGAGCGAGGGACAAAGGTGGCAGTTTTACGAGGACGACGAAAGAGTAGAATGAGAAAGGAAATACGTGAATCGGTTCCCAGAAAGGAACCGAAGGACGTAACGATGCATTCACTGCAAAAACTTCGTCGGGAAGTAACATGAGGAAGGATTTGGCCTCATCGAAGTAAAGGTGAAGGGCTCGGCGTTTCCTCAGTTTAGGGGAGAACGACGCGAAAAATAGAAGAAGAGTGTAAAGGCGGAGCTAATACAGAAAACGGCTGAAAGGGACCCGAAAATGGACGTCTGTGAAAAAGGATCCTGAAGTGAGAAGACCCAGAAAACGGTGAGGAGTGTCATCGTGGGATCCCGACATCAAAATGAACAGCCGAAGAAGTCTAACGCGGCGTGTCCAGGCTTGGATCTATCGAGAAAGAAAAAGAGGGTCACGGAGGGAGCGAGCAGGTCTGCGCGGACTTAAAGGCAGGGAACCTCTCGGGATTGGCATTGTGGAGGGGTCTCGAGCGAGAGAAGGAGAGAACCTGGACGATTTTCAGAACTAAAAGAGAGGCTAAAATCGGAGGGAATGTTGCCGAAGGGGAAGAAAAGCGCGCGAACGGAGAAGAAGAACAGGTCCCTAATCCGCAATGAGGGAGGGTGTCAATGACCAGGCGAAGTCTAGATTCGGGAGCAGGGGGCACAGGGGCGATCTTCAGCCGAAAAAAAAAAAACTTCTCCTTGCCGGTCCACCAAAAGGAAACGGGCCAAAGAAAAAAATGTGACTACGACCTGCAGCACCTAGAAGGGACGAAATCGGGTCAAAAAGACGCACGCCTGTAGGGGAAACTAACCGAAAAGGACTCGTGGCTTGGAAGGGAGGAAAGGTGTCAGAAATCCAAACATGACAAGGGTGAGAACCACGCCAAGGGAAAAAGTCCTAAACTAACCAAGAAGACACGCGATCCTTACTCGCATCCATCAAAAAAACGGATGACTAGAATATCGAATTTAGCTGCGCTCTAGAGCTCCGGACCGCATGCAAAAAAAGAGGGGGTTTCCGAAAACGTGAAAGGGAGAGCGACATTCGGCATGAGAAGAAACCAACGAAAAAAAAGCAAAGAACGGCCGGAAAGATCGACGGCAGAAGAATTAACGGTCGGAGGGCTGACCTTTCAAAGTACAAGAAGGATTGGATACCGCGGTCGTCGTAAAGAGGGAAGGGGGAGGCGGAATTGCTCAGGTATGCGTGGGCCCGGGCAAGAAGTGGGTCCGCACAATAAGAAAGAAGATGCGAACAGGCCACGGCTAAGACTAACTATGCGCGTGAGCATCCCCAAAAAAATGGGGGGGGGAGTAAAAAGGGACGCGGACCCCGGGATGAGTTCGGAAGCTCGAAAGAAAGGTGCAAGCCTTGCCAAAGAAGTCGCTCAGCGTGCAGAAAAAGAAAAAGCGGACAGGCGCAGGCGAAACGCGCCAGCCTCAGGAAAACACGCACGGGAATACCTCCCGAAAACCGACGCATTTCATCGATTCCAAAAAGCCAACGTTAAGCGATATACAGGTACGCCGGCACCGAATCGACGGATCGGGGACGTTGAGGGGAGAGTGGGGCTCGCGGATCAGCAAAAAATGGCACTGAACACGATCCCTGCCGACTGGGTAGAGTAACAGATGGACCGAATGCTGACGGGAAAAGGGGGCGGGATAAGCGGTCAACGTAAGAAACCGCATCTGAATAATAACACAAGGATTGCGTGACATAGCGGAAAGGGACACGGAGTCGACGTCAAACCCGCACCGGGAATCGAGGCGAAGAGGCGGGAGGGCAGGCCAAAATCGTCCTCGACTCTTTGGGGGCGTGACCTCCAAAAGAAGAGAGGGGCACCAGGAAAAAATGAGAGCCGAATGCACCTGGAAAATAGACCGTCGACGCGAAACATGAAAATAAAAGTCGTTCTTCAGCCTGAAAAGGGGACTTCCTAGACAACGGTGCACGGACGGCACCGAGCAAAGGAGGAAAGATCGGAGAAGGAGGCAATAGGTGGGGTGGGATAAAAAGTGTTGTTTCTCTGTGGAGACGAAGAGGCGGCAGCCGTAATGAGCTATCGCCCGAAGAAATGGCGCGATCACAACCGCACAAAGAAAGGAACGTGTTCAAAGACAAAGGCTATTCCTTTGCGCGGGGGAGGAGAGGTCCGCTGAAGTCGGCATGGGGAAATCATGGGATCGACCCGCAGACGGGGGAGAGGAGCGGTCGCGGACGGGTGAAAAAAAATAGAAAGGCAACAAGCGTAATGGAACGCATGAAAGCGACGAATGGCCAACTCGGGAGAAACGGTCATAAAAGGGCCTGAGCCGCCCAGGATATTGCCAAGTCAAGAGGATGTAACAGGGGGGGTACGCCACAATACGCACACGGAACACGGCGGTAGAGTAAAACAGGGGCGAAACGTCACAATAAAACGTGCCAAAGGACGCCGGAAGGGGAAAAAGAACACTGCAGCCTTTAATCAGAAGGAGTCAAAAGGAGGAAAGGAACGTGAAGACTTCGGGAGGAGAAGTGCGCGTATGTCCTGGTCCTGATCGCAAAAGAGAAAGAATCGAGAAAAGAACCAAAACAAGCTGTACAGCGCGTACGTGCAAAGGGCCCATGGGGGAGGAAGGATGAAGCCGAAAGAAAAAACCAGCGCGCCGTACCCGATAGTTAACGCACGTCCAAAAGCGGGGGGGGGGGAAAGAAGTGCACGAAAAAAAACCAGAAGGAATAAAAGAAAATGGGTGAGTGGGGCTGACCGGGCGCAGTTCGCAAGAAAAAATATTCTCCTAGGACAATCAAGGTAGTTCGGGGGAGGATCGCCATCGCTCATATTGAAGGACTGCCGTTAAAGAATGTCGCCAAAACGACTTTCACTCGACGCAGCGTCCGAGATAAAGAGGGAAAAGTCCGAAGCTCACGTGCCTCAGAAAAAAATTAGGACATAGCGTACGCCTCGCGACTCCTAAGGGTTAAGAACCTGGAGAAGTCTGAAAATCGCCCGGAATCCACATGACTAGCTGGAAGAAAAGAAGTGTTCACCCTCGAGGAGCTGGGCAGACGAGAGCTGTTTGACTCGGCGCGCACGGCTCTTTGTAAAAGTAGGAGAGGAGCACCTGGAAAAAAGAATAAATCGAAAAGAGGAGGATGAAAAAAGTAGATATGCCGGCTCTATACGGACAAACGTGAAATCGCCGAAAGCGAGCTTCCCGCGAGCGCGGACTCATGGAGTAGGTGCACCATGCTTGTCAGTTCAAGACGAGGAGGGGGGTCAGAGCGAGGGCGACAAATCATATGAACACCTGGTGTAGGATTTCGCAAGGCAAGAAAAAGGAAAGAAGAAAGTAACGAGGGCTGAGAACTATAAGTCTCTGCTTTCCAAAGGAAAAAACGAGAGAAAGAGAATCTCGTCGACGCTAAGAAAGGCCCGCGTCAGAACACAAATTAGCGGGCGACATCGACGACCTGCCTTCGGCTGATACGTAAAGCCCGTTGCAGAAGAAGGGGTCTCGTATCGAAAGCCCAACAACACCAAAGGCGCGGGGGCGGCACCTAACCGGAGAGAGGGAAGGACAACAAACAAAGAAACCTGAGACGTCTTCGGTCCAAAAGAAAATGTTAAACAAAAAGACAAAAACGCATCGGCCGGCACGGCCGAGGGAAACGGTGTTGGGAGCAGGGCGGAGAGATCCCGGCCAAGCGAAGAAGTCCAGAGAAGAGACGACAGCTAGATGGATCAGCCTTTTTTAGCCAGCTGGGCACCCTGCGCGGGGTTTTAAAAGACCTCACATCCGTCTGAGAAGTCTGGGAATACAAAGTTCCCGCCGGCGCCCGAAAAGAAAGACTTCGTGGGCGGCCCTTAAAAAAAAGGTTGAAGGTGATCGGGAAAGCCAGGGCCACTATACCGGTGATCAAGGGGCAAAGGTCGGTGTTTTGTTTCTACGAGGGAATAGCGCGTTTCAACAGAAGGAAGGAAATCAGAGATAAAGGCCGGGCGGCGGAAGGATCGACAACTAAGGCCGGCGGAAGAAGATCCCGCACAAAACCAGAGAAAGAACAATGAAGAGGACGAACAATTAGCGAGACGGCGGGTGTGAATCGGAAAAGGAAAGAAAGCAGAGAGAGCATGGACGCGGCGCACCGAAGTCCGCACACGATTGTTCCACAGAAAGGGGCGGGTCGACGAAACGGAAGGGAAGGGAGCGGAAGGAGGAGAGGGCGAGATGGAAGTTCGGGACACGTCGTGTGCGGCGAAATTAAATAAAGAGGCCGCCGATCTAAGGGGACTCCGGTTTAGAAGAGAGCCAACTTTGAGTGCAAAGTTGCGCAAAAAGCAAGAAAGGGAAGAGCGTGATGACCTTCACGCAACGAATAAAAGTAGAAATGGTCCAACACAGCAATCCAGGTCTAGAGGGGGGGGGACTCTGAAATTCGGCCGTCCAGGCACGGTAAAAGGCAGTAAAAGACCGGCTAAAAAAACCTTCTGCGAGAGGATAATGCGTTGAAAAGGGAAATAGCCACAAACACCAGAGAAGGGAGAATAGGGGTACGCGAAAAAAATCAATCAGGAAGGACAGTAAAACATGGGCCCGGAAGGAGGGAAGAGGGAAGGCATATTAAGTTTTGAAGCACGAAATCTCCATCCAACCGCCCTAAAGAAAACTGCAGCTAAGAAAGTCGCGGAACGCGGCGTGCCGGCGTGAAAGGGCAGAAGAAAGTTGAAAAAAGACACTTGGCGGCAGGCCTAGTCTGAAAGAACCTCTCAGCGTGCAGGGAGGGGTATAGAGCGTTCTCGCATCGACTAAGGCGATTTATGTCTAGACGGCACACTCGAGCGAATCGTCTTTACCCCGAAAGTGGCAAGAGGGGTACGTCGAATCCTAACCAGTCGGTCCCCTCCGAAGAACCGTCGGAGGCAGCTGAAAAGGCTCAAAGTATCTCGATAACGAGGGCCCTGGGACTAAAAAGACTGAGAATAAAAAGACCCCCTGGTAAATGGAACCAATCAAAACAATACAAAATCAACCTCAAAAAACTGTACAGCCCCGAGGTGAAGACGTTAAGCAAGCCTTCTATGCCACACTAGATGGGGGGAGAAACTAAACGAGCGCTTTCTTACCTAAGAAACGCGCGCTTACCGCCGCGGGAGCTTTCTGGGTGTCCGGGACAGGATGGCGCAGCCGAATTCGAGCGACGAACTTTACAAAGTCGTAGAACCACCCAGTCGCGGGTTCCGCGAGGGAAGCGCAGAACGCGAAGCATACGATCTAACAACAAAAACAACTTAAAAGAAAGAAGGAAAGGAAGCGGCGGGAGAGTCGGAGGAAAACGCGCCTGAGGAAAGTTTCGGGGGAAGAAAAACACTCCAAGAGAACGAATTAGGATGCGTCTTTCCTACAAAGAAAGAGGGAAAGCGGTCTGAAAAAAATCGGGGTCACGTAGGAGAGTGAGCGTCAGGGAGGGACGTGCACGTCCAAGCCAGGTAAAGCGAAGTCCGGCGCCTGATCTCTCACAGTCGCGTGATCAAGGGTGCGTTGACCAAATAAAAGGAGTAAAAGGCAAGCCGTTCTAATGCATGGAACCGGAGCGAACGTAAACGATTAACACCGGTCAGCGTGAACCGCCGCCGCGTCAGGCGAGCGAGAAGAAAAAAGATTAAAGTCTTGGGGCTAAAATGAAAGCCTGGGCAGGAAAACGAGGGCACGAAGGGGGGCCAGGGGCTCTAGACATCGGGGCGGTACTTCCTATCGCTTACTCGTGAAACAGAAGGAAAACCCGGAAAGACTAGGCTACGCGATCTCCCGTACACGGTCCGGAGTCTCATTCACCTCAACGGCGCCGCGATCGATGAAAAGGGAACCCTATTCTCCTCGACTTCAGCGAAGGCGGTTGTGGAGCGTGTTCACCAAAAGGAGTTCATAGGCGCAATTCTTGACGGCAAACGCCGATCTGGGAAGTTAACAGTTGTAGGCATTCGCGGACACGGGGAGAAGAGAGGGGGTTTACGCTTCGCGAGGCCGCCGCGGGGAAACAACTGCGAGAGGGGCTACGCGAGAGAACAACCGAGGCAAGCAAGCACATATTCGCATGATGAGGGAAAAGAAAGTATGCCATGCGACCATTGGCAC
>Ga0179591_1341228_pt1 | contig 11693 bp, 17 predicted proteins | sample CZOMad2_1_08_16f_FD_182891 | JGI IMG/M metagenome (GOLD analysis project Ga0179591, IMG submission 182891) | Vadose zone soil fungal communities from Angelo Coast Range Reserve, California, USA - CZOMad2_1_08_16fungal (PacBio error correction) | ecosystem: Environmental > Terrestrial > Soil >...
TGTGAATTACCCCGAGAAGAAAAGGAAAAAACGTCCTATTAATTCCGAAGGGTGGGAGAAAGAGGTCCCAACTTCTTGAACGCGGAAAAAAGGGCCCGTTCGCAACCTCTGATTTCGGAAATTCGGAATCATCTGAGAGAAAAGAAGTAAAGGCCGTTTTGTTCCTGTGGAGAAAGGGGGGGGCGGTGTTCTTTGTCCTGGCCACGGGGAAAATCTCCTCCGCTGATAGGAAGGGGACCCCACCAGGGCTGGGTCCTGTTCGTCTTGGGGGGGGGGGGGGGGGGGGAGGTCCCAGTGGCGTCCCGTGGGAAAACCCGGTTAACAATCGCAGTGCTGGGGGGGAAAAAAGGAGCGACCCTTCCCTCAAACAGTGGCCTGGGAAGGAAGGGGGGGGGAGGACCCGCCACTGTCACTAAAAAAAAAAAAAAGCGAAAAACAGCGGTCCCTAATTCCTTCCGGCTTTCCTCCATTTAAAAAGGGGGGCAAAAGGGGAGAATTCTTTTCTAGATGTCCGGAGAAAAAAAGACCAAACCAGGGAGTCAGAAAGAATCTTCCGGTCTCCAGCCAATTTCGAAGTTTTTCCTTCCGTGAGGGAAGGCCCTCCTCCCGGGGGGGGGGAAGTGGGTGTCGGGGGGGGGGGGGGTTGATGGGGGAGCCCTTTTTGTGGCGTAGAAAAGGGAGGCTTTCATTCTTTTGGAGGGAAAGCCGACCCGCAATAATCAAAAGGGGGGGGTGCCAGCTTCTGCTCAAAGGGAGAAAAAAAGGGGAATTTTACTTTTTCCTAAGGAGCGCTGGATTCGAAACAAGAGGGACCGGGGGGGGGAGAAGAAGGGGCCTTCTCTCCCCTCCACAAAAAAAAAAAAAGAGCCAACCCACAGAAAAAAAGAAACCATTCCGGGGGGGTCCCGCCTTGTTCCGCCAGGAAAAAAAGAGAAACTTACCCTCAGAAAGAAAAAAAACGCAAAAAAAAACTACCCCCAGAAGAAAGGGGGGGGGACTTTGTTCGCCAAGAAGTGAGAGCTCTCCGGATCCCTTTGGACCAAAGGATTTTTTTCCTCTTTGAAGGGAAAAAAAGCAGGGGGCGGCCCGCATCGTCCGTGGACGTCGGGGGGGAGGGGGGGGGGTTCCTTTCTCATCAGAGAAGGAGGAAGGGGGGGGGTTGTACCGTAATCTGAAGGGAAAAGGGGACTTGTTGGGGGTCTGGAAGAGGGGCGGTGGATCTTGTCGTTGCCGGGTTCTGGGAGGAAAAAGGTGCAGCTTGGTTTGAACGAATACCCAAGAAAAGACGGGCTTCTTCACAGGAAAAAACGGTGTGGTTTCCGGCCCGTGTCGAAGGAGGCCAAGGCAAAGTGGTGTGGGAAAAGCCTTACATCGGGAAGGGGGGGGAGTACCCCCGGCCGCCGGGAGTGTCACATCTAAGGAAAAAGAAAGGCTTCCAAAGGGAGCAAGGTTTAAATATCACTTGCCTGGGGGGCAATAGAGGTTATAGGGGAAGTATTTTTTTTCTGAAAGTTTCCTTCTTCTTGTTTCTTCTGAAGAAAACCGCAGGATAGATCGACGGGTTCGTCAAAGAGTGCGGGGTGGGGGGGGGGGGTGGTCGGGAGGAGACCCAAACCCGCCTAGCGTCCCAGCGAAGGGGGGAAGTTCAACTCAGCAAAACCCTCAACCAGAGGGGGGAAAGGTGACCACGCGGGGGAGGAAAGGCAAACCCGACACCATCCCTTCCTCACAAGGAACACGCTACTGGGAAGAGAAATCCCTTCGCCCTGGGAAAAAAAAAAAACTCCCCCTCTCACCCGGGGGGTGGAAAAAGGAGCGAATTCTTTGACCGTCGAGACAAGGGGAAAGACTGGGGGAATCTTTCCCCAGAGAGAAAAACAGTCCGGCTCCAATCACCTGATCCAGAAAGGACAAGTACCACCAGTTCCCCCGACTTCCTCCCACCAGAGGAAGTGGATGAAAAAAACGTCCCGTCGTGGAGCAACCGGGGGGAAGAAAAAAATCAAGAAGAAAGGGGGTCCACCAATGAAAAAAAAAAAAAAAAAAAGAATTTTCTCACCAGGAAAGGAACACAAACCCCGAACCTCAAAGGGGACCAAACATTTCCCCCCATCGACAACAAAACCCCTATAACCGGGGGCTCTACTCTCACCTAAGACCGAACTCTGCATGACGTCCTAAAAAAAAAAGAGGGGAAAACCCTCATCCGTGTCCCCTCCCCTCAGGTGGGAAAAAAGAGAAAAAAGAAAAAAGGGATCAGAGCACCTTACCTTCCCCAAACATAACTACGAAAAGGGGGAAAAATGAGACACCTTCTGCTACTCCTCCTAAGAAAAAGAAAAAGGAAAAAGATAAAAAAAAACACCTGAGGAGGAGGAAAAGAGTAGGAGGGAAGCGGTGGTGCAGCTCCGCCAAGGGGGGAAAAAAAAGGGACGTCGAGTTCGTCGGCTGTGCTGGCAGGTTCTAAAAAAAAACCGGGCCCCGGAAGTGCCGGCCCGGCGCGGTGGGGGGGGAGTCCCTGCGAGTCGGTCGTTGCGGGTGAAGGGAAAAGGGAGAGGGGAACTCGGTGGTCGATTTTTTTGGTTTGGGGGAAAAGGGGGGGGAAAAAAAAAGCACTCAGTGTGGGGTGGGAAGTGCGCAGCTTTGCTCCCCGGAGAAAAAGGGGACAAGGATTGCTCGGGGAACGCCGGTTGTTCGCCGGCCGTGGTCAGGGGCGCCCTTTTTGGGAAAAAAAAAAGGGGGGCCCCTTGACAATGGACTTGGGGGGGGGGGGGGGGAGGGGACTCTTTCTTGGCGGGCGACATTTCCCCGAGGGGGGGAGAAAGGAGAACTACGGTTTCAACCGACGGATCATCAAAAGGGAAACAAGTGCTCATCCTCGGAAACGGCGTTCTTGACCGTAGGAAAAAAGGAAGGAAGAGGGGTGCTCGGCTGGGGGTCAACCGGGGGGGGGAAAGCGGCCTCAATGGGGGGAGTCGGTGGTGGGGGGGAAAAAAAGCCCCGCCGAACGGGGCCCTTGAAGAAGAGAAGGCAATCTGACATGACAGTTTTCCTAGAAAAAAAAGGGGGAGGGGGCCCAGAAACTCCTGCGACGAAAAGGGGAAAAAAAAAGGAAAAAGGGTGATAAACCGTCTTCCGTTAGCGGGGCAAAGGAGGGACTCACGCTGAACAATGGCAGTTGGGGTGGGATCCAAAAAGACACGCCGCCCTTGTCAACTAAAAAAAGGAAAAAAAGGAGAAAGATACACCCGAACGAACAAAAGGGAAACAAACCCCCTCGTCAAAAAAATCACCAACCTTGGGAAAAGGGAAAAGGAAAAACCGTAACGCCTAGCGCAAGGAACGCTCCCCAACCCGCCAGAAAAAGCACGACTCATCATCGCAGAAAGAGAAAAAGGGGGACCGTCGGCTTCTCCGTGCGAAAAAAAAAAAAAGCGAGATCCTTATTCTGTGCGGGTCCTCGCCCTACAGGGACGAAGAAGGGACCAGGGGGGGGTCAAGAATCTGAGAGGGATATTAAAAAAGGAAAAAGGAAAGACAATTCGCAGTTCCGGGGGGGTCGCGGCTTTATTGGAGGGAGGGGAGGGTGGAGTCGCGGAACATCGACAGACAAAAGTTTGGAAGGGGGGAGGGAGGAGAGCATTTTCTTTCGAGCAAAAAAAAGGAGGGTCTATCATCGGCGGAAGGGGGAGGGGAGTACCCCTCACCTTCTTGTCTCGGGGGAAAAAGAGGGGGGTCACCCATCTGCTTATTTTGCGGAAACACTAACTCAGTCGCGGTAGGAGAAAAAAAGTTATATATGAGAAAAGGGGAAGAAATCTTCCTTTCGCAAGAGAACCTCGTAAAGGGAAGAAGAGGGGAGGGGACTGTTTCTTCCGTGAATGGAGCCATCCTATCCAAGAAATTATCACGCCAGAAAAAAGGGGGAAAGGAGGAAAAAGTCGTTACATCGGCACCCTCCTTCCCCAGCAAAAGGTCGGCCGCGCCGCGCAAAAAGGAAAGGAAAAAGGGACCCCTGCCCCTCCCCGACATCATAGGAAAAGGACAGGGTGGCCCAGGTCCCGATCATCGGAGAGGGGCCAAGGACCACGACACCGGGGAAAAAAAAAAAGGGGAAAAGGAAAAGTGAAGGACCTTAATTGAGGGAGATGCTTCGAATGGCTGAAGGAGGGGAAAAAAAACCCGGCAAGCTTGGAGAGTCTCACCCCCCCGGAAGGGGGCGGGAGGGGGGGGACCACCCTTCGACTTCATCGACGGGGATTTGTAGAAAGGAAAAGGAAAAGGGGGAAGGGGGTTTTTTCGGCTGCACAACACAATTCCGCCCAAAAGGAGGGAAGGGAGAGAGGGAGCGATTCATTCGCCCAAGACGGTGGGGGGGGAGATTGAGTACGGACCTGGAGATTCTCAAATTGAAAAGGGGGGAAAAGAGAAAAAAGGGGTACCGCAAGGAATTAGACATAAGGGAAGACGAATATTCCCCGCCCTCGGGGGGGGGGGCAGGGGTCGTTCTCGAAGGAGGGGGGAAGGGGGGGGGAAGAGGGGGGAAAACGGGGAGCCTCGCTTGGTCACCGCCGGCCTTAAGACTAGCAAGAGGGGAAAGAACTTTCCTGGTTCAGAGGGGGGAAAGGGAGACCACGGAACCTACTAGAGACAAGGGGGGGGAGGGGAAGGAGCGGGCAAAAACCCGGTCTCAAAAGGGGGGGGGGGGGGGGACCTGTTTGCCCCTGAAGGGTGTTAAGGTTCCCGCCGGGGGATAGAGAGGGAGGAGGGAAAGAAGGGAGATCATTAAGAGCCCGCTGGGGGTGAGGAAGTGTTTGTTGCTGGGTTTGGAAGGACCGGTGTCTAGCCAAAGAGGGAAGGGGGAAGGGTGGTGCATCCGGCCACAGGAGGGGTCGAGTCGGTGGTGGGAAAGACCCTCTACTCGCCGCGGGGGGGAAAAGGGGGGGGGAAAGGGAAAAAGGGGAGTGTTCCGTGGCCCGGCCCGGTCCAACTGGGGAAAAAAGGAGAGGGGGGGCTCCTTTTGCGACGGCAGAAAAAAAAAAATGTCGTTCACCGAAGGCGAAGAAAAAAAAAAAAAAAGAAAAAGCGGGCGGCTCGGGGGGACCAACAAAGAAGGAAGGGAGGAGTTCGCGGTCGCCCGGAGGAAAAAAGGACGTGACCCACGTGCTGTACAAGGGAAGAAGGAGGAAGATTCGATCGAAGAGGCCACCACGCTGCTGAAAAGGGGGGGAAAGGAGCTTTGTCATCCGACCGAGAAAAAAAAAAAAGCTACGACCCCTCGACCCCGCAGACAGGGCAAGGAAAGGGAAGGGAAAAAGGGGGCGTCCGACCTGGAAGGCGTCAAAAAATATCAAAGGGGGGGAGGAAGGAAAAAGATAGGATATCTTGTACCGCCTTGAAGAAAAAAAGGGGTCCCCCTCGTTCCGGCGCAGACAAAAAAGGGAAAGGAAAGGGGGAAGAACGGGTCTAGGGCGTATCGGGTGGGCCAGAAGGGGAAAATCTTTCGATGGGGAGGTCCACCGTTCTCCTGCCTCATAGGGAAAGAAAAAGGGGGGAAGACCTCGAGCAGACAAAGGCCTTGCCCCGGAAAAAAAAGACAGCCCTTTGTCCGAGGGAAGGGAAAGGAGGGGATTCTTCCGCAAGCTACCAGAAAAACCACCGCCCTACCTCGTCCCGAACTTCTTGGAAAAAAAAATCCCGCGGGATCATTCGGTCCACGCAGGAAAGAGGGGGGAAAAAAACGCCCCTCAGCTCTTCGTGATGAACCTAGCCGGCTTGCTAAAACCCGCGACCTGCCCGGAAAGGAAAATCCCAGGGCTTTTCACCACAAGGCCCCGAAGGAGAGGACCTTCACTAAACTTGGAAGGGACCTCTTCCTTCTTTGGGGGGAAAAAAAAAAAAAAAGAAAAAACCCCTTCACCCTTAGGGTCAGGAAAGGAAAAAACGCCAATCGGAAAAACCCAAAGCCAACACCTTCCTTATCGAACGGGGAAAAAAAAAGAAAAAGAGAGACTTTCAATTATCTCGAACTGCTGGATCAAAAAGAAAGAGAAAACGGGGTTCACCTTTCACATCGTGGCGCTGTTCAAAAAAAAAAAAAAAAAAAAAAAAAAAAACAAAAAAGCGGACAGTACAAGGGGAAAAAGAGACAATATCTAAGACTCCCAAAAAGGGTTTCCGTCGAATTCCCCTGCCGACCAAGGAAAGGGAAAAAAAGGAAGGGACCTTCCGTACTTACTTAAAAAGAAAAGCCGGCGGTGACCCCGCGAGGATTCCCAAGGTAAGGGGAAAAGGGGGAGAACGACCCTGCCCCATCAAAAGGAGAGGAGGTTTTCAACCATGCCAAAAAGTACTAAGGGAGGGAGGGGGACTCGAAGAATCAGGGGCCCTTGGCACGTGTGCCTCAATTCTCAAGGGGAAGACACAACCTTGGTCTTGTTCAATGCACAGAGGAAAAAAAGAAAAAAAGAGGAAAAGAAGGGGGCCCCCGGGGGGGGGGGGGTGTTTTCTTTGGGGTGCAGCCGAACCCAAAAAAAAAAAAAAAAAGGGGAAAAAAAAGGGATCCCTGACGGCCGCAAGGAAAAAAAAAGGGGCGATGAATTCGAATGTGGTCAAAATGCCCCCCCCCCCAAAAGTTATACTTTTGAAAAGGAGGAAAAAGGGGCCCAGCTTTTCCGGGTCGGGGGCTGTTTTCCAGCCAGGAGAGAAAGAAAATTAAAAGGCGATGGTCTGGGAAGGGGGAGGGGGGGTCGTGGTTCCTTGGCAAGGGAATCAAGCGCTCCCAAGAGAAAAAAAGGGGAAGGGCAGGATTTTTGACTTAAGGGAGGGGCGGTTCCGGGAGGGAAGAAAAAATCGACATTGAGGGGGAGGAGAGCGGGCTCTAACTCGTCAGAAATTTCTTGAAGGGGGGAGGGGGGGGGTAGGAAACCTCTTTTCCACGAAGAGGTCGTATTCCTGGAAAAGGGCTCATTCCCAGGGGGAAAGGGGAGGGGCCTCTTCTGTAAGAAACCATCATCAAAAAAAAAAAAAAAAAGACGCCCGGTGAGAAGGAAAGCCTTGAAAAGGGACGACGTTTCTTCGGGAAAAAAGGAAATCAGGGCACAGTTTGGGGAAAAAAGGAAGAGCTTTTGTCGCCCGCAGGTAGGGGGGGGTGGACCCATCTTCCTGCTATTAGATCAAAAAAGGGGAGGGGTCCTCCCTACCCCTGAAAAAGGAAGAAAAAACCCCTCACATGACCGGGGAAGCCTGCCCTCTTCCAAAGAAAAGGGGGCTCATGCCTAGGGGCAAAAAAATCATAAAGAAATGGGGCTTGTCCTGCTGTTTCACAAAAAAGGAGGGAGAAAAGACGAAAAAAGTCTCATCCACTACAAAAGGGAGAAAAAGGAACACCGAGACCCAAAAAAAAAAAGGGAAACTGCGTCCTTGACCAATTCTTTTTCTTGGGGGGGGGGAAAAAAGGTCTTTATTTGGCAGGGCTCAGAGTGCCCAGAGGTTGAGCCTTTTCGGCGAAAAGAAAAAACAAGAAGCCTTCGGGAATCCAAAAAGGGAAAAGAGGATAGCCGCCACCCGTGGGGGAAAGAAAAGAACGGATGGAGGGACCTTGCTTGGGGGGGGGGGAAAGTTATTACCGAGGGGGGAAGGGGTTGGACGTGGAGGGGGGCGATCGGTCTGGACAGGGGGGGTTCACGACATGCAGGCTTGTGACAAGGAAAGAGGGGGGGAACAAATGGCCCGGGGTTGGGAGGGGGGGTCCCTACCGGTTACAAGGGGGGGGGGGGGGGGGGTTTTTTACCGGCGATCTTGAGGAGTTCTTCTTTGATTATAGGAAGAAAGGTGGGGCAAAGAGGGAAGATATTAAGGGGCCCCTCCTAAGATCGAAGGGAGGGAGTTATTCACCCTTCATCCCCTATTGGGGGAAAGGGTTCCTGCCCTAAAGCGCCCCTCCGAAAAATGTTCCTCCTTGAGGGGGGAAGAAAAAACCAGAAGCCTGTCCCCCGGGGGGGGGAAGAAAAACCACCACCACAACCGAACGGAAAACCATTGGGCCGCGGGGGGGGAAAGACTCAGAGGGGCAACGCCTAACGTACGGGGGGCCAACCTATCCCCCGAATGAGGAAAGGAGGGAGAACTGCGCTGGGGGGGGAAGTCCACACGGTCACGAAGAGGGGAAAAGAGAATCCCCAAAAAAAAACTTTTTTTAGGGAAACTTTAATCTATGAAAGGAGAAAAGGTAGTATACCTCCAAAATCTGGGGAAAAAAGAAGGGGGAGAAAAAAAGCAAGAAGAAATAAGCGGCCAGGAGAGGAGAGAGAGGAGAAAGAAGTTCACCGTGGGGGGAATTTTCCTCAGGGTAAGGAGGGAATGCGGCGCCGAGTGAGGAGAAGGAAGGAATTCGGTTTCCCAGTGCGAAAAAAGCGAAAGAAGCCGGCCACCGACGCGGGAGGTGCTGGTTACCAGGAACCCATGCGACCGCCAGAAACTGACCCATGAGAGGGGGGGAAAAAAACCAGGGGAACCGACTCGATCCCGCCTTGGCCAAAGCTGTGCCGGGGAAATCATTTCCCGTTGAGGAAAAAGCGACCCTTCCCCTGCAAAAAAAAGGAAAGAACTTCTCTAAGTCAAAAAAGGTCCCCAAAGCCCTCCGAAAAGGACTTTGGGGGGAGGGGGGGTCCCATCTCTAAAGAAAAGAAGAAAAAAAGGGGAAGGGATTAAAAGATATATATTTCCCTAAGGAGGGGGGGGGGGAGAACCTCATTTTCTCGAGAGAAAAGCAGAGTTCTTTGCTGTGCATGTGTCATGTATCGAGCATTGCTAAAAAAAGGGAAGGGGCTTCCCGGCGCGGGGGCGGAGTCGTCCCAGAAAAAAAAAAGGGGAGTGGCAGGGGTCCGCGCAGGAAAGACGGGTCTCTTGGGTAGGAAAGGGGGGGGGGGAAACCAGCAAGGGGGAAAAAGGAGGAGGGGGTTGTCATCGTGCGCCCAAAAAAAGGGAAGCTGCAGGATTCTTCAGGGAAAAAAAAAGGGGGGGGGCGCCGGCCGTGGTGAAAGAAGAAACGGTGTTCGTCCCGGGGGGACCGTTTCCTTTGAAAGAAAAAGGAGGGGGGGGGGCTTCCCGTTCGTGAAGGAAGGTTTTCGGAATTGCCCGAGGGGGGGGGGGGAAAACCCCCCCCCCATCAAGGGGGGAACCCCAAAAGGGGTTGCTTCAGACAGGGAAACATCTCTGGGGGGGGGCTCTTCTTTCGGGGATCTTCTTAAAAGTTAGGGAAGACTCTTTTTTTCGAGTTGTTGCCGAAAGGGGGTAAAGGAAGAGACAATTTGGTGGTTTTCTTTTGGTGGGGGGGGGAAAAGGTAAAACGCTCTTTGGAGGGGATTCAGCGTAACCTTACGAAAAAAAAAAAGGGGGAAGAGCTCGTCCGGTTAGGGAAGGGGAAAAACCTCCTGCAAAGAAACGCTATGCCCAATAGGAGAAGGGAAGAAACCGGCCTCATGAAAAAGAAGGGGGGCCTGTGCACCCCTCGCTGGACAATAGGAAGGGGGGGGGAAGGGTACTCCCCGCCGCGCTAAGCAGGTAAAGAAAAGGGTTCCATCTAAAGCAGCCCACAGGGCAAGGAAAGGTCCTGCATTAAAAAACCAAGCTGCACGGTCGGGAACCGCCGCGCGCACGGAAAAAGAAAAGACCCTAAAAAAGAATCCCGACGCAGAGAAAAAGCTACAGGGGTTAAACGGCAACGCAAATCGCCCTCTCGGAAAAGAAACATAACACAGCGAGGAGAAAATCTGGAAACGCCCCTCTTTCAGGCCGAATCCAACCTCATGGGGGGGGAAAGAAAAAAGAAAAAAGGGGGAAAGACCCCCGATAAACCGGAGAATTGAAGGAAGGAGGGGAAAGCGTGTATTGGTAGACGAAAAAGTAGTGTCGGGAAAGAGAGAAAGGGTTGAGTCCGGGAAGCAAGAAAAAAACCATTACTTTTGGGGAAGGGGGGGGCGTCGGCACAGATCAAGGGGAGAAGAGGAGAAGCTCTTCCAGTGAGGTCGGAGGAAAAGGAAGTTGTCGCTGACAGTAAAGGGAAGGGGGGGGAGAGGGGGGAGCAGCAGATGGGACAAGGGGGCTGCCGGCGCAAACAGCGCGGTGACGAAACAGGGGAAAGAGTGCGCCGTGTCAAAGGGGGAGGAAGCTCCTGTGCCTCATCAGAAGCGGGATAGTTCGGGGGGAGGGGGGGGAAGGGGGCAAAAAGTTACCCGCAAATCCATCCAAAAAGGGAAAGGGAAAACTCCTGCCGCGAACGCGGTCCGGGGGAAAAAAAAAGGAAAACCGCCGGCCACCCACTGCGAAGGAAACAGCGCTCAACCCAGCCCAAGGGTATCACGACGAAAAAGAAAAAAAGAGAAGAAAAAAAAAGACGAACCGGACCACAAAACGGGAACGTATCATCTGTGAGCGCTGAGGATGCCCCAAGGACCACGAAAAAAAAAAGGAAGTTATCACAGACCAATCCCGCCAGTGAAGGTGAAAAAGAAAAAAAAGGGGAGAATGCAATCAGAAGTTGAGCCTGGCCCTTCACCAGGGAGAAGGGGCCACGAGTTTGGCAGAGGGTTGGAAAAAAAGGAAGACTTTCATCGACGTGGGGGAAAGGGGAAAGTCCAGGAGGACGGGGTTTGCAGAGGAAAAAGGGAAAACCAACAACCCTTACGGCCAAAGGAAAGATCTATCTTAATGGAAAAAAAAAGGGACCAAGACACGGGGGAAAGGAGTAACAACGGGTCCCAGAGACTCGGGAGGAGGGAACGATCCTTTCTCGTTTGAAAAAAAGAAAAGTACACGTAGTGTCATTTGCACAAAAAGAAGGGGAAAAGAGGGGGTTTTCATGCAGGTGAAAGGCTCCTACATGCAAATTAATAGGGGGAAAAGGGGGTTTTCGCCGAAAAGGAAGGGGAAACTTCGCTTAAGCGCAGTACGACACAGGGGGGCCGGTTTTTCAGAGTGGAGAAAAGGAGGAAAGGACGAGGAACCAGTGGGGGGGGGAGATCTTTGGCGGAAAAAAGCTCCCATTGGGTTAAGGGGGAAAACGTGTGAACGGGAAAAAAAAAAAAAAATGTTTAAGGTCCCAAGGCAAAAGTCTCTGAGGAAAAAGGGGGGGAGGAATCATCGTATCATGAAGAAAAAAAAACGACGATACGACGTTGTTTGCTGGGTGTGGGGAAGGGGGGGGGGACCTGTTAAAACTAAAAAAACGCCTGTTCCGATTGTGCAAAGTAAAAAGGGAGAGGGGGGCGTTGTGTCCGTCTTGCCACGAAAGAGTCCGCCCCGGGCTGGAGGGACGTTTCCCGGGAAAAAAAAAGAGGGAAGGGTTGGCGCCAATCAAGTGCGGGGGGAAAAAAAGCCCGAGAAGGGGGCTCGTTCACAAAAGGAAAAAAGATGCCCACCGCTGCTAGAAAAAACCGGCGAAAAAAAGGTCGGTCGGTCCCCGGGAGGGAGAAGAAGAAAGACAGGCGGACGTGACCACGGGCTACCTGGCCTACCCGTTTCCGGCCGAGGGGGGCCCACCACGTCTGGGCTGGGAAAAAAAAAAAAAGGGGGGGAACCTAGCTTGGCATAGGTACTAAGAAAAAAGAAAGGGAGACGACCCCTCGACCCGTCAGAACCGGGGGGGGACGATTTCACACCTTTTCGTAGAAAGAAGGAAAAAAAAGGGGAAG
>Ga0179591_1259007_pt1 | contig 11692 bp, 17 predicted proteins | sample CZOMad2_1_08_16f_FD_182891 | JGI IMG/M metagenome (GOLD analysis project Ga0179591, IMG submission 182891) | Vadose zone soil fungal communities from Angelo Coast Range Reserve, California, USA - CZOMad2_1_08_16fungal (PacBio error correction) | ecosystem: Environmental > Terrestrial > Soil >...
AGAGACCAACACCGGACTTGGGGAGAAATATACCGTCCGTCCCGAGGAAATACTACTAGCAAATTCGTAAATAAGTCTCTTGAAGAGAAGACGTTACCGCATGAGGCAACTCTCCTTGCTTGGCAGGGAAATATAAAGGTCGTGGAAGCAATGGATCGATGAGCTCGGCCAGATGCCGTTTGAAAACCCTGAGGTCGTATAGCCACCAAGAATCGGATAAGCGGGATGGCAGTCTACTACCGTCTTAGAACCGGGGGGAAGCAGACAGGGGGGACCGTTCTCTCACTCACTCGTAATAAAGGTAACACGTATCAGGGCCAAGTCAGGAGCGGCAATTGTCCCAAATCTTGGAACGGCTAGACATCATACGCCGCAAAAAAAAGTTACGATGGGTCGATCTAGCTCCTTAACATTACGTTCGAATTAAACTATAGTGGCAGCCAGATAGCTATCAAGATCGGGGAAAAACACCAAACCAATCCTGGGGAAACGAGGGGTCCAGGGGCGAGTATCTTGGAGCAACAACATAAACCTTTGAACCCAAAACAACGCAGATGACAAAAGAGACGCTTTATTCAAGGGCGCCAGAAGGTAAGGAGTTTGATAAACAGAAAAAAATATGTGGCTTGGGGTGGGAATAATTTGCTGGGTTAACTGTAAGTGAGCGTCGAGGTACACCAAAGACGCCAAATGACAAGTGCTTTAAAGGTTAGTCTAACCCAAAGGGCCCTTACCAAAACGTCAGGTGCCAGGAAAATAACCTTCTGATTTGACAAGGGGGGATGCAGGTGGAGGGGGAAATGGTTTAAAAATGGCTGCACACGGTCATTAATGGGGAAAGATCCGTCACGTTATGCGCATTCATTGAGAGGCTCCATGAGACTGGCCAGAGCCAGGGTTTACAGCAAGAAAAAAGAAACCGCACGGGGGGGGAATATGCCTGAACTAGACAAAATTTCTAACTAAAAACGTCATACGGCTTACTTGACTTGGGCTTAAAAAAAACAGCATGCGAGTGAGGACACTACTGTGAAGACAATATCATGAATGGGTCCAAAGTCCCACATTCAGCAGGAGGGGGGGAATTCGTGTTCCCAGTCCGGGTGGGAGGGAGAGGAGTCAATCGCTAAGTTATTTGTGGGAGGAAGAGGGGTCACATTCCAGGTTCAAGAGAACACTGGTCTCCAGTTTCTCGGTCTTGTGGAAGGCTTTCCCTTTTTGTTATGTCAAAGAAAAAGCCGGTCACCATGGGGACGGTGGCCGCCGGAACACACCATTTCTATCAAAGAATTGCACCAAGTAACTATAAAGAGGTCGGAGAACGGTCCGGAGTCAAATAAGGGTTATTTTAGAAAGTGGGGGATGATCAGGTAGTTTTTCTTCTATTACGCAGAAGCGCCTGAAAGGGAACGAAGGGGGGGACGGGGCATTTGGCATTTTTAAAAAAGATAGGAAAAACGCATGGATAGCAAGAGGACGGAAGAAAGAGAAGTAAAGGATGGAAAAATCAGTCTAAATCTGCGGGGGAGATTCCAAATGATCCTTCGTCTAAAGCTTGAGAGGCGGGGTAACTGGGAGCTCCCATGAGATTGAAACTCACAAATGTGATTTTAGCGGGGGTCAGGGTGGCTTAGGCGACCGGGTGCTGTGGCGAACTCCCTTACGCCAACCTGTGACTTAGGGGAGGTAAAAAAGTATGCTCGCGATTGAACAGTAAAAACCTGATACAAAATTACCAATTCCAGACGCGAGGGGAACGTTCGACTTTCCGAATAAAGAGTAAGTGGACAAAACATTCTTAAGGACAGACGATCCGGAAGAGCCATGAAAGTCTACGGGGGGGAGTGGGTGAACAACCACCAAGGTGAGTAAATATGGATATCATCGGCATAGGGAAACAACATGGAGACACAAAACCGCTAAAACCAAAATTCAAAACCCGCAAACGCGCGCCGAAGGCAACAGATGACGGCTGAAAAAGAACTCCGCCGCTATTCACGCCGAGCAACGGGGGAGGGGACAGGTCCGCAAGCCAGTACTACTGGCCCGAGAAACCAATAGACACTACGGGAAAGGACTGGGCCTGCATTCCACTTTTCCCTGGCCTCAAAGCCCGCACAGACAAAAAAACCCACGACAAAAGAAACGGGAACAGCCGAGCATAGGCACACACACATGGCTGGACAAAAAATAAAAACTGATTCGCTGTCACAAAGCAAAACGAGCGAGGACGACGCTAGGCCACCGGGGGGACCTCTCCCATCAAGGTCGAAGCTGGAGTCCGCCTCCCCTCTCACGGAAAAAAGGTCCAGTTCAGAAGAAAAGACAAATAAGGGGAAAGTACGGGGTGAGGTACCGGATGGAACACCCAGGGAAAGTTAAGCTGCTCGAAAAGGAAAACCGGGGGATCCGGCGAAAAGGAAAAGACCAGCGTATCACAAAGCGGGTAAAGGAGATAAGACAAATTCAAAGGTCGAGGCACGTAATAATGGGGAGGTAAAAGAGGGAGGATCACTCGCACGGCCCCCCCCAAGCTTCAGATCTCATACACGCAAAAGAAGTGGTGTGCGACGGGTTCGGATGGCCATAGAGATCAACAAAACCAAGTGAGTATTGATTGGAAGATAGAGATGAAATGAACATAAAGAACGTCTTCCACGGAGTGGGGGGGAATGGGGGGGGGTGGGGGGGGGAGGGGGGGGAGGGGCGCGGGGGGGGGGGGGGGGGGGGGGAAAAAAGGGGCGAGGGTCTTGTTCGGGGTGGGGGGGAGGTGTAGGTGGAGGGGGGGGCGGGGTGGGGGGGGGGGGGGGCGTGGGGGGGCGGGGAGTGGGGGGGGGGGGCCGGGGGGGGGGGGGTCGGGTGGGGCCGGGGGGGGAGGGGGGGCGGGAGGGGGGTGGCGCGGGGGGGGGGGGGGGGGGGGGGCGGGGGGGCGCGGGGGGGGGGGGGGGGAGAGCATGGATGGGCAGGGGGTTACGACTGTGGGGGGTAGAGGCGACGTGTGGGGAGGCATCGGCAAGGGTGACGGATGGTAGGTCGCTGGTGTGGCGGGGGCGTAGGCAGGGGGCAAGGGGGGGACGGTAGGCGTGGTTTGAAAGGTGCGCGGGCGGGCAAGCTACGCGGTGTTCCAGAGTGAAATTGGCAAAAGTGATGGGCGCGGTTTGAAGTGGCGGTGGGGCGTGAAGAAGCTCCATCTTGCGGGAGGGAGAACGTGAATGGGGGTGTGGACTTGGTGTTGCCTCTACTGTGTCTGCTGTAACGACTAATAAACTTTGTAGGGGGGCAACAGAATTGCTGGGCGGCTGCTCGGCAGATTGGAAAGTACTTCCAGGGCGGTCGCATGGACCAGATCATGAAGATGACACTCGGTTCCTCTGTTGGTACTAGCGGGGTCTAAAAAAAGAAGTGAGACGGACCCGGAATAGAAAAATTTAAAGAAAGGCTTCCGGAGGGCGAGTTGTGTGGCGGAGCGGGACTCCTCTGTCCTTCTGGGTCCGGAAGCGCAGGGAACGTGTGGGAAAGGAGGGGGGAGACGGGGGTCGGATGGGGGGAAGGAAATGGCTCTTCCAACTTCTATGAGAGTACGAACACGAGGTGTGTCAAGAATTGCAAACGGGGAAAGTGACGATGGGAAGTGGCAGGAGCTCATAGGTGATAAAAAGACCACTTCTACATACTTCAACGGCGACGGGCGCCGCCAAGAAGTAAGCACAGGTCAGGCTTATTTTCGGACCGAACTTTATCATAACTTGCGAACGAAAGACGCAGTTGTAGGGAGAACTCTCCAAGCGCGGTCGCTAGTAAAAAAGAGACCAGCTCATTCCTTGGGAGGTGGGCGCGTGAACAGTCACGGCTCGACAAACTCTTGAAAGAGCGTCAGAATCCCATCTCTGGAGCCAGCGGGTTGGGCGATTCTGAGCAGGCTCTCTCGTCTCGGGAACCCTGGACCGATGGCGATGGTTAAAAATAACACCCATTCCGAAACCTTCGGGAAAATGGCATCGGTCTTGGCCGCGCCGCACATTAAAGGGAGCCTCAAACAAAGCGCGATAAAGCACCGGCCGTTGGCCACCGCCGAGTCACTTCAAAAACGTGACACTACGCGATATACCTTGGGGGTTGGGAATATAACCCTCCCAAGGGGGGAAAAGGATCAGTTCACGGAACACAAACTGCCGGAACCCGCCAGCAAAAAGATTTCTTGTTTGTGTGCTTATGATGCTGTGACTTGGACACAAAATCCGGACTAAGGAAAGGACGACGCTCAAACTTTTTTGCCGTAATTTGCCAACGAATGTGAACTTTTTGAAAACCCTCTGGCTCGCGTTCAATAGGCGTATGTGAAGCTGAGGAGTCATCCCTTTTCCTAGAAAGAGGGGGGGGGCCTCGGTCTCAGCGGCGGAAGAAATTGGGGTTTCCAGCGAGTCGCTTAGGAAGAACAAGAAATGGAGAGGGGGGCTGTCTTTCTCACAAAAGCGGCCCTGAACATGTCTCCGAATCTCCGCCCGTGAAGAAACCCTGGAAGGTGCGTAAGCCCACCAACTGAGGCCAGGGGTACTACCAGCAGGAAACGCAGGCCCCTTGGGCCCAGAAAAATTGCGGAACCTGCAAAAAAAGCGCCACGAGTAGGGACACGGGGAGCAGGGTAACGGCCAGGGGTGCCATACCGGTAACCGGGGAAAGACACCCTGGGCAGGGCTTTAGGTTCCTGCCGCGGGAACAAGAGGTAAAAGCAAGGGGCATCAAGCGGCACCCGCAGGTGGCGCGAACGCGACTACAATTCTGGCGGACCTGACATGCACGCGCGGTAGTTGGGAGGGGACGTTGGGGTTAGGTTCCCCGGCAGTTTGGCGGCAGAAAAACGAGAAAGGGGGGGAACAACACCAGAGGAAGATGCCGGGAAAGTGGTGGGTGGGTGGGACCAAGCTAGGACGAGCTAGGGTAAGAGGTTCATGACAACTAAAACCTGAAGATGGAGAAATCGACAATCCATCGGGGCGGCGGGAGGAAAGAGTCGAAAAACGGGTAGGATTGGCGGTTTTCGAAATGGCCGGACGAACCGGGGGGTATTCCAGCAGGTTCTGAAGAGTCGGGCCAGTGCGAACGGGGAAAAGGCAATGAGGTTTTAGACAACTGCACGCCGACGGGAGGTGCTCAATGAACGACCTCCTCTCCATCGGGGGGAGGAAAGAAACCGACGATTCTAAAAATATAGTCCGAGGCGGAAGGATGTCGGCCAGGACGCAACCGGAGCTATGGAGCAAGACAGAAGGAGGCGTGGATGCTGGGAGGGGCGAAAAGAGCCCAAAAACCAGAAAGGGGAACAAATTGGCGAACTTGTCGGGTCTCTTAAAACAGGGGAAGGTAGCCTCAGCGCGCCAGGATGTTTGTTAAAGGGATGAAATGGTCACCTGGAAGGGGGGGGTGCCGAATCATCCCGAACAGAGGGATCAGCAAGGGAAGGGGGCAAATAAAGGTGTGGAAGAGGACGAAACGACCAGGCAACTGATACCAGGTGAAGGGGGGAGGAACGTGAGGGGGGACAGCAGGCAAAGGAACTAATTACCGCGAATGTGTGGGAAAGGGACTAGAGGAAAAGATCATCGCAAAAAAACAAAGATGAGTCAAAAGTGAGAAGTCTAGTCCGGTCCCAAGAGCGGGAAGGCTGGGAGCTCCATTTTCCTCTTCAAGAAACCTCAAATTAAAGAAAAAGCATAAGACGCCAACAATGGATTACGTGCGGTCCGCGGAGGATAAGGCTGAATGTCCCCGCAAGGGAAAGGAAGGATCCGAAGTTCGGTAGGCGAAACCCGACGAATGTGACAAATATTCAGTGACACCAAAGAAAAGGGCTGGGTTGGGTCGACTGCCGGTCCGGGGAGAGAAAATCGACAGGGGCGTCCCCAAAGGCGAAAAGTAGTGAAGCAGGATCGGGCTCCCTGGGACCAAACATACCTACCAAATCAATCCTGGAGTGCTTGAGATAGGAACAAAAGGGCCTCTGGGCAGAATTCCAGGGGTTAAATATCCGGTAGCGCTGGCTTGATACAAAATATTCTTCGCGGGGATAAATCGGCGGAAAGCAGAAAAAATACTATAGACGGGCCGCGCGACAGGTCGAAAGGTGGGTAGCCTACTGGGAAATGGGATTAAGACGGGGACAACACTTTCGGGCTCATTTCAGCGGGGAATATTGAAAAAAAAAGTTTACATTCAAGACAAAAACCTCCTCGACAAACCAAGGACGGCAACGATAAAGAGGGGTCTAAAAATCCTTGAATTCTGGCGAAGTTAAAGATGGACTAAACGAAAGCTCTTTAAAAGGCCACCCCAACCCAATGCAGTGATGGCCTCGTTGTCTCTGGGCTGCGGTAGTGCTTTCTAGCAAAAAAGCAGGGGGAAGCAAAACACCAAAGAAACAAAAGGGGAAGGAAGTGGGGGACCAAATTGAGCAAGGGTTGTAGGAAGAACCTTGGAAGTGCGGTACGGTGCAAGGGTGGGTGGGGGGGGCTAGGGTGCCCTTTGAAGAAACTGCTCTTACACCTCTCAGACACCATCTCCATTGACCCCGTAGCAGGACCCATTTTACCTCTCGAAAACACCCGTCACGCACGGCCTTGGACAACAGGGGGCCCCCCCGCGGGCAGGCGTGAGGGTCAAAAAATTAGAAATGGATGTAAAGAGGGGAATTTGGTGAAGTCTTGAGAAAACCCCGAGGGGGAATACAGTTTTGCAACAGATCTCCGGGATCGTTATGCAAGGGTCATGGCTATTGATGGCCATGCACCGAACAATGGCCACTACCGTTGTACGTCCAAGTTAAGAAAATCCAACGACACTGGGGGAATCCTAATCAGGACGACAGAAAAAAAAAAAATGGGCGTAGGACCGATGAAACCCAAATGGGGGTGGGGAACGGGGTGAACCAATATTCCCCTCAGCCCAGAAGGTTGTGTTCGACGGGATTCGGTGACTCTTGGGAGAAAAGGAAAAAAAGCTGTAGGCAAATGTCAGACGGGGAAAAAGGGAACGAGGCCGGGACTCTCGCAGGTAAAAGGTGGTTGAGGAAAGAGGAAACACAGGAATAGACTCCAACCAACACTCTCACGTAGTGCAAAAGTCTGGGTAAAAATCATGCGGTGGGGGGCCTGGGAAGACAAAATGGTCCGTGGAACCCACATGGGGGGGTGAAAAATTGGGCCGCGGACAAAAAAAAAATGTCTCCCTCCGCGGGAGGAAACGGGAAAAAGAGAGCGGATGAAAAAACTGGCATTCTGGAGCAGGGGAGGTTATAAGGGCAGAATGGGGGGGGGGGGGGGCGTAGGCTAATTTGGGTCTCTTGAATCATCCTCAGGCAAAGGGAAGATGTGAACATGTTGGTTCGGGAAAAATCTCAATCAAGAGTGGGGGCATTGATCGACCTTAGAGGGAAGAAGGAGGAAGAAAATTATGGTGGAAATCGGGGACAAATACAAGATGAGGGCTCGCTGGTAGGATCTTTATTGCTAGAAAGAATGGCCAAGTAAACAAAAAAAAATGAGAGTTGGGATTTGGGGGGGGGAAGTACGACAATAAAAACTCGGAGATCGACCTTCAAAAAGAGGGAATGCGTTTCTTGTGAGAAAGTTATAGGAGCCTATGGGAAGGGAAAACCTTGGGAAGACTAAAACTGATTCAGTGACTCTTTCTTATCGGGCTCCAAAATGTGCCCGTAAAGCGTCTGTAAACGTCTTAAATTCAGTAACTAATCTGCAAATAAGAGAAACCCTCCAACCCCGGAACATTCTAATCGTGCTGTTAGACAAGGTGCGGGGGGAGGAGCGAGTCGTATTTTATTGATGAGTATCTAGTCGTACCTTCTTGCGGCAGAGGCCTCGACAGGCGCGATGGGAAACACCAGAAGTTAACAAGGGAAATACGGGCAGGAAAGCCCAAATATTTCCCCTACCGGGCGAACTAGGAGGAGACGAGGATGCAATCCGTGCGGGGGATTCCCTGAAGGCCGTTCGGGACATCCAAAACAAACTCATCATAAGGAATCTTACCACATGGGGCGTCAGGAAACCTTTTAACTTCGAGAACGGGAAGTCGCCTAAAAAAAATAAAAACAGAGGCAAACGAAGACATCATTAAGGAGATTTGAAATTGTCCGACAACGTCGAAGGAAACCATACCACCAAAAGGACCGTAGGAATATACCATCCAGGAGGGGAGGGCATCAAAACAGCTGAAGGGGTAAAGGTTGTCTCACAGAAACAGAGCAGGGGTGTCCTCGCGTATCAATATGACGAAAAGTCATGGCGGCATGAGGTTTGGTAGAAGGTCCCATCCCGCAAACTAGGGCTTCAGGAAAAGGGACAAGCGTGCGAAACCTGCCAATGTCTAAATCTAAATCACCAGCCTACCCTTAGTGCTTAGATTGTCCAACCAGCCGTCGTCCTGCATTTCAAACTTGAAAAACAAATCCTGACAAATCCTTCGAAGGACTGCCTAGTTAAAAAGGCATAAGCTTTTTTTCAGGATTCGAGAAACCCATTGCCCCTCTGGGGGAGGCTCGGCCGAGTACTCCGGGGTTCTTGAAAGGCGAGGAAATATGAAAATCCCCAACCTAGTCTTCTCAACAATAAAAGAAGGAGTCGAAGACTTTGGTGCAAAATCCTGCGAAATTCTTAAATTTTAAGGATATAGCTGAAAGCACAAGGGGAGAAAGTAGGGATAAAACTCGATCTCTCGTTCCCTTCATCATGGCTTGAAGGGCTTGAAGCGCAGATGAGGGAGAGATTGGACTCTTATGCCGATCCGTCAGCTGGGGTAGGGGGGCTAGTGGTGAAGTATGCCGTCCACTACAATCCGGTATTCAGTAAAAACCGGCGGAAGCTTGGGCCATGTGTTTAATGTTCGTATTAAGCGGATGAGGGTGCGGCACGGGGCGGCTAAGGGTTGTGGGGGCATTCTCTCAGGTTGCGATGTGGGTCTTCGTTTTCCTGATTTTTCACGCCAAAGTTTTCCAGTGAGGCGTCCGAAGGGATCTAACTTAGGTGGCACAGAAGGAGCCTCACTTGGAAGTGGCCCGTTTGAGTTCTTATGAACTAACAGGTTGCGATTGAGGAAGGGGTCTAAGCTCAGAAAAAAGGGGGGGGCTTGAATTGGGGGAGGAAAAGACGGGGGGGGCGTCTCTTCTTCTGATCTGGGTGCGGCGGGTTAGAAACTAAATAATCAGTGGGGATTGGCGCAGGAAAAAAGGGTGCTTGGGCGTTGAGTATAAAGAACCCTGTGGAGGGGGTGGCGCGGAACCGTTAGGCCATGAAACGTAATTCATGATTAGTCGTGAAGAGGGGGGGGTTCGACGTGAGTCGCCAGCAATTAGCGACGTGACCTTCCAGACCGCATTCAGAGCCGGAGTTGCGGGTTGGGGTATTTTTCGTCAGGCACAGGGTGACGGGACGGATTAAGGAATCTGGCTTGATTGGTTAGGGTCTTTCGATTAGTTTAGGAAAAATGGACTGACCCATCTCCCGATGAAAATAGATAGAAGACCGAGGGGAGTGTCATCAGGAGGAGAAAACGGGACTGCGCCTCACGGCGAAAAATCCGTCCGGGTAGATGCAAGGACTCAATCGGCAACGGGAACGGCGAAAGAAAAAAAGAGGGAAGCACGAATTTCGCAATTTTCTTACCGTCGAAATCGTCAGGTAGGTTACACTGGCGCTAAACAGAAACGGGGGTTGCCGGCTCGCCAACCAGGGAGCTAATAAAACGAACCGCTCGACGTGGAAGGGCCTCTAATGGTCTAAGACGCTAAAAATAAAGCTTTCAGAAAAAGCCAGGAAGAGCAAAACAAAAAACACCACCACCACCAAAAAAAAACCCAAACACACACAACAAACCCAACAGAAAAAAAAAAAAACAAAACCCCCCAAAAAAAGAACCCAACAAACCCCCACCACACACACAAAATAGATCAGATTGTGCAAGCTTGCTTCTACATGCTCTCTCTGGGGGGAGGAGGGGAACACTGCGCTTGAGTCGAATTTCACAGGAACACATCCTCCAACGCGTGGAGAGAAAGGGAGCTTATGGGGGGAGCCCGAGAAGCCACATTGCGGCGGTCACAAAAACAGAGCTATAAAAAAACCAAGCGCAGCCGTTTGGCAGCAAAAACGATCGGAACGGGGAATCGCGAAAGACATGGGGGGGGGTGGAACGAACAAATCACTGGGGCAAAAGGAAATGGAAACAGAAAACAACCAATTCGGTCACCAGACGATCATCGGGCTAAGGGTTTTGGGGGATTCGAGTCTGCCTTCAGGGGGTATCTTGCACATCAGTACGCTTAAAAAAAGTCCTGGGCCGCGAAAGACAAGTCATGGTGCAGGTGGGACTAATAAGTGGGTGCTGGTTCAAACCTCTGAGAGGCTTGCCAGGAAAGGGCATGGGGAAGAGGAGGAATCCAAAATTTTAAAAAATGCAGGGGAGGGTCAGCGGTCGAAATTTGGGGGTTTGACGCTAGGATCTAGGAGAGGAAATCATTGAGGGGTGAGGGTTTCATTGCGTACCAAGGGGGACGATTTGGAAAGGAGGAGTAGACACTCTAAAAAGTGAAGTGAAGCCGAAAGGAGAAAATTGTGCTTTCCAACATTAAAGGGGAATCAAGGAAGGGAACAAGACATTCACACAAGAATTGCCCCGGACAGGTAGAAAAGGCAAATCAACCCAGAAAGTTATGTGTCAGGTGCACTGCAGGGACTGGGGAGCAGGGAAAGCCAAAGGCAAGGGTCATGAGAGGGGGTATCGCATCAGCAAATTTTAACTGGTAAAATTACTCAAATTAAAACGACAGGTGGAAAGGGAAGGCGGGGGGGCATCATAGGGCGCCCGGGGGGGGTGGGGGGGGTTAAGACGAGAGGGGGCTGGTGGGAAGTGGCCCAAGGCATGTTGTAGGATCCAACACGACGCCAATACACAAAACGGACCTTGACGGGGGGTTTGCTGGAAGAGCGGACGGCAGAGGAAGGATGTACATCATTGAAAAGGGGCGCACTACACTATTCGAACACATATACCGTCAACGATTTATTACTTCTGCGATGAGGGGCAAAGCGTGGAGAAATTTGAAGGGGAGGGAAGACCCGGGTGAGAAGATCCTTGAGGAAAAGGGACTTAAAAGGGAGTGGCGAACAGGGTTTGAGACAATGGTAATACTCGTGATGGGGCGCTGAAAAGAAGGGGATCATACGAGAACTCGTTGGGGCACCGCGAGGGGGGTAATCGTAATACTTCGAAGGCTTAATTAGGGCAATTGACTGACCCGGAGGATCATCGTCTCCAGAAACATGTATCTCGTGTCAAGTCTTTTAACTTGCGAAGGATTCAAAAGAAACCGCGGGTGACTGAGGGACTGGGGAGGGGGGAGAGCTGTCGATGGCTCAAAGGACTCTTCTATTTATGAATCATTCATAGGGAGTCATGATATGGGGTCCCTGAAGTCTGTTGGGGCAAAGACATTGAAAAAAGGTCAGCCCACCGAAGTGATAGAAGGGAAGTGGAGGGAAGAATTGGGGTCAGACTGACTAAACTCGAGTACAAGGAAGGAGAACGGTGGCAGGGGATGTTGAGTAGACGTGGGTTTCGAATGTCATTATGATGTCGGGGCAGCCCGGGGAAAGACCGCGTGGGGACACAAGGAGGGCGTCAA
>Ga0179591_1326390_pt1 | contig 11692 bp, 12 predicted proteins | sample CZOMad2_1_08_16f_FD_182891 | JGI IMG/M metagenome (GOLD analysis project Ga0179591, IMG submission 182891) | Vadose zone soil fungal communities from Angelo Coast Range Reserve, California, USA - CZOMad2_1_08_16fungal (PacBio error correction) | ecosystem: Environmental > Terrestrial > Soil >...
TGATTCAAAGAATAGATATCCTAAAAATTGGCTCGCCTCGCTCGGTTTCGCTTCCAAACAATAGGGAGAGAGAGAGGACTTCGGCTGCTCTTTACCAAGACGCGGCTGGCGCCTGCGCGTAGGACCAACGTAGAAACAGTATTGTAACGGGAACGAAGCTGCAAGGACTTGCGCCATCTTCAAGCGGGGCAAAAATAAAACGTTTAATTGAGTGAGGGCTGCGAAGCAGGAGTAATTAAAAATGGGATCGCTGACTTGGCAGAAATGGGAGGGAGGACTTAAAAATGTAGCGGACAGAATGTAATCTGTGCTTTACGCCAACGGCTTAATATTGCGCAAGGTCGAAAGGTCGAACGACCTGTAGGTTCCCATTGCACGAAAGGAGGAAGGAGGGGAGGGACGGTCTTGTGACACTTACGGGTTGCGATCTCACTCCGGAGGAGGGGTGCTCAAAGTTCCACCGTTTCCAAAACGGTATACACAGGAAAAAAAGAAGGCCCCCGAAAAAAAAAGGGGGACGGTAGCGGGAATGGCGGATAGATAAATAGAAAGGACGGACGTACAACAGAATTTCCCTCAGCAGGCTCAGGGGGGGAAGTGGAGCCGCACAATTGAACATATTGCGATAAACCTATAGGGACGGATTCCGGGAAGATTCGTGCTTAATCTCCAGAGGGGCGTGAGAGAGGAGGGGAAAGGGTCACTCTCGTACCCTACCACTCTTCTGTATCATAGAAAAAGCACAAAATTTGGAAACCAATCTTTATTCTCCAACAATTATACAGCGAAAAGAGAAGGTGTTTCCTCCGCCGGCGACGTCTGGGAGGCATAAAACGGAAGAAACTGGAGCTTGCGCAGATACGCAGCTGGAAAGATAAGTATTGTGGAAAAACACGGGAAAAGGAAAGAGTTGAATTCGTGTGCAAGCGCGGAATTCAAGTAATCCTGAGGAAGCACTCACCTCCCGATCTTAAGAAAAAAAAGACAAACTGCTTCACTCCTAGGGTCTTCATGGAGTGCCGGTCTGATTCATAAACAGGAAAAGCAACTCAAAACATCTCACGACGGGACCGGCGATCGACTTATGGAAAACTACTTCTGACAAAGGGGGCGTCAAAAAAAAATGGGAGGGTAAGATTTCTCTGCAAAGACGAACTCGACCAGAAAAGGGCGTAAGTTCGGGACGATAAGCAACCTTAGGGGCTGGGGAAGGCGGAGAAAAGGTTTGTATTAGATCGCTAAGGGCGATCGGGGGGGAAGGCCAAGGAACGGTACGGGGAGCGAGCTTCGGCGGCTGGTCGGCCAAAGAATGGAAGACTCGATCAATGCATATATCTCGGCGGCGAACGGGAACTGCCATCAGAGGGGTAGTTTTCTATCGGGAGTTTAGGTTCAAGAGGGAGGAAAATAAGACATAATCTTTATTTCGAAGTAGGGTCTCGTGGCGCAGCCATAAGGGGGGTCAAGATAAGAGATCGGTAGATTCGTAGAAATCCTGCATGTCGATGAAGATTGGAGTGGGCGAACTTACGCGGAAGCGCATCCCAATCAGACGGCCGGAAAGAGAGACAATTCAAAACAGACAAAAACACGTTTGGACTTTTCCTAAAAAAAAGAGGTGGGGGGGGAGGAAGAAAAAATCTCTATTTAAGCAGAGCAACAAACGGGAGGCGTGCTGTTTAGGCTTTCAATACATGTTAGGAATTTCTTTTGAGGAAATGCAAAGGCTAACGGCACGCAAGAAGGAGACGCTTCCTTCTCGCAGGGCAGAAACAGAGGAAGGCAGGGAAAACAATTAGCAAATTACTCAAACACGGGAGTGGGAGAGTGTCCAGAGAATCTCACCGGATGAGTTGGGCAGGCCCATTTGAAGGGAATCGGCATCGTAACAGGATGACATGTAAGATCTTTGTAAACAAACTGGGGAATGCAGAGAAATGAGTACCGATAGCATTTCCTAAGATTTGCGGGAAGAAAGGGGGTTTGGGAGCTTTCATGGGAGACGAGAAGAGCTCAAAAAAGGAAGACCTGAATTCAGGACGAGCTACGCCTTCCATATAGGGGCGCCTCCCTACGAGAAAAAGCCGCCGCAACTACGCGGCCAATGAAAGACTATCACGGAAATCAATGCGGTGCGCGCAATAATTCGCGGGCGGGAAAAGAGTCGGGACATCCATAAAAAAGTGAGAAGGTGGTGGGTTTAGCAATCGTTAAGTGGCTGAAAGAATACGCGGTCTTTCAGAATCGCACAACAACAAACTTCTGATAGAAAATAGGAGGAAAGCAACGCGAGAGTCGAACACCTCTCTGCTCGAAAGAGAAAGTGCGAAAGGAGCTGGAAATTATTCACACGAACACGGGGAGGGCTCTCTGTGCGAAAAAAGACAGAGGAGGCCAAGGACTGTAGTCTTCTGGAAAAGTTGGTAGGAGGGAGGGGTCAACATTTGGGAAGATAACTCCTATTTGGGAGGAGCAAAAATAGTATACAGGTATGAAGGTTGTGGTGTGTTCTATTATATCAACTTGGACGAAAGATAACCCACAAAGTGAGGCACGCCAATAATTGTTGTGAAGAGGAGCATCCTGCTTCAGGTTTTCAACGGTGACGGTTACCCAGCGAAAGAAGTGCGAGAGAAACACTGTGGTTCACCGGTATTACAGAAATCTCGCGAGGAGCGCAAGATAGCGAGGGATTCGAGAAACTAAGCAATCTCACCGAATTGATCTCAGGCCCAGAAGGTTCTGCCGGCGGGGTACAGAAGCTAAGGTAAATAGCGAGTCATTGAGGGCAAGTATGCCGCGGAACCCCACTTTTCAGTATCCTTTGAAGAAGGAGATCTGGGGGATCGGTCAAACGAATTAACCCCACCGAAATGAATGGTGGAGAGCTATCCCATAGAGAAAAACTCTCGGCACTCACAACCCCGTCTTTGGGGGGGGAGAACGACAACGCTGGCCTTCCGTTCCTGGTTGGGGGGGGCAGTTTTCTTAGAGAAATGGAGTTCGCTTCAAAAGCGTAGAGTTGAAGCAAACAAGCAAAATCATTACCAGACGTCGATGGCATGAATACACCAAGAGATGAGACAGGGATGTCTTCGTGCGAGACAACGGAGGATCGAATTATGCAATACAGAGGATGTGCGAGTCTTGGAGAAGAAAGTGGAAGGGAACGACATAAAACTGCACAAGCCCGCTTTAACTCGTGTCCTTTGCTAAGAAACCCGAAGAACGGGAGAGATAGATCCCGTTCCTTAGACTATGGAAAAAAGCAAGGTTGAAGGTCAGCTCGAAAAAGGGGAGCATCTCCTAAAATTTGGAAAAAACTGTAGGGGGCGAGAAAAAATCCCCATCGCCGCGATACGCCCCATCGGGACGAAAAAAAGTCTCACTGCCAAAATTTGCATTAGTCACGACTACTAAATTTTTTTTCGCAACTGGAGGGACGGAGGAAGGGACACGTCGGATTGTATGAACCCATTTACCAGGAAAGATATAGAGAGTTGAAGAAGTCGAAGCGAAAAGAAGAGGCCAAAAAAATGTCTCAGGAGGAGGAATGTGTGGAGTTTCGGCCATGGGTTTTCGCACATTCTTTTATGGGAAAAAGCGAGGCCCGGCAGATCTGCCTGTTCAGTAAAGGTCTTTTGGTGCTGATGAAACGCCGTTTCCTTAAGTTGAGGGTTTGTATTAATCACGTATTGAAGTGAAATGGCAGAGCAAGAAAAATAAGTGATTGCCGGTTTACGTGTTTACCGGATCGTGACAAAAGGATCGCGAGTGAGCATCGCGAAAAAAGGCCGTTATCGTTCTTCGGAGGGCGCGAACTTCGAAAGGGAGGGGATAAAAAAAACGCGCGTACTGCGTGAAAGGGCAACAAATAACGGAATGGTTTTTATAAAGAGACAAAAAACCTCAATGGACTTGGACGTATGGGACGAAAGACAGAGTTGCTGGGAGAAATGGACCGTGGAATGCCTCGAGAGCATCGCGCTTTCAAAAAGTTCAGCCCGTCCCTCGGAAAAGACTTCCGACCTCTTCGAGGGAGCAAGCAGTTGATTGTTTACGAGGGTGAAGGAGCATCGGGAACGTCCCAACTCCCTGGCGATCGAAATTGGTGGCGAAATCGAGTCGCGGGAAAGGGATACACTTTCAGTTGCCTGAGATAACGGAGAGATCGTCTCAAGGGGGACTCTCTTTAACGGGTAACTTTAGTGATCCATAGTCCAGGAGCAGGGAGAAGTAGACAACAACAAGTATCGGGAAAATCCCTGTTCCAACTCAGAACAATCACCTAGCAAAAAAAGCGCGATGGAAAAGGAAACTGAACGGCTTCAGTCTAAAGGGTGGAGGGAAGGAGCACGATTTCCTCGGGGGGGGGCGACAGCAAATCAAAGGATAGAAGGGAGACGGGGTTTGAAGGGGGTGACTAAATCAGGTGGCTTCAAGAAACGAAAACGAAAGGAATTACTTGTGCTAGCGCGCAACCTCAAGAATCCACTAAATTTGAGGGGTTTACATGGAAAGAGAGGCATCGCAAGGAAACTCTCTGGTAAGGAAATGCTCGACGGGGGACGGTCTTGGCACGAGAAATATTGAATAAAAATGAGAAAAACGTCTCTAAAGTTGAGGGAATAAATAGATAGCGGAGAAAAGAGGGATCGTAAGATCGAGGATAAATCTCTCTCAAACGGTGAGGAAAAGTAAAATGAGAGGATGGGTGCATGAAAGAAAGGGGGGGGGGGAGGCAGGGGGGGCAGGAGGCTCTGATTGAAGGGCCACAGTCAGGGGGATCTTCTCTTTCTGTCGGAGTTTCTTACCAAAAACTCCAAGGGCATGGGGCGAGGAAAAAAGGCGAAGGAAACTTTAACGAAAAAGGGGGAAGGCCTGTCCGAAGCGGCGAATCGTCAAATGAAAAAAAAAAGAAAAGATGTTTAAGGGGAGGGGGCTTCAGCTCGGCTAGTTCAAAGAGGTAACTTGTGTGGGTGCAGAATCGTGGAGGGACGATAATCGAAGGGTCGCTTACTGCTTGTTTCGCACCAGCGGGATATGACGGAAGGTAGATGAGAAGCATAGGCCAAGGGTTTCCCTCACGGGGAGTCTGGAGAGGCATGTTCAATAGGGAAAATGGCTGTTCCAACTTTGGGTGGGGAGAGATGAACGGGACTGTTGAAACAGGAAACAGGGTAAACGGTCAGGGATAGGGAAAAACTCCTGAAGGAGGCCGATGCTGACGATCTAAGGAGAAGAGGACGTGAAGACAGAGAGAGGGGACTGACACCCTCTCAGTCGATGGGGGTCAAGAATTAGGGGGGGAACTAACCATATCTTATGAAAACTATGAACCGCGGGACCTATCTGAGGAGTCCGGTAAGAGGGAACCGAGGAATCGTCAGTAGTTCGGGAGGGGATTATGGGAATTTGTCAAGCTCTTCCAAAAAAACGAATGAAGCTTGGCAAAAAAGCGCACAAAAAAAGCGTTGTGGCGAAAAAAAGAACAGAAAAGGACACCGAAAACCTGGATGCACGCGGTTGAAAGTCCTACCTTGACGAGAAGTAAAAAGATTTGCCGAATGCAATAGAAGAGGCTGGGGGGGGGGTCCAGCATTCTGGGGAAAACAGAGGGGAAACCTGAAATTTCCAATGCGGGGAAGATGAATGACGGATCGAGGGGGAGAAAGGGGAGAAAACCTCAGGAGCCTTAAACAAACCGCAAATACTGAGCCACTGACATGGCGGTCGGGGGAAAGGGGCTCTTCGAACCCCATGTCACATTGTGCAAAACCCTTAAACGGATAAGAGAGAAGCCGGGGGGCTGACAGGGGGGGGGGGGAGTAACTTTTGGGGGCGCGCTAGAGGAAGGTTTGCGGATCTTATTGGAAGGGGATGAGGGACATTACAACCTCATTGCGCTACGCCCGGACATGAGGGATGGAGCGGATACAGGCAAACAAGGTGTAATGGAGGAAAAATATTTTGGGCAATATCGAGGCAATACGATGAGCGACAAAGCACGTGCCATTTCCTAGAGCGAACCGATAGGGGGAGCAAAGTGAAGCTAGTGCACCTACGGTACTGCTAAAGCGGCAGAAAAAATGGTGATCCTCCTGAACCGAGTATCACACGCGGATTTGAGGGCATAAAGTGGTGGAGTTAAGGGGGGGTCTCTCAAATGGGGAAAGGGGATGGAGGCAGCCGGAATAAAATTGGTCGTTGGCGAAAAACCAATATTCACGAGGAAGTATAATGCGAGCAACCTCAGGGGGACAGGAAAAGATTTGCTTGGACGAAAAAGTAAACTAAACAGAGCCAGGGTCCGGCCACGCAAACAAAAGGAAGGGAAAAACGGCAGGTAAAAAAAGCGGGGGGAGGTCACAGATTGTTGGCGTAGAAGAGAGTGGGAAGGGATCTACAAAAAAACTTGGTCTGGTTGCTATGGGACGTGGTCAAGATGAATTCAACGGGGCTAATGAACCTAAAGGGGCAGGGAGAAAACATAGAACAATATGCGAAGCAGCTGGAAGACTTCCAGCCCGCAAATGCAGTCATGAACTTCGCCACACTTGACAAGGGAGGACTCAAAGGAGGAAGCTGGGGAAACATCTTCCGAGAGGAAGACCGTAAATCGAGGGGACTCCGGCGGGATTGATTTCAGAGCAGATAAAAAAAGGGGATCTCATAGGGATAATGTTAGATGTGTAAGCCGGAGGAAACAGCTTACGGAGAGCGAAAGGGACAGGGAAGAGCAAATTTGGAGGTTGTGGGGATCTTGCGCAAAAGGTTCGCGGAGCACCACAGTCCTTCTGAAGAGAAGTTCTCGACCATAAGCTTTAGTCCTGGACACGACGTAACGAGACAGAGAAAGCTGAGCCGAAGGACGATCAAGTCGCACGACGTCTTTACCCTCACCAGCTAAAAATTAGGAAACATGCGTTCCAATCCTGGGGGGGGGAGGGGTAAAGTGCGAAGGGGGATTTTGAAACGAATCGTTGGAGGTGTGCAAAGCAAGAAAGGTTTGAATCTAAAAAAAAAACCCGTGTGAGGGGAAATCGCTTGACAAAACTCTCTTCTCGAAAGACAAAGCCTCTGGGGGGAGAGAAAAAACGCCCACCTGGTAACCCAAAGGAAGGGGGGGGAGGAGTAAGCAGAGCTTCTGGGGGTAGGGAGCGCACCCGACAGAGAGAGCCCGGATAAAAGGTGCTGCTATGCCGAGTGTGTTGAAAAAAACAGATGTAAAGGAAACCTCTAAGTGGGCAGACTACGGAGGAGGGGGAGATCTATTAATAGGGGGGGGAAAAAAGGAGGACAAGCTCCCGCAGAAACAATAGGATACGTGGGACCGGGGAAAGGTCTCTAAAAAGGGAAACGGGGGACTAATAGTCCTAGCTAAAAGCTTTCTCATAATGCGCTACGCCGGGGGGGACGAGAACCGAGCGGCAAATCGGGCTTGGGGAGGGGCCGTAAAAAATCTCAGATACGTGCAGGGGAAGGATATGGGCAAGCTCCCGAATTGGGATCCGAAGGGGACCGGGGGGGAGGGGGAAAGGACTCGGTTTTCCAGGGCAAAGTCTCAAGTAAAAAATGACCAGTATAAGAAGGGGGACGTAGGGGGACCAGCCTTTGAGGTTGAAGTGAAAGAATTTTATAGGGACCAAAAACTTACACGCCAGAAAGAATAGGAGTGGGGACTGTCGAATACACAGACTACTAAAAACTCGTGCTCCGCTAATGACACAACATCTTGGGAAAAAGAAAAAAACAACTGCTGGGGTGTACCTGCCGAAAGGGGGGAAATTTTGCGAGGGTCTGAAGGACGGCGCTTAAAAATTGGCGCGGAACAAAGGGGCCGAAAAAAGAAATCAGCAAAAAAAACAGATTGTTCAAACAGGACGAAGCCAGAAGCTCGATATACGTTCGAGGGCGCAAAACTGGTCGAAAAAAAATCGATTCTGCAATCCGGGGAAACGTCGGGAGGCGCAGAACTCGGAAGAAAAAAATGTCTTCAAAAAGCACTTTCTTATCCATGGGCCCGGCGCTCCAGCCAGCCGCGGTCGAGAAACAGAAGCTGCCGGAAGATCCTGAGACCGGGACGAGAAAGTTCCTCTCTACTTCTTTCTCGAGGATCCACTAGAGCGCTCTAAAACCAATCTTGAGAAAAGCAAATAGGAAAAATGAAAGCAGGGGGGGTGCATGAGGATCGGGAAGGCGACGAGGGGGGACGTAGTCTAGTTACAAAGTCGGTGGGGATGCCTCATTGCGAGCACAGAGATTGGGAACGGTGCTCGACGGACGAAAAACGAACGTATAGGAGTCAGGGGGGGAGTGATCGTTCTCGGTTGTGCCACAAGGAAATTGTGGTTGATGAAAAGAGAAAATAAAAAGGGGGCAGAAGAAAAGACCTAGGTAACGGCGGGGGGGCAGGGATGAAGAACGCGTAGAAAAAGTCGTTCATTCCTTATTTCAAGGTAAGGGAAGCGCCTGGAAACATGGAAAAAGATGCTGAAAAGGGGGGGTAAGGTTGTGACCCGGGAGGGATTACTCGCGTGAGGACACGCATCGCGCAGGTCCATCGAACATTTTTGCGCTGTGCAAAGTTCTTGGGATGAATAGGAAGAGAGAATGCGGGAGAAAAAACATCGGTATACCTCTGGTTGCGGAGAACATCCGATTGGGGGTGCTAAAAAGGAAGGGGGGTGCTGGGAGGGGGGATACCCAATCGTTTGCTAAAAAGCCTTCTTCCTACTCGAACTCAATCTGGGGGGAGCTTTCAGCCTTCAGCTTGCACCTATGAGAAGGAGCAGAAAGGGCAAGAGCTGTATTTGGCGGACGAATAGTGTACTGCTCAAGATACCGAGAGCTCGACGAAAGAGGTTACGTCCTCCAAGAAAATTTCTATCAGGAGAGAGGCAATTCGTCACTTAAAAAAAAAGGATACGTGTACTTGCGCACGTGGTAAACTAACCGAAGTTAAACGGTTGAATTTCGAAAAAAGAATACACCAGATGATGTCCAAACCCCTACGGAGGGGTAAGCAAGGGGAAAATCCGGGGCCTCACATAGAAAGGAAGAAACTGTCAAGCTCCCCCCCTTGGAAGGGGGAAAGTGCACCGGGCTCAATCTGCGAAACCTGCGGGGGAATCAGACAATTCGACGAGCCGGAGTACATTTTAAGGGGGGGGAAGACATTGGAAGTCACAAGCACAAACAACAAAGGGTCCTCTAAGCTGAAGCTCAAGCAAGTAAAACCACAAGATCGGGGAGGGGGGGGAACGGAGGGATCCTTCTTCGGGACAGAAAGAAATAACGCTTACGTACTTGGGACGATAGAAAAGGTCAGAAAAAAATTTACTAAGAAGGGCGCCAGAAAAGAAGTTGCGGTTAAAGAGGGAAAAAAAGAGAGCGAAAAACATCATTCAGTCAGATCAGAGAAAAAAAACACAGAATCAAACAAAAAAAACGGAGGGAGGGGAAAGATCTCTTTGAGGCGGGCTCTACAAAGGGAGGGGAAATTTGCTCTGGACGCGCTCGTTTTCGGGGCCAAGTCTTGTCACGAGGAGAGGAATGGCAGATTGGATGACAACGGTCTTCCGTTCCTCATGAAAAAAACGGGGTAGTGAAACGAGCGTTTCCGGCTCAAGGGAGACAATCAAAAGGTCTTAACAAATAAAATATAGGGTCTGAGTGAGTTCGCGAAGAGATAGATAGGGGACAAAGGGTGGGAGTTTGTACGTCCTAGGATTCACAGTTAAAAATTAGCCCGGAGATGGATTGGGAGGTTCGCAAGCGGCGGAATATGGGACACGGTCGCAACGGTCCGGACTAAACTTTCAGGTTTCACCCTTCAAAGAGGCATGTTTCGGAGGTGACGCGGAAGGGAGGTGCCCAAAAGCTTACGGGTTGCTGGCGAATAAAAATGACCCGGGATGGGTATCTGGCGAGCAAGTCAAAAAACCGCGTATACCACGTTTGGCAGCACGATCAGCTTTAAGAATGGGAAGGATAGAGGCAACCGTGATAGGAAAGGAGCAGAGTACTGGATAACCATGATCGAGCAGGGGGGAGAGGGGGCTCTTTCTGGGATGAAAAGCCGGCTATCGAGAAACTGGTCTCCCGCAAGTAGAGGCGGAAAGAAGGACGAAGGGGTTAAGAGAGAGATGAGGGAAGGTAGTGGGGAAACGGGGTAAAAGAACACAGGTCGGGGGATTTCTCATCAAAGAAAAAACTGGTTTTTATCGAAACCTACTCGGGATGGTGGGCGAACACATGGAACGCTGAATTGGGGCTAAAGTCTTGAAAAGGGGGGCTCAAACCGAAGGGGCTCAGAAAGGTAGCGATGCGCATAGCTCTAAGTCTGTCTTGGGAAAAAAAAGAGACACCTATAGAAGTAACGTAAAAAAGGAGTAAAAATTTTTAAAGGAAAGCCATAATCTACGAAGGAAAGAGCTATGAAGCACTCAAAGACTCAAGGTCATTTAGGGGACTGCAGGGTCTGAGAGGAAATACATTCCCAGTGGGAACCCTTGCCGCTTAAACCTCAGGACTAAAGCATGGGAGATTCGCTTGTATATCTGAAAAATGTGCAGTACTCCACGGGCGGTAGTGATGGGGAGAATACGACTACAGGACCCAAGGGCAGAAGGAGGGAGAACTTATAAAAAGGAAAAACCTTCTTTGCGGGGAACTATTTTGCTTTAGCGCATTTGGAATGGACGATCGCGCCCAGCCACTTACCCTATCAGAGACTGGCAATTCGAGTGACGGCATACACTACACAACTTTATAGGTAAAGAAGGAGGAGAGGAAGGAGCCAGGAGGGAAAATAGCTAGACAAGTAGGGGTCATCAGGGGGGGAAAGTCTTCCGTTCCAATTCAAGTAGGAGGGTGGGGGGGAGCCTATATTTGGACAGGAAACAACGCGTATTCACGGCGACGTATAGTAGTATAGGACCTTTAAAAAAAGAAATGCCATTACGCGTTTTGTAGTTTAAAGTGCAGGAGGGAGAGAAAAGTCCGGCGCGGCCTTCAGAAAAAAGGACATAGGAACAGTAGAAAGAGGTTAGTGTGAGGGGCGAAAGAGGTTGGGGGGGGGGCATGAGAGGTAAAGGCGTCAGGGTCGAAGGCACCCCGAATGATTAAAATTCTTGGCACACAGTGATTCATAGTTGAAAGCAACCAGGGGGAAAAGCTAGCGAGGGGGGGTGCATACGGCAGCATATTTAATTCAACGCATACATCGCAGCAAAGGGAAAGGGCGAACCTGGGGAAAAGGAGAGCGAATTAGTGAAGAAGAAAGCCTGCCGCAATTGGGATCTGCCCGCCAGAGGAGGGGGAAGCGGAATAGGAAAACATGCTCGCGCAATTGAGTAATCTAATTCACGTCATCTTAACCTAGAGAAGGTTCCCGCAGGCAAAGAAAAAGATTGGTCGGTGGGGACCTTGGGTGGGGGGGGAAAAAACAATTTTTTGACTTCAAATGGGACAAAAAAAGGAAGAAGGCATTAGAAGGGGAGAACCTGGGACTCTAGGAACAAGACGCACGACACAGAGAAGACAGAAGTGCCCTATAAGGGGGAGGAGTCCTAGGCGGGGAGCCTAAGGGAAACGCGGGGGATGCCGAAAAGAGAGTTTGAAAGAAAACCGCGGGAAGTGAGGGCGTTCTCGCCTCGTTTAGTTTCTAGCAGCTCTCAAAAGGGATGTC
>Ga0179591_1334718_pt1 | contig 11691 bp, 11 predicted proteins | sample CZOMad2_1_08_16f_FD_182891 | JGI IMG/M metagenome (GOLD analysis project Ga0179591, IMG submission 182891) | Vadose zone soil fungal communities from Angelo Coast Range Reserve, California, USA - CZOMad2_1_08_16fungal (PacBio error correction) | ecosystem: Environmental > Terrestrial > Soil >...
GTGTAGGGACCCAACGCAGACGATCGTTGTTCGGGAGTTGCAATACCGACAGGACGCAGGGGGGCGGAGAGGGGAGTGAAAATGTTGGAGATCCCGACGGAGAAGAAAAAGAAAAAAAGGTCTTTGATTAATAACGACTCGAGACAGGGACCAGGGGAAACGAAGGGCGGGGTCAGGCTGCCAAAAGAAAAACGCACAACCTCCTTAATCTGCGGGACAGGACCTTTATCCAGTATGTGGGGGCGTTTTGCACGAAAGGGCGCAGGCGCTAGTACAAGAACAGAAGGGGGCTATGTGCAAGATGCCCTGGGAGGATATCTCAGCTCTATACCGGACTGGCTTAAGCGGCGAGAGAAGAAAAATCTTCTCGAAAAAGAAAAAAGAAGGGTCAACGACCTGGGGACGGGTCGTATCTGAGAGCCGGGTACGTAAATATAAGCCCTCACTCTATCAGACGGAATAGAGAAGTCGGGGCGTGAACCTGGGCAGCGGTAGAAAAACAACATTGTTTGGAGGACAGCAAATGTGTACTAACTTCGCGGTTACTCCAGAGGGGGCGCTAGCGAGAGAACCCGAGCGGGCACGCAGAAGGAAAAGCGAAGCTAAACACTAATGCTACGCGCTGTACTTATAGGGAAGGAAGACGGGGTGGGGAGTTACAAACTATGCAGAAGGGGTGAAACGTAAGCTGAAAGGGAATTTCTGCCGAAATGAGATGCTCCTAAAAGACTCCTACCTTCATAGTCCTCTTGGATCTAGGCGCCAGTGTCAAGGGGGGATTCTTTGTTGGATTATTTTCTTCGAAAAGTGACAGGCAAAAATAACAGCGGAGATAGGTTGCCAGGGGCTTGCCTGGATCTTCAGGCTAGATTTCCAGGAAAGAATAATAAAGTTGGCACTTTTGTCGCAAGTACGGGGGGGGGAATCGCAGGGTTCTTTGCGCATCAACGTACAGCATCGCCTAGGCTGAATCAACCAGCAGAGCTCGGTAAGAACAAGGGAATGCCGTTGTGCCGTATCGAACTCTGTTAAGAACGGAGGCTCCTCGTTGAGACAGTTCTTGGGACCGCTACGGGGGGGAAGGTGAAGGGATGGTACGTGCCAAGGAAGGACGAGTTCTGCGGATAAGAGACGGTCACAGTTAGTCGCAGGACGAACTCAGTTGAACTCGCAAAAGTTAGCCTGAGTCAACCATTATTCAGGTCGGCTTCGGGAGGCGTGGGGGCTTTACGGGAACGCTGAGGGGAGGGGACACTCGATATATAACACAAAGGAGCAACAAAGGAAAGGAGTTTCTGGTCGAAGACGCCGTCTCACTCTTCGGTGCCTCGTGAAGAGGCAAACAAGGTGAAACCTGTCGAATCACGGGGGTGGACCCCCTAGCCTATTAATTTTTACACTTTGTCGTCGCTTTGCACGTCGAACCAGGACCACCTTGTACTGGTCGTCGAAACTGTAGAGCGGTCATTTCGCGCCCGCACCTTTTCGGTTCTCCCGGGGAAAGGGATTCTACCATACCAGCTCCAAAGACGCCTGGGTCTCGATACTAAAACGTCGGTATCGGTCCCCAAAACAACAACTTGGGGAACTCCGCCACTAAGCAAAAGGCGGTTCCGCGCTTCGGCACCTGCCTCATGTACCCTTGTCCGAACAGAGGGAACGAGACCAGGCGTCGACGCCGTTTATCGGTCAAAGGAAGGTCCTCTATGCTTCGGGAAAGGTGGGGAGAGATCCCGATTCTTTCTGGGTATCAAATTAATTAGCTACATTGAAGATTGAGCCATAAGTACGGCATCGAGAACAAGGGGACATCTCTTCGGTACTTGAGGCGAGGAAAGGAGGGACAGCTATATATTGGTCAGTTTTCAAAAGCGTGAAAACCGCCGAAGACCCTTTGCTTATCGGAAGAGGACCCGAATGAGTATTAACCAGAGAATAGCAAGCAGTTTTAATAGTAGTCTATCAGGTGTAGCGCCTATACTCTGTAAAGAGTATACGTCACCAAGTACGGTTCAAAGTGGTGGTCTCATGACGCTGTGGGGGAGGAGTCTAGGGGGCCTAAGGTACAGGAAAAGCGACTTCTGCCGAAGACCAGGTCGAGAGCTTCTCAGGAGGAGGAAGGTATCGCCAGCAAGTGAGTCATGTGCTTATTTTTGCGAGGAGCTGGAGCGGTATACAGATTTCTATGCATGTACTGCTAGTCAGTTTCAGGCGGAGGGAAAAAATGTAGGTGCGCGTGCCAAACCCCATAGAGGGGAAGTGGAACCTTTTCACACTTTACTCCGAGGAAGAGGGAGTCCTATGTATGGATTCAGGAAACGTAGGGAAGGGGGGGAGAGAGTGACTCCCTCTGCGTGCCGGAAAAAGTTACGGGACTGGGGGAACAGGTGACTCTTCTTCTCCCTCGAATTCATGGAAGGCGGAAGGACGCCCGTTTCCGCCTTATATCGGGTGACGAGGAGGGAGGGCTTTCCACGGGGGGGACTTAGAAAGGAATCTCAAATACCAACTTGGAAGTAGTTGACTAGTAGAGAGAAAAGCCATTAGATCATACAATGGTACCCTTAAAAATCAAAACCAGATAAAAAAGAATGAGAACCGTTCTTACACGGGACGGAGTCCGTCATCTTTACAGAGCCTGCAGCCTCTTCTTCCTTGCACAGGCCTCCGGGGTTCTACGTTGCACAAAACGTTCGGTGTTCTACTCGACCTTCCTTCTCCTGCCTACTTAAAGGCAACGTACCTGATTCTACTATACGGAGAAGTACTCAAACGGGGGCGTCTACATAACCAAGCCACTTCTTACGCAAATGCCCTACGCGTGGAGTACATTGAGGTGACCCTAAATGGGGTGTTCCTAAAGCGCGTAATCGGTCGGAACGGTAACAAACCGGACACTACATCTCTCATGAAACAGCTGACAACTGGCTCCTCGCATACAGGACTGGAACTCCTCGCCTTCTTCCAAGTCGGAGGAATAAGGTTTGAGCTTCCATCCTTGGAGGAGAAAAGGAACCAAAGGGGAGGGGGGCTAACTTCGGTAGAATCGCTGAGGATCTTTCTACTGAGGAGGGTCGCGTTAAAAACGACTGCCTGAAGAACTTCTTCCAAACGAGAGACCTACAGCAGTAACGGCACGGAGTCGAGTTTCTTAAGGAGTATCAGGGGATTACACTCTCGTCCAAAGAAGACCCCTGTGTGTTCGAGAGGGGGAGAAGTCATTCGGGGACTCCGTGAAAAGATCATGATCATCTGTCATTGGGGAGAGACAGAGAACGACCATTTCCTAAAAAAGAAATCCGGTGAGATACGAAAGACAGTCCCGAGCGAGTCGGAATTACACAAGTCATTTTAAGTCGGGGCGACACATGTTTTCTCGAGTTTGCAGAAAAAACAGTATTCAGACGAACGATATCTCAAGAGAGAAACCGAGCTCCCACGAGAGGGTCAGGCAGGGTCCAGAGTGACAAAAAAAACGTCTCTTACAATTGTAGAGCGGGGGAGAATCTGCTATCTTATAGATTTGGAGGGGGTCCTCGACGGTAGCGATGGAGCATCATAGATAATCCTGGCAGGGGACTTTAAAAAGACCTTGCGAAGAACCTCTACTGCAAGGGGTAAAAGGGGTTCTGATAAACTTAAAAAAATGACTTCCACAAAATCCGGAAGGTACATTTCTTCTGGAAGGTGGGAAACAGGAATGGAATTGTCTGTTCTACAATATTCCAAAAAAAAAGAGGCTATGCTGGTGAGAGAAGAGACAACTGAAGGAGAATTTTAGAAAGCAGCTTCCGGTTTGGGGGAAAGGGGTCCGGGAGCGGGTCCCGAAAAAAAGAAAAGAATCATTTTCAAACAGTAAAGAGCTCCCGGCGCGTTACTATGGTGAAACGGGCCAAAAACGGCTCGAATTCATCGAGAACAAACTAACCGTGCTGGGCGGCAGCAACCAGGTCACTCGCTGACGGTCCTAGGCGATAATAAGGAATAGGGGGGGGGAAGTTTGACCGCGCAGTGTCAGGAAAGGAAGAGTGGGCTGGATGTAAAGAAAAACCGGGGACGGAACTTGATGAGAAACCGAACCGTCTATTGTCAGTGAGTGACTACAACTGCAGGGGTGTCGACGGGGTGGGCCAAAAGCGGAGTTGAAAAATTCAATTCTAGGTTCTGAAGAGGGAAGGTTTGGTCGGTATAATACAGTCCGGACGCGGGAACTGAAAGAAGAAATCTGGTGATTTTGGGACAAATCAGAATTTCTGGACGAAATTCAGCGGGACGGGTGTACAATGAAAAGGAGTGTCCACGGCGGCGAGTAACGCTAATACCTCGCAGGAAGGCAGGGGTGCGAAAGAGAAGGGGTCGCAGAAGATTGGGAAACGTTGAAAAAGATGGGGGGGGAACAATTCGAGATAGGCAGTCTGATACAAATAAAAAAAAGATAAATCTTGCCTCGCAAAAGAAAACATTTCTTGTGTGGAAGAGGAATCCGACGCTCTTGGATGCGCAGGTGTCGGAGTTTAAGTCCCGGCGACTAAAACGCCCGGAAAAGACTGGTTCCGAGGGGTCAGAAGGGAAGAGGAGTGGAGGGGGAAGCCAAGACCTCCTCAACGTCGTGGATCGCTTAGAATTACAAAGGAAGGTCTAAAGGACTCGAGTCTGGGAAAAGGACGGCGGAGGAAGAGAAAATCACTTGCCAAAAACCTGCCCAACAGAGGTAAGGTTCAACGATAGAGGTAACGGCGACTAAAAAAGACTGGGGAACATTCTCAATCCGACTTTGGCATCACAGACATTGGTTTGGGTGTACACACTCAGGGCATCAATTACAGGGAGATCCCCAAAGTCTTCTGGGGGAATGACCTTAATAAAAAGGAGAAAAGGTTCTGTTACGGTCAATGGGGAGGGCTCTCGTCACAGAGAGAACAAGGAGGGGGGGAAGAAAAGGGTTAGGACTGTCGGCACCCGGCTATCTTGCAGGGGGAAGAGACTCATTGGGGGGGAGGACTGGGGTAATGTGATGGCCGGATGAAGGGAAAACTGTAGGTGGGCGAAGGGGGCGCCTGGGGAAAAACAACTTGTCAATTCGCAGAGCACTAAAAGACAGGGATTCGGAGATGGGACGTGATCCATGTGGGTTGTGGGAACTGAGGCAGGTAAGATTGCCGAGCGAAAAAGGAGGATGGAAGAGTACCGGGGGATTCAGAAAGAGAGCGTATATCTCCGAGGGCGGAGCGAAGAACAGGCACGATGAGCGTAGCGGGAAAAGAGGGTGATCACCAACCGGGAAGGTCAGGTCAGCGCTAGGCGGGCGGAGACTGAGCGGGCCCGCGACGAGGAACGAGAAGAGAACGGAGGGACTCAGTGCAAAAAAATGTCGTGGTTCAGCCGGTGCGTGGGGGGGAGATTCGGGGCTTTCGGGGGTCGGGCCGAAAGTGGCTCGAGCGGAAGGGCACCAATAACTCAGGAGCCCAGGATTCGGGAAAGGAAAGGGACGACCACGAATATCTAGGCAGCTTATGGAGAGGAGTTCAGCGCCGGTTGATGGTCCACTACTGCATTCGTTTGAACAACGTAAGTTGAAGGTCGTCATAATAGGGTTATCACGACCCACCCTCCCAAGGCTCGGAAATCGTTTTTCGCACAAGCCCTAGCGAAAAAGGAAAAGGGGGTACCTCAAGTCAGCAAACGGGGGCCAGCGGAAGGAAGACCTGGTTAAAGTCCGATCAGAGGGGGGACCCGACATGGGGCACGTTGTGTGGTAGGGGGGGCACGAGGTTTGCTGTTGAAATCCTTACTCAGGGCACAAATCAGGGACTCCAAAGACTCGCTCAAGATCGCACAAAAGGAAAGGGCGAGCGGAAACTTCCCTGGGACGAGAAAAGTCGAAAAGGACGATGATCGCGGGGTACCGAGGCTTCCCAGCAGGGTAACCGTAATTACTTCTGGGCAGTCGAGGGCAGAGGGTCGGGGAGGAAAGGGGGGCGAACGCGGAACGGCAAAGAAATCCCTGAGAGTGTTCTGAAGATAAGGGGGACGATTCTTCTGGGACGGAGTGGAAAAAGAACGGAAAAGCATTATGACACGATTCAAGGAAGTGGCTGGGTGCAAAGAAACTCCGCAAAAATATTGTGTATGAAAATGGAGCACGACACTTAAAACGGTCTTTCCCCGTCAGGCGGTCCGTAACATGGTGTGGGCAGTAGTTGAAGGGTCAGACGAAAGAAGCGGAGACGTCGCAAGTGGTCGCTCGCAGAAGCTTTGCCAAAAAACCGCTTACTCAGATGTCTAGAGGAACCGGACGTGGGGCTGGAAACCTCAATCTGACAGAGTCGAAGAGGGGGCACCGGGTGAAGAAACTTTTCCACCAGAAAGCAGAGACCAGGCTCTATATGCTAAGTGGGATCGCCAGGGAGTGCGCCGAGATATCTTCAGAGGGGATAATAAAGGTGAAGTAAAACGATCATACCCGGCGACCCGTCAAATTGACAGCTGACAGGTCGGTACTGACAGTTCGAGTCTTTACTGGGTAGGGGGGAGGTCGCTAAGAAAAAAATTGAAAAGAATTGTCAGTAGGGATGGAGGAAAAAAGGCCGAAACTTTATACAGGCGGGCCGACAGGGAAGCCAGAAGCAGAATCAATCATTTTGGGGAGGAGGGAAGAGCGTTTTAGCTCAGAAAGGACGAGGGAAAAAACGCGGGTGCCGGGCCTTTCCATGTATTTGGAGTGTGTGTCCGATTATGGGTAGCCTGAGGGGCTAGCATGCGAACTCGAATCTCATTGTCAAGGGGATTATATAGGATCGACAAAGGTTGTCCGTCCTTGTGGGAAAACCTTAAAAATTGACGGCCCAGGTGCTCTTCTTTGACGAGGGGGGGGGACTCCCTAACGGGAAAAAGGTAGAAATGTTGAGTCCTCCACGCGCCCTGAGTAGAAGAAGGGAAACTTTACCCTGGGCGTGCTTGGAGTCCGATTGGAGGGGTCATCCGGGGGGGGGGATATCGTTATTGGGTCGTGGCAAGGGAAGGTACTTACTTGGTCTAGCAAGAAGTGGAGTCGCGGGAAAGGCGGGGTATCATCTCATTCTCATGCCGCCGGAAGTCTTGATTAATAGGAAGGGGGGGAGGTTCTTTCCGGCGTTTGAAAGGGTATCTCTCATCAACAACCACCGGAGGTAAAAGAAACCGTCCCGGACACAAAATACCTCCCTCAGTAATGGCACGAAAAAAAAAAAGACGGGATGTCTATCTTTACAGAGGAAGCGCGGGCGCGCAAGGCACGAGATCCACTGTCTGAAAAAACGTCCGTAGAAAACCTGAAAAGGAGTCAAACTCCAAACTCAGCGGCTGCTCGAGAAATCATCCTACAGGGTAAGCTCCGTGGGACCCAAGACAAGGGGAAAAAGGTACATTAGGGGGCTGCGTGAGAAAACGCAGACAGAGGGAGCGCTAAGCGTAGTGTAGCCTGATAAAAAGAAGAAGTGACTTCTCGCAGACGGTTAGGAAACCATTAAAACTTACCTTTACCGGGATCTGGGCTCGAGAAGATCTCGACATCTACTGAAGGGGGGTTTCGGACACCAAAAGCGCGGACCATTACCTCTCGCAAAAAAATGACGTCACCTACCTAGGATTCAGGCAGTAAGGGGGGGAGCGATCAAAGTAGGAAGGGAGCAGCTAAACACTAGGACTGAGAAAAAAAGTTGGGGATTCAAATAGGTTTAATAAAAGGAAGAGATCAATGCGCCCTGTTCACGAAATGAAAAAAAACGAAACAGCGCAGCGAGAGACTCGTTCCAAGAGGTCTAGATCCTACTTCCCGGGAAGCGATCGTAAAAAAAGAAATGAAGCGATTTGCTCGAAACACTGGAGGGCCAATGGCGAAAAGGTGTGAATCACCATATCGGAGCGTCAGGATCCGTCTCGCGGGAAGGACTCAAGGGCGATAAAAAATGCGGCAAAGCGAGGGGACCCTATCCATGGAGAGGGACCCGCTCATCGGAAACAATTGGAATTCGTTGATAATGCGTAAAAGGGCAGATATTGGGGGAGGGGAAGCATGCTCCGGGTTAACAGAAGATCATAGGCTCTAATTCTTTGGATGGAAGGTTGAAAAGGGGGGTCACTCGAGAGAGCCTTCTAAATCTTTGACAGGGGATAAGTGAACGCCTTAGCAAAAGTCAAGGATGGTTCTAAGTTTCAATACCTTAAATTGTCTGGGTGCGGACACGATTTCACAAGAATAGTGAGGTGTGAGTCACAGACCACTCTTGATAGGAACTTTTCATCACTGATAGGGTCTTCTTTCCCGCGAGAAGCCTCCTTAACGAAAAAAATCTGACCGCCGAGAGGGTAAAAAATCGTGAGCTCTCCCGTCGGTAACAGGTGACTCTCCTGGGAAAATCCCGAAGCAAAAAGGAGAGACGGGGTCTTAATCACGCTGAAAGAACGCCGGCACGGACAAATAGTCGAACGTCCAGTAGCGGCATTCAGGGGGCGGAAGAAGGAACGAGGTCTTTTATAGAAGAGGCGACGGGAGTGAGGGGGGGGAAAAACACCCCATAACCCAAGGCTGGGTCGCTTAAGGGGAAAGTGGGTTCTCAGAAGCGGAGGGCAGGAGTTGCCCGTCACAGGGGGAAAGGGAGTTCAGCTGGAGTGGTTTAAATGGAGGAAACCAGACCTGGACGCTGTCCTGGGGTCTAAGACCGTCAGGGGCAGGGGAGGCAAAAGGCATGGGCTGGGAGAACTTCAGCTGGTAAAGGGGGAAATTGGGATGCCCGGGTGTCATCAAAGGCTGCAGCGGGGCCGACGAGAACCCAAGGTCTGGGGTGGACCGAAACTTGAAAGGGGGATCTTGGGTCTCAGGGGGGCTAGTGTCACGGGCCGAAGAAGCAACTCTTATACAAAGAGGGAAGAAGAGAAAACTCTTCCTCCGGCGAGGAGAAACGACATTTATGGGGGGGGAGAGAAGTCAGAAAACTGGACGACATCACTGGGGCTCTTTCATCGGGAGGCCGAGGGCCGAGTACAGGGTGAGTCGCAGGAAATATCTAAAGGGAAAGGGAAAACGGACTTAAGAAAGACTTTTGAAAAAAAAAGAACGTAGACGAGTTAGCAATACTCGCTGAGCGAGAGGCTCTGAGGCTTCGATAAAAAGTCTTAGGGCGAAGAGCGCTGCGAAATGGGTCGTCTCGGCAGAGCGACCGAATCATTTAAAAAAACAAACAAGACCGCATCCTTAGACACTTGTCACGGGAGAGATGAATCATTTTAGGTGAAGGGCACTAAAAAGAAAAGACGGAGACGGTGTCAGGAAGAGAATACCTGTTGATATGATCTCGGGGGAAACAGAAGACATACAATAGACTCAACTGGGGGTAGGCCAAAGGCAAATAGGGGCTGGAAAAGAGGCTTGTCGAGAAGGGTCATCTATCAAACACCAAAAAACAAAAATAGGAGATGAGAGATGAACTGTTAACGATGCTTCTTCATGGTGGGGAAGCGAACGGTGTCTGATCTGGTCTTGGGTGAATGTTGAGAACAGAAACCACCACAAAATGTAGTTGCTGTACAGGAAAGAGGCGCCGGGGGTAGAGCGAGTTTGCATGACGACGCAAGAACTACCTGCTTCGTCTCGTTAATTAGAACCGTTGGGATCCAGTTGGGGTGGGTGGTGGGGAACAGCTGAGCAGGGCGCGTTTCCTGAGCGGGGAAGTGTGCCTTCCTTTTATAAGAGAGGTAACTCAGGAAGCTAGAGCGGGGCGCCGTACGGGAGTAATCGCGGGATGCGCTCCTTGCCTTAGGGGGGAGAAGAGCGGGTAGCGGGTGCGTCAAATACATTACCGGTAAGAAACTTAGGACATCGCACATCTTAATATATCTCGGGCGGACAATTTTATCTGAAAGACCGACTGTCGGGGCGAGGGGGGGCCGAGATTCCTCATCTGCGGGTGGTACTTCATCAAGCTGGTCTCGAGAAGTGACAAGTGTACAAACGAAAGGGGGGAAAAAGAACAAAAGGGGGAAGCAAGGTCTACCAATAATCCATGGGCGCTTAGTAGCTTACGTCTACCGGGGGGTGGCTGTCCTCTTTGCAGAAACGGTTCACAGGAAAGCTGGAAGGGAGGGAAACTGAGGGGTCGGCCAACCCTCACATGCATTCGGAGGGGGGAGGAGGCAGTAAAAAGTCAAGAAAAGTGGTGAACGTCAAAAAGGAAAAACACGTCCAGATCCGACAGAAAACCCCATTTATCCTAAACACTGGAAAGGGTTTAGTCACGTAATTTACCAGCGGGGGGTGAGGGGTGCGCATCAACGTTACGAGGAGGGAAAGGAATGCGGACAGGAAACAAAGAAAGCTAGGCATTTAAATGGCAAAGGCTTGGAAGGAAACGAGACCTGCTTCAGCCTTGAGGGAAATGCAGCAGGCGAGTAGGGGGGGAGGTCCACGGTCGTGTTCGTGATGAGGCAGTAAAAGCGGCAGAAGGGAGGAGCAAAAACGCGTACGGGAAAGTTCTAAGAGAAAGTGGGAGGGGCGGCTTCTAGGGAGTTACTTCCGTCTTAGGGGGGAGGGGAGACCAGAGCATGAGCACATAAAAAAGGGGTCTGTGACCTACACCCTCACTCTTGTCAGGTCCGAGGGTAGAACCGACTCATTTGTGTGCCCCAAATTCGGGCGGGGTGACCCGAACGTCTGGCAAGGACAAGTGGGAGGCCTAACCACCTTTGGGAAGGAATCAGTCGAAAGGAGGAGCTTCTCCCGGGGGATGGGGGAAAAGCACCACTTAATCGGAAAAAGAGAATCTAGCCAGAGTTGCGGGAAAGCAAGCCAGCGAGATGTCAGATATCTCAAATTCCGGCGCAAAACAAGAGGCAGAATGAAATGACAGGTGTGGAATGATTTAAAGTAACTTGAGGAAAGGACCTTTTGCTGCAGAGGCTGGGCTCCTCTAGTGAGGAGCGCTATACTAAGGTGGGGGGGCTTAAGAAAAGGCATGGGACAAGGGACATGTTAGTATCAAGAAGCGACTTCATCGATGGCAGGGAGAGGGAATGGTGGCGAGATCTTATTTACTGTCGCGATAAGGGAAGGGGGAAGCGCTAGAGGGGAATTGGTCAGGTTGCCTGATTAAAATGGCCCTCCGAGGTATAAATCCAAGAGACTCGCTGATTAACCTATCTATCAAATCGGGTGGGAGTGATGAAGACGTTTTATCTACCCTATCAGCTGGTACGCGTATACTCAAGCCATCCGAAAGTGCGAGGACTGCAGGAAGGAGGGGAAAAATTCTCGTGGGTTCATGGGAAAGAAGAGAACTCTTCAAAACAGCGAACAGGCCAGAGTCATCTGGAGGGGAGATCGAAGTAGAACGGGAAGCCAGGACCGGTCATCAGGGGTTGGGGGCCGGTGTGGAGAGGGAAAAAATGGCAATTTAGAACGCAGGGTGCTGCGGAGGTGACTGCTTCGAAGTTCCTCTATTGGGATCCGGGTAGCTGGGGGCAGGTAACAAAAGCCAATCTTTACGGGCAAAACTGGAGTCTCTCCTCGGAGGCGAGTGGATTGAGTCGCGTGGTAGTATAAAGCATCAAGGGGGGGTTTTTGAGAGAATGGAAGATCTCGGGGGGAAGTCGTAAGGAAGCCGTGGTCGGCTGCTCTCCGAGGAGAGAAAAACGAACTCCCTTCGCAAGGGGGATGGG
>Ga0179591_1367984_pt1 | contig 11691 bp, 10 predicted proteins | sample CZOMad2_1_08_16f_FD_182891 | JGI IMG/M metagenome (GOLD analysis project Ga0179591, IMG submission 182891) | Vadose zone soil fungal communities from Angelo Coast Range Reserve, California, USA - CZOMad2_1_08_16fungal (PacBio error correction) | ecosystem: Environmental > Terrestrial > Soil >...
ATGCTAAAGCGGTTGAGATATTGGGTGCCGTATGGTCGCAGGGGGTCAAAAAAGAAGAAAAGAGCTGGCAATAATCTTCTTGCCGTTTCACCAAGAAGGAGGAGCAAAAGAAAAGCCAAGAACTCCGCCATCGCGTCAGGTAGAGCTCTCCGGATGGATATGACAGCATGGCGCGTATAGCTTCCTAGGAAAAGGAGTTGCACAAAAAAATAGACCGTACTTCCAACAAGAAGGGCACCGGATGTTTCAGGAACAATGGTCACCTCCTCTTTAAATCAAGTACATTAGAAAAAGATGCACGGGATTTTCGGTGAAGCTCCGTCGCTCAGGAGGGAAACAGATCCTCAATGGCCGATGCTCTCTTTATCAATCCTTCGCTCGCTCGAGACATTGTTGGAAGATTGAGAACGGGCGGAAAGAGAAAATAAACGCCTCTGGCTTCGGAGAGTCTATGCCGTCGAATCTCCAATCAGCGGAAAAAGGATTCCTCACAGTAATCGGGGGGGGTCAAAGGGAGTCGATAGAAGGCAGCAGAAAAGGGAGCACCCATTCGCCGGGGCTGGAAAGTTTACAGCCAGGCTTCTTCCTACAGGACATCGTCCTTTGGACCTGGGGGAGTCTCCTTAATGTCTATAGCTACGGGACCAGCAAAATTCTAGGTGGAATTGGATCTAGCTAGGGAAAGGGAATATTAAACGAAGTGCTGGGGGACCTCCGTATCGGCCCACTTCAGGGATGGCCCTTGGAACGGAAGAAGGGTCACAAAGCCTATTGAAGATCATTCAGTCAGGATTTAATCTTAATCCTCAATGAGCTGGTATGGGGGGGAGAAACGGCGAGAGAAGTTGGGGGAGTCGTCGCGAGGTCCTATTAAAGAGGGTTTTGGAGGCGCGAATAAGAAAAGAAGTAATGAGCGCAGGAAAGGGAGGGTTCTGGTTAGTCCGTCTTTTGGGAGGGGAGAAGCAAGAGATGCGATGCCCATCGATAGGGGGGAAGGACAGAGGGCCTTTTGCAAGTTCTAAGCATGCATTTATAAAAAAGGACTTGATCACGTCTCCCTGGCGTCATGGAAGGACCTGCCTGATCTGTAGGAGATGAAAAATTTTTTGAGACGAACACCAAGAAAAAGACTCGGTGGGGGGGGGTCAAAAGAGCGGAAGGGGAGAGATGGGGGCCTCTTCTATAGAGAAGTCGGGAAATCGGCCGCGAGGGGTGAAGTTTCTTAAGGTAGTTAGGACGGGCTTCCGGATAAGAAGCGAAGGGGCCATTGACTGTCTTGCGGAAGGTGCTGAGACAAGGGGTACTTGACTTTTTTCGTTCTCATCGGTACCGATAGAAGCTGAAAAAAAGGGGATTTGAGAAGGGCGGCCCTTAGGCAGGGGTGTATCGCCTCTGAGGGTCCGTTCTCTTCTTTCTACCTAGAAGGGGGAGGTGGCGATTGAAAAAAATCTGCGCCTCCGGAAGAGAATCTTGAAGACGTCGTAAGCCGTCTCATCCTCGTAATATGGGAGGGGGGAAACTTGTCAAAGATGAAAAGGAAAAAAGGGGTATCGATCCCTTTTACGGCTGCGGGGGGGAAGGGAGACTGAGAAAGTTTACTGAACCCATTCTATTCTCAGCGATCGTGCCTGTTGGGGTCAGTCTGAAGAGAAGTAAATGAAGGTTTCGAAAGGGAGTCCAGTGCCTGGTATACGACAGCGTCCATCCGAGTGTGGGTATGCTATAAAGGCAAGGTGGGAGGTGAAAAGAGAGACACAGGGAGCAGGTGTGGCGGGGACCCTTGGGATTTTGCGCTTATTGGTACCCACTTCTCGGAGCCTCATTAGAGTTTCTATGCGATTTTGTCACAAAGCTTCTGAGACGTATAGGTGGGGGCCCGGGGGACTGGTCACTTCGGAGAGATCTAGAAGCTTTGTGTATAATCAAGTCTTCATGCCTTACAAAAGTGTGAGTAGAGGGAGGAGATAATTCCTTGTGCTGGTTCTTCCGAAGGGGGGCTCAGTCTAAAGAGATTGAGTTCCAACTTTCTTCTTGGCGGTGCGAAGAGAAGCTCACCACATTCCTGTCAGGGGAGGAAACTTTGAAAATCTCCGAAAGGACCACGAAGGGCACATGGGGTAGAATGTGTCGGAAGGCCTTTCTCCATGCCATTCTACTGCTGGTTGAAGGTTCTGATGCGGAGAGGGGTTTCATCGAACTCTATGGAACACCGGAAAAAAGGAGCATACCCGAAACTTCAATCGCGCAAACAATCTCAGGGTAAGCACCAGAGCGCATATCATCCTGAAAACTTGAGTAGCCGCGAGCTACAGTTCTTATAAATCCTTTAACGCGCAGCAAAATGAGAAGGGGGCGGGAAAAAAAATTACACTGGAAAAGACCCGAAAATGAAGCAAAGGCGTCGAAATCGGGGAGGTCTGACAACTGGGGTCATGGTGCCCGGGACGCCCCTGCTAGGTCAAAAGGGGTCTGAAGAAGGAGAAAGGGCTCTAAGCCGAGCCGGCATAACGGCCCCCGCCGCCTGTAAGAGAAGACATCGGGACAATCTCTTCGAATGATGTCGAACTCACACTTCAAAGGATCATTCGATGCAGAAGGGGAGAAAGTGGGCAGAAGAAGAGGTGGAAGGGAGAGAGGGGGCTTGATTAAGAGTCACTTCAGAAAGAAAATTCTAAAAACTACCCCGGTCAGGCTATCTCTGACGATGCGAAGTCTTCTAACTACGTCTGGGCAGGCCTCCACCGGGAAGGTGGTTAGGGTCCACAAAGGTAGCATACCTCTCCTACAGATGTCAAAAAGGGGGGGGGTAAGCATGAGCGTCGGTCCCAAGAATGGCGCTTTGGCGAAAGAAAAGGCTAAAAGGCCATGTGTATCTAACAATCTCGCCGGGGACTTGTAGGAGGGGAGAGGGTCGCGCGGGGCTCAACAGGGGGGGGACAATCACGCTCAGGCGTGAGCTTAGGTCGGGAAAACGTTCGCGCAGTATACACCCAGGACAGACTCTTACTTGAGAAAAGTTCAAGGGCAGGGGGGAAGAGGAAGTTGAGGAGTTCATATTCAAAGGGGGGAGGATCAAAATGTGTGAGGGGTTAAGCTATACGATTACTAAAAATTGAAAGAAAGCAAGACGGGGGACTACCGCTCAGCAGAACGACAGGGGTCCCTAAATCTCCGACAGCACCAAGCCCGCTCGGGGGAAAAGGCGTAGTAAAAAGTCACTCGAAGGCGGGAGAAAAAAAAAAGCAAGTCTCTCACAATCTATGGGGGGGGATGATCTTGTCGCCAAGCTAGCAGGGCGAAGGGTCTGGACGCATGTGCTGGATGACGGCTTCAAACAGGAACGTTGCGAGCATACGCATGGGGGAAGAAATTGGGCGGCGAACCGATAAATCGACTGCTAGCTGGATCGACTATGGCTCGGCGCTCGTAAAAGAGGGGGGAACCATGAAAAAAAAGCTCCCCCCCCATAAGAGCAGCGTGGCAGGGGATAAAGGGGAGCGCAGAAAGAGTCGGTCGGAGGGAAGAAACCGCCAGCATGAAGGCTGTTTTTCATGTCGGGTTCAGGAAGTAGGGACAGACTTAAGGGACGGTGAGCCGAAGAAGGAGGAAGAAATTCTCTCCGGTTGAAGGGTCAGGGCTGGCCGAGCCGGGGAAGCGATCCGCTCCTGCTGGGGAACATCATCCTCCTAGCGCGCTAGTGCAGAGGGAGAAGGGAAACGCCTGAAAAAATTTATCGGGCGACGATCCTGGTGCTCTGGCTGCAGCGAAAAGTGGAAGGAGCGATGTCTCGCGCGAACCGGCGATGCAGGGTCAAATCTTCTTTACCACCAGTCCGGCACGATTGGTCCACTCCTCCGGGAAAAAGAAGAAAGAAGCTCGCCAAAAAGTGATGGCTAAAATAGATTCGCGGGGTCAAAGGGGCAGAGGAGGAAATTGCATCGCCGGGTTTCATCGCGAAAATATCTATCGGGGAAAAAGGAGGGGGGGTATAGAAGGGGGACGAGCAGCCCGAAAGAAAAAATGCGGACTGCCAGGGGGGACCGGGATTAAATGGACCAAAATGCAAACATGGGCAAATCTTTGCATCATGGCCACGAGCGTGAAGGATCCTTCCAAACAGGCTACTTCTAAAGATTGTTTGGCAGCGAGGGGTAAAACAGGACAAAAGAGGAAAGGACCTCAAAGGTCAGGGTCCTTCGGAGGCGTGAAAGACTCGCCTCGCTGACGGGCGATACCTGGAACACTGACAACAGAGATGGGATCTAGCGACAACCGTCATCTTCGAAGGGTCAGCGAAAAACCAGAAGTCGATCCTCGAGCACTCGTCGTCGTGAAAACTTTTAGGGTAGGGAAAAAAAATTAATGCGAAGTATGACGCCTGTGGTTAGAACCTCACGAAACCATGAACGACCGCATCTCACGTGCGCTTAAAAAGCCGAGTGCCGGGGGAGGGGAAAAATTGACCATCGTCTTTTGCTCGCTTGCGTGCGGCTCACGGATTACAAAGGGTGTGGGCCAGCTCTGGCGAAAAGCTCAATGGTCTTCTTGTGGTTGGAAAAATGCCGGCGTGCTTATCTGAAGTTGAAAAAAAGACCACGGAGAATGGACGCGGAGAGTCCCGGGAAAGGTCACCCAGCACCGGAGGGTGCGCCGTCTCATGAAAGTCGCGAGGGGAGGCTGAAACACAAAAGGAGACACCAATTTAACAGTAGGGATTGAACTTCTGGGGTGGGTTTAGGCCCGGGAGCGAAAGAAAAGGCGGGATCGCGCGGAATGTGCGCGTGGTTTATGCCCGCGATCGACAAGAGGAGACAGGAGAGTGTTCGGAAGATTGGCCGAAAAGGGACGCTATCAGGTCGTCAAAATGCTTCGGATAAAGGGAATAGAATCAGACCAAGTAGGAGGACATAAGGTTGAGTCGGGGGGATAAAGCAGAATTTGGGGGGACCAAAAAACCAACTAAGTTTAGATGTGGCCAATCTCATCTGGAGCCTTGGGTTCATCTTTAGAATCAGAAAAGGGAAGGTATCTGAAGTAGGTCAAATCCAAAGATTTAGTGTCTGAATGCTTTCTCCGGATTCGTGGAAGGAAGTCATAAGGAGTACATTTGACTTGTGGGGGCTTGTCAAAGCGGCGCGCGGGCTAGAATGAACTTGTGGACTGAAAATTTGATTACAAAGAAGGGTGCTGCTCGATGGTAATAGGGACTCTAAAGTGTATGCAGGGTCTGCACTGACTCAGAGAAAGGAAAGCGCAAGAGTGAAAAGCTATCTACCTAAAAGGTCCAAGCGCAGAAAAGGGGGCTTTCTCACGCCTATGAAGACCTAGCTATGGGAAGAAAGATCATATCGTCAGGAAACTGCCAGGTGGCCGAAAGTGATGTAGGATACTACTTAGAATTCGCTGGAGAAAGAACCATGGAAGAATCCCAGGAGGAATGTCGTATCTGCTACTTTCTCGCTAATAATTGAGGGGGGGGGGGAGGGACCAAGATTTCACGGGAGAGCCCATGGACTGTGAGGTGCGAATCACATTCACGTCCGTGCCACTTGTTTCGAAATGGCTTTAAGGGAGAGGAGTGCACAGCCTTTCGACTCAGAAAGGTCAATAGCATTCTTACCTATCGCATCCATATGGAGAACCTTCCGTTTTATGACCTAGGATCAGATGTCTTCCCAGACCTCAGCCCCGTAACGGGAATGAAGGGCCGTGGGACCTGAAAAGTCAGTTTGCTCGTATCGGGGCGGCCTGGAATCTAAGAGAAAGACGGCTGCTAGGACATTCAAAAGACTACGGGGAAAAGATGTTGATTGCCAGGAATCTCGTCGGAACTCCGGAACTTGGTTGGGCAAGGAACTCTAAAATATAGATCTCTATGAGAAGGGGGTTCGGAACTCACACACCCCCACGGGATGAGGAAAAGAGAGAGAGAAGACTATCGGGTGGAGGAAGAAGTATAAAAAAATCTAGTAAGGAAAACGTTGAATGAAGGGCCGACGACTCCTGCACTAGAAATCTCTGCGCTCATGTGCAGAATCAGAAAAGAACCGTGAGTCTCTACGAATCAGGGTTGTACTCTTCACAGAGGGTAACTCGAAATGGGAAACGGGAATTCCTTAAATCGAGGCCAATCGGGTTCGAGAAACAGTGCAAAATCTCCATTTCCCTTTCGCCAAGGGCACGATTAAAGCGGAGCTGGGAAGAAGGTCAAAAGATCTCGCGCGGTTGGGATTCGCAAACGACTGGGCGCCAGATCATCAGGAGAATCAGAGGATCGATAGCGTGCTAAGCGAAGTTCTACGGACGACAGAAGGACGCGGCATCAGAAATAGCTGCTTAACGCAACTTCCGATATTCGGAGGTCTAAGAGCTCGGAAGAAATGGCAGAAGGGAACATGTCTGGCATGGCACGAAACGAAAGATAGGGCCGACCCTCGTTCACTTATCGCCGAGGTCGAGACGACCTAAGCGAAATACACATAAGCGCTAAAATCCTAGTCCCTCAACGCCAGCATTCCAAGGGATTCTCTGCCGAGTCGGAGAGGGGAAGACTAGGAGGGGTCTGAGGCGTCAGCATAAACGGCTTGCCACTAAATAAGACCGCGTGAACGAAGCGGTTGCCCGCCCTTAATTGCAAAAGACTCGGACAGGCGCCAGGACCAGCTTATGGAGAGGGTTGGTTCTGGTGCCTTTCTTAGCTCTGCCTAAAAGGAGAAATCAGATGGAAAAAAAAAAGCGCAGGGAAGAGGCGTCATCCCGGAATAAAAAATCAGTTGCCTACCAATGCTCGCCTTGAAGCCATCCGTCCATCTTTGATCTCAAAATCCGATGGTCGCTGCTCGATCGATGGCAGAACCGCACCGCGACTCAAAGAGCGCTCGCACTCTTTAGCAAGAAAGAGCGCGAAACGCCGAGGGAAATGGGGTACTTGCGAACCAGTGACCTTCTTTACGAAAAGGTGCCTGCCTTGAAGACATCCAGCAATTGGCTTAGATTTAAAAAGATTCAGGATTAGCCGCGCACAGAAGGTGGGTAAATCTCTACGATGAAGAAGGGCCCCAGAAACTCTCCAAAAAGCTGACCGAAGAAGAGACGTCCCGTTGAGCAAACTTCATTCCTACACACCGCCGGGGGGCTTGGTTGACTAGGATTTCAAATCGAACCGACGCTCAGGATTGTCAGACGTTTTAACAATTCTTACGAAGCCACTGAAGCTCTGACCGGAAAAATAAAAATGTTCTTCGGGACGGGCTTCCGGCTTCCAATATCTACGCCTTTGATACAAGGGGATACATACGAAAAAAGGTAAGGGGCCTACCGGCCAAGGGTTTTTTATTACAGGGATTACGTCATGGAAGAAGCCTCTACATCTCCAAGGGTCCCTAGGCTCGACACTCCGGCAATTTCAGAAAGAGAAAAGAGATCAGTCTTCAACCCTATTTGAGCGGAGAACTAAAACCGACTGACGGGGGTGGTCATGTGGGGGATTTCCATAGGAGGGGGACTCATGAAGAGGAAAGGTGACCAAAAAAGGGGGGGAAAGTATCAAAGTCGTTTTCTGCCACGGAAAACTGGAAAAATCGCTCGCGGCTGTCATGGCGATGTCGTCGCTCGAAGACTCTCGGAGGTACGCCTGGGGAAGGGGTATCAGGGGGGGAGCTGAGAGGGTGCTCTACTGAAAATACTTGAGCGAGATTCTTCTTCGGGACCCGGCGATGCCTAATTGAAGTACCTGCCATGAGGGGGGGGGGGGGGCGGAGGGGCACGATTTCCAACCGGAATATACTAATAACACCAAAACGTGAGAGAGATTGGCGATTCGCAGGGAGTCTTGGAAAGAGTAAGGGGGGCCTGGGAAGGAAATCGGATCTCCGGTTCACATAGAGGCTGGAAAGGAGTCGTCGAGCAACGCGCTCTCGGGAAGGCCCATCCATCAGTTAGGGGGAGTGGGCCACAGGCTCTAAAAGCGAGAATGGATGATTCCCGACGGCTTCTCTCCCTCTGCTGCTTCCAGCGGGTTCATAAGAGAAACCGGAGGCAAGATCCTGCCAACACGCTTTCTGAAGAAAGGAGTACAGTAAATGGTCACCGACGTGGAAATCCCAGAAAGGGAACAGAAGGAGGAAGGTCCTTATAGGAAGACGAAAGTCATAGCGCTCATACGCCTAGAGGGACAAGGCGGCGACTTGCCGAGGAGAAGGCGACATTGTTGGCGATCGAGGCTGCCATGCCGTCTGTCAGCTCTCCGAGTAGGGAGGGGGGGAAAACCCTAGGCAAAGGGCGCATAGGGGGTCTTTCGCCAAGTTCTGATGACCGTTTCTTTAAATGTCAAATCCCGAAATAAACAAGACTCCCGTCTTCCTAAGACGTCCAGGCGGGACGACTTGACCAGACTTCAGGGGGAGAAAATCCTTGGGTACCCGGCGGAGGAATACTGTTCATACACATCAAGATCACAAAGGGCGGAGGGGAGACTGATTGTTCGCGAGATTGAAAGGAAGGAAGGGAAGTGAAGCGAGAGGAGGCCGAACGTCGCTGCTTTAAAGCGGGGAAAGAAGATAAGCTGGGGAGGTTGAGGCTCATCAGTGGGCGGTTTAAGGAACTCGCAGAAATGCTCTGGGGGGGGGTCTCAAGAGGTTGAGTTAACGCTTTGACGCAGAAGATCCGGCAGCACGCCTGTCTAAGTTAAAAAAATTCCGCGCTCGATTATGCCGTTGAAGGAAGTGCAAGAGAGAGCCGAACCATCGAGCGAGATTGTCTGAGAGAAACATAGGGCAGGAACAGTATAAAAAATCTATCGGAGAAATAGCCTCGGAAGCTAGGGAACGGACATGCTCCTGATAGTTCTCGGAGGAAGACGGGGGGGAACAGAACGAAGCCAAGGGATCAATGGGCAAAATTACGTGGAGTTCTCCAGAGATATAAAAATCGCCTGGCCTTTTGACGGTGCAAGAGGTCGAAAATTGAGATCGCTTTACGCCAGGGAAAGAAAGTCCATCGCAGCTCAGCCCATTGCCTGCTCGTAGGAAAGAAGCGGAAGTAGAATGGAAAAGTTTTGCTTAGAGCGTTTTACTAAATAAAGGTCTCTTTTGGGCGGGGGATGCCCATCTTTCATGGAGAGGGGGGCTGACAAATACTGCAATAGACCGCATTTCGGAAGGCCGCCTCGGAGACCGGTTCGCGTGGGACATTTCCAAATAGATTGAAAGAGAAACCAAGCCGAAGAAGGTCCCAGAGAGAGGAGCCCTCTAAGAAAGGAAGGGGTGACTGCAAGAGGTTGTTGCGCCAGTTTATGAGGGAGGACGAATGTATATCAAGGTGGGGGGGTGGGGGGGGGATGGGGGGGTTCTAGCCATACCGCATGAACAAATAGCAGATGAGAGCTCTCGGCTGGTCGCAGAGAGGAAGGTCTTACAAAGGCAAATGCGCGCGATATGGGTCAATCAGCATTCCTGACGTTGGCTAATGGGCAAGAGACACTAAGCTGCATGAGTTCTCTGCAGCGTCCTAGCTGGAAACAAGAAGAATTGGCAGAGGGGGGACGCTTCTCCAAAAAAGCGCAGGATTAACGCCTTCTAATGTGTGCTTAAGCCTTCGAGCCTGGAGAAGGAGAGGATTTATTCCGGAGGACCTCCTAGGGAAAAAGGTATGAAAAAATGCACGGGGTCGGTTCCAACCGAAACGGGGATGACGGGGCACTTAGGCTCTACAGGCGACTTACTGGGGGGAAGCTACCGGTCTCAGGGGGCTCAAAAACAAAGTAGTATGAAAGAGAGAGAATGAAAAGATCTAGCCCTATGCTAACACCATTATCTCTTGAGGGGACCTGCTCGAGCGCATGTCACGCGAGGGTTAGAAGAATGAAAGAGTCTCCGTGAGATCCTCGCCATCGCATGGTTAAAGACTACGAAGTTAGTAAAGGAGGGGGCGCAAGTTTCCTTTTCAAGAAAACTGGGCAGTTCGATCCCGGACATTCCGTGTCGTCTTCAGGTCACGGTGAAGGAAGCTACAGGTCCAAGATTCAAAAGGAGGTACATCAGTAAAGTCAGAAGCGCGCATAGGGGTCCTCATTAATGACTTGGAGAAAGAGTCAGGGGAGAGGGAACCGGAGATCATCTTAAGCATAATGCTAAAGACTCAAGGGAGAGAAATGATCCGGCGTAAATTACTTAACCGGACTCTAGGGGTAGACTAGTCAAGGACTAAAGGCACTGCGTCGCAATGGCATTGGAAAACGATAACCTTCTCGGGAGGGTCGAACGTCTTCCTAAGCGCGAGGCGCTGATCGAATAAACGAAAGGAAAAACGAAGAAAGGAATTGAGGAAAGAGCTCGTAAAAATATCTCGAGAACACCGTGATGATAACTCAAATCGATGGGATTAAAGCAATCGCCACAACAGGGAATGAAAAAAGTAAATGTTCGAGGACCTTCGATTACTTTTCATTCAAGACGAAAGGCAAAATCTATGGGGACAAAGATCAAATAGGATTCGGGCATGGATCTATCTAAAGATTTCTAATGGCTCACGGAAAAGTTGAAAAGGAAAAGTGGAACTGAGATTTTTTGTTAAGGGGGGACCAACCCATTTCTGGCCGACAAAAGTCATGTCCAGTAGAACCAACTTTCTAGGTCAAGGGGAGAGCTCGTCACAGGGAAAAGTCGCATCCTGGGGGCATTGTTCGGAGCGAAATACTCAGGATAGAGGGGGCATCAAAGGGAGGCAAAACTCACCTCTGGCTCGAGACTTCTTGGGATATTTCAAAGCTCGCGACGGAAGGACTACTATCAGTACTGTAGGGGCTGGAAAATTTTGCCGCAGGAAAATCCCGAGGCATTTGGTGCTAGTTCAATGTCAAAGAAACTACGGGCACTGAGAATGTGAGGGGGAAACGAAAACATTCCGTGTCAATCCCAAGGAGGTGGACTCGAGACACTAACAGTGCAAAGGCGCGCCCAAGGTCATCTTCTACCAAAGGGTCGGACCAGAGGTGGCAAAAGTCTCGGAGAAAAGTCTACAGGGGTCTCAAAGAAGGGTGTCCAATTCGGACGGCTTTACGGCGAAATCACGCTCGGAAAAAAAAAAAAGGAAAAAAACAAGAAAAAAGAAAGAAAAGGAAAAAACACAGAGTGGTGTGTCGAGGAACTTTCATGCCTCATTAAAATCGCCTCATAAATACACCGAGGACATACAGCTTTTGGCTGAGTCCCTTTGGAGGGAACCTAGGGTCCCGAAAAGAAAGGAAGGGAGCTACTTCATGGGAGCCGAGAGAGAACATACATGTCTAGAGCGAACGCCGGCAAGGGCTATCAATCCTATAAAGAAGTCAGTCGACTACTATCCTTTACGGAGGCCAACTAAAAAAAAAAAAGACCAGCAGTCAAAGCGTTGTTCTTCGGCGGATTTTCAGAAAAAAAAAGGGAAAAAGTTGAAGCAGGGAAGGGGGCATGCTCAGCGCTCTGGTGGTAAGGTGCACGGAAAGCAGACCTAGGGCCGAATCCGCGCCTGCTTGTCAAAATCCAGAAAAGGGGACGCTCGGACAAAGAGATCCGGCGCTGGTCTGCACGCGGTACGAGGGGGGGTGCTAAAAAAGACCTTCAAAGGGGAGTATCTATTCTTAGGGGGGGGCCTTCTCTGAACCCGGAGAGGCCGAGGGCAGAAAATAGCCAGGGCCGTGTGAGAAAGAAAAAA
>Ga0179591_1235636_pt1 | contig 11690 bp, 14 predicted proteins | sample CZOMad2_1_08_16f_FD_182891 | JGI IMG/M metagenome (GOLD analysis project Ga0179591, IMG submission 182891) | Vadose zone soil fungal communities from Angelo Coast Range Reserve, California, USA - CZOMad2_1_08_16fungal (PacBio error correction) | ecosystem: Environmental > Terrestrial > Soil >...
AAGTACAAGATTTCATGAATCGAAAAAACAGAAAGACTTCGGCGGATAGCCGAACGAGAATGAAGGAGAGGGGAAAAAAAGAACCTAACGTTCCAATTGGGGGTTAATAGGATGAAGATGAGGAAAGAGGAATCGGAAACATCGAAAGGAGACCCGCAGAAAAAGGCGAAAGATGTTTTCAGTTGAGAAAGAGTTACGGGGATATCATCACCGAAAAAAAAAAATGGCCGACAAAAGCAGCAGAAAAAAATTTCACCATGAAAAACTTTCGGGCCGGGCCGCACTGACCAGCACGACGGCAATGCCGAGGCAGCGCCGCGGCTCAGACTCAGTGTTGAAGGTTACAGCCCGAAAAGGACGTACCACCGGGAAGGAACATGAGCCGCCAAAGGAGGGGCAGAGCTTTATTTTGCCAAGCGATCAGGACAGAGTACACTACAACCACGCTACTAATCAATTGTAGCCCGCAATAGGGCAACGGGTGGGGCAGAAACCGGGGGGAAGGCACGAAGCAGGGAAGGTGAGCGTCGATGGAGGGGGCCACTGCAAGAAATGATCAACGAAAGGAAAAGGAACGGCACCGGCGCGAAAGAAGAAAGGGAGGCACGATTAACAATGGGGCAAAGTATAAACAGACGAGTCGCAAACAAGTCATTCCTACTTGAAATTGGGGGAGAACTGTGTACAAAGGAGGGGTAGCCTGACGTATGAGGGTAGGAGAAGGAGAAACCGGTAGGGTCCTTAAAAAGATGCAACGAATTTGGCGGGACGATAAGTCGCCGAAAAGGGGCGCGGAGCTTGCTGAGGCGGTGACGAAGAGATCTCGGAAAACATCGCCATCCGCCATGGGGAGGTGGGGCGAAAAAGCAAGGGGGACCGTAATCTACGAGAGAAGAGATGCCAGAAACCAAATACACCTTCCGACCGGTGGAAGAGGTGCGGAGGGGGAACGCAGCTCAATATGCAAAGAGGGCCGGGAACGGGGGGACTCCAGGATTTCAATGCCACCCCAAGCGCGGGGCTGAAAAGAAGGGGTAGTCTTACGGCAAGCCGCCTCTACGATCGACGGAAAGGGGTTCAGTGGAGAGAGAGCAGTAGGAGCAATGGCAGCGACCCAGTTGCATAACACCCAGAAGGGGAAGACTACGCCCGTGTAAGAGCACTTAACCAGGGACGCGGTAGAAACGAGGAGTCAGGGGGCACGCGGCGCGGTAGTAGACTTAAAACGGTGGGATGGACGGGCGTAAATCAGTAAAGAAAGAGAACGTCTATCAACCGGTCATGTCAGGGGATCGAGTAGACGCGCATTCTAAAGGTGGGAGTGGCGGGAGTTCGTGTTCTATCGAGTGGAGAGGGCGTCACTGGTCGAGGACCTCGGGAAGGTGCACAAGACGAAAAAGGCAAAGGGGTAGGATACGCGGAGAGTGCGAGACAGGAAAATAGTCAATCTTAGTCGTCGATTCCACCAGGTGAAATACCTCCGATCAAGTAAAAGAGGAGAGAAGCTGAAGGCGGATGAGGTCCCTAGCGTGGGCCGATTATCCGAAGAACAATGGATCACCGAGCCCTGGATAGAGCGAGCTGACCGGTAAGTACGATCTTTCAGACCGGTCCAATCCCTTGGGGACGTTGTGAAAGGCGAACATCAAGGGGAGGAAAGAGGAATAGACACCTGACCCGGAAAGAGGGCAACGGGATTCCGGAAGGCAGAACCAAAACGGAGGGCATCAATCCATCCAAAAGAGAGCAAGTAAAAAACCGACGCAGGAGAGAGAGGAAAGGGCCCTTGTGTCTGATCGAATCCTCAGCGCGAAAATCTGGAGAAGAGAGAGGCGGCGAGAGTTTCGCAAAAAACTAGGGACGGGAAACGTTCGGATGGACAATGCTGGATCGCGGTGGGAAGTGTGGGTTAACGGAGGAAGGAGTCCTATGGGATTCCGTTTTTGCGTAGGCAGGCCATAAGGAAAGTGCCGGCTCACAACAACAACACTAAAAAAAAGAAGCGGAACAGGGCGAGGGGGCGTAAGAAAAAATCCCCATTACGAAGGTCTTACGGCCGTGCAAAACTGAAAAGAAAATCTCGAAATCAGACCGGTGCCACTTCTAAGAGAAAGAGGGGTAAAAGGGCACTCCTCTCCCTGATCTCGAAGGCTTGAAGGAATGAAAGATGAGGAGAAGAAGACGTCTAACAAAAAAGGGAAAGGAAAAAAACAGCTGAGGAATCTGATTTATCTGAAAGGGAAGGTTGGCGGTGGTCTTGCGGCCGTTTATCGCCTCCCTAAGGTAACGTGCATTGGGGTAGAGTCGGAGGAATACTTGGAGAATGATCGGAGAATCCTAAAAGGGAATGGTCGAATGGGGCGAGCACAGCGGCGCGCAAATCAAGGACGAGCGTAGAATGTCACAGTGAAAATCTTTAAGAGGGACGAGGAAGAAGGATCCGAGAAGAGGAGAACGGAGAGGTAAAGAACGGGGGGAGGATTCCGGGTCCTCTGGGAATATACCCAGGGGATATAGGGGGGAGAAAAGCTATCGACCATTTTTCTGAAGTCGGCAAACGGGGATGGAGAAAGGCTATAAACGAAAAATCCAAAGAAAGACGCCGCAACCTCGTGCGGCCAGGGAGAAAAAGATCCCGCATCCGGGGATAGAGAGGGCAGGAAACGCAGGTAGACTAGCTCCGAAGAGAGCAACCGAAAGAAAGAAAGACATGAGCGGACCAAACGAGAACGCGTCTCAACAGGGCCAGCCAAGCAAGCTCAAGAGAGATAACGACGGAAAGTGGGCTCTCAAAATAACGAATCGGCGAGGCAAACAAGGAAAGTTACTCGGAGTAAAGCCGCGCATGGCAGAACTACAAAAAGGAAGGGGAAGCACCTAAGGGGCTGAAAACAGGTTCGACATGGGGGTCAGGAAGGCTTCGATACAGAAAAAAAGAGGGAGCGGAGCTACTGGTGAGTGTCACGCAAAAAGACTGCAGGAAAAAGGGAGGGAAAGGGAGTGCACGTCTCATTTAGAGCTCGATAGAACTTCCCGAAGGAGTCGAGAAAGAGTGGCGCACATCCCACGAAGTGAGGCATGTTGGCGAGGACGAAAGCAGGCACAGCAGACGCTCGAAATTGGGTGCTGCAGAAAAAAAGCAGGCCGAAATGGCGCTGCATAAGGGCTAGATAAGTCATGACGTGGCCAGTGAGACAAAAGAAAACTCTCTGTAAAGAACGACGAGAAAAACCAGGAAGGGACGCTGGTGGAGTCATGCGCAGCGATCAATGGTGGGAAGAACTGGCATTCGTCATCAAGCAAGGAAACTCAGTAGCAATCGCGCCGTAGGGAGGAGAAGATGTTCGGACATAAAAAAAAAAAAGTGAAGGCAATCCTCGACGTAACGTTCAGCAGGGCGGCGGGAGTGCAAGCTCAAAAAACCCGGACCGATAGGCATACAATCATAGGCGGAGGGAAGGAAAATGAGGGAAACTCTGAGGGATCGCTTCAAATAAAACTAACACAGAGGTTGCAGATCAGGTCGGTAAGTAACTAGGGGCAGGTATGGATACTAGAGTAAACTGGCGGGAAAAATCCTCTCCCGGAAGGAGTTCATTTGAACTGAAAGGGAACATGCGGCCGTATCGACACGGCGAAGGATTTGTTTATTTAGATGAGGCTGGCGTTCGTCTTCGTGAGGGGACGTCAGCTTTAGACAGAACAATAGAGGGGAAGGTCTATGAGTCTAACGTTGACTAGGGAGGAAGGGTACCCGGATCCAAGGGGGTGGGGCAAGCGACATCGGGGAAAACAGTTCACGTTCAATCAGAAGAGGAATGCTTATAGTCTTTTGTCGGGAAAGAAGGACCGCGATAAAAAGGCAAAAAAAAACAACGGAGTAGGAGGAAAAGAGAGTCATGTTCATTAATCGAAACAAAAAAGAGACGCGAAGGAAAAAGAGCATTGCGCGTACCCGAGCAAAGAACGGGTGGACATTTTCAGATTAAATATCGAATGCAAGAGATTGAGAGCTACAAAAGCCGAAAATAAGTCGAAAAACAGAGGCGCCTTAAAAATTGGCTTCGGAGCATAAAGACGGATCAGGACAAGCCCGCGTCTGCCGAAAATCCGAAAAGAAAAAGAAAGGTAGAGAGAAATCCGTCAGCCGTGTCGAGCAGGAAGTAAAAAAGAGAAGGAAATCATCGCATGGAGGAGGGGGCGGTCTAATTGGGGGAATCCCTTATCAGCAAGGAAAACGGTTTAACTTACTGAGAAGAGGAAAGCGCTAGGGGGGGAGGAGATTGATTTTGCCAACAGGAGCCAAGAGTCAACCAAGAAATCAGTGGAGAAAGGAGAGAGGAAACTTGGGAAAATTAGGCAGGAGAGGGAAAGGGATTCCGTGAGGTCTCTGGCTGCCCGCAGACCCGGATGCCAGGACGAGGCAATTCTGAAAAGGCGCTATGGACTCCGGCAGGAAAGGAATGAACTGGGAAACCGAAAAAAAGGAAGGAAGCGAGAGACTTCCACCCAATTTGGGACATGTTTGGGGTCTGGTCTGGCGACGCTTTTACAAAATCGTTACCTAACAACGGTAAGCAGAGGCCCGCGGGCAAGGAGAAATCTCTCCGACCGGAGGAAACAGTTAGACGTAGCTCGCAGTCGAGACAATTTGGTTGCTATTAAAAAGAGTTCTACTTTTCTGTGACGGAAAAGGGAAGACCAGGGACAAAAGATGCCACCGGCAGGGCTGTTGATGAGCGCCACCGACCGAAAGAAGGCGGTAGGACATACTGTATGATAGGAACGACATGCTCAAGAACTACGAATTGGGTGCCGGGTCAAATGGGAGAGGGAAAATAACAAAAGGAAGAAACGATAACTGAGCGGCGCGATAGGTCAATCCTATTTGGAAGGCAATGTCAACCTTAAATCGAAAAAGGAGGAAAAAGGCGAGGAAGTATTCCTGCAAATTCTCTGGGAAGAGAGGGAGAAGGGTACTTTATCCGATCCAGGATTATAGCGCCCGAATATCAAACAGTCATCCAAAGCTACGTCGGCCGACGCGTGATGAATAGGGAAATAGGGAAAGTGGATAAGTGCAGTAAACGAGTAGAGGTCATTGCAGCGAGAGGTATAGGGCTTTGCGACGGTGGGGGAGGAGAAAGGAGGCTGCGCTCCAGAGAACAGAGGAAGGAGAAAAAGGGTAGTCGAAGCACAAATCAACGAAAAGGACAGGGTGGCATTGAGATGGTCTTGTGTGACTAAGGGGAGGGGGGGGAGAACAGTATAGACCTCGGACAAAGGAAAAGCCGAGAACAAATGGGGGGGGGTTGGGGGGGGGTTGCCCCCCCCCCCCCAACACCCTTTGATTGGGACACAAATGTGTTCGTCGAAATACACCTAAAAATCATGCGTAGAATCGCAGGGGCCTAGAGAAGGAGAAGGAAGACAAGAAATCCCTCGAAAGGAAAAGAGGGGGGAGGATCGGTCGAGAACTAGGACAGCTAGGGAGAGACGGACAGAGGGGGAAAATAGCCCGGGTCCATGTGAAAACACCCCCAATGGGAAAAGGGGCGACGGTGACTTTCTATCGTATCCAGAAAAACGTAAGACGTTGACAATCTTACATGGGCGCAGGAGACCTACTCGACAGGAATCACCGAACTCCAAGAAGAGCTGCCGACGCCAGAATGTATAAAATTGACAAGAGACATAAAGAAAACGATGAAAGGAGCAAGCGTCCATCATAATTCTCCTCGTCTGAGGTCGAATGAAGACGGCAGGGGCGTCCGGGGGTCGCTGAAAGAAATCGGGTCTATTAGCGAAGCAGGGGGGCGATGGTTTTTGGGCAGGGAACCTTTGCTCGCGGCTCTTAGTGGGGTTTAGGTGGAAGGAGAAGAAGGACAAGGAAGTATGGTAAATGGGAGAAGCCCAGAGCAGCTATCTTCGACCAATAGGAGAAAAGAGAGATATAGAAGGGGGTCGTAGTAAGAAAAAAAAGGAAGACATAATTCCAGAAGCGGACTAGCCGTTAAAAAGAAACCGCGGAAAATCCAGGCAGAGAGCGACAAAACGGTTGACCCAGCGCCCAAGGGGGCGGCAACAGTTCGGCCAGAAGACACCTAAGAGAGAAATTCAAGAAGGCGCCCGGGGATGTCACAACGTCTTCGATGAGCAGTGAAAGGTCAGTTATATCAGATTCGGGAGGGCGACAGCCGTTTCTCAGGACGTCGAGCAAGAGGAAATATTTCGGGGGACAGGGAGTCGAGGTCGATACCGCTAGGATGGGAACTCAACGCTCACCTATGAGTCAGCAGATGCACAAGCGCCTCTCGCGCATCAAAACACGGGTGAAAGCGTCGGCTACAGAGCTACGAAGGAAAAAAAAGTAGAAAGGCAGAGAAGTAGGTGAGCGCCGGATGGATGTTACGGGGATTGACGTGAAGAGAAGACGCGTCGTTGAAGTCGAGAGAGGACAGTGGAGAGGCCTAAGAGGGGCATCGCGAGTTGAGCTAACCTGTGCCGACGTCTCCCTGGGTCGCAGAAACTCCAGCAATCGCCAAGGAAGCCTCATGGCGGGATCGGAGAAAGAAGAGACCGTCAAAGGCGGGGGGGGGAAAAATAGAGGGGGCTAAGGGGAGGAATGGAAGGAGGAGGAGCACAGAAACCAGCCCAATCCTAATGGGCCGTCAAGTACTCCGCAGGGCGAAGGACTCCGAACTTGCGGCCTCAGCGTGAGGAGACAAAGAGCTGCTCAAGATAGAACAGAGGGCGGCCTATAAACGGAGAGAGGAGTTTATGGGGGGGGAAGGGAGAGTACAATCGCAACTCATAAGGTCCTGAATCTTATAGAAAGCGAATGGCAACAGTAAAAAAACGTCAGGTGACTAAGGGATTGGGAGGGAAAACGCCGCAGGTTAGACAAGTGGCAAAAATGATGCGGCAATCTCGTAAGGAACCAGACTGCTACATTGGGGGGTCACGCAATCAACACTCGCATGCCGGGGGGGAGGAAAGGATTGGGGACCACGCGTGGAAAACGACTAGTATAAAGTCGACTTGATTCTTGGGAGGGCAACCGGCAGACCTCAGAAAAAGTGCGCGAGGGGGGGAATTGAGAAGCGTCGTCAAAGACAAAAGTCTATGGCAGGTTTGTTCGGACGAAGGATAGAAACGGGGGCGGACAGGGCGCTGTCATCAAGATATGGTCCGCGCGGTAGGTTGGCCAAGGGGACTGGGATCAAAAGCCGGAAAAGAGAGCTGGAAGAGAGAGATCAGACGCAAAAATGCGAAGACATGCAGAGAAACGGGGGGGGGAGAAGGTTTCATTCATTTCAGACCTCCTGCCGGCCGGAGAAATCTAAATTTTCCTCAGGTAAGGGAGGGGAAAAATGACGAAGTCAGGGCAGAAGGCAAGAAATCGAGGGTAGCATAAAAGCAAGTCCGCCTCTTGAAGGCGGGTTAAAAGCGGTTCAGGACTGAAAGGAGGAGAGGCTTCGGGGAGAGTTGAGATGCATTGAGAGATTGGAATAAAACCTCCTAACAACATGAGGTATAAGAGTTGGACGGGAAACGGAGCGGGATGGGATAGGCTGTTGTCAAAAACTTCTTAGAGGCAGGGCCCGGCGAGGCAACGTGAGGGGGAGAGGGAATCATCTGCCCGAAAAGACGGGAACTAGTTTGACTCTATCTGCATTTTGTATACTGCACTTCTGGAAAAGGTAAATAGGGAGGGCAATAGGAGAAGCTCAGAGTCAAATCGACACGAAAGAGTCGGCGGGGGAAAGGCTTTCGCTTATTGGAGGGTAGAAGAAAGTAACTTGATCTGGCAGGAGTAAGAGGTTTGGAAGAGACATCGAAACAGGTTCAGGGGATTGGGGCGATTCATGCGACGTCGAGGCATCAACGCAAGGCTGATGTATGGTTAGAAGCAGAAACTAGATATCGCTACACAACGAGGGATAGTAAAAGATAATTCAAAACGTAGGAATAAATAGAGAGATGATTCGGGAACGAAGAAAGAGAAAACAGAGTCCAAATCAACCTTAAGATGTCGGGCAAAGGACGAATGACAAGAGCTGTGGAAGAAGAAGAAACGCTGCAAGAGGACCTTCCAAATTGCAGCTGGTTCAGTTTAAAAAGACGGAAGGAAAAAGAAAGTAAGAACCGCGAATGAGAAAAGCACACCATATAGATAAAAAGAGTGGAAAAAAGTGCAGGCTGACATGAAGGTGCCGAAGCAAGGGCGGCAGGATAAGAAGTGTTTTGCAGGCCGAAGGAGAGAAAGGTTCCACTACATTCAAGGATCCGCAAATGTGGGTCCGGCGGGGCATTATTTTCCACAACTCAAACAATACGCGACAACGCTGTAAAGATGACGAGCTGGAAGGGAAGGAAAACGGGGTTTTTCGCCCGCACCGTGCCCGACGGCCTAGGCGAGTGCATGCCTCAGGCCCCTGCAAAACCAGGGGGTCGAAAAGAAGGACGGCAAAGCTCTATGCGGGGAAGGCTTCATGGCAGGGGGGGCAAAAAAACCGGTAGCTACAACGACTCGCAGAGAAACAAACGGACCATTCCATGGGGGAGTCGCTGGAGCAAGCAGCGCGGTTGGAAGCCGCGAGCGTAATTTCACACAAAAACAACGGCTCGAGCAGCGACGCCAAAATCGTTCACGTTGGCAAGAGGAAAACGCCGGAAAATTTTGGAGGACGAAAAAAAGGGGAGATGGGGAGGTGAAGAGAAGGGTGGATCATAGGCACAACAGCCGCCGCCAGGGAGGGGATGTAAAGGAACTAGAAAATCTCATTAAGGGGAGATGATTGCCCCACCGGGGCGAAGGGAATACTTGCATCCCTGTCAGGAAGGGAAGGAAAAGGTGGCGAAACAGCAGCGCTAGAAAAAACGCTGAAGCAAGAAGAAAATTTCAATCACTGGCGGCTTGGCAACGACAAACGGAACAGGCGGAATGGCCGGGGTAGCTCTGCATGAACCGCGCTCTACGCGAGGGCGAGGGGGAAGTGAAAAGAAGCTAAGGCGGTAAAGGAGGAATAGCGCAAAATTGGAAGTCAACAGTCGGGCCGACCAAAGTGACGATCGGGTGAATACTGCTGCGAAGCACGCTTATAGGGTCAAGGGGAACTGTCGGAGGTGTGCGGGATGGCGAACTGTGATACCAGTAGATTGCACGGAAAGACCAGTACAGTGAAGACACCCTGGCAATAAATGCCGTCTCCAGCGGGACAAATTGGGTAGGGGGAGTGGCTTTTGTATCTCGGTTCATCGGCAAGGGTAGAGACCCGGGCCTACGCTAGCCGGGCAGAGAAAGGAGTAATCGCCTTCTCGGATAACACAAGAGAAGAAGGAATTGGAGGAGTCGCAAGACAAAAGAAAGGGACAACAATAAATGGCGGAAGAATATCGCTCGAACGTCGCAGAAGAAAAGACGTACAGAGGGCGTAGAAAGAAGCCTTAAAAAGAGAAAGGAGATCTAATCCGGCCTACCTCAAGACAGTGGAGAATGAAAAAGTCGGACCGGGCCAGGGTCGTAAAGAACCTCGAAAACCTCAACGAGAAATCCACCCGACTCTAAATCCATGAAAGGGAGAAATCACGAAAAAAGGAATGCAGATAAAACCCGAGGGCAAGTCAAAATCCTCCGGGCGCCTTAAGGGATTCGAAATATCCGGATGCAGGCACGGAAAGGAACTATGCAAAGAGCGTTCCGCGCCACACTTGGTTTGGTCCAGGGGGAACCAAAGTGAAAAAGGGGTGCTCTACTATCTATCCAAAAGGGGGCACAACGGCGGCGCTCTTCTTAAGGTTTATTGAGGTCCGCAAAGAGCAAGGTCAAGAGAGGAACAACACAAGGGGGGGGGGAGGAAAAAGAAGAAAGAAAGATAGAAAGAGGCGGACTCCTCGTTAGTGAGGAGACGCAAGGTGAAAACGAAGATCACAGCTATCGAAAAAAGCACCAGTGTAGACCAAAACTGCGAACTTCGAATCGCGAGAAGTCTACATCGATTAAGGCAGACTCCTGGTAAGCCTACGGGAAGAAGAGGTCCTCCTAACCCTGGAGACTTTATATGAACGTCCTTTTTTTGAGAGTGGAGAAGAAAAGGGGCGGGACTTCTGACGTAAGAAAAGCGGGGAGGGGGAGATGTAGAGGTGAGATACCTTTCTCCCATTTCCTCGGCTTAAAACCTTTGTCTTTCGGAAAAAAAAAGATCGGCACCGGCGTCAAGCGCCAGCATTCCACTTCTCTTGAAAAAATACTAAGCTTATCTATGACCAAACCAGCTAAAGGGGAGGAAGGTCCGGAAGGGATGGAAGGGAGGCGATTAAACGTGATCGCCGGGATACGACAAGAGCAGAAGTATACGACCATAGACGGCTGAATCTTCAATGCATCAGGGAGCAAAAGGGAAGAACTAGAAAGTAAGAAATCAAAGCACACACCGGCTCGCGGATGACGACAGATCACGGGTAACTTAAATCGAAGCTGAAATTGCACTCAGCATGAAAAGATACATAAAGGACCGGGGGGGAGGCGCAAAGGATCCGGCAAGTGGGGAGACCTCTTAACGTATCTAAGATTGAACTCTGACTCGGGTCAAAGGAGGAATATACTAAAGTGTAGTCAATGGGGGAAGGGGGGATGGCGATCTACTAATCTGCTCTCACTACGGACGCTCTCGAGATAAAGGGTCGAAGACTACCCAATTCATTTCGAGTCAAGAGGGGGGCTAAAGTAAGGTCCATTCCGACATGGGGGAGACAAGATTAGGCTCTAGAAGCGCAGCTATGCTTGTCAGGAGTCCGCACATAGGCCTTCAGTCTGCAGGATGAAAGAGAGGGAGGGAAAATAAGGAGTATACCTCTCCTCTGCCTGCTGGGGGGGAACTCTCAACAGACCAATGCAGGCTTGGAAGGATTCCATCCAGCATCGTCCCCACCAATCACTAGAAAGATCTCCAGGGGGAAGACGACTAGAGAGACTCCGGCAATTCGAAACCAGGGAGGAATTAGACGCCGTGGAGAGTCCAGGAACTCGACCGAGAAAAAGAGATTTAAAAGCGCGAGTCAGCCAGGGGGCAAAAGCGATGGATCTTGGGAACTTACCGGCAACGACAAGGTAGGAACTGGGGGCATAAGATTAATCCGCGGTCCTCGTCGCAGAAAGGGGAAGAGTGAGTCTTTCGTATGCGACCGTCAAGGTAACAACAATCAAAGGAGCAGAGGGCCGAGAGAGGTTTAGTTGCAAAAAAACGGTGCACCTATGACTTTCTACAGGATCAAGGGAGAAGCAGAACGAGAGTTTATTCTCTTACACGCCGTAAAAATGGGAGTGAGAAGTATTGAAGGTCCGTAAAAGTGTAGCGGTAGTAAAAGATGAACGGGGCAAGGAAGCTAGGCGGGCCGGTCCGTCTTCCTGGGTCCACCTTCCAGAGCGAGGCGAAAGGGGGAATATTTTCATTTGTTATCAGGCGGAAATGTCGCGGCAGAGGGCCGGGGGAGATTGAGAACATTCATGGTCAGGATAAGCTGCATTGAAGCAAAAGTCAAAGGCTTTGGTAAAAAAAAGGGGGGCTGGCGACCTCTGGAATGTAATAAGGAGTGGGGAAGGGGAAAGGGAAAACCTTGTCGTGGGGGACCGCGTCTTAAGAACGAGGAGAAGAAGCGAGAGGAGGTAATGTCCTGTTTCGAAGAAA
>Ga0179591_1235497_pt1 | contig 11689 bp, 9 predicted proteins | sample CZOMad2_1_08_16f_FD_182891 | JGI IMG/M metagenome (GOLD analysis project Ga0179591, IMG submission 182891) | Vadose zone soil fungal communities from Angelo Coast Range Reserve, California, USA - CZOMad2_1_08_16fungal (PacBio error correction) | ecosystem: Environmental > Terrestrial > Soil >...
ATGGACAAATGATAAATTCTTACCGAAAAACCTCGTCAGGAAGATGTGAGCGATACAATCGACTGATCGACGGGAAAACGCGCGAACAGAAGACGAGGGAGGGGGACTCAACTAGGTCGCCGGGGGGGAATCTGGGCGCACTAGATGCCCACGCCAAGCGGGATTACGGAGAATTAGAATCAGGGATTTGATTTCGCACACGAAGAGAAAAGGAGAGGAATGCGATTCCTAGAAGGGTCAGTCAAAAAATAAGGGAAGCATATAGGCGGTCTTCTGAAAATCAAAGAAGGCATGAGAAATATAGAGATCGGTCTTGGGATAGAGTCAAATAAGGGGGAAGGTTTGGGAGGAATTCGTTTAGCTAAAAAAACTTTAAATCACCTCCAATTCTATGAAGCTTCAAATTCTGACGGGGTTTGAAAACTCTACCTAACATCGATCTGATTTGGGTGAGAATTTGGCAAAAAAAAGAGTGGGGAGAAACATAGAAAAGAGAGGCAACAAGAACCGAGAACACATTTCCCGCATAAGGGGAAAGTAATTGGGAAAGAAGAGCAGAACAAAAAAGAAGAGAGCAACGCATCAGAAGAACAAAAATCAAGAGAGAGTTGTCAGATTGGGTGCTAAAGGAAGTCACGAAATTATTACACTCGAGGAGGAGACACAGAAAAGAGAGCAACGAAAATCGAGACGCTAGATCCTGAGACTTCTTTCATAGGCGCCGATAGGTAGAGGTGAGAGAAAGACTTTGCAGGACTGCATATTTTGTTAACACCTAAAAACACGAAGGGAAAAAATAAGAGATTTCATCATTGGACGCCGTAAGGAGGGGCGCGTGGGAGCTTCGGCGGTTGGCACACAAAAAAGAACCAATAAGAAAGACAAAAAACAAGGATGAGGGAAAAATTAGGGGAAGACCTGGTCTCAGCGAGAGAGGAGGCGCGGTGGGGAAAGCCTTATGCTCTCCAGCAAATAAGGTAGTCCTATTCTCTCGCGGTACAAAACTTCATCAATCGGGCAAAAGACGGGGGAGGAGGGAGTCTCGACCCACAAGATAAACGAAACTGCAAGGCGATTTAGTTCTTTTGCTGTCGTGCTGGGTGGGGATTATTTGGGCTCGACAACTATAGGAAGTCCCTGAAAGAGATCGCCAAATTGGGAACGATAAAACCAGGCGATCGAGGTTAATGGATTGGATCTCGAAACACTGGGGGGCAGTGGAGTGGAAAAAAACCGGCCGGCAAGGAATATAGTCATTACTAGCCCGAACAATCGAGGACTGGGGGAAGGACAAAACTTACCGAGGGGTCTGCCGGGCAGGAGAGGATGAAGCCAAAAATGGGTCGCGTGTTCAGTGGAGCGAAGCCTACGCCATCTTTGAGGGCGAACGGCAGGGAAGAAAAGAAAGGTTTCCCGGGCAGGACAAGGGAAACGTCGATGCCATTAAGAAAACCCCCACCGGAGGTCCAACCCGGACGAAAAACGGGCATCATGAGGGCTGGGAGGGCGAAGGAGGGCATCCCAAGCGCAAGTTCAGAAATGGGAACAAGCGATCTGAATCCTTCACTAGAAACCTTCGCAGGGGCAGGTACTAACATTTGGGCGCCGGGGATTATGGGGGTTCACGTAGGAAAACCTAAGTACCGGAGCTTTGCTGTAGTAGACAGGCGTAGAAGAAAGAAATGAGAGGGGAAAATTTGCGGAAAAAACGGAGTCCAGAGTGGAAGAGCTAGAGACTGACCTTCAAGCGAAACCAGGTAAAAAGCCCGGGGACGAATCAAGGGGCACGAGATAAGGGGTCTCGCCCACAATTAACGGCAATGCCGAGGGCAAATAAAGTATGCGAAAGAAAGGTTAGAGGACCGGAGGGGGGGAGAGCAAAAGACAATTGCGGAACTCAAAAGGACGGTTAAAAGGTTGCACGAAAGGAACGAAAGGAATGAGGGCCCCGGTTTCCGCGAAGCGCCAGCGACAACCGGAAAAAAAAGAGCATAAGAAGAAAACTGCCGGGAACTAAATCCGGGAAAACCTTGGAAGGGCACCAGCTTACGAGGCTTCTACAAGGTCAGGAACAAAGGGGCCAGGGTACGCGGGGGGGCGAAGGAAGTAAAAAAAAAACTGAGATGAAGTGGTCCTTGAACACAGGACCCCGGCAAAACAGAAATATCGGACCGGAAGAATGCGGGAAAAAAGGGGGGAAATGGAGTCGATGCGCGAAAAGAAAGATGACAAGGGATAGAGTTTCCTAAATACACAAACGTTCCAAGACAAAGACGGGAGCTATTGAAATGGGAAGAGGGAAGCTAGGGGACTACGTACACAAGACGACGACCTTTAGAATCCGGAAGGGAGGGGGGTATCCCGAGAAGCAAGACCCGAACACAGGGAGCGGAAGTACGTAAAAAAAAGACTTCAAAAGGTCCTAGCAAGGTCCAGAAAGCAGAATTCAGGAATGCGTGGAAGCAATCGCGCAGGGGCGGTCGTCAGGAGTTTGGAATCATGCTCCCACGGACATCTGTTAATAACGAAAACAGGGAGCACCTACCTTAATAAGGGAAAGGCACGCATGATCAAGTTAAAAAGGACAAAGGAACACCGCGTTTTGAATCGTGGTTTGAGGGATCTGGTCCGGGGTGATGGTGGTGGGGAAGCGCAGGGGGGAAAGTAGAAGTGGGTAGAGCGGTAAAAGTGCGACGTGAGGCGGATGGGTACTGCGGCTGTGCTCCGGGAATTGCTTTTCGGAGGGGGGGGACAACTTTACACCTAACTCAAAACTCGAAGAACAAAGGGGGCGGGGGAGGAACTAGGAAAAAAACGAGTTGCGGGAAGGGGAACGGGGAAAATATGGCGGGTACATTACTTGGTACACTGGGGGCAGGCGAGAGGGGTGACGAGGGAGGCGGAAATCATGGGGGATTGGATGGCGACATCAGTCAACTTCTGTTTCAACGTTGGTTCAAGGAGCGAGTCAGAACGAAAGGAATGAGGGTAGAGAGGGAGCTAGAGCTGAAAGTGCACACGCCGTTTGACATGGGGGGGGTTTCAGGAAAGGATCGCGGAGAACAAAGGTTCATGGATTTGGTGGGCCTGGGGGTCTAAGTTTGGCGCTAAAACTAGTTCCAGGAACCATTGTTGGTGAAAGCATCTGAGGGGGGAGTTGCCTGGGCAGACAGCCGGGGAACGTAGAACATGCACTACGATCAAGGGTACTACACGACCACCGCCGGACGGTCAGACAAAAAACGGAGGGCACAAAGGAATAAACGCGTCTCCTCAATGTTCTTTCGGACTGAGGGGCTGGGAGGGGTTCAGTATTTTGTAAATAAGGAAATGAAGCACCTGAGGCCTGCCGTATAAGGAACGATCCTTGCTTGAAGTAGGTCGAGAAGAAAAAATACATAAACTCGACTAACGAGAAACACAGCCCATTGTAGGCAACTTAGCGTAGAGGATTTGCCTCGGTGGCCATGCGCCAAAACCCGGGGGGGGGGGGGTCAGGTTTCTGAATCGAGTGGGCCTCAAAAATGGGGGAAAGGAATCATATAAAACCAAAAGTATATGTTTGGCAAGTGAAGGAGAATACGCTGGCCCGGAGGGCAGCCGTCTACAAAATCGGAAGGTTACGCATCTAAAGGGCAGAGGGGGGAGGAAAATCTGAAAGAAAGGATCTTCACGGGGAGAAAATAGGAAGGGGGGACATCAACCCAGCGAAGGGGGGACTCAGGTAAGGCACGATGCGGGCTAGGGACCAAGCGGAGAAGGATAGCTACCAGCGAACCACAGGCTTCTGGCGGTGAAGATTGGCATTTACTATCGCCGGCAACGGGATATCGGGTTGGTGGAAATCGAGAGCCGATCCGAAGAATCGAAGTTATTGAACAATGCACTCAGGAGCTTCTGGGCAAACGTATCGGACCGGCATAAAAATGAAGGAAAAACGATACAGTGTGCATTAAGCTGAGGAAATGATTGTCCTTGGAAATCGAAAGAAAGTGCCCGGAAAACTTAAATGAGGAAAAAAATTGAATAGTTCAAAACCTAAAAAGAATAAGATCTTCGATTTGATTATTATACTACGAGTTCGATCAAGGGTCTCAATGTCCTCCAGGATACGAAGGAGAGGGATCCGTGAAGGAAGAGTCTCGGGCAGATCACCTGCGAAATCGAAAAAAAAAAGAGGACGGACTTCCGGCGGCTGCTCACGAAGATTGATGAAAAATCAGTACAAAGGTGAGTGCTCTCATTCTTGGGGGGACTGTTGGAAAGTTTCTGACCGAGCAAAAGGAAGAACCGAAGGAGACGCAAGCTCTTCTATCGTGAGTAACATTTCACCCCGAAAGAAAAAAAAAAGCCGTCGCGAGCCAGACGAGTAGATGACACCCAACTGGCGAGTCTCCTTCCGGGACGGAGAGGTGGGAGATCGGGGAGGCGAGATTAACGGAAGGGAGGAGCTCTGTTGCGGCTGGGGAAAAAAAGAGCAATCAAAATAGAACAAGGAACAACCTCGACTAAAGAGATAAGGAGCCGCGAAACAGAACCGTGAGAGGCAGGTACCGAAAAAAAACGAAACAACGAAACAGGCGCTGAATGTTGAGGGGGTAGGATGTCACCCATCGGGAGAAAGCTCACCGGTGACCAAATGGTTTAGGTTCAAACGGGGGTAGACGCTGGCGGGGCATAATCACGCCATTCACAAAAAAAAGGAGAGGAGAAAGGTAGTGGGGGGGGGAAAAAAAAATAATGATCGGTATGAGGGGTGGGACGATGATAGAGTGTAAGGCGGCGGAAAGCTAAGAGCGGATACCGGAAAGGGAGGAGCTAAGTTTGTGGAAAGCTCTGACTACGATGAGAGTACGTGTGCGAGATCAGAAACTCCTGGCGAGATGATAAGTGCGAAAGTAGCTCGTCAAAACTGCACGGGACCCGCTTAAAGGATCAGTGAGGCAAGTAACAGCCACGAGCCTACGAAACTTTTCGGAGCAACAAAAGACACTAAACAAGGGAAATAAGACGCCGTTGCGAAATTGAGCGGAATCAACGACTTGCGAAGGAGGTCAAATCCGCGGCGGCCGGAAAATGGATGTTTTGGATGCTAGTACAGGACAAGGTGTGGTCCAAAAAAAGCGAAACGAAGCAACTAAGGAAGACCAAGGGTTACCCATCGAATGAAATCCTGTAACCCATGCAATAAAAGCCAGTTAAACGGGGAGACGGAGGTTGCACAAGGATTTGGGGAGAGAGGGGGCATTCATTTATATTCGGGACGATGGCGGGAGAAAAGCAATGGATAGGTCCTGGAGGTAACGGCATCATCGGGACATTACAGTTCCCTGGTAGGGGGTCATCTAAATAAGCAAACGGGTTCAAGGAATGGCGATGTGCAGGTAACGTCCTCTCATTAAGAAAGCTAAAAATACGCGGGATGGAAAGATCGGAGAATGCAGTACGAACGGAGGATAGAGTGAGCGAGCGCTACGGGAGAACGGACTTACACGGAGGCTGGTCGGCTGCTCTGAGGGATTTTTTAAGGCTAAGGGAGTACTCGGGCGGTAAAAAGCGGAGAATCGCGCTCGAGAAACAGGGGGGACGGGTGGGGTATTAAAGCTATCCCGGACGCCAGAAAGAAAAAAACAAAAACGTCTTTTGAGAGGGATCGAAGCGAAAGGAGGGTGGATCTCAAGCGCGGGGGGAGGGAAAGCCTAAGCTGGAACCGGCTAACGCAGCGATAACCGAACATGGGACTACCTAGTTACAGAAAGAGGGGTGGGCGGGGGGCATGTAAGATCATCATCGACAAAACCACAGATTAGGATTAAAAATAAGCTAGGCGACAGACATATCGCCGCGACGAAAAAGGGGGTAGGACACAGTCAGGGAAGGACGCGAAAGAAGGTGTCCAAAGCGATGCATAGGAATAAAGGAGGTGCCAGCTTCCTCTTTTTATATCGAAATACGGGAAGCCGGCTAGTAGCAAGCGACATCCCATAATTAGGGAAGGAGGGGGACTGGGCAAAAGGAAAGTAAAAGGCAAAACGAGCCACGGGAAGGGACAGTAGCGCCGTTCTTACCCCAGAGTCCTCCTTAACCGCCGTCAAAACATCGCTATTAAGAGACAAGCCTATCCGCAGCCGTGGTAACCTGTTCAAGTAGAGAGAGGGAAGAGCGCACAGGAGACCGTTCTAGGGCAAGTCTACTGCTAGGACTTCAGTCGTAGGACGTATCGTTAGCTCAGGGGAAGAAAGGCGCGGACGCCAACGCACCGTTAGAGAGGCGGGAGGGAACTGAAATGGTCCATCCAGGAAGGAGACGACTAGGACCCCTCCGGAAGGCAGCACATTGGATTGGGAAATACAAGAACGCAGAGAAGGAATGAAGGAGAGATCAAATAATTGTGGCATAGGACCGATCTGCAAGGGAAAGTAGCCAGAGTGGAAGGATGGTCCACCCCACACCAGGGGCAGCGCTGAAAGGGTAAGTCCTGCGTGGATGAGGGGACGGATATAAGAAAACCAAACGGGGAAACTATTGAAAATAAGAATGGGGGGGGGCAGGCCAAGCAAGTCGTGAGTGCGAAGCATTCGACCTGCTGAAGCAAGATTCGTCGAAGACATGCGACAAGATTAATTGTCAATATGGAAGTGTTCCGCGCAGAAGAAGAGATCGTAGCTTAGTCGGGATAGTCTTGGCCTTTGAGAAGGTCTGATTGCAGTTCCTGGCGGTATAGACACCTTCGAAAATCATCATGAAATAAATCCTCTAAAAGGCGAGAATCTCGGGAGAGACTTTTACAACAAGTACTGACGAACTACACGGGGGGCGGTGAATTCGAGCAAGAACCAAGAACGAGAACAATCACTCACCTCGAGAAGGTAGAGAAAAACAATAATGCAAAATAGGCTAGGGGAAGGGACCAGGCGCAAAAGTCTAAAACCGAAGACGAAAAATTTGGAAACATTTATAGGCTTCGAGGAAGGGAACTTAGACCCTCAGACGGCACCGCAATCATGATCACGGAAGAGAAGTTAGTTAAAACGTCAGAAAACACCAAAAGAAGGCGAGTTCTCGTAGTCATAGAGGGGTTTCGAAAGGGGTGCGGTTAAGGGGGAGCGTTGGCAACTTCTTACCAGCAGGCAAAAGAAACTCAGAGAAACGCATCCGTAACTCGAGGAAGCGAAAAAATTGCGCAAAGAGAAAAGGACAAAGGGAGAACAGTTTGGCGAAGAGGGATAGGATTGCTGTGAAAACTGTCGTCGTTTCAGTCATGTACAAAGCTCTGGAGACCAGAGAAAAGGCGATCACGAAAAGGTCGCAAATTTCCTCAAAAAAAGAAGAAAAAAAAAAAGGGCTATCCCAATCTGGAAAGTTTAAAAACAAGCGGCGGGGGGGCATGCGAAGGGAATTGAGGCGGGATAGGCTTGTTGTAGAATCAGAAAGTGGTGAGAGTCAAGAGATAATCTAAACTCTGAACTAGTCGTATCCGCGAGGAAGGAACAGTGGTCGACTAGTTCTGTAGGGTAGATTCGAGAGGCGGTCATGGATTGGGTGAAAGGGAGACCCTTTATATCCGTTCGGGTCAGGATCCCTAGCTGAGCGAAGCAAAAGGACCCAGCATTTCCGCGAGGAAGTCGAACACTGTGAGAAAACGGGATGTCGGAATTAGGGGAAGGGGGGAACAGGACTGGTGAAAAGTCAGCTCCAGGCGAGCGATTCTGGACAAGGGAGTGGCTAAGCAAAAGGATCCCAAAAAGCCGTTTCTACTCATAGGTAGAGGGGGGACATTTTGAACAGAAACAGGAAGAAAAAAAAAAGAAAATAGTTTCGGGCATAAAGGGAAGAGAGGCGACGCGCGGGGAGAGTCATCAAAATACGAATAAATTCATAGGACGGGAACGGTCCCGGGTATTGAAAAATAGAGAGGGCCGCAAAGAAGCGCAAGAAAATCGACCCCTTCATGGTAACCTTCGAATCGTTCGCGGGAGGGAATAAACCGAGGGGGGAATCTAAGAAAGGGGAAAAAAAGGTAAACAGAACTTGGTGTGCAGAGAAAGTGATTTGGCGGAAATCGGTCCCAAACCTGGAAAAAAGTCAGGCGCAAACAATGCAAACTATCCTCCGACTAAGAGAAGAGTGACGGGAACGGGAAGGAGCGGGGGGCGTCGAAGGTCTGTGCGTGGGGGAAGATGGTATGATTTATTGCGATTGCTGCCACGGCATTCACAAAAACACCAACCAAAAAAACAAAAAAACCACCACAAAAACCCAAAAAAAAACCAAACACAAGGCTGAATACGATAACCTATGCAGCCACCATCTCCGAAACGCCGCACATTGGAGAAAGCAAAAGGGGGCCATTCAAGGGGGTAAGATCATTGAAGGCTTGTTCAGTGAAGGACCTTGGAGAAAGAAGAAAGTCAGTGCCGAAGGAAAAGCTGGAAACATCCCCCCAGGGGAACGAAGGACCGGGACGAAACATAATGGGGCCTGCCGGCAGCGATCTCACCAATCCAGGGAAGGAGTCCAGGTCAAAAGAAAGCAAAAGGTGTTTAAAGGCCTAGACGGTAACCCAGCCGAAGACGGGAGTGTCAGAAAGTTTCCGAAAACGGGAGATCTACAGCTCGAAATCAGTTCCGGAGATTAGCGCGAGGAAGGAAAAACGCCGGGCAAGGGAAAAAAGAGGGAAGGGTAAAACATAAAGATGCCCAAAGGGGCAAAGACTCAACCACAACCAACCAACCCAAAGACCAACCCCCCCTCGTCATCAACCGCGTGCGCGCCTGCACGGGAAACACAAATGAGACGTTGTTAAAAGGGGAGAAGAGAGAGAGGAGGATGATTCAGGCGAATTCAAAACTCCCCCAGGGGGACCTCGAATGCCGTCGTAAGGGTCCAACACGAGCCCGTCCGTCAACGGGGAACGGCAAAAAAGAAAAGAGTCGGAAAACAAGAAGCAGCAGAAAAAAGTACCCATTACGAACACTTGGGGTGAGTCCTGGAACAACATCGTCGCGCGCCAAAAAAAGAAAGGGAAAGAATTGACACCCCCGAGGACACCCGCCGGGGGTGACAGTTATATCCACATTCTCAGTCCTGCAGGGTAAAGGAGGGAGGGGTCTTTATTAAATAAGAAGAAGGCTAGGAACAAGCTGATCACCGAAAGAAGAACGCAGATGACAACAAGAAGTAGATGACGATGAAGGTTACCACTATTACTTGGGCGTAATTGACAGTACTGGACCACCAATTGAGGGGGTATGCGCGTAGAAAACGAACTCTAGGCGGAAACAAATCCTTTGAGTCGTGGGGGAAAAAGGAAGTCACGATATGAAACCCTCTATTAACGCGCACTCTCGATCCTATCGCGTCTAGGTCAACGTGTGAGTAGTAAACTATAGTGGGGCATGTCTGGTAGGGTGGGGAAAACAATAGGGAAAACCATTTCGGGAACCGGCAGAACGGTCAGCGTCAGTCGATAACTAGGGGGAAAGAATTGTGGAAGGGTAAAATTGGGTGGGCTAAAAAAAAAAAAAAAAAGAAAAAAAAAAAAAATAGAGACCCCAGGGAGGAGGAAAAGGGGCATTCAGCCCTATACCCTGGCGGGTGGGTGAACTCTCAGTTTCCTACGGATACAGCCTGACCGGCATGTGGATTGGTGAAAAATTGGACGGTTTGTCAGCGAGACTGTCAGAAGAGGGTGTAGAGAGGACTTGTTATCTGCGGGGGGGAGAGGCAAAGGAAGTGCCATTTTCCGTGAGACTCCCTTTTAGGTCACAAAAAGTCCTAATGAAGTTTTCAGGGAAGGGGGAGGGTGGGAACCACTCCATGACGCCGAGAAAAAGGAGCTAATGAAAGATTATAGGCCTGCGAGAATTGACAGGCTGAGCAGACAGAGAACGAACGCCCCCATGAGTCCAAAGGTGAGAAGGGGAAGGAGCGGGCGGACGCGCGGTCCACTTCTGAAGCTTAGACCGACAAACCCCCCACTGTGCCGCGAATCGAGGAGTGAGAAACTCTCTGCAGGAAAAGAGGAGAAGGTCCGGTCCGGGAGGGAGGAACAAAAAGCGAGCCACCATCCAGGGGTCAGAACGGATAGGAAAGGGGAAATCGGAAGGACTGAGAGAGGCGGCAACTATGGGGAAAGGGTTAAGATGGGGAGAGCACTGGAAACAGAAACCGAACCAAGCAGATAAGCGGGGAGGCTTCCAGAAGTGATACGGAACGGATGGGGGGGATTTCACCTGCTCGGTCAGGTGCCAGCACGCAGGTACTAGCCCGGGAAAAAGTAGGAAAGTTCACAACTGCCACCGATAAATCAATACGCAGGCGACCTGCACGTCGATGAAGAACGCCTCAAACAGAAAAGGCGGTCTTCAGAAAGCATCGCGCGCCGAAAAACGACGAGGTCCATCCGACCAAAGAACCTCGGATTACGGGGAGGACGGAATCGAGAGCAGGACCATTGCCGGCCGGTAAGGGGGGAGCACCGAGCAAAAATACCTTTAAAAGACGAATACGACCTGGGACCCAACTTGGGGAATCGAAAGGGACGAGAAACCCCAATGATGCGAGTCGCTGGAATCCAATGGAACAAATGAAACCACTACAAGCAAAACATCAGACATCGCCATAACTAGTCTGGGTGGAAAGCTCGTTTCGGTGGGAACTCGGGTGGGAGGGGGACTCCTCAACACCTTATGGAAAGTAAAGCGTGGTGACCACGGCCGACGAGCTAGTCCAGGATGCGTGTCGCGCATCATTGGCTAACAATCAAGACATTCTCATTGAAAAAGGACCAGGATAAAATTTGCCGCCTAGGAAGTCGGGGGTGAAATTTAAAAGTTAATTGCAAGCACCGGGCAGACAGCCGAAACCAAGAGAACATCTGCGACGGCAAACGAAAAGGTGAAAGGAAGGGGGGGGGAAAACGAGGTCCGGGACTCGGAAAACAATAGAAGTAAAAAACCCACAAGCAAAATCGACGAAACCGATCGAAGCATAGATTACTCCGTCGCAAGGTATGTAGATCAGATAGAAGGTATGTTCTAGAGTTGGGGGGGGGGTCCTCCCTAGGTTCTGGATAAGAAAGGGATTACGGGTCATGAGGAAAGAAACCTCCTCGTGAAGATCCAGTGATCTGATGTGACGTGCTAGGGGGTGGAGATTAGGCATCTAATAACAATCAAAAGTTCTCGAAGAGGGCACTTTAACTTTTTCGGTTGTCTAACCTTGTGCGAGACTTCGACAAGTGGGAAACGGCGCCGGGAAACGAAAGCGGCGTGATTCCGTTCGAGTGGGAGTACCTGAAAGGGGGGGGCCGGCCGGGCGCGTGAGGAGGATTGACAAGTGCGTTCTCGCGCGACGCAACAGAGGGAAGCGCCTTCGAGCGCAACAAGCGACATGAGGGCTGCGAAGAAGGGCAAGACACGTATAGAGTCAGAAAGCCGAAAGAAGAAAGGACCAGGATCCCCGCGCGAAAGGGAAAGAAAGCATCGCCGTAGTTCGAGGGGAGTGAGGACTTAAAGAGCATGACCGGAAAGAGGAGAATGCCTGGGGATCCACCTTAGGAGAAGTCGGGAAGGCGAAAATGTTGCCGTCCAAATAGATCAACTGTATACATTCTAGTTATTAGGGAGAGCCGATCGCAGGGGGCAACGAAAACCACTCCTCTCAAGCTTATTTGAAAGGAAAAGGC
>Ga0179591_1140118_pt1 | contig 11687 bp, 9 predicted proteins | sample CZOMad2_1_08_16f_FD_182891 | JGI IMG/M metagenome (GOLD analysis project Ga0179591, IMG submission 182891) | Vadose zone soil fungal communities from Angelo Coast Range Reserve, California, USA - CZOMad2_1_08_16fungal (PacBio error correction) | ecosystem: Environmental > Terrestrial > Soil >...
CGGCAGAAAAAAAAAAACGCAGGGGAAACCAAGACTAAAATAACGAAAAAAAAAAAGACGAAAGGAGGAGAAAAGAGGAGCATTGCGACTAAAGGGTCGAGGGAGGGACTCCTACGTTTGACCAGACCCGTGAAGAGCGACATCTCAGGGAGCAGGCCAATGGCATCAGCGAAAAAATCAAACTTCAGATGGGGGGAGGGCGGTCTCATAAAAGGAACCATATTGGAGGGGGGAGTTTGGGGGAGCAAACTACTAGGCGATCCTAAACAGGGGTGGAGACGGAAAGACAAAACTACAGGGGAGGGGGATAACTAACACCACCGAAGTCACCTGTCCCATGTATGGATTCAAATAAGAGATTAAGAAGATGTAAAAGTAGGGGTGAAGGGGGAGGGAAAGAAGGGAATTGGTCAGAGGGGACCAGATTTAGAAGGGTTGGAAACGGTACAGGGGATTGCTTGTTATGGATGGGTTGGGAAATAACTAAAAACGGTGGAAAGAAAATCACGATCGCAACAAAGGATTCAACTAATTGGTCTACATGGGGGGGGAAAAAATGGACGACTAAAAGCGGAACTCCGCCTTAGCCTAAAGGTAGGGGGGCAGCATAGACTTAGCGGGCCGGGGGGGACGGCCAGATCGGGGGAGGGTTGAACCAAAGGACAAGTGAGGAGTTTTCGGGCAGTGGGGATTCGGATAGGTGTTGAAAGGTCAGAAAAAACGGACCACTTAAACAACAAAAACATCACGACGGTGCTCGACGGAGGAGGAAGGTCAAATCCCTGTTAGACGCTGGTGGGGCGTTGGTTTCTCCTTCAACGGGAGGCCATCAGGCTACCAAACAGGAAACGACGCGAAACCTAATTTAGAAGCATGACTCAAGAAAGACATCGAAGGGGAGCTAGCCCGACAAACAAAAGATGCTTTGTGGGGTAAGAAGGCATAAGGAAGAAATCACCGAAGAAAAAAGAACGCAACGAAAAAGCGGGCCAGGGATTTGAACTACGAGAAAAACCACCACCGGAAAACGGACCTCGATCTGAACGTCGACTCCCTCTACTCTCGGGAGAACGAGGGAAAAAGAGATACGATGAGGGGACATCTCAGACGAGTGACGAGATGAGGAGACTAACGAATCCAGCAAAATCGCGGAGAGCAACCGCGCGGCGATCAAGCAAGAATCGTCAGCCATCAGAAGAGGCTCTAGAAAAGAATCAAAAAGAGAAGAGCACTATTCGCAGAGAGCACCCTAAGGATGGAATGAGCTCACAACGACGATGACGGTTTGCGGGGCTCGATCTACACTCCCATCGATGAAGACGTAACGAGAGGGAACTTGACTGATCTTAAATCTCTGTGAAAAAATACTCTCTTAAAACGGACCTAGTACTGAATGGATTGAGGACTCCTTTGGGTGTAGAAGAGGCTTTGCAATGACACTTTTTATTAAAAGGACTAAAGAGTCAGGGGGCGAAAGGAAGGGTTGGGATGGATGAAGGAAGGAAGATAAAGAGTACCCAAAGTGAGACACATCAATCGTCTGCTGCCATGAGAAACAATTCCTTTAACGGCGAAGGGAGCGATCCTCTTCCACAAACTGGTCGGGGGGGGGGAAATCAAGCAATACTCAGCGAGGACGTAAAAAGAAGAAGGTTCTGGAAGTCACCCTCCACAAATCCGGAACCATCCAACATCTCTTACGAACTGACCGAATAAGGATGCAAGAAGCGGGAACGGTCAGGTATTCGTGCGCTACTGTACCATCAGGAAAAACGGAAAAAACACAACAAAAAAAACAAGCAACGGGGGAGGAAAAGTAAGGGTCCTAACGCTAAATGCCTCACGCGAAGTTAATCGTCCGGTCCGGAAGAGAGAGTGCACTCATCTTCGAGGGACATACGAAACCTAGCAGATCAACTAAGACATCGCACGAATCACGGTCTCTGAAACTGCGACGGAAGAGGGACATCAGCAAACAAAACAAAGGGAACCTTCCAGCTAGAGACAGATAATCCGAAGAAAAAAAAGGTCTGCGCTGGCGAACTTGCATCACCGAAACGGAGAAAAAATACCTGAACCCGGGGGAATTAAAATGAAGAACCTTGGGGGGGGAGATTAAGGCTGCTCATCAAAAAAATGCGGGGAGGTGAAACGCTCGCGCAAAAACACCTAGGGAGAGACAGATTTGAGATCGGACGCTGGGGGAAAAGGCAGGAGACTTCCGTCTCCAGCAGGGTCTACCAAGTGAAGGAAAGCTAGGAAAATTGAGGGGAAGGAGATAAAAAAATCGGGAGAGGGGAAAGTGACATCCTCAAATCCGTGACAAGCTCGTCACTCAAGTCTCAAAAGAAAGGCGAGAAGGGCAAAGTAGAGCTTGGGCGGGTGGGCTACACGGTCAAAGGATGGGGAGCAGCACGAAAAAGGATAGGGGAAAGACTTCGAATTAACAACTAATGGATCAAAGTTTCCAAGTCGGCCATATCACTACCTCGAATTACCGTTTATGGGAAAGAACACTCGTGACGCAAAATCAGGTAATTACGTCACGCACAACAGTCCGAAATCGAGACGGAGACCTGGGAAGAGAAAACAATTGAAAGCGCAAAGGGGGCCGGCGAAAGCACTAAGGGGACTGGGGAACCAAGTAGGGAGATGTTCCATCAGACTGGAGATAGAGGGGAGCGAAGGGGAAACAGTAGGGAAGGATGGGTCTACACGACTCTACTAGTTAAGTGGGAGGGGAAAGGGGGGAGAAAAGCACCAGTGGTCAGGGGAGATTCTAGTCCGAAAAAAAATGAGCAAAAGAAAAGAAGTGGGGGGGGGGTGCTAGATCCAGTAGGGAGGGCCCCTGGACGGGATATGGCTTGCGCAAGCTCTCGCGGCTACAATCGCTGGTTGGACAACAAAAAACAAATGGAGGCAAGGGAACCTTCGTCGAGGACAGGCAAAACTGTCGAAATGATAGCAGGGCAGCAAAAGCGTGAACGTCCCCTTCACGGACGAACGAAACGGGGGAACCGCTTTTGCGAAGGGGGAAGGGAATCAAAAAAGGAGAACCCGAAGCGGGAACTGCAAACGACGGGGGGTAGTCTCCACCACACAGAGGATTGAACATCAATGTGATCGAAAAAGTAGTTTGCACGAGGGTTGGGAGGCTGCCGTAGGAGGGACCATCGTGAAAAAGACCGGTAATGACAAAAGGTAACAAATGCTCGAGATCGACATTTTTGCCTCAAGGGAGAACGAAAGGAGAAAGCTCAAGTCAAAACCAGGGACCGAGACGGAGCTTCGCAAGCCATCAAACCACAAGCTTGTCCGATTATCCCAAAAAAACCACTGATGTAAAATCACGGGGAAAAGCAGGAAGAGCGGACGAGATAACGGGGGAACAACGCCTGGTAAAATAGAGGGTCCCGTGAACTTAACTCCAAGTCCCTCAGTTTTAAGGGGGGGGACCAAGAAGAAACGATTTTACGAGGAGGCCCGGAGATGACCGAGACGGCATGCTGGCACAGACCCGACCGGGGGAGGGCCTTCCCCACTCTATGGGAAAGTTAGACTAAAAAAGAACGTGCGCATCAGTGATACGCTTCCGATCGCCATGCCTCTATTGTCAAGGGGGGGGAAGGGGGGGTGGGGCAAAGGAAAAAAGGGGCCGGCACACGTGACCGCCTTGAAACGAGCAAGCCATCGCCGTAGGGCTATGAAAAAGGTGTGAACAAAAAGAAAGTTACGTGGGGACGACGAAGGTGCCATACATTGGGAGGGGAGGGCGACCACGTCACTTTCTTCGCTTCTTAATGGGCACCATACGAGATAAATCGACTTTTGTGAGCGAATCAATCATTGAATTGATCCTTATTACACACCCCGCTTACAAAGCAGTAAAGGGGATGCCGGAAGGGAGAAATCAATCGCACGCAACTGAACCCCGTGCCGGCGAATGGGAGGCAGGAGAGGATAGGGAGGCGAAGAGTCGGCATCGGGGAGAGAAGGATTCGTTTGTCCTGTCTCGTAGCTTTAAACGGTACGCCATGACAGGAAGTCGGTGTTGGGCTTGACGAGAAAGGGAATTCATGTCGGATAATTACCTCTGTTAAGGGGGGGGGGAAAATCGATTTCCGAGCAAACAGGCTCAGTTGAAGGGAAAAAACCGTATTTCCGGCGAGGGTTTATAATATAAAGGAAGGGGGGAGAATCACGCAACAGCGTTTACAAAATGAATCAAAAGGGCGCAAAGATACCGTAATTCGAGTCGTCTGTGGTGGGGGAACCGACTCTCAAAACAACTTCTTGCGGGGGTCCGGTTCACATGCGGAAAAGGGGAAGGACCGACCTTGTTCAAAGTAGCATACAAGTATCGCGTAAACTGAAGGGACGCGTTCACGGTTTGTGGATAGGGGGGTCATGTGTGGTTGAACAACATCAGGGAACGCAGAAAGACTACAGAGAAGGCAGTGACGCGAAGTAACACGTGGGCGTGCGCGGGTGGGACTAATGGAAAAAGGGAGTTGGAAAACGGGGGGAGAAGCGCCTGGTGCAATTTCGGTGCTGTGCCGAAACGGACGGTGGGACGCGCTAAATCCCAGGCCCGAAGAGGGGAATGGGAAAGAAGCCCGACCTGGAGGGAGACACTTGGGACGCGGTTAACCTCCCAAAAATTGGAAAAGGGAACCCAGAACCAAGTGATAGATCTGGTTTAGGAGGTGGGAGGTAAACCTTTAAAGGCCTCCCAGGAGAATCAAGGACTAAGAACGGTATGAATCGTCCTTGGACTGAGACAGGGAACGCCCAGAATCGACGGGACATGGACGACACAGAGGTCTATCGAGACAAAAACGCGTCATAGGATGCGCCTCGATAAAACGGGCGCGCGATCGCGATCTCGGTATTCCTGTCGGACGCATCGATAGCGACGGAAAAGTGATCAGCACGCGTTAAGGTGCGCGACCGAGCATATTGAGTTAGTAGGGTCGATCCTCAGGGAGGAGTATTACACTGATATGCGGGAAAGTCTTACGAATTGATAAGAAGCTCGAGGCGTGAGACTTTCCTCATGCTTCGGCGAACTGTGACGTGAAACAAGAAGAGGGAAAATCGGACGCGTTGCTACATACTTCTACTTAAAGAGGGACTTATTCAAAAATGTGGTGGGGGGGCGTGGAGCGGGGACGATCAGAGGACCCTGTAGAGGAGAACGCTGGGCTGGACGCATGCGATAAGTACGTGCCGGGAACACCACACCAAGCTGACCAGAATCAGGCGTAACCGCGGGAAAAAGAATGGTGGGCTTTAAAAACGTGGGGGCGGAAGGATGAGGGGAATCTTTGAAGGGAACAGATAAGGAACCGAATCAAAAAAAAAAATATCAGAAACCTCACGGGTCAAACAGCAAATTGAGGTACACGGCCCGATCGCAGAGTGAAGTGAGACCATCTGAGGGCAAGGGTGATACAAAAAACCTATTGGCCGTAAACTGTGGTTTTATCCCAAAGGACGTGAATCATGAAGGGACTGAGCGGATGATGCAAAAGTAGTGTTGTTTGATGGATAGAAAAAAAAGCCCATGGAAATTTGCAAACTGGAAAACTCTGGACAGAACGGCGGAGGTCCTCTGACCACTTCAAATCGACCGGGAATCACACCAAGACGAACCTTAAAGTAGGGGTCGTGGGAATACTAAAGGGAGGGGGAGCCTCGGAAAAACCACCAGCGGGTCTTTTGGGGGGGAGTGCCGACAAACAGCCATCCGGTCGCGTGGAGGCACTCAGGGGTAAAAAAATACCCTCTGGCCAGCATGAACGAGAACGGAACAATCAAGCGTTTGCCAGAAGCGGGGAGGAGAACCCTTGCAGGGGCCAATCGCCCTCAGGGTATGTAGTCCCCGGTTCAAAAGGAGCCCGCAGACACAGAGACACTATCCTCGTTACAAAGGCGCGATGATCGCATTCTTGGGGTGAGGGGGAGGTTGGAAAGTCGCTCTCTAAAAAAAACAACCGAGGAGAAAGGAAAGCGGACGACCGAAAACATCAGAAAGAAAAGAAAGGGGCAAATCATCAGACCTGAAAACTAGTTGCGCTCGTGGTGGGTCACGGAGGCGGGACTCCTACGTCCACCCCAAGGGACGCATATCTCCTTCATAACAAGGGGTCGAAAAAAGGACGGGGAAGCTAATATTGCGGCGTTGTCGGTCTCTAGGTCTGCTACTTTGTGTGAATGGGCTAATCGAGACCTAACGGTGGATGGAGCTTCTAAGACATCACAAAAACCTCTGTGCAGAGAGAAAAGGAATCCTAAGCAAAGGGAGGAGGGCCACCAAGGGACTGGAGCTTGAGATTTGATCGTTATAGAGGCAATTGGTCAAAACAGGACACGGGAGGTTTCGGGGGTCCGCCGGGATGCGAAGAAGTTGGGGTTATTGGATTTTTGTCAAGGAGAAAACCAAAACTCGGGCATAAAGTCAAAGCTTCGCACGGGAAAAGGGGGGGGGGGTTAATGGGGAAACCAGAAAGTGTCCGAAGGAGCCCGCCTTATCCGTATGTGGAACTCCGTTCAAACTTATTTAAACAGGCTTTTGAAAAACGTGACACGTTAAAGGGATATTTGGGAGGAATTTGGTGCGTTAAGTCAGGTGGGTTAGGCCAACGACCATGAATGCAGCCCAAGTTGAAAGCCCCAAAACCCGTAAATACCGGGAGTCTACCCGTTACGAGAGAAGTCAACTACGCGGAGTGTGGCTCAGGCACGGCAAACAGGCTCCGGAGCGCGCCATAAGGTGAAAAAGGTGGGAGATTACAAACAGGGTGGCAAGCGTCTAAAACGTCCACGAAGAAAAGCAAGAAAGGTGGAACTCCAGACCAAGCAAGGAAAAAAGGAAAGAACTAGCTAACCACGTTCAACAGGTTGCCGAGGGGAACGGCTGCGAGAGGCCACGCCACACGGCGGCCAATCAATCGAAGGACGTACCTCGAAAAAAAAGGACGGAAAATACACAGACTGGAGAAAGAGGTCAACTCGTTCGCCGAGGTAGAAAACGAAAAAAACGATCACCGCACCTACACCTCTCGGTCGCGACGCGCAACGCGGAGCACTAGGGAAGAGTCAGCAACATCATCAGACGCGCAAATCGCAGCTGAAAGGAATAATCGACAAGGAGAGGGACCTCCCTAATAGAAGGAGAACTAGGGTCAGGGGTGGGGGGGGCGTCTAGGCCATTATCGCCGAGGAGCTCGATTCTGCTTCTTGACTAACAAGCAGAAAAATATCGAGAGCACTCATAAACGGGGAAACTGAGGGGCTTTCCGAGGGGGGATTGGGAATGAGGCGAAGAATGAGAAAGGGGGGGGTTTTTTTATCGTCCAAAAGAATAGCATCGCCTGGGTAGGGTTACGGGGGGAGGACGGAAGAATGTCTACGTAAACAATGATAGTCGGCCGGCCGGCCATGAACGAAAAAAAAGGTTGAGAAAACCAAACTCGGACGACGGAAAAAAATAGGGGAAAACAGAGGGGCAGGCGCGGCGTCGGGCAAAACGACCAACCGTCTTACTGGCACAGGACCACGGAAAAACCTCTATTCTCACAAAGGATCAGTCGGGAAAAGAGCGAAAGGAGGCCCGCTTTCCGTGCGAAGACGCTTGAGAAACCTTGAAAAATCAAGAAAAAACACAGCCGGTCCATGACGAACTTACATCGCAAAGAAATGCGGTTGGGAAGAGTCCTGGAAAGGCGAACGATGAACGAATAAAAGTACCGCCACCTCTCCCAGGGAATTTCGGGAAAGGACATACCTGAAAACGGAGACTCTCGTTTTGTGACGAGGAAGAAGGTACAACTCGCAAAACCAGTAAAGTACGTACTACCTTATCTCGTAGGGAAGAAGAGATCGCCGGAACGGAACGGGGGCGCCTCCGGGGAGAATAGAACTCTCGATATATTCGAAAGGAACACCAATAGTACAGCACGAGAAGGGCAGGAGAAGAAACTAAGTAGGGGCTGACTGGAATGCCCTCTTGGCATCTCTAGCCCTAGGAGTCGCCGAAAAATAATTAAAATCCTTCCGGAAAATCTATCGGCATACGAGCGTTCTATTCACAGGACGGCGTTCAGTCAGACTCACCTTAAAAAATAGGAGAGCGCGGGTTACGACAGACAAAATGAGGATCTCGCATCGATCACACAAAAAAACGAAGGAGAAATCCGAACTCGGGGGGGCGGTCAAAGGAATTGGCGAGCAAAAAGGAAACTTCTTCAAAAAAATAATGAAAACCGAAGGTTAGAAGGGGGGCACATAAAAATCAAGAGCATGGCGATGCAACAATACAGGCGGTTCGTTGGGGAACGTAAAAAAACGATAATTGTGAAACGGCAAGACACAAACACTTTCAAAAGAGACGCGCTTTAATGCCCACGACTCTGGATCTGCTCCTTGAAAGGGGTTCGCGAAGGGGAGTGCACAAAAACGGTTCGTTAGTTGACGGAGCTTAGCTCGCGTCATATTAAAGGTTTCATCCTAGAAGGGACTGTCAGGAAAGCGGCCGGTACTGCCGAGTTAGTGTTAACAAAGTGTAGACTGGGGGGTAACATCTGGGAGAAGGTGATCATCAATCCTCAGGAGTAATTCCAAACAGGAAGATCAATCATGGGGATGGGTGGCTATATCACCCAAAGAGACGTCCGTCCCTGTTCCTGATGCTTGTCGCAAGCCATATCAAGCGGAGAAAAAAGTGGTGTTCCGTCAAAAACAGGGGAACGGGAGCCGTTCTCAGGGCAAAACTGTCGAATCTCAGAGCATCGCGAAAACAAAAAATAAAAACCGGGAGAGGGTCGTGAACCGCAAGGCCGGTCCACGAAACAGCAACACAAGCGAGGACTTCACCTCTGGGCTAAACTCACAAAATATGAGTAGGGAACGGGGTACATAGGTGAAGTGGAAAAGGGGAATGTCACTCACTGGGAACAGCAGCGCCCAGCGGGGTTGCCCCACGCCGACTCGCACGAAAGGTCAGAAGAGGACGTTAACAGAGGGGGCAACGCCGAGGGCGGATCACCAGGGGAACGAGGCCCAAGACGTAGCCGCATATTCGAAATTGCTCAAGAAATAAAAATGGACGAAGATGGGGTCCGAGTCGGAAACACCACGCAAACACATGGATTGGTAACTGTATGTGGAGGACGAAGGGCGGTACAAGACGAAGACAAAAACTGTCCCCAGTCAGCATGGAAAACCAGGACAAAAACTGTAATCCCGTCAGGGAAGTTTAAAATTCAAACCTCAGTGAAGGCGGAAGGCGCCTGACCGGAAGCGAGCATCCTCACGAACAGTGTGCCCCCACGCGCAGACGGGAGGCTACGTCAAAGGGGTGGACAGGGAGGCGACTTCGATGACAAGGTGTGCGTGCCGTCAAAAAAACTTGGGGTTGTAAAGCAAAGGGGATGGGAAAACTCCCGACAGGCATCGCCGTAGTAGGTGAGGCCCCTACCCGAAAAGGGTGGTTTCATCTCTCGAAAGTCAACCTTGTGCGTGCGCCCAATCTGAGTGGTATCAAAGCGCGAAAGGAACTCGACGCGTCGTTCAGGTTGTCGCGATACATTGATTGGAGGATCGTCACTCGACGACCGAGACAGCGAGGGGCAAAAAGCGCCGACTGTGAAAACGACGACCTGCCCGATAAAAGGACTGCAGCGGGGAGGCGTCGAAGCTGAAAATGGGGAGAAAGGAGGGACGGATTCGAGCTTGAACCAAAGCCATCACAAATTTTTTTTTGACCGCAGTGATTCATGAGGCTAATCCCGGAGGGGGGGATGCCAATTCGCGCGTAAAAGGATCCGTTGCCTTCCGGGGAACGAGGGGAGGAGAGAGAGGCAAAGGTAGTTGGACTCGCCGAAATTAGGCGATCTGCCGCACGATAGACCGGTCTCGGCATCCGTATTGATCCTCGGAGGATCGGGGCGTCGTAACTCGCGAGGCTGCAGACGTCGAGGCCGCCGATTCGTTCCGTAGCGTGCGGAACTCCGTGAGGTCAGACCGTTGTACGCGTCGCTTGTCGGTGTGTGTATATGTTTTTCAGGTTTTGGTGGGGGAGGGAAGGGAATCAAAGCAGGAAAAACGTTCCGATGAACGCAGTGCTGCTCAAACAAAAGGCGTGAGAAACAGCGAGGTGGACAAGTGTAAAAACTACAGACTGGTAGTCTCCGCAGAAAAATTGTGCGGGGAGCCGAAACGAAGGTGGGGGGAAAGGTCAGAGAAGAAGGGAACAGATCGCAGGGAAGGGGTCATGTCGTCAACAAGATCATCACTTTGCATATGGAAGACGCGTGTCCCTGACCGGCAGCCACCGTGGAGATCATATGTGCTTTGGTCTACGAGAAAAAGTTGCCTTAAAGCCGAAGGCAAAGGCGAAGCTAAGCGAGAAAAGGTAGAGTGGAATACGGGAAATTGGCTTAGGGGAGCCTCACTAGGAAAAAGAGGTCCTGCGCGCAGAAGTGGGGACTGTGAGAACCACGAAAAAAGCGAAGGTAATGGACCTCTGATAGTCGCTGCGAATTTAGAAGGGAGCGGGATCAGGCGAGCGAAGGACGAGAGGTCAAAGAAACCGGTTCACGCGTGCTCCGAAAAGTTGGCGCGGACGACGCGAGCATGTATATGGAGGGTGTAAGCACAGTCATTAATGAAGAAACGCCGGGAAAAACGTCCGGAAGGCCCTCCTGAGCGATGGGTCTGAGCGAAGACGTTTCCTCGGATGCGAGGTCGGAAGGAGAAAAGCGGTGGGGGGGGACTATACGAACGTTAAATAAAGGCGCAGGACGTGGTTCCTTTTCTTCAGGGGAACAGGATATATGTTGCTCGAGTGTGGTTTTATGTCTGGAGCGGGTCGGATTCCCGGGGGGCGGTACCAGATTAAAACGTAGGTTAAGGGGTCGATGCGGGCCTTGGCGCAGTGCCGTGAAACACAGCCCCTGCTAATCACCTGGACAAGGGAACTTAAACAGCTTGACGGGAGTTTGGGGAGGTTTGAAGTGGGAAAATGAGTGGCGGTCAGGGGAGTTCGTGCAATAATATAACACACTAGAGGGAGCCATGAAAAAAATGCATACTTTAACGTGTACCGCCAAAGGACTTGCGTCCTCAAGGGCCGATAAGCCTCTCCTTGCATGACCCTAACTTTGACAGGGAGGCGGATAGAAGCTCCGCCCGTCTGTAACGAGGGGGCATAAAAGAAAAAAAAAGGTGAAATCAAGCTTTTCGATCGGGGTGTATGCACGGAGGTTTGTAGTTATGTGAAAACACACAGAAAATCTCAGGTGACATAGGGAAATCGAAATAGTCAAATCTGAAATTAAGCGTGACACGGGTAAGAACCTGAATCTCCTAAGCTGATTGGGGCAGCTCCTCATGGCGGAGATTGAGCCTCCGCGGGTTTTGGAGGTGAAGATACTCTCCGCCACGTTTCTGGGCAATTAGACCTAGGGGGGAAGCCAAGAAACACTCTTCCATCAGACCGGACCGAAACAATATCAGCTACCCAGAGAAGGAGACCCTTACATGGGGTTATAGAGAGTATGCGGCAAGGGGGAGAAAAAAAAGGGGGCGGCATCCGACACGAGCGGAACTAAACTCAGTTCATCAGGCGCGGATGAGACCAGCTTGGCTTGTGTTAGTTATGCATTAGGTAGCCGTCGGATGCA
>Ga0179591_1300345_pt1 | contig 11687 bp, 8 predicted proteins | sample CZOMad2_1_08_16f_FD_182891 | JGI IMG/M metagenome (GOLD analysis project Ga0179591, IMG submission 182891) | Vadose zone soil fungal communities from Angelo Coast Range Reserve, California, USA - CZOMad2_1_08_16fungal (PacBio error correction) | ecosystem: Environmental > Terrestrial > Soil >...
AAAAGTAGAGTTGCCGACGCGAAAAAGAAAACGGGGGATAAATGACCTTCGCCTAAAGAGCAAAGAGGGAGGGGATAAAACGTCATTCCTCCGGACCGTCAACCCTCCGCAATTCCGCGGACTTCGCAGAATAGGAAGTTACAAGTTCTGTCTAAATTGGCACTAAATTTCTGTCAAAGGGTGAGGCAGGGGACAAGGCCGCTGTCTCCTCAGACTAACGACTGAGGTTTGGTGAGCGAGGAGGAAGAGATCTCAGTTTCCTGATGAGTGAGCGGAATCGGCCGGCCGAGGCTTTGCTAAGAAAAATCTACGGGGACTATAGAAAAAGGCCGCTCTAAATGACCAAAATGAGAGAATGGAGACGGGCCTCTTCGACTTGCTCGCGATCCGTCATAAAACAGAAAAAAGCCAATAAGGCACTATACTGGCTAATGAAACCAGGTGGCCGAGGGCAGGTAAGGGAATCGTTCTGGACGAATGAAAGGGGGAACCAAGGACTGTTAGGGTCGATCGTCCAAGGCGTCTGAAAATATTACGCAAATAGGGTCGCCTGCTGGAGCTGGGGGTCGATGTGCCCCAAAGGGGGGGAATTCCTTTAACCCGCGAGCCACAAAACAATTATAAAAAGCACGCCTGCGGTGGGCGTCCCTTACTCGAATAGAAAGGGGGGAGAGTGGCGGCTACGCTTCCCACCTTCATCGTCAAGAACCGAGAAGCAAGAGTCCCGGCGCCTTTTCAGGTCGGAAGTAGATGAGGGATGGATCTTCTGAAAGTCTGTTGCTCGGGGAAGGAACGTACCGCTGAGGAGAAGTGCGTGCCTCGGAAGGAATCGGTCCTACGGGGGGCTAGGAGGGGGGAATGAGGGGCAGAGAAATGATCCAAACAGAGACGGCTCCCTTTAGGGCGATGGGAGCGGCCCTCCCTTCTAAAAGTGAGGGATGCGGTAAGACTTTCTAAAGAAACAAAGAGGAGCTAGAAATTTGCCAGTCCCGATCCAGGACAACTGATTCTTCATCGTTCTAAAAGAGGAGGGGCGGGGGCAGGATCAAGGATTACGAGGTGCCATTCTTCCTCGCAGAAGATCTCAGGTCGGATAGGATCCTTCTCCCCAACCAGTAAACGAAGCCGGCGAAGGGAGAAGGGGAGGCAGAGAAGGGGGCTTCAGGTGAGCCGCGGCCTATTCGGCCTCCCAGGGAAGGAGAAGTCCTACATGAGGGGATCTTCCGGTAAAGTTCGCTCCTGAAGAAGGGGTGGGGAGCTATACACTCTACCCAACCGAGCGGGTCAAGGGGAATCTTTGGTTGCTACGTTTGTGTATAGTCTTTGAAGTCGGGATGCATGGAAGGAGGGGGATGCTAGTTGCCATTAGACATCACCATTCAATGGGGGGAGGACTGTCTGCGCTCGCGGGAAATCTGCTGGATACGCCCAGCAGTGCCTCCGGCTCGACGAAGAACGACAAGAGAACCAACGGGGGGAGAGCTACTAGCAGGTTTGGAACTAAAGCGGGAACTGGCTCAGCCGGGAGGGTCTTGTGAGGAGTCGGAAACGCTTGCGGAGTCTTGGAGCAGGGTAGAAGGGAAGGTCGGAAGACTCCGCTCAAGAAACCCTTCCTCAGATAGGCCCGACAGTGAGAGAAACCATCGCAGTACCCTACGACGGAGACCGGGAACTCTTAGAAACTGAGCTTATCTCGCAGAAAGCCCCTGTAAATCAGCTGCCGTAAAGGAAAGGGTCTGAGAAAAATCATCTCGAAGGCTAGCCGGAGGGAGCGGTTCTACAGGGACCACCGAGTGAAATCTTTGAGGAGGAGGCGCAGCGGAGGAAAAGACTCCCGCACGCCATCACTAAATTTAAAGAGGGAGGGGAAAAAGCTGACCGGAGAAAATTCCGCGGCATTCGTATGCCGGCGTCAACAGAAATAAGGAAGGTTCGTTAAACTGGGGTGGGCCAAGGAGAGAATAAATGGGGGAAGAACGTCATGAAAAAATAAGGTCACCCCAGGCATGGTTAGGTACCCAGAAAGGGGCACGAGCGCCTTCAAATAAAAAAAATGGGCGAGGGAATGTAAATCGGCGCCGAGCTGTTCTCTCAAAGAAAAAGTTCGACGACGAAACTTAAAACACACGACCGGAAAAAAAGCCTTCAGAGAGACGGTACTACAACAATCATCAGCTGAGGGTCGTTTCAAGGCTTCGAAGCCCAAAGAGGGGGAAGAATCCGATGGACCCGGCGGGGAAAGCTGAATCACCTAGGAGAAAAAGAGATAAGTATCCTTTATCGATAATCGACGGAACCGCAGTCGAACGATTGGTAAGCGCCGGCGGCCGGAGTCGGTGAGGGGGGGGACTACGAGAGCTTTCCTATCATGGGGGAGGGGGGGGACTTTCGCCGGCCTCGGACTACATCGATTAATGAAGGTCGAAGACACACAACACGAAGGAGAGGAAAGAAAATGGGAGAATGTAACTGGATAAGACCGCTACCTTCCCCACAACAACATTCAGCAACGCGTAGATTCAGAAAAAGAGGGGTCGACAACCGCACAGAAGTAGATCCGGGGTTGAGCGGTAAAGGGGAGAACCTAGGGAGAAGGGGGTCGGCGCCGGGGTACGCTCCTCAAGTATAGTAAAAAAAGAAGGCGAAGCTTTATGACATAAAGACTTTCCGCCTTGCCTAGGGAATACTGGAAGGGGGGGAGGCCGAGCATTGCAGTAAGACGTAGAGAAATCTGTTGTGAGGGAAGACTCGAAAGGGAGTCTATGTGGGGCCGGCTCTTTTAGATGGTCAAAAGCCTCCGAACTTGGTGTAGAGGAGAGCAGGTAGAAGGCCCAAAGAAACGTACATTGCAATATAGGTCAGAGTCCACTGGTGTTTCGGGCGTCTGTGCAGCCCATTGTGTTTTTTGGGGTTGTTTTTGCAGGGTTCACAGAAAAAATGGGGGGGGTAGCTTCGATCCTCGGATTGCACCTTCAGAAAGTACGGTCGTCTCTTGAAAAAAGCCTACCTGAAGGGAAGGTGAGGCGGCAGCACGCCTGGACCGGGGTGGGGTCGCTAGGGTCAAGACAAGGAAGAGGAGGGGGGAAAAGTGCGGAGCGGGCCTATCTCGCTAAACGAGACTTAAAGAAGGGGGTAAAACCCGGGAGCCCAGCACTCGGGGGGGGGGCGGAGAGGGGCCGGCGGGGGAGAAACGAGATTATATTAGTAGTCTCCGGCGTTCCGATAAGCCCAGTTAATCGACAGGGTCCGGAAAGAAAAGGGGTGGGGTCTTCATCGTGCCGCAGAGCATGGAGACAAGTGGGCGAGGCCGAAAGATAGCGAGTGGCGGGGGACTGAGAGAAACAGAGTCTGATATCGGATGGCGGCGCGCCGACAAAGCCAAATAAAGCCTCGGCCGAGTCGAGTTCTTGGAAAGGATCTACCAATCGGGACTGGGGTAGGTAGCGGAGAGAGGTGGCACTAGAAGTCTGCAAAAGGTCTTAGGAGATGCCCCGAAGGTCTTCGAGAGCAGTAAAACGAGATGCGAGGGTTTAGTTGGGAGCCTACGTCAGAAGACGCGCAGCGGGGGAAGAACTACTCCGAAGATCTGAAAGGAAAGCTTCTCCCCGTGGAGCGGGTGGAAAGTGGGTCCAAATGTAGAAGAGTCAAACCGCCAAGGAAGGGGAAGCATCGCCTAGTAGTTCAAAGAAGGGGAGCTCATCAACGCGACCCAAGTTTGGATCTCCTCACTCTACCGGCTCCGGGGACTAGGGGAAGGTGAGGATAAAAATACAAGAAAATCTATCGCGGGGTGGGGAAAAACGCTTTGAGTGCAGGTCGGACAGTCCTGACTTGTCGAAGTCGATAGAAGTGGGGCGTTTAATTTTCAAGTGAAACCCTGGTGCGCTTTTAGAAAATGGCAACTCGAGGGGGAGAGAACTTTTTTAGCATGAGACGCTGACCAAAGCAGAAGCCGATCGGCACAGGAAGGCGGTGGCTAGATACCCAGAAGCCCAGGGGCCCAGGTACGCAACGGGTAAGCGTGAGCTCCTAATAGTGAACCCTTTCAACACCTGGTAAGTCAACGAGCAGGCCTCGATCGTAAGGGAAAAAGGGTTGGACTACTGTCGGTGGGACTATAGTGGAGAAAACTAGGGGAATCGTGGAGAGATCCGTGAAGAACCTCCTGGGGGGGAAAGGGGGTTTGGTCTCGGTGGGGATACCGGCACTAATTTAAGGAAAAATCAGGGCATCAGCGAACCCCAGAAGCGGTGAGAGGATAAAACAAAGGAGAAGGGTGTGGGAATCGGGTAGGGAAAGCCACCTGGAACAGGGTCCTAACGCTGAGACCAAAAAAGGAGGAAATAGATGGGAGCCACTGGCCGAGAGAGAGTTGCTTCTTCGCAAGATAGGTTATAAAGAGGGGGGGACTTCTTTGTGGACTCGGATACAGCAGGGCTAGGAACATGCGCCTCAAGACATAGTTATATCCTAGGAATCATGCCCCCCTCATTCCAGTCGCCCTCGTGCGTCGATGAGAAAGGACTGGGCTCCATCTCAGCCCAGAGGCCTTCACTGACCAAGACCAACTGACGTCGGGATGTCTCTATCGGAAGTGGGCAGACAGAGCACTTCGCGAACGCTCAGGCCGAAGGTGAAGATATCCTGGAGAAGGCTAACCTGATTAAAAGCTGTGAGCTGCTTTCATGCGTTGCAAGAAAGGAAAAGGCGTTGAAGGGTTTGGGAACGTGGTCGGTCCTCGTCATCAGGACTCTTGAGTTATGGGGTCCCGGGTCGTACAGAAACCGCAGGAGGAAAAAAAAAGAGAGAGAAACCAGTTCCTACCGCGGGCAAAGCCACTTTACGTATAGAAATCATCAGATGGATGGAAGGTGACCAAGGCGCCAGAAGGAAGGTCTCACCGGAAAGGCATAATCCTTAAGTCGGAGGGGTGGCCTTCCTTCCGGGTGCTTCCGTGCCGGAGATTACGTGCACGGCCCGCTAGGGAGTCAAGGGTTCTGTGGTGGTGTAGGGTCTCAGAAAGGAAGGATGGAAGGACCAGGTCTCCCCAAGCATCATCTCAGAAAGGCGTTCAGAAAGCAGAAAGTAGAGGGTTTGCGCAATTCATCTGCATACCCTGAAAAAGCCGGAAGAGGGGGGATTCGAGTGTTCTCATGCTGCGCGACAAGGTCGAGGGAGATAAGGACAAAAGAAAGCCTCCTTTATAATACGAAGAAACCAAAGGAACTCCTCTAACAGGGCTCTGCAGCAACTTTATAGGACCTGAAGGGGTCGCCTAAGCGTACAGGGAAGTGCTTTCTGAGAACAAAAACCAGAAGAAACAGTCCTTATGGACTCCGCGCTATGATCGATGGGGGGGGACCTAACTCTGCAGGGCCAGGATGTCGACCACGAGGAACAACCCACTGATAAGGGGACTATGCGTGCCGCAGGGAAGAAGAAAAGAGTCTCTCTTAGACTATCTGAACTAGCAGGTCCCTTCATCGGTCCTAAAATTAGAAACGGCGTCCAACATTTCGGATCCTTAGGACTTAGGGGGAGGGGCTGAAAAGGCTTAGACTGAGGGAGTGAACGCCTCTTCTCCTACGCGGGGTCCGATCGGGGCTACGAAGGGCAGGCGGAGAGAGAAGGGACTCTCACTCAGCCGTCGCCCTGAAAAGCGGATTGGGAGAGGGGGAAAGGGGCCTTCTCATCTCCACCCTTCCGCTGGTTCTGATCGGAAACCTTGTACCCCAAAAGCGGCGCGGCTATGGTCCGTCACCGCATTCTTCGCGAGGCCAAGCGTAAAATCGGCTGAAAAAATGATAAGGACTGGGCAGCAGATGAAGCTACATACGATCTCCTTCGTCCTCGAAACCGCCAGATTCTTCTGTCGCTACTGAAGGACAAACCTCTTCAGTCCGGGATAGACTTCTGAGATCAAAGTCTGGAGAAGGGGCCTGTGCCGCCAGCGTCAAGGGACTCGATGAGGGGAAAAAAAAAATCGGTTCTGGGTTAGGGGAACAATGAAACGAGGGCAACCAGACAAGAAAAACGTTCCGTTGATTCCTGGGTGGTAAAGAGGTAGCTATTCTGGCTGCTTCTGAAAAGTAGTTGGACCAGGGGGGCGGATTCCCGGCCCTCTGAAGAGGGGAGGGGAGACTTCTCTCGCGCACCAGCGCTTCGATGAAGTGCGAGAAAAGACTTCGGCTCGACTAAGAGTAATCGAAGGGAAATCAATCGACGAGTGTGGGGGGAGAAGAGAAAGCCATTTTGAATACGACGGTCCTCTCAAAGGCCGTTGGGGGGGGGAGGGAGCATAATCAGAAACAAGGGCTACCAGCTTAAGATGGGAGGTCTCAAATCAATCGCTCTCACCGCTCAGGTACCGACCGCGGAGACAGAATCTACCAGCAAGCCCACAATTCAAAGGAGAATTTGCGCTGGGAAAAGCGGATCAAAAGGGGGTAGAGGAATGAAATCGAGGTGAATAAGCACTAGAAATACGCTTGCTCCCATCGATAGAAGAGAGACAAATCAGCGCCGGACGGGAGCCGCGTTCTTTTAGTGGGGGGGGACCACCAGACCCAGTAGAAGTAGGGGATATAAATATTCACGGGTCGAAATATGCGGCGGAGAAACACTGCGAGAAGGGCTCATCCAGCGTTGATGAAGTTATGGAAGATAGCAGACCCCTAAAGGCAGAAAGATCAAGCTGGCAGGAACAATCTGAACCGGACTTTAAGGAATTGTAAGGGTGGCAAGAACTGATCACTATGCGCCGAAGGATAGAAAGCCGGGTGGTACGCTCAGCCAAAAAAAGATCTTTTGAGGTTACCGCAAGGCTGGGAAACCGAGCGTGCAGAGTCATCATAAACCAACCACTACGGTTTCGAGAAGGGATGTACCGCTGCTTTGAGCAGCACAGACTTTTTAAAAAAAAAAAAAGGGGGGGAAGCCTCAACCGGAAACGAGGGGCCAACTCGGGCACGTAAGATGCGTGGACCCGACAAACAAACTATTCATGAAGAGGGGCACAGGGACAAAGTCGCGCAAAACAGAGTGCAAGAGGGAAAAGAAATGAAGGGACTTACATCTCTGATCTGCCGGTATCTTGTAAGTATGAGACGGGGGAGGAGAGTCGCGGCTGGGGACGGCTCAGAGGTGCGCACGGAGAGAGGGGTGCGAGAATCCTCTGTACATCGAGGCTTTCCGACGGGGGCGGACGTGGGAGTCCAGGCTCAGCGCCAGAAGAGTAATCTACAAAAAACAAAGGAGTAGGAAAGAGTCGCGCTGAGCCCTGAGAACGTCCAAAAAAAAAGAGAGAAAAGCGGAGGCGTCAAGGAAAAGAAGTAGAACACTAGCTGTGAAGGGATCGAGAAGTTGAGAGTCAAATACTCGCCAACCTCCGCGGAAAGCCTCCGAAGAGAATCCCGGGGACCTACTCTGAATCCAGCATGCGCGATGCATAAGAATGGAAACCCAGTGGACGACAGAAGAGACTGAAGGGACTATTTTTTCTCAGCAGCCAAAAACCTCGTGGGCTTCATGAGATGGCGGTTCCGCGAGAGAGGGCGAAGGGGTGCCGGCTGGTGAAGAAGAAAAAATTGCGGAACTTTTTGGCGGAGGAAAAACGAAAACAGATATCGTAAAATGCCAATCGAGGCCGAGGGGCCTTTTAAGCTCGAGAGGAAGAGATGCGGGTCACAAAAATGGCTCTTGGGGAAGACTCGGATCCAACGCTGCTCGGAGGGCATACACCTTCGAGACGTTCATAGAAGTTGGAGGTAAAAGGCCCATTGTACCCAACTCTGGGTCCTTTGACGACGGCGCCAGCACGCTGGAGGAGAATGTTAGTCGCTCTTGGCAGAAAAGGGGATACAGACGAAAGATTTAGGGGGCCGTGTGGGAAGAAGGACGGAAGCGACTCGCACTAACTTAAGAGGAGGAGGGGTAAGGCTCCCGCGAACTCTTTCCGCGGGGGGAAGATCGAGCGCGGGGGGATACGCAGAGGAGGTGTAACAGGTCGGGAGGGGTACACGGAAAAAGATCCAACTCTGACTTGGTCCGGGATACTGGACTGTTCCTTCACGTGTAACTCGGAAGATGGCAAGTTTCATGAAAACAGTCCTAGCTTCTGAGACGGGAAAGGAGAAGGGGGGAAATTCGGGCTGCGGCTAGGGCCAGCTGGAAGAAGAGCAGTACTTCAGTATTTGGGCCCCCTCCCGACACGGAAAGGCGGGGGCAGGAAGTAGGAAGGGGGCCCCCTTCTATGAGATAATAGAGGAGATGTATGGGGAGCAGCGAGGCGCTTAGGCACAGACACATGGGGGGCAGAGGGCGTTCGCGTTATGAAGAAGTTGTGTGGGGGCCTGCAGATACTTCAGAAGGAGAAACGTGCTTTCTGAAGAGAAACGCCTTCAACGGCTGGATGAAACCTCGAGACACGCCGCTAAGAAGATTCAGCAAAGTAGGGAGCCAACGTCCGAAAATGCTGTTTAGAGTGTTTAAATGTAGATCAAATTCCTCAAAGAGCTTTGCTAGTCTCCTCTCCGCTAGGTCCGGCGCATCGGAAGCCCAAAGACGCTTTGTGATACACTAAGGCCAAAGTCGTCAGGAGTGGGTTTTCATTGGGGGGGGGGAGGAGTCTACTAGCAACCTCTAGAGTGCGGGGGATGACAGGGGAGGAAATATTGGGTTCATTGCTGAGGCATTCAGAAGGGGGGCAGAAGATGCCGAACTCCGAGGGAGGCTGGGGTGCCCATCGCCGCGCAAGGGAGAAGGAGAACCGTTTACAAAGGAGAAAACAAGTTGAGAAGGGAAGGAAAGAGAGGAGAAAAGAGACCTCCCTCCTGGGCTTGCAACGGATGGTGTCTATGGATAGAAGCATTCAAACCGACTAGAAGAAAACACAATCTGATACAACTAAGGGTCGTTAAGTCCCAAAGTTCATCACGATCTCTGGGAAGAGAGCAGCCAGAAACGAGGCGAAGGAAGGATCCTCTGGAGGCTAAGGGGGGGGTAGATTAATTTGGAATACCGACGTCGGCCACTCTACGATAGTCCTTTAAAATCCCGGCCTCTTTCTGGGGGTTTTTTTCTGGATGGTTGGAGGAACGGGGGCCTTCAAAGGAGATTCTATCATAGCCCCCATAGCGTCCATCTTTCAGGTTATAAGAGGGTGAAGCCCTCCCCGTGGTACCAGGCCATAAGAGATAAGGGGTATTGAAGAGCCGAGGGCAGGGTTCTTCTCCGATGTCGGAATGAACTGGTTTATAATTATCATGAGGGGAGTTAAGTGAGAGACGTACGACCTATCAAGTCCACCCATTCTGGGAAGTAGAAAGGGATAGAAGAATCATCCCCCCTATCACGGTCTTGAACGCGAAGTGAGGCTAGGAGAACTTCTATGGGAAAGCAAGGCCCGACGCGTAAAAAAAGAAGCCGACCATTCGTCACGAGACCAATAACTGGAAGAATAAAGGGAGCCTGACTCCTACCTCCAGCAGCAGAAGTCCAAGTTCGAAGAGAGCCTTGACCGGTGCGAGGGGCCGGGGAGGAGGAGGAAGCTCAGGTCAGCCGCGCGATGTGGGGGTGCAAACTCGTCCCGCGTAGGAATTGAAGAAAACTTGTGAAAGAGAAAGAACAAAAAGGTAGTATTAAACTATATATGAACGTCATAAGGTCCGGAACGAACCTCTGAGAAGCCACTTAGTAAGGAGAGCCGCTCTCTGAGGCCAGGCAACGGTCCTCAGAAAAAAAGGGGAAAACAGGGGCAACCGCCTCTCCTTCCTCCACTTAGCGTTTACTTCCTGAGCGGCGGTCGGAAGGAGAGAAAGGGACTGCCGCATACGAGGACCCCTCTCAAATGACGTCTACGGAGAGGGGGGGGTTGAGAAGATATATAGGGCAAGCTGGTGCACCTGGAGCCTCTACTTGAAAAGGCAAGAGCTGTCCTGATGGGGGGGAATATTCTCAGCTAATGAGATAGGGGAAGGAGAGGTCTTTCATTCAGGGAGCGTAAACCGAGTGACTCGGCGCCGGGAAGAGTCTTCCGAACCCCGGATCCGTATCTTTCGAAAAAAAAGAAAAGGGAAAAGATTAATCTGGGAGAGTATAAACCGCCGTCCTGGGGCTGCACCTCAGAGGGGGGAAAGAAGCCTGAAGTTTATTGTGGAGATTCCTGAATAAAAGCTTCTAAAAAGGGGATGGTTGAAGTCGTCCGAGCGATTGGGGATCGGCCTCGCTGCAACGTAAATGTAAAACGTGAGCCGAGAAGCCCCCCAATGAAGGTCGCAAAGGAGGGGAGTCACGGACTCGAGAGCACACTCGTAAAAAGAGCTAAAAAAAGGAGGACTCTAGAAGCCTTAATCGGGCCATAAAAATCTGGCCGTCTCCACGGGCCCAGGTTTGAGTAGGGATAATTCGCGGACGATGGGAAAAAGGGGGTCTCAGGGAAAAGTAAACCGAAGGAGTAGGACGCCTCCCTCTCGATCGGACCTGGGCTAGTAGTGGAAGGCAACCCCTCACGGGAACTATCAAAACCGGAACTTAGGGCTTTGATGAAGGCGCCGTCTCCCTGACCAACCGTACTTTGCTGATCGGGCTCAAGGTCCTCCGCGCAACTCGGAGAGGGAGAAGTGGGTTCGAAGAACCCATTATTAGGCGCAGGGGGATAGGCGACCCCGCGGGACGAAGTTCCTGTGGACGAAACTGAGCCTTCGTCAAGAGAAGAAAGCCTGTCGGTCTACCTTATAATCACCAAAAGGAAAGTATCTAGAGCAGTCTATCTTGCTATCAAAAGTGGGCGTGGCTGAGTCCCTAGAAGGGAGAGGCACCAGCTCATTTCCCGTGGGGAGAAGGGGCTTAGGAAGTTGTTGGGGGGGGGGGTGGAGTCGGCCTCGACTCCAGCCAGAAAAAGGGGAAGGTTAGGAGCGTGGGGGGCGTCGTTAGGCACCGAAGCCGTTGCCGAGAAGGGACGAAACCCACCCGGGGAGGAGGGACTGGTCGTGCGAACAAAAGAGGGAAAGGGGGAGAATAGGAAAAGGGATTCCTGACAGGGAAAGGAAAAACCGCCTACGGCGAAATCTCCCCCGGGTATGCATTGGAAAAAATATAGCCTCGAAGTTAATCAACAGAACTCTCTTCGTGTCCTTTATTTGTCTTTGTGTCCATCAAATAAGATCAGAACAGGTCGGATCTCATAATCCAAGAACGAGGGAAAAAGAATAACAGAGGATCATTTCTCCTCCTCTCTGATCTGAACCAGAGGAAAAAAACGCAACGGCTCAGGGCCCGAACAGGATCGATAGGAAGGATGAAAAGAGAGGCCGGAGAGCCCTCCCTACCTGGGAAGACCTCTGCGAGCATCGATCTCCAGCACAAAGAAATAGAAGAAGGGCTGAAACTCGGGGCTGGGCTCCGGGTCGTCATCTTGTAAGAATGAGTGGTAACTGGGGAGAAAACGAATCCGGGAAAGGTCAATGGCGTGTCTTACTTCCCTGCCGAAAAAAGAAGCAAACGTCTACCCGCCCGCGCAGAATTCGTAAACGACTGGGAGTGGCAATATAAGTAGAAGATGAAGGGAAAATCCTAGAAGGAGTGTAGAGGAAAGAAACCAATCTTTGGTTGGAAAGGGCGCACCTCGCATTAAAGGGAAAAGACGGAAGAATATTGAGATTTCAAGTACCTTCTTTTGAGACTGCAAA
>Ga0179591_1340940_pt1 | contig 11686 bp, 12 predicted proteins | sample CZOMad2_1_08_16f_FD_182891 | JGI IMG/M metagenome (GOLD analysis project Ga0179591, IMG submission 182891) | Vadose zone soil fungal communities from Angelo Coast Range Reserve, California, USA - CZOMad2_1_08_16fungal (PacBio error correction) | ecosystem: Environmental > Terrestrial > Soil >...
TGAGGGGGACGGGCGGTCGAGTATGCTTTCCCCTCCATAGGGGGAGGGAATTAGAGGGGCCCTCCTGAGTGGGAAAATTGGGGCGGTAAGGTGGAGGAGAACCTTGGCAAGGAGGGGATTAGCTGGAGGGGCCGCCTCCCAGGGAGGGAAACACGTTACGGGAACAGCGTTTACGAAAAAAAAGCTTTTCGTACCAAAAAAAAACGCCCCGAGAGCACCCCCACAAGTCAGGGTCGAACGTTCTTTGTCAGGCGGGCGGTGATGAAGGAGGAGAAAAATCGCCCTTGAAAGGGACCATGGCCTTCTCGAGAGAGCCCTGAAAAGCGGGTGAAACTCGGTTGCTGGAAGGAAAACTTCTCCCCCGTCACTGAAGAAAATCTCTGGCGGTGAGGAGGCCCGTTGCGGGTTGCAAGGGAGACACCGGCGGCCTGAACCGCAGTGTTACAAGCATAAAGTCCGAGAAAAGGGAGCAAAGATATGGAAAGCAAGATCGCATACGATTCCGCGAGGAGTGTCCCGCAATAAGAAAACGAAGAAAACTGTTCTCGATACTCGCTGGAAAAAAAACCTCATCCTTTCCCATTAGGACCAAATATAGGAGGCCTATTGAGTCAAGCCGGGCCATGAACCACGTGCCATCCGGGTTTCCTACACCTTCTTTTCTCAGTAGCGCGGAGGAAAAAAATTGACTTTATGCAGCGGCGGATATAGACACCGACCGCATGCAGCTGAACCGGCCTGGCGATAGAAAGCAACGCCCCTGGACGGGGAAGAAAAAAATGCCCAAGACAGGGGAGCGCGCGCCATGAGCCAAGCGCATGAGCATGGCGCAGAAACCAATGATCCTACAATGAGGGAGGTCGGTGAAAAAAAAGAATGCCCGGTCGGGAGCGCAAGTATGAAAAGGACTATTGGTCCTTCCGCACGCGCCGAAAAATCGCCAGGCCCAAGCTGGTCCTGAAAAAAACCAGAGCGCTGAGGGGGCCATTACGAGAATTTCGAAAAAACAAACTGGCGCAGAACGAGGTAAGGCTGAAACATGCAAAAGGGGAAGTGAGCAGAGGGGGCGAAGTACCCAAAGCGCCACCACCTAATTTTTAAAAGGATGCTTCCAGTCAGGATTCCTGGCTGGGCTACTGCTGAAGCCAATGCCGAGGCGGAAGAGGGGGGGGTCACGAAACAGAGGGAGCCGCCGTAAGGAGAGGGAAAAGCGTGCTGAAGACGAGATTAAGGAGATCAATCTTGACGAATTTCGCCTTCGGAAGGAGTCTTAATTCGAGACCGGGAAAAGGCCAGAAAAAACGTCGGTCTGGGAAGCGCTGGTAAATTCGGAAAAGGGGAAAGCTGGAGGAAAATCGGCCTGGATTTGCTTTTTCAGGTAATTACAAGGGTGGATATTCCTTCACCAATTGCGATTGGGGGACTTTGGGAAAACACAATCTCTATCAAAGAGGGGGAGCAAGAATATTCGAAAAAAAGTACGAGAGGAAAGTCCAGGATGGCGCAAGGAGGGAGTTAGTTCACGGAGAGGGATGGCTCATCTGTCCAGCGGGAAGAGGGTAAGAGGCGCATTGGAAGGGAGTCCTGCGAAAAAAAAAGAGAGGGCGCATGAGTTCGGGCGCCTTTTGTGATGATTCGGAAGCCTGAACGTCGGGCTGATTCCGTGCCGGAGAAAAAGAGGTTTAGGGAAAAAAGCTGACCCGTCCCTCAAAAAAAAACGGAATGGTCGGGGGCTTGGAGACTGCTGTTCGCGAAAGGGGCCGCGCAAAAAGAGAACAGCGCTTTCTGGGTTGGGCCGACGCGGTCTTCCAGAGGGACGAGATGTGGGCTTTTGTCGAGGGAAAAAAGGGAATGTCCGCCAGGGGAGAACACCTGCTTCAGGGGATAGTCTGTTTCCCCGGGGACGATCGGAAGCGGAAATTGAATCTGTTGCTGCCCTCGTCTCCGCAAGGGCGCTTTAGGCGGGGAGGGTCCGCCCAGGGAAGGGGAAGGCCACCCCACCCGCCAACTCTGAAGATCTTCCTCGATTGAAAGGGGATGGGCGCTTATGGGAGAAAGAAAGCAGTAACGGAAAAGCAGTCTGTGACGTTGAAGGGCACGGACACCGGCGCTGGGGAATGCGGGCGTTGTTGACTCCCGGCTCGCGGGAGGGGCTTGCCCGAAAGGGAAAAGCCGCGCCCATCAGAGGGAGGGAGCTGTCGCTCATCCGCGCCAAAGGAAAGGGCATGGGAGGACGGCCGGGGAAAATAATCGAAACAAAAAGGGAGTAAATATATTAGGGGGGGGGAACAAACCATTGCCAGGGGGAAGTTGCGCTGATTAGAGGAAAAAAAATGTCCTTTGCAGATATGGCGGTCGTATTCCAGGAGGCCGATTCAACGCTATGCCAGAAAACAAGAAAAAAAGGTCCACGTCCTTTCCGGAAGAGAAAAGGCATTAGCATTCCCGTTACGATTCGAGGCCACTCCACGTAACATGCCGCTTCCATCTATCGCAACAGTACGTTTGGGATTGAAAAAAAAAGAAACAGGCGAACTGGGGGAAATCCGAACGCAGAAAAAAAAGGGACTACAGCAACAAGCCCAGGGTGAAGCTTAAAAGGCGGCCAAGGCGCCCAGCGATCAGAAAAGACATGCTGTATTTAAAAAGCGCATGGAGAGGAAAAGACAAAAAGCGACAGCGCAGAGAGAAAGGTGAAGACAGCGGAAGCCTGTCCTGAAGCGAAAAGCCCTCCAACATGGCGGCTGAAAACAGCATTAGGGAAAAAGCCGGAAACCAGGCCCTGTTCATCTGGAAGGGAGGGAGGGTAATCTTTTGCGCCAAGGTTTATCGGAACGGAAATCATCGAGAGGTGAGGAGGGCCGGCCAAAACCATCACAAAAAGGAAGGAAGATAAGATGTGGAGGGAAAGAGAGGAAGGAAATTGCCGCCTCTTTATGAAGGCCAGCCACCGCAAGGAACATAGCGGCAGCGAAGGGAAAAAAAAAGCCTGCATGCTCCATCCTGAACGGCGAACACAGCAATGTCCCTATAATGTGACCTATTGAAAAGGATAGAGCTTGTTTCGAAAAAGGGAAAAAAAATCTTCAAGAGGGGGGGTCAGAAGGAAAAACCTTTTTGGGCTCCTTGACCAGAGAAAACCCATTCCAGGCCGAGGAAGGGGACCAAGGGAAACCGGTTACTATTGTAGCAAAGAAGGGGTCACCATAAAAAACGTGCCTTGTGGAAAAAAAAGAAGAAGAAAAAAAGACCACTTCAAAAACAGATGCCCTGGCGGATAAGGGGAGCATGAGCAAATCTGTCTTCCTATCGCGGCAGGAAAGAGCAGGGTGTTCCGGGGAAAGGCAGAGGCATGGAAGAGGGGGGAAGAAACCAATACAAAGAAAAGGGAAGCGGCATTTGCTTCCATGAGGCCCAGGCAGGAAGAAGCGCAGAAACAAAAATGGGAATCATGGATAAAGAGGGTGTTGCGCTAGGGTCGGTATGGAGGGGAAAAAGTCTCGCGAATAAAAGGAAGGGCCCTCTTCATCTTCTGGAAGGAGGCGCCATGTGTGGCGCGCTGAAGAAAAACGCGATGGAAGAAAAAACGTTTGCTTCGCAGACCAACACTGGCGAGGGTTGAAAGAAAGCCAGCAGATAAAGCGAACAGGCGCACGCCGAAGTGTGACCTCCGGACCTCATGTTTAAGAAGAGAGGAAAAAAACGGGCGCCGAGGAGAGACTCATATCGCGCGGGGGGATGGCGGCGCATAGAGGCACGAATTCCAGGGAGTGCTTTCCATTATCTCCCAGCTGGGAAAGAGTGAAAGGATGTCGAATCCACACGAAAGTCACTTCCCATTTGTTTTGCCCGCGCTACTTAGCCCAACTTTTCATGAAAGGACCGGTGGTGGGGGGAGTTTGAGTAGGGAGAGCTCGTGCGCCGTAAAAGAGTCAGGGGCCAGGGGGTGGGGGGGGGGGTCTTTCTTTTGGAAGGTGGGCAGGGCTACATTGGCGCCTTCGAGCCCCATTGGGGGCTCTTCCCTATATATCTGCAGAAAGGGACCCGACTCTTCGGAAAGTTCTTCCATTAGACGAAAAAAGAACTCTTTCTGCCGGCACATTACCTGGGTATAGGGGGAAAAACAAGAAAGTTCATTCCTTGACAGATTGCAAAAAAGAGAGGAGAAAAAGAAGACGCCGCGATAAAGCCAGTGCCGGAGAAAAAACAACCGGAGGCGATATCCAGCACACTCTTGTCAATGAGGGAGGAGAATTCTCCTGACATGGTGATCCGGAAAGGGGAAGCCAGCCCTGCTAGGTATTGGCCTGCCCACTCAATGGTAAAGCCCTGACTTTTGGGGAGAAAAAAAAAAGATCGGGCAACAAAAAGGGGGCTGTTTTTTGGTCAGGTAGAAAAGAAGGGAGTGGGGATCGGGCCCGTTACCGTTTTTCCTTCCCATTTTTGAAGGAAAAGGCAAAGGGGCAAGAGGGGCGGCCACCTTACAGAGAAAAAGGGGTCAAATCAGGGGTGATAAATGCGACCATGGCGGAAACATACTCCACCTCCCATATCAAAGGGGACAATCTCTCGAAAAAAGGGAGAAAAGAGAGATGGGAAAAGAGGACTGGTCGGTGGCGCTATGGGGGCACCCGCCATGGGCTACCTAAAAAAGGGATTTTAAAAGTGGAGGGTAAGGGGGGAAAACTGTCGCAATTGGAAGGGAAAAAGCGGGCTTTGTTCGGGGGGCCATCACCAAAGGGACTGGGAAAGCCCGCGGTCGGGGAAAAAAAAACACCCGGCTTTCGTACCAAAACAAAAAAAAAACCGCGCTGGCCCAAAGAAAGAACCTCCCACAAGTAGGGGCTTAACGTGTCGGGGAAATCAGCGTGATGAAGAAGACGTTTCCCGCGGGAAAGGATTTACCATGGGCGCGCGAAAAGGCCGGACAAAGGTGCTGGAATATCGAAAATTTGCGTGCTGCAGAAATCAGCACTGGCGAAAAGATATCGCTGTCTGCTGCTGGATGGGGAGGGGAAGGGGCTGTGGAACACCGGCCGGAAAAAGGTTTTCCATCTCAGTTCCGGAAAAGCAGGCAATGGAAGACGGGACGCCAGCTGTAGTCACGCGGACATCTGCTCAATCTATCGATTGACGGAAAAAACAAAACGGTAGACTCCGCCGGCGACAGCGAAAGGGTCGGACAACCGTTGAAAGGATGCCTAATTACTTGCGGGAGGAGAGAAAAGACCAGAAGCAAGCCTGGCATAAAGAAGGAGAGTGAATGGCGCGCGGCGGCCAAAAGTGAACAGTGATGCAGCGGAGGTGAGACCTGGTAAGGCAATTCCATCTTCCACAGGGGACCTGCCCGAGAAGTTCTGGACGAAAAGGACTCCTTGGCACGCGAAAAACCATTCATGCTCGGAAAAAAATGAGTCAGAAGCGGGCTCCTCAATCCGACAAGTCACTAAAATGAGGGGTCTTCTGTTCTCAAGAGACTTCCTGTCTCTGTGGCGCTGGTTCACGATGCATGGCTCACCGCCGGAAACGCGCCATCCCAAGCTTCCACAGGGGGAACCATCTCGCTTGTCGTCTAAAGGAAAATTGTCGCGAAACCATGCATCATCCATAACGATTTTCCATTCCAGGTATGCTCAGAAAGGGAAGGGGTACACGCCCAGAACAGAGACACACCTATTGATACCAAGGACGTCCATGCTCGCTTCAAAACTCGGCTGGGGGAAAAGATAACCAATGCCTAGTCTGCGCTGGGAGGGGGGAAGGAAAAGAGCGTCTGAAGGGGAGGGACGGCTTCACGGCTATTCAATGGGAAGACGAGATTGGCTAACCCCGACTATCGGTCGGCCTGTCGTTGAAAGGGAGAAATTAAGGAGAGACACAAGGGGCCGGAGAAGCGCTGGCTTGGGGGGGGAGTCGGCTGCTAACAAAGTTTGGGGGGGGGGTGCCTATATCGGCGCAAATTTGGATGTGCATTGCCATATTCAAGGAGGGGGGAAAAAAGGCCTGGTCAGGAAATGGCTTTTCTGGCGCGGGAGCAGTCACCAAGCAGCTTGCGAAGGGGACAAGTTTGAACGAGAAATCTATCCAGACTGCGCAGAAAATGACAGTATAGGGGGGGGGGAAAGAAATTTCCGGAAAGGGAGAAAAAGGGCTCTGGGCCGGGTGCGACTATGCTCCCAGAAAGTGCCGGGGGAGGGCCGCGTCTCTTTCCTGGCAGGAACTGAGGGCAAAAATCGAGGGGGGGGGTCTGCCTGTGAGAGGGGTTGGTTGTTGGGGGTAGGTCGGAGATGCTCGAGTTCCTTGTAGGCCTCATCATGGGGTCTACACTCTTAAAAAAGAAGTATCCAATGAGCGGGGTGAGTCGCTGCCATATGATGTTCTCAGTGAGGAAGGATCAACGAGGAGAGGGGCGGGGGAAAGCATTCACCTTAGACAAAGGGTTAGAGAAGTCCTGGTGGGAGAGGCCCGCATTCATGCCGCAGGTCAATCGTATAGAGAAAGGGTCTGGTGGGAAGGGGGCGCCCCTTGAGTGCAGGAAGACGCGTAAGATGCACCCCGGGGGAGTGGCTTCGGCCCTCGCCGAAATGCAGTTCGTCTTGGGGGGACACCCAGTTAAAACCCGCAAAGGGCGGCAATCACAAAACAGAAGCTGCCGATCTTACCAGAATTCTGATGGATGGCTGCTGACCGAAGTAAAAAAATGCTCATGCCTAGTGGAAGAGGTTCCGGCCCCGCGAGGGGCGCGCTCCTGGAGGTTTGCGACCGGAAGAGGGCTGTTTCATCTTCGGAAATGGGAACTCCCGAAAAAAGAAAAAGCGGCAAAAGGAAAGAGAAGGGCGCATCCATCTCCACGAATGGGAGGCGTCGGCTAGGCTAACTCAAAACGAAAGGGGGATAAAAGATATATATTTTGCCCCCGGACCGCAAAGGCCATATTTGAAGGCGCCGATGGAAAGGGAAAGAAGGGAAATTTGCGCTCGCATTGCGGGGGGGGACAGTCGGGCAAGGCCGATTGGCAAGAAAGTCAAGCATCCACATGCCAAAGCGCCATTACTCGAAATCAAGGAAAGTAACGTAAAAATATGCAGGAGCATTAAAGGGGGTTTACTTCTTTCAGCGCCACGGCGACCATGCTTGACATCGCGTAATATGCGGCAAAAGAGGTGGTTGCTTGGGGAAAAAAAAAGCGTCGAACTGGGGGAGCCAAATCCTAACGGGAAAGCCTATAGGGGGAGACATCAAACATCATCTCAAGGGTTTAAGCTTAGAAGACTCCAAGAGTAAAAAAGGGGGAACACCAGAATCAGCTGGTAGATCCTATTGATTGGCAGGCGGTCAAAGTGCTACGAAAAGCGACAAAAGAAAAAGGATTTTGAAAAGGAAAAAAGCCAACGTCATCCTGCAAAGGTTCTCTCCCCCAACATTTCTGAAAAAGGGAGTAAGCCGCAACAGGGAACCAAAAAGGGAAAGATTCGGAAAGTCATCGTTTTGAAGAAAAAAAAGGATTTTGCGGGTAAACGTAGTTTCCATCTCATGCAAGGAAAAAAACCAAAAAAAACTCATGCGAAAGTGACAGCAGTATCCCTAAAAAAGCCAGGAAAGGCCTCCGCGGGGTCCGAATTCAAAGGGATAACCATAGCCCAAAAAAGAAAAAACGCGCAGCAAGGGGGCATCGCAAAAGGGGCATTAAAAAAGATGCAAAAGGCCTCCCTTTCCGAGTACATTTCTATAAAAAAAAAAAATTCGGAGGAGGAGGGCGCTTCCAAAGTACAAAAAAAGGGCAATCGGATTTGGGCCAGAAACTTGGGGCTCCTTGACCATGCGAAAAGAAAGGGGAAATGCATAAAAGGAGCCCTCTTAAGGCAAGAAAATTGTAGCAGCCCAAACCAAGGAGAACAGCCTTTCCTTTTGGGAGGACGGAAAACTCAAAGCCGAAAAAGGACGACCATAAGTCGGGCGGATCAGCAGATAAATCTCGTCTTCAGAACCGCTGCTGAAAATCCGAAACGGACCACTATCTGAAGTCCGGGAGGGGAAACAAGAAACGCGAAGCAGGAAAGGGGCTTCCTCTGTGGCTCAAGCGGGGAGCGCATGGAAAAGAATAAGGGAAGCCTCATGTATAACATCGTTTGGGCGCTTCGCTGTGTATTGTCAGGGCGGCGAAAAAGATCGAAAAAACCCATCGGCATGTATGAGAACACTGCGCCATGGGGAAGAGTTCTCGTCACGGGAAAAAGCCAGCAGAATGGCATGAAGTTTAACTCAGCGGGAACTGGAGCTGTTGATCGGAAAAGCCGAAGAGTGAATCATCATAACGCGCCCAGGCCGTAGACAAAGGAAGTTTTTGATCACCGTCAAATTACCCGCAGGGGGAGAGGTGGCGGCTTTGCTGCGCGGCTCGAAAACTCTCTTGCATTATGGGCTCTCGCAGATAAAAGGCCAGGGGAAGCATTTCCCTTGCGGAAGGCAAGGATCGCCAGTGAAACTGCCATGAAGAACCATTTCGTCGAGATCACAAAGACGATTAATCCAAGGAGGGTGTGGCGAGGAAAAAAAAAGACATGCACCTGAGAATCGGTGACTTTTGGTGGGGGGGGGAGGTTTCTACTCGCGGAGGGATATTACATACAGGGCCGCGTTGCGGGCGGGAAAACCAGCGACATGTCTCAATAATCGTCCATATATACTTGCGCAGGAGAAAAGACTCAGGGAGAAAGAGAAACTCCGCCTGCTTCACAAGGAGGAAAAGGGGGGGAAAGACTTCCTGGAGCTTAGGGTTGATGATGGGAAAAACCGGCAAGTGAACCAGAAAGAGGGCAAACACAAGTCCAGAGGAAGTCAGCAAAGCAAGCTATATCATAAGGAGTGAAAAAAAAGCCCTCACACGGGCATATCCAGCACTCGGGGAAAAAAGGGGGGGCTGGCTTGAGAAAAAAGGGGGAAGGCCCTTTGAGAAAGAAAAAGAGGGAACGCCGCCTTCAGAGGAAACGCCTCTATTTTAAAAAAGGGTAATCCCCTGCTGGAGGGGGGGGGTCGGTAGGAAGAACCGAGCGGGTTTTTTGTCAGGGACGAAAGCCGGGTGCAGGGGGGCAAACGCGGAAAAATTAACAAAAAAAAAAAAAAAAAAAAAGAAGGTGTCATTCCCATGGTCAGGGCCCAACTCGGACCGAAGGGAAAAAAACCGCAAGGGCGCGAATAATGCAGACAGGGGGGGGTTTCCAGAAAGGCGCAGAGAGCCAGGAAGAACAGATCACCGCTTAAAGAAAGCACACAACAACGGAGGAAGATTGGTAACAGTGATCAAAGAATTTGCTTTTCCCCAAAGGGGGGGCTGCGAGAGTTCTGGAAGGGGGGGGAAAATTAATGTGGGAAAAAAGTTTGCCGCGCCCGGAAGGGGCGCCACATTTCGAAACTTGTAAAGTCCGGAAAGAAGATTTTAACTGCAGTAACGGGCCTCGAGAAGGGGTCTTACCCTGGAAAACGGCTTCTTACCACAAGACCAAAAAAAAGCCCCCGCTCTGGAACCAAACAAATCCCAAGAGTCATGGGGGGAGGGGAGTGCGTGTTGCAGGAAACGGAGGTGATGAGCGGAGTGGGGGAAGGACGGCTTTACCATCGCGCGCAAAAGGCGTTCTGTATCCGGAAGGCCCTTTTTGCTGCTGAGATAAGCCCGGCACTGGAGAAAAGGGGGCTGCTGGGGAGGGAAGTTGCTGTTTTGCCAGAATGAGAACCCTGAATGACCCCAGAGCAAGGGGAAAAAAGTGCATGTCATGGAAGACGTCGCCTAGTGGAGGCGCAGGGAGAGGTCGCACAGGAAAAAAACGCCTTCGCAAGAGAGCGGAAAAAACCCCCACTTTTGGGGAAAAAACGCGGCAGGGCGCGACCGAAAATTTGGGGGAAATGATTCCTATTACAAGACGAGACTCCACCTACGCCAACGGGCATTCACGAGGAAAAGGTGAATTGCGCGGCGGGAAAGCCAACAACACATTGGGTAAAGCGTGGGGACTCGACACCTTTTACGGGAAGATCCAGCTAAGAAGGGACCGAGATCCTAAAAACGCACTCAAAGGCAGGTCAGCCCCATTGAATGCAATTGAGCGCAAAAGTCCATTAAGAGGCGCTTAGAAAGAAAAAAACGAAATTATTAAAGAGGTCATGTTCGCGGAGAAAAACACAGGGGAATGAAAAGGAAAGAGAAAAGGGCCGCGCATGAGAAAGGAAAGTGTCCTGCCGACGCCGCCGATAAAAAACCACTGTGGGGGGACCTCCCACGTCATTCCATAGAGCTGGAGGAAGAGGGTCTCGCACCGGGGCGGTCCCATCCAAGCCGAGTCATTCCCTGCGTTATGGGGAGCAACTCGCGCCTGAAAAGGGGAAACCAACGCAGCGGAAAAAAAAGGACCATGATGCTTCCAGGCTCGCGGCAGAAGGGGCTGACGCTTCTTCCTGAGTAAACGAAACCCCCACCAAAAAAAGATTAATCCAATGCTGGGAGGGTATTGGTCGGGGAAAAAAAGAAAAGAGGCTTGGCAAGGCCTAGGGAAAATGAGGAAGACAGATTTGAAGATCAAAGCTAACGAAAAAAAGTTGTCGGGCAAGTCTTTGGGCTGTAGTGATTAAGGGGGAAAAAGTCCGAAAAAAGGGAAGAGCCCTGCTGTAGGGGAACTGCTGCGGCTGCGGGGCGTAAACGGGGCGCCCTATCATCTGAAAAAATGCCAAGGCACAAAAAGGTCTGTTTCCGCCGGAGGAGGCCAACTTGGTCGAAAGAGAAAGGCCAATCCCTTCGAGGGTTACTTTGAAACAAAGAGTATCCAGGCGCAATAGATCAAGGACGTAATCCGGGGGTTGGCCTGACATGCCCGTCTTTCTGGGGGGAAAGTCTCTGAAGAGAGGCCATTGGGGGGGGGGTGCGTTGTCGACGCGGAGCATTCCACTGAGGGCGAAAACAATCTAGACATTATTTCGTGGGGGGGTTTGGGGAGGGAATGGGGGCGAGATACGGTCCTAGGTTTTGATGTTGGGGCGGGAGGCATGGAACGAGAAGAAGGATTTCCGTGGCCGATCAAAAAATCTGTTGATGGAGAACAATCATACTTCCAGATGAACTTTCTTTGTCTTGTGGAAAAGAGAGACTGCTTGTTGAGGGGGGAAAAGGGCGGGCCGAGAAAAAGGGAAGGAATCCGCGCTGCTGGCAGGAGGGAAAGGCGGTATTCACCGAGCTGTTCGTTTTCAGGGCCGCCTGCATTCCGAGGAAAGCGGATCTACCGAAAAAAAGGGGGGGGGGGATCTCTTGCGAAAGGGTGGCGGGAAGAAGCGGAACGCGTAGGGATTCACCCTGGGAAAATTCAGTTGCAACCCTCTCCGCCGGGAAGAAGGTTAAAAAAGTTGGGATGGGGGGCCGCACAAGTTCGCCGCCCTGGTCGAAAGAAAAGGACGATCTGGACGATTTCACTCTCTTGTCTCCTGGGGGGGGGGAGACTGACCTAATTAACGGGGAAGAGGGACTTTCAAGGGAAAAAAAAAAGGAAAACGTCTCTTTCGCGGAAAAAACGCTGGGCATTTGAATCGCGGGGTCGTCCTTGCCGGGGGGTGGGGACCGGGAAAGCAAAAAAGCGATCTCCATCTCGGGACATGGCGCGCTTGTCGCGCATCCAGCAAAAGTCCTAGGGTCCTGGGGGGAAGA
>Ga0179591_1437765_pt1 | contig 11685 bp, 13 predicted proteins | sample CZOMad2_1_08_16f_FD_182891 | JGI IMG/M metagenome (GOLD analysis project Ga0179591, IMG submission 182891) | Vadose zone soil fungal communities from Angelo Coast Range Reserve, California, USA - CZOMad2_1_08_16fungal (PacBio error correction) | ecosystem: Environmental > Terrestrial > Soil >...
GAAAGGAAAAAAAAAGAAGCCTGTGAAAACTGATAAAGAAGAGGGGGACAATCACCGTATCGGTGGGGATGCATAATACCCTGTGGAGAGGAGTGGAAAAAAGAATTGGTGCTACTTAGCATTGGATAAAGAAGGGGATTTTATTCGCAGCGCAGGGAAAGGGAATAATAGGGAGAATGTTAAGGGGGAAGGAGGGGGGGGACTGTGGCGCTGTGTTGTAAGGGGGACTACACAGTATCGCATGTCGCACGTCTTCGTATGGAAGGGGGAGGAGGAAAGGACCACCCAGTATAACCAATAAAATTCATTGCAAACAGCGAAAAAAGAAGAGGAACCAAAGTTAATTAGGTGTACAACGGACATCTAAGTGAAGGCTGGGGAAATGTCCCGCGGCAGTGTGCATCGTGAAAAGAAGAGGAGGGCAAAAATCGAGCGGGTAGGATACAAGAAGAAGAAAGAGCCTGCTGCCACAAAGATAATGGGAAAAAGGAAAATAGTCAGTAGTCAGCGTCTGGATGCAGATGGGGGAGGGGTAAAAAGTCAGGTAGGAGGACGCCGAAACAGATCAAAGAAAAATGAACTTTGACGTGCAGTCTCGAGAGAGAAAACTCAAAGCTGGATTCGAGGGGGGGGGAAAGGAGCCTGAAGCTACATCAGGAGAGAGGGCCGCAGACTGTCGGCAGAGAGGTTAAAAAGAACCGCAGGATTCCGGAAGGGGAGTTGAGTACGACGATGAGAGATTGGCGTTGTGCCGAAGGGGAAAGCGAGAAAATAAGGGGACAGAATCGCGCGGGGGGGGGGACCGGTCGAACCCGTTCAGAGAGGAGAGGACGGAAACTGTCAAAGGGAGGGAGGCAACGGGGGGAAAAAGAGAGGAGCGCGGTTTGACGTATGATCAAAACTCCACGCTAATAAACAAATACTCTCTCCACAAAAAAAAAAGGAGAAAAACGCTGGCGTTTTCACAGCGAATTCAAACAAGGAGGGGAGAGAGATTTCTAGACGGACGTGATCAGAAGAGAGGACATACTACTGGTCCCCTGGGAAGCCAACGACGCCATCTCTTTTTAGACAGGAGGGGGGATCTGGTAGCTACGTCTGAAGAAGGAGAAAAGGCGAGCCGCAAGGACGCTTCGCAGAAAAAAGGGAGTACTCTAAAGGGGGTGTGAATAGTAGAGGGAACACACCTGGAATTCTGGAAGGGGGGGAAAGGCTAAAAACCACGGAGTACCGAATAGAAAGAGGGGCAACGCCATTCAGACGAGGGAAGCTCTTTAAAGTCGGCGAATAGGAGGGTGCAAATCTGTCCGGGTAGGGGAGGAAAGGAAACGATAAAAGATAAGGTGAACTATGTCTTACAGTAGAGGAAAAGGGGAAAAGTAGGGCTCAGAGCACTGTTTAGAGAAGCTTTCTAATGATCCTTTCGAGTGCGAAGACGGGAGGGGAGGCCGACTGGAGGAAAGATTTAGGAAAAAACGGATATTCCAAAAAAAACTGTCAAGTCAGATTTTGAAGAGGAGGAGAAGGCTTGCTTTCCACGGGACTCGGCGAGGGAAAAGGATAAGCGTGAGGAAGAGTCTCGAACTACGTAAAAAGAAACCTCACGAGCCCTTTTAGAAGAAGCCTCCGATGAAAAAGGGGGAAAAAACTTCACGCGACCTGCGCGCATTGACTTGACGCGATCCAGAGAGGGGGGGGAAAGGAGCCTAACCCGCTGCAAATCTGGGGTCGGACACGTGGCCTGCGCGCGGGAAGAGAAGGGAGAGTGGGCGATCGACGGCCGAGGAGGAAGGAGCAAGGTTGTAAAGGGAGGGTTGGTTGTTGGTGGGAAGAGACGAACATGCGACTAACCTTTGGAGGGAAGGGGGAAAGAAAGTTATTGCTTCTCAATTGTCCGAGGGGTCTTTGAGTCATAAAGAGGAAAAGGGACTCAGATTCTAAGGCGAGCCAGGTGGCAAAAGAAATTACGTACCCGGAAACTTGCAAACCAAGGAGACCGCAAAGCGCTTGATCTGGGAAAAAACGCCTCATAGACCACACTTATCCTGTGGCGAATCGTGAAAGGAGGAATGGCCGGGCAGCCAGAAAAGGAGAAATGTATTGTGTCTGATCATAGGGGGGAGAAAAAAAATAAAACTTTCATGGAAGGCAGGGTCCGTGGCGTGGGGTGAAGAAAGGGGGGGACCTTGACGGGTCGATCTAATTAGCAAAAAGGATCGAGGAAACTTGCCTCGCTACGACCTCTATTCGTAATCGTGTCTGAATGTGAAGGGGGAGGGACACTCGGGTATACGTTTTTGCGCGGGAGAAAGGAGGAAACGCTTCAAGTACAAGAATCGGGAAGAAAGAAAGGAGACGTAAAGAAATGGAAGAGGCAAAGAATGCTTGCATCCGCGCAGGTATGAAAGAAGAAGAGGGGAGACACACCGGGAATGCTGCGCCGTGCGGCCAATTGGGGAGGAAGGGGGGAAGAGTTACAAAATATTGTCAATGGTGGAAGGAGATGATGGTATAAGAGTTCGCCAAAAGGGAAAGAGAGCACTTCACCCCAAAAAGGAAGAAGGATGTTTCCGAGGGGAAAGAGAAAAATGGGGCAAAAGTTGTCGTCGGTAGGAGTAGCTGAGCGACGTCGAAAGAAGAGGAGAAAAAAAGATAGTGTACTCTGGGGAAAAATAGGAAAAAAAAAAATCACTCTCGCAAAGGGTGGAAGAGCTTCAGCGAGACTCCATTTATGAGGGGAAAAAAAAAGAACGGGGGATCTCTAATATCTGAAGAATGGGGAATGGTTGGAAAAATTGGGAGGGGAAAGAGGTCACTCCACTCTACTAACACTCTATGAAGAGGGAGACGCAAGGACTTCATGATTGACGGGGGGAGAGAAAAGCTCTCTAACCCTCGTTATGGAGAAAGAAGGGGGAACAGGCGGCCATCCCTCCGAGAAGAGGGAAAGGGGGTACTACCTAACTTAATCGGCAGGGGGGGGGGAGGGAATTTTTTCCCGCGCGCCTTCTATGAAGAAGGGGTAGGGACAACGGCAACTTACCCCGGATTAGGGAGGGGAAGAGCCGGTTTCATTACCTCGTAGGATCAAAAAAGGATCGCCGTCCGAGACCAGAAAGGGGGGGCGCGCCAGCCCTTTTGTCGTAGAGGTGGGCATCGGGTTCAGACCAGCGCCTCGGACGGGGGGGGGATCTCCTTACATCGGGGGAAGAAAGGGGGCGATGGTGGAACCCATGGACAGAGAAGCAAAAGGGGCGGTCACTCGGTCGCGGCGCTGCGACACTGGTGGGGCCGCGGTTGGCAAAAGAAGAAGCCGCTCCGTGGAGGTGGAAGAAAAGGATGGGTCGAAAACGACTGTCGCCGAAAAAAGAGAAGGCTGCAGTTCGCGTCAACTTAGCTAACGAAGAAAGCTGCGGTGCTTTATTGCATGGGAGAAAAGGCCACCTTCTGCGGCGCTCCACGGGGAAGAAAAAAACCACAAGGAAAAAGAAGAGAACTGGTTGACATTCCATCCGGGAGAGAAAAGACGCTATCATCTCCTCCTCCCCTGGATGCAGAAAAAGGACCCGCTTTCTGTCATTGGTGGCGACTGGTGGAAAAAGGCCGGTGAACTTACATTTCTTTAGAGAGGAATTAATAAAGACTCGAAAGTCGGGCGCGTCACCAGGGAAAAAAAAAAAAAGGACGATGGCGACCTCCATCTCTTTGGAGATGGGGAGAAGGGAAAGGGAATAACGCCTCTCTCGGAAAGAAAGCGAAGAGATGCGCTTTTCGAGATAGACAGGGAGGGAGCCTCGGAGACGCGTCGTCCGCAGAAAGAAAGAGAAAAAAAAATCTGGCTGTCGCTTTTGGCAGCAACAAAGAAAGAAAAGTCGGGGTTGCATCTCTCTCACAAAAAAAATCAACAAAGATACCCCATAACCTGAAAGGGGGGACTGGAGGAAAAAAAGAAACTAAGCCCGGATGCGGCCTAGGCTCGCAAAGGGAAAATCGGCTCATTGAGCCGTTCGCGCGAAGTAGAAAAGCCGCTATGCTCTTCGAAAAGCAAGGAAGAGAATACGAACGGCGGTCTTCCAGCGATGGCAAGCCTCCAACTCCAAGCGATGGCTGTCGAAAAAGAGGGGAAACTCGGGCTCCTGACCCTTGGTGCGAGAAAGGGAAGGAGGTCGCTCGCCGGCCGAAAGGACCAGGAATGGTCAAGGAAAAGTGAATCCGCCCTCCACCGAAAAAAAGGAAAAAAAAAAACCGCCGGTTATGGGAGAAAAGGAAGACCAGGCGGCTGCGTCTTCTGGCGTCGAAGGAGGGGGCCGTTCACTTCGCTGAATAGGGGGGGCCTTTGGGTGACTCACTTGGCGCGAAAAAAAGGGGCTCCTCCAGCTGCCAAAGGGAATAAAAACCGCCTCCTCTACGCCGGCACAAAATAGACGAACAGGTCCCTCGAACGCAAGAGGGGAAGGGAAGAGTCTACTCTCCTTTTGGAGGAGAAGAGTAGGAAAAGAGAAACCGTCGAGATAATCTGCAACACGAAGACCCACCAAAAGGAGACTCGCCTCTACGAGGGAAGAAAATCCTCTCTTCTCAGTGCGGTGACCACCCAGTCTCACCTAAGAACCTCCCACTTAGAATCTATAAAAAAAAAAGGAGGGGAGGGAAAAGAACTCCTCCCACCGCTACTACCAAAACGAGGAAGAAAAAGGTGCGATGTCTTTTTCGAGAAGAAAAGACGCCACCTTTCCATGAGGGAGGGGTTTGCGTCTATTTCCAAGGAAAAGGTATCATGTACTCTAAAAACAAGAAAAGAAAGGAAGAATTTGTACCGTACAAGTCTCAGAAGCGAAAAAGTCCCTCTTTCATCGAGAAGAAAAAGAAGAGTACAGTTCGGTATTTACAGAAAGGGATTCGAAAGTATTTTGAGGAGGGGGAGGGGACTGTTGGGGGCCGCATCCAGGGAAAAGAAAGGGGATAGCGCGTCTTCTTCTGTCAAACGAAGAAGGAAGAAGGAGGAGCCTACCTTCATCTCCAGAAGAAAGAGGTAGGCAAAAGAATCATTAAATAAGGAAGAAGAACAGAGAGGAAAGAGATGTTTCGTTCTAGGTTCGAGGTAAGACTTCATCTAGAAAGAGTAAGAAGCCGCTACCCATACGACAAAAAAAAGCGAGAGGGTACCCATCTTCCCGAGGACTGGGAATCGGACGAGATGCCTTTCCGCGCGAGAAGGAAAAAAAACGACTTACGAATAAAAAGAAATGGGTATTAAAAAAAGTAAGAGTCTCCCCCTCTAACATAAGGAAAAGAAGGGGGGGCGGTTGGTTAATTCTGAGAGAAATTCTTGGAGCCAAGTGTCTGGGAAAGACAACGACAGAATCTCCCCTGAAAGGGGAAGGGACCTAATGTCTCCCGAGACGAAGGAGAGACGAAAAAACGTCTACGACAGAGAAATCTGGAAAAGATCTTTCTGCACGAGGTGAGGAAGAGCCGCCTGTTAAAGGGGACCAAAAAAGTAATGAACTCTTGCTTCTTTGCGAGGGGACAGCCGAAGGAAAGTTCCATAAAAAAGGAAAAAAAACCGACTAGACAACGTCGTGCACAGGGAGGAATGCAACCGCGAAAAGATTCGAAAGAATGTTTATTGTCCTACGAAAAGAATGATACTATTACGGGGGGAAATCTGTAGAGAGTACCTGGGCCACCTTGGAAAACTGCTGAACTACAGTACTCCCGGAAACACCCTCTGGAGAGTCAGTAGCTAGGAAAGTCATCGGGGAAGCATTCAAACTGAAGAGGGTCTGAGAGATGGCGCAACTACGAGACCTCCACCCAGAAGCCCCACGAGTCAACGTCCAAGGAGAGGGAACTCTTCCTTTCTATCTCCAAGAGGAAGGGGCCTCTCGGCGAGTAAAATGAAGTTTCGAAAGTCTGAAGGTCCTTTCAATAGGAGGGGGGAGCAATTCGGACGACTTCGATTTTCAGGGAGGAGCCTTTTTAAATAGAGGATTCTTCTTGAGAGAAAGGGAATGGTACGTCTGTCGGAAAGATGTACCCTATGCAGGAAAGAAGGTGCCGTCCAGAGGAAACGGACGACCTCTCTCCTCAACACAGAAGGTAATAGAACCTTGCTTCCTCCAGGAAAGGGATACGTACAAGCAACTACCGTTCTTAGAACACCCAGGGGATAAGGTTCCCAGAGGTGCCGGTCCACTTCATTCATCGTCTTGCAGTATGTTTATGAAAGAGTCGTAGTACTAACCAGCAGAAAAATCATCACATCCGGGAGGAAGGATCTCTCTACCAGCCCGCGGGGAGGGGGGCCTTCAAGGAACGAACTATCTAGGGAACTCCTCCTTCCGAACAGAAAAAGAATGGATTCCAGACAGAGCTGTCTGAACCTACTGAGATAAAGAAATTTTTATTGCTCCGGAACCGTAACTCCTGGCATAAAAAGAGGACGGCGTTCTTTTCCATGGATAGAATGAGGATGTGAACTTTCTTTATCACGGAAAGGGCGCGGCTGCGCGGTTTTGACGGGGGGACCAATGAGACAACAACAACAACGGAGGGGAAAGGTTGGTGTCCAACGGAAAAAGAAAGAAAAAGGGAGTGATCGAACTGAATCGACATATCTCTCCCTTGGAAAAGAAAAAGCTCGGGGAGCCTGCTTGAAGGAGTCGGACCCATTCTCCTCAAGAAGGTAGAGAAAAGAGACTCCACCTTCTTCTTCCTAAGGGGGGAAGCGGCAGGAACCGCCGGAGCTTCGTAAAAAAAAAAAAAAAAAAGAGTTCCTTGTTCCGGCGACTACAATGAAAAAAAGGCTAGGGGCGAATCTTCTTTTATGATCTTCTTGGTAAGACACGGCTGGAGTCATCACAAGAAACAGAATTAGAGTTTATAATAGAATAGGGCAATCTTAGGGGTGGCTCCTACCGTAGGAAGGGGACGGCGAGAAATATGGGGAGAAAGAGGGCTCTTCACTTAGAGGTGAGGTCCTTATCTAGGGGGAAAAGGATGGGCGTCCTAAGGGGGGGAACGCTTGACCGGATGCCCTTCCATACGGAAAAATTGCCACCACTGAAAGGACCACGCCAAGTACATCTAATTCTCGGATGGAGAGGAGCACGGAGAAAGAATGTCTTAGGGAGGAGTCTAACTTCTGCAGTCGCTGAGAGTCTTTTTACCTTGTGGAGAAGAAACGTCCTGTATTTAATTCCTTAGACGGTGAAGGGGGGTTTTTTTTTTTATCGGAAGGGAAGCACAGTTGGAATTCAACGAGCACGTCATAGGGACTATCTCAAAGAAAAGAAGAAGAAAGCGTGAATCATCTTCTCCAGGTGGGAAGGGGCTGAAAAGCGGACTCGGCAACAAAGCAAGGGGGGGGGGGGAGTCGGCCATCTCCACATCAGACATAATGTTCGTCTTCTTTGGAGGACGAATGGGGGAAAAAACTTTTCTATCTCTGGGGAAAGAGGGGGAACGGCAGGCGGCATCCCACCAAAGAAAGACGCCACGCGTGGACAATTAGTAGGGTATGGGGGGTGGAACCTTGAACATGCGGCGGAGGAAAAACTCTTGCAGAAAAGAAGGAAGATGTCCGATCCGGAGGTCCACGACTTCGTCGAAATCAGGTCTGATGGCGCCATGTAGGAGAAGAAAAGTGCCTCTCGTAGGGGCAAGAGGGCCTTAGCCCATCTCCTGGAGAGGAAAGAAGCTTCACCCCGCCTCGTACGAAGAGGAAGTTAAGTAGGGAGACTTCGCGGGGGGGAAAAAAGTGGGGCCTTCTTTGTCAGGAGACAGAGAGGAGCTGAGCTCGCGAGGGGAGAAGAAGCTGCTATGTATTCACCAGAGAGGGAAAGGGAGGGGGGAACAGCTTGTCCAGATCTCGAGAGGGCGCGGCCTCTATTTCCTCCATAGAGGATAAGAATCTACCTGAACCCGAAATCGATCAATTGAACTCTGGGGGGGATGGGGGGGGGGGGACTACAGCTCTCCTAATAGGGGAAGGAGAGAAATTAAAGTTTCGTCTCTAAAAAGGGCCGGATCTTTTTACGACGAAGAAAGGAGACACAAAGGGGACCTGGATGCTGCCCAGGGGGAAAAAATCGTCATCCCTTCCCAAACGTGCGAGAGTGTGTACCTTACCGAAAGGAAAAAAAAAAAAGGGACTGGTGGAGGAAAAGAGAAGCCCAACGTGCCGGGGGGGAGAGGAGGAAGAACGATGAGCTTTGGCGACTGCTGTCGTAAGTCCCGAAAGGGAAGCGCGTCCATGATTACGGGGGGCCTGGTCTCAGAAAAATTCGAAGGGGAGAAAAGGGAGGAGATCGCCTTCCCTTACAAGGGGAAAAAAAAACCGACGGTTTCTGGGAGCTAAGGGGGAGGATGTTGGGCTCTTCGACCAAAAGAAGGATCTGGGGTTGTGAGAGATCTATAAAGGGGGGGGGAGGCTCGTTTTCTTCGTTGAGGAAAGGACCGCATTTACCTATCATCTCGAGAGAAGGGAAATCGGTCGAGGCGCGCGACCCCGAGGCGTTACATGGAAGGAGTTTTCGATTGAAAAAGGGGAAAGAGAGGTTAAATCTTTATTTCAAAAAAAAAGAAAAGAAATCTTGCTCAGACCCCTTGAGGCGGGAGAAAGGGGACCGTCCACGTCGGGACGGCTTCTATCCGGCGGGCGGGGGAGGGGGGATGAGGCTCTTTCCCCACTGAGGGAAAAAAGCGCACTTTTGATCAACAAAAGGGGAGGAGGAAGACCGCTTACCTTCCATCCGGTAGGGACGAAAAACAGGGAAATACGCCAAATCCTCTTTCTGCTGGAAGAGGGGAAGAAGGGAGGGGGCAGTGGGTGCATTCTTTTTTTCGGGAGGGGATTGAAGGAATTCTGGCTACTTCTGCCTCGAGCAAAGAAGGAAACACCCCGGGGCCGAGCCCTCTTTTCACCTGCTTGCGAGGGAGGGGTTAAGTAGAGGTGAGCTTGCGGAGGGCAAAAGAGAAAGGCGTCAGCGTCTTTCTTTCGACGCGACAGAGAAAGAGAGCTCGGACTGCGCGCTCCGTCGCGAAAGAGAGGCAGGGAGAGAGCATAGATCTCAGCTAGTTAGGAGGTGTTTGACATCAAAGACAGGTTCTTTTATCGTTGGGGGGAAAAAAAAAACACCAACTATTAGAGGGAAAAAAAAGATCCAAAGAAATTATTGCTGCTAAAAAAAAAAAGGGGAGATGCTGACGGCTCGAGATCGAGAATTAGAAGCTTAGACTTCTCATTCTAGCCGGCAAGGAAAAAGGACTCGCCTGCGATTCTCTCGAAGAAAGAAAAGACGCTTCGTCCTGCTATTTCCACAAGAAAAAAAAAAAAGAGATGGCGTTCTGCCCGAATCGGCAGAAGGGAACCAGGGAACGCTTTCTCTCCCCGGGGAAAAAGGGAAGAAGGGGCTATCCTTCCAGAATAGAAAAAGAAGGGGAACCGGATCCGCCCCGCCACCCAGAGGAAAAAACCTTCATAACAGGGGAAATCTCTTCTTCCCAGAAAAAAAGAGGCGTTCTTCCTTCCATTTTCTCTGACGGGGGAGGGAGAAAAACAAGATTAGCTTCCTCTTGGATTGGGAAAAAAGCAAGAAGTGGGGCCAAAAAAACGAAAAGGAAAATTCTACTCCTCCGCCGGAGCAAAAAAAAGGGAATCTACTACCACCTGTCCCGGGAAGGAGAAGAAATGACCTATTCTCACCTCCTTGTTGGGAAAATCCGATCGTCCACCGCCCCCGGCCCCGCGCCGGGGGGGGGGGAGAACTAATCTCCACAAAGATTGCCCACCTCCTCTTTTTCGCAGACTCTCTCACAGATTTGAATCCTAGCTCTCTGGAGGAGGGTTTCCACCAGTGAGAAACGACTCCCCGAATCTCACGAGGAGAATGATACGAACCCAACCCAAATCCTCTTCTCTTGGGGGGACACGTCCTGGAAAACCTCTAAAAAAAAAAAAAAAAAAGAGGTTTCTATTTCTTTTTCTAGGAAAACAACCTTGCATTAAGGGCAGACGAATTTCCATGACACGGGAAAAGCAAGAATCAGAATTGTACCTACCACCGTCCAAGAAAAAAGCGAAAAATTCTCCTACCTTGATAGAGGAAGAAGAAGATTAAGTGCACTTTAATTACAAAGAGAGGGAAAGGAGGGGGACGGAGATGCCGAGGTGTCCACGGAGAGAACCCTGCCTTTTTTAGCTCGAAGGAGAAAAAAGAGAACAGGCATCTTTCTTAGGAGCCTACCTTCAGGAGGGAAAGGAGTCGAGGAGGCGGAATCTTTCCGACAGGAATAAAAAGAATAAAGGAGGAAACAGATCTTCTAAGAAGGGGGAGGAAAAAAGGGCGAGTACGGTCCTCTCTATGTAAGGAGACCGCTACCTGTCCGACAACAAAGGAGCGCGTCGTAAGAAAAGGGGAAAAAAAAGAGATGTTTGCTACATCGGCAGAGGAGGGAGGGGAAAAAAAGCTAACTCGGCAGTCTTACTAGAGGGAATACAACGGAATCCAAAGGGGAAAGGAAAGAAAATACTTCAAACCCTCTCACAGAAAGAGGAAGGGGGGGTCTTTTTTAAGCAGGGGAGAAAGGAAAAAGAAGGAGCTTTTCTAAGCGGAAGGAAGCGGCACCATGAATGTCAATTACTCATAAATTGCGAAAGAAGAAGACCGAGAACTACGTCACAGCCGGAGAAAGGGAGAGAAGGCATCTTGCTTGCATTAAAAAGGGGAAGCCTCCTCCTGTTCAAGAAAAAAAAGGAAAAAGGGAACGCGTGCTTAGTGCGAGGGGGGGGAAGGGGGGAGCCGTCGTTCTCATAACAAAGTGGAAAAGAGTCTCTACAAAAGTCGTTCGAAAAAAAAAAGAAGAAACCGCGACTAAGAATTCTCGAAACGGCTGGTTAGGGCTACTCTCTCGAGAAAGCGTCTCTCTTCCGAAGAAGCAGCTGCTTCACACCTGTTAAAAGGATCGGCTGAGCCTCGGAATCCACCGGGAGGTCTCCCTCCCACTCTAAAACCCAAGAGAGAACCACCCCTAAAATAAGAGTGCTTTCCTTCATTCCTAGGGAAGGGAATCGCCCACCTATACAAACTAACAGCTCTACAAGGGAGCATGCCGTTCTATAAAAAAAACTCGGGCCCGGCCGTCAGACTTGAGGGAAGAAAAGAGAGCTCCTTGAGGGGGTTTCCTTGGCGTGGGAGAAGGGGCCATCCCTTCGGAGGATTGGGAGGACTTCTTTACTGTGAGAGGGAAAAAAGGCCAAAAAAGAAGAGAACCACGATCCGGCGCCGCTTCAACATATAAAAGGAACGGGCGCCGACATCTTTCTCGGACGGGAAAAAAAGGGCGGCGCCCTCCGAGAAAGAAGGACGGAGATCAACTTCTTCAGAGAGGGGGCAGTGGTTGCTGAAAACCGTTCTAGGACTAAAGAAGAACCGGGAGGGAGAATATCTGATCACTCCCATATTCAGCCTCTGGAGGGAAGTCAAGACAATGAACGGGGAAAAAAGGGGACCTCCTCTTCCGAAAAAAGCACCTTTTTCGTCGAAAAGAAAAAAAGGGCGGAATATTTTACGAGCCGGGGGAACCTGAAGCCTTCGAAAAAAAGAGGAGGCTTTGCGGGAGGGGGTCGAGATCTTCTCTCCGTTATGAGAAGATACGGCACTCTTCTAGAGGGGTAAAACC
>Ga0179591_1307792_pt1 | contig 11682 bp, 16 predicted proteins | sample CZOMad2_1_08_16f_FD_182891 | JGI IMG/M metagenome (GOLD analysis project Ga0179591, IMG submission 182891) | Vadose zone soil fungal communities from Angelo Coast Range Reserve, California, USA - CZOMad2_1_08_16fungal (PacBio error correction) | ecosystem: Environmental > Terrestrial > Soil >...
AAACAAAGGTTGGAGGAGGGGAAAGGGACTGGGCTAGCTGCAACTGCAACGGACTATGGGAAAAGAGTTGGGGAAGGACCCTAGGGGGAGTTCCGACCAGAGACGGGGGGGAAGTGGTACTTGTCGCTCCACCATCTCATGGCTAAAAAAAGACAAAAGAAATCGAGGAAAAAAAGGGCGCCAAGGGCCGCCTGCGAAAGATAGGGGGACTCCACGGGGGGGAAAAAAAGCGGAACACGTTCTGGGGAAACTTACCAGAAATACGAAAAAAGAAAGAAACCTACCATCTAAGCAGGGAGGCACGAAAAAAAAAAAAAGGAAAAGATGGGGGGGAAGGGGGAGGTAAGATAAAACACTGGGGTCGCTTCATTCACTCGCTTAGGAAAAAAAATTCGATAAGAAAAAAGAAGGAATAAGAATGTCTTCGTGAAAGGAAAAGGAAGGTGGAAAATGAGAGGACGCCGTTTGGAAACACATGGAGGGCTGAGCGACTTCTCCTGAAGAACCGGAGAAACCGCCCTGAAAAGAAAAATCCAAAAAGGGGACTTTTCGAGAAAAAACGACGAAGGGGGAGAAGAGGGTGCGAGGGAGGTTCGAAACGAGCTGAGCGTAAACTCTCCCGTCCCTTTAGGGAAAGTCGCGGGAAAAAGGGTTCTCAAAAAAGACCGCAAAAAAGGAAGATGGAGAGGCCAAACTGGAAAAGCCTCGCAGGAGGCGCCAGGTAACTCTGAAAAAAAGAAACAATGGAAGGCGGAAAAAAGGAAATCGGTGGAAAAAAAAATGCGTCTGTTCAGACCGTGGGGACGGGTGCCCTAAGGCGAATCGATTTGGCCTAAGGGTCCCAGGGAAGAGAAAAGGAAGAAAGGACATTGAAGAAGAGGAAAGGGCCAAAAAGTGTAGGAAGTAAAAGCTAGTCTTCAAGCTCTGGCAAAATCTCTATAAGGGAAAGAATCTAAATAGAGCCCGCAAGATACCATCGAACAGATGGGGGAGGAAAGCTACGGAAAAGAGGGCGAGATAGAATCTCTTCCGCTCTCGACTCAGAAGGGTCTTAGGGGAGAAAAAAACTCCCGCAAAGGGGAGAAGAGGATTTAGGGAAGAGCTGGGAAGGTTACAAAAAAAGAAAGAGAAGGGTCTCAAATTTCTACGTTTATCAAGGAAAAAAAGATCTCTGGAAGTATTATGAAGAAAGGAATCCAAAGGGTAAAGTTCGAAAAGTCGGAATGTGGGGGGGGGACAGTCGCTTGGGAAATGGGTGTTCTTCCCCCTAAGAAAATTCGCAGCAGAGAGGAAAAGGGGATTGGCGCAAAAAAGGGGGGAAGACTTCGTCAGAGAAGGTCTCAAAAGGAGGGAGGCTTACGACTAAGCTCTAAGGCGCGACTGAAGGCGATGTAAATGAAAAATCGGGGAAAAAAGGAAAAGATATGGAGGCGGCAAAAAGGGGAGAGGGAGGGATGGGAGGAAGTGCAATATCACTCGAGTCCGTAGACTCTAGAGGAAAACTTGAAAAAGCGAGGAAAGGGGAATCTCAAGGGAAAGGTTCTTTGAACCGGGGAAAGAGAGACAATAAAATGGGAAAAGGGAAGTTTCGAGGGGGTAATGAACACAAAGGAACTTACGAGAAAAACTTGAGGGATTTTGGGGAAAAAGCCGTAGAAAAGGGGGGGAAGAAAAAAAAGAGGGGGACCAAGTGGGAGGATCTCCGAGCGCGCAGGGGGTAAGCAACTCTTGGGAAGGGACTCACTTGAAAGAATTCCCAGTCTGAAAAACCGTCGAGAAAGAGGAGGGGAGCGGGGAAACGGTTCGGTCGTCGAAGGAGGGATTAGTACTGTCTCTGGCAAGTATTGCAAAGAAATCTCAAAAAAAGGACCAGAGGGGCGGCGAGGGGAAACGCCTCAAAGAAAAGGCGAGTAGATGACGTAGGAAAAAGGTCTCGAAAAGAGGAAAGGAGCGTGAACGCGCGAGATGGGAAGGATTACCACAAACTATAGGATCTGGCAAAGAAAGGGGGAACGATGGTTCGAGGGTGAGAAAAATGTCCAAGCGCCGAGTTTGACGTGGAAGGGAAAAAAGCCCTAAGGGGAGAAGGGATTCAGCAGGGGAGTCGATAGAGAGATTTGTCTTCTTTGGATCGGGAAAAAAAAGGCAAAAAAACCACGAAAGATACCTAGAGGAAAAGGAAAGGGTCGCAAAAACGAGAGATATAGACGGGTTGGGTGGGATTTTGGGAGAAGGAATCGAAAGGGGTTTACAAAAGGGAGAGAAAAAAGAGAAAAAGGGGGAGGTGAGCCGACTTCGGTGGCAATCCACCCTAATGCGGCATCTCAAGAGAAAGAAAACCCCTAGAGGATGCGGGGAGAGGGAGCTCAAGCAGTAGGTGTACAGGAGGGGAACCTTAGTGGAAAGGGGCTGGTTGTTGTCTCTTACTAAAGACCCAAAGTCGGGGAGGGGGAGGGAACTACCTAAAAATCGGGGTACCGCTCAGAAAGAGTTGATCGTTTTACGCAAAGGGGAAAAAGGACTGCTTGAAGGGAAGGGCTGCGGAAAACATCTAAAGACATGGAACGGGCAGTAAATTGTCTTCACCCTAGACGATCTGGGGGAAAGAACACAACAAGCTCTCATAGGAAGAAGGAGGGAGAAGGGGGTCCTAAAGGGGAAAAAAGGTTCAGGAGGACTGATGAAAAGGCTGAGACAGAGGGAAGACGAAAAGGAAGGAAGGTGGAGAGAGAGTCCAAAGGGAAAATCTTTGTCTCGTGGGAAAATTTTGATGAAAAAAACACGCAAAAGAACGCTGGAGAAGAGAATAAGAAAAACTTCCAACAAGGGCCGCTGAAAACGCGATCGAAAGCAAAAAAGAGTGGGCTCGAGGCGGAGGGGTCTTCGGAGCAGAGGGAGCGGGGGGCAAGCTCGAGAAAACCAGAGGGGGGGAGGGAGGTACGTTGGGGAAGAGGTTGAAAAGGTGAGAGTATATCTTCAAAACGACGAAACACCAAATTCGATAGGAGACATCGGGGTGCAAAAGGTCCAAGAAGTGAATAAGTTGGGGGGGTGTCGGGGGAGGCGCGAGTCTAAAAAGAAAAAAGTAATGGGTGGAAAAAAAGAAAAACAGAGAGAAGGGAGAAAAAGAAAAAGGAGGCCGGTGTCTCCAACTCTATGAAAAAAAACTGTCTTCGAGAAAAAAAGAGGGCAATAAAGATCCTAAAAAATCGAATCTTGAGAGAAAAAAGAAGAGGAAACCAAAACTGTTCTACTTCACGCGAAAAACTTCGGCAGGCAAAGAAAAAGGCCGGGGTGTATGCAGAAAAAAGAAGGGGGAACTGAAAAAGGTAGCCTTGGAAAGAAAAAACCTTTATTGGAACGTGCGCGCAAGGAAAGCCTCAAGAAAAAAGAGATGGGGGGAAAAAAGGAATCAAAAAAAGCGGAACGAGGGGGGAGATCGAGGAAAGACATACGTCGAAGGACTGAAACAGCTGCTTCTTCACCTTCAAGAAGAAAGAAGAGTCCCGGGGACTCAGAAGGGGATCGAAAGAGGGAGGAAAGGGTAAGGAAGATAAAGGAGGAAAAAAGATAAAGGTCTAGAGGGTTCGAAAATCGAAAGGAAATCAAAGGAAGGGTTCACCCATGAGGATGGGGGGGGGGGAGGAAAGAGGGAAAGGGGGCTCGCTGAACATCTATTGCCGAGGATCTTCAAAAATTAGGGGAGGAACATAGGGAAGAGGGAGTCTCAAAATCAAGAAGGGCTTCCCAAGAAGCGAAAGCGGGGAAATCCGATCTAAAATCGAGAAGACATCGAAAAACATAGGAAGAGGAAAATTCAAAAAACTGCGAAAAAGACGGAGCCAGCTCGTCGAGAGACCGCTAGACGCACCTAAAAAAAACCGCAAGGGAGAAAAAACTGGCGAAGCCACCGGGAAAGCGAAGGGGCAAAATAGAAAGCGGGGGAACCCCTTTGCGAAAAATCTTTCATTCGAGAAAGTATAAAGAAAAAAGAAAAAAAAAAGAGTCTCCAGGGGGATCCAGAGCAAAAACAAGGGGAAAATAAGAAGGAAGGAACTTGAGAGGGGTCGTGCCATCTCACCTGACCAAGAAGAGACCCCCCGGGGACCTGAGAAGTCTTCGAGAAAGGGGCTCAAAAAACTAGCGGAAACGGGAGGGAAGACGCAGAGCTGTTCATTTTGAGAAAAAATCTGGGGAAGAGGGGAGGGGGGGGGGGGGGGGGGGGGGGGGGGGGGGTGTGGGGGGGGGGGGGGGGGGGTGGGGGGGGGGAGTAATCGAAAAGAAGGAAAGGGTCGCAGGAGGCAGAATACGTCGAAAGGTGCAGGGGAAGACTCTTTTAGAGATGTGGAAATGCGAAATAGAAAAAATCTGACGGGGGAAAGAAAAAGGAGAAAAATCGATATCCTTTTGCTGAGAAACCCTAGAAAAATCAGAGTGCGAAGAAAGGCGAGAAAACAAAGATCGAAATCAAGAAAAAAGGGGAACATCTCTAGGCTGGGACATTGGGGTCATCTAAAAGGCTGATCACTATGCTCTATCCTTAAGGGCTCGCAGGTGCCAAAGAGTTTTAAGAAAGCGAAAAAGCTTAAAAACTTAGGGCAAAAAGGGGAAAAGGTCTAAATCCTCCGGATCTGAGTTGGGGAAGGGATTCTGAAAACTTTGAGGGGAGAAAGTAACTCAAGGGGGGTGGACCCTTAAACGCTCACTCACCGGGTTCGGGAGAAAAGAAAGTAAAAAAGAAGTTGTCCGCACGTCGCCGATTTAGGGAAAGATCTCTTGATCTGAGTTTAAGAAGGGGGGCACAAGGAGGGGTACATCGTGACAAAACTTCGGGGAGGTACGAGGGACACGAGGGGGGGGTGAACACGCAGCACGAGGGGGAAAAAGACGTGGGAACAAAAAAAACGCGTAATCGGAGAAGGGGGTGCGGAGGGGGGGGAGGAAAGCGAAGGAAAAAAAGCGCGGGCACTCAACAATCACCCAACTCTCAAAAAAAAGTCGAAGAAAAGAAAAACTATGGGGAAGAAACGCCGGGGGGGAGGAGTTCTGGGGGAGAGGAAAGCTGCAGGGGGACATTGGAAGGAGAAAAGTGCACCTCACTAATAACAGAAAAGTCGCTAGAACTGGGAAGTAAAAGACAAGCGCAGCCGAGAAGAGAACCCATAAGGAAGTGTCGGCGCTCGCTCGGAGTTTTAAAGCTGAAAAGGGAGTGGGGGAGGGCTACGAGGGCTACTAACGGCGCAGGGGGGGAGGGGGGGGTGAACTCTGAGTTATAAAGAATAGGGAAGAAGGAACTGAAAAAGAGTGGCTCGGAACCAATAAGCTTGGGGAAAATTCCTAAGAAAAGATTAAGGGGGAAGGATCATGCAAAAAATAGAAGACAATTGCAGATAGGGCGGGACCACTAAAATCTTCCCTCGAGAATATTATGGGGTATGGATTCAAGGAGAGGAACTACTGCGGGAGTGCCTATTGGGGGTAGGAGGCTGGTCAAAGGTCAAGAAAAGAAAAGGGAGAAGGCGTAAGGGAAAGAATCCTGCTTAAAAATAAGGAACCAAAGGGGGGGGGGGTCGTAACTCAAAAGAGGAAACTTGAGGCCTATCAGCACCAGAAAGGAAAAAAGTACGAACGACTCAACAAACCCCAAAAGAAGCATATGGGAGAATTCACTGCTGAGGAAGGGCGTCTCGGGGGAGGTTGAAAAAAAAAAAAAAAAAGAAGGGGGGATCAGACCGGGAAGCTTGGGAAGGGGGGGGGGGGGCGTAAAAAACAATTTGTCTAAAACTGGAAATTCAAAGGAGGGACCATAAAAAAAACAAAGGGTTATGGAGTTCCATCTTGGTTAAAGGCCTAGGAAAGACCGTCCAAAAGGGGTAAAAAAATTGGAAGGAAACGCGCGGTTCAAATTCTAAGGGACACGCACAATCGCTCAGAAAAACGCGCGACCAAAAAAAAAAACTCGGAAAGAGGACAGTGAACAAGGAGTAAAGGTTAAAAGACTCCCTACTATGAGCATCTGGGAAAGGTCACGGGAAAAAAGACGAGGTAAAGTTGGGGGTGGGGGGGGGATCTGGAAAGACAGGTAGGGAAATCGTCGAATCAAACAAAAAAAAGAAGAAGGGTATACTTTTCGATGAAAAACTCAAAGGGTTCTGAAGGGAAGAAGACGGGGGGGGAAGGAGAAACCCAAGGGGAAGTGAGAAATTTCTACTTCCCCACCCTAAACACAAACCAACCACGCCACCCCCTCTCCCCCGACTTACGACACCTCCAAGACCGCCCCAACCCGCCCCCCAAAAAACCGAGCTCCCCGTCACCCAGACCCTCCCACACGCAGAGGGCCCTGAGTCCCCCACCACCTAAATCCAAAGAAAGGACTAGAAAGGAAAAGAAAAAAATCAAATCGGAAGAAAAGTTGAGGTGCAGCGACCAGTTCGGGAAAAGAGGGAGCCGTTTAAAGTCTTTTCGGTATTACAAAGAGACCTTCTAAAAGGAGTATAAAAAAAGGGCAGACTAGAAAGAAAAACGCGAAAAAGATTAAAAGAGGGAAAAAGGTGAACACCAGCAAGAAAAGTGGGGGGAAAAAAAAAGGAGGGGAGCAAAAAATCAAGGAAAAATTACGAGAGGGGAAAAAGGAATATTTCCCATAGCGTGCTTGGGGGGTTAAAGAGGACGGGGAGGAAAAGTCATGAAAAAAAAGCTTAGGCGAAACGACAAAAGAAAAAAGGAGAAAGCGCTTGCGACGCTCGAGCTGGATAACGTCTGAAGCGAACGAGGAAAGGAATCGAGAAAAGGTCTCGGCTCGACTACATCTATCAAACTTCGGTCGAAAAATAAATGCCTGAAATTAGGAAAGAAGATTACTTCAAGAAATCTAGTAGGCTAAAGGGTCTCCTTCTTCAGCCAAAAAAGAAAAGTTTAAGGGCTGGGAGAAAAAAAAACTGATTTGGAAAAACCGGGGGAAGGAGGCACACGAAGAGCATCGGTCCAAAGGAGCGGATTGAAAGATCTCATCAAACACAACGATAGGGGAGAAAGTCAACTGGGGGACCAACAGGGGGGGGGCAGCCGAAGAGAGGGGACTTTGGGTGCCCCTAAAAAAGGAAGTCATCTCTTCGCATCTCAGAGTAATTCGGGGAATTCTATCCTTAGGTTGGGTGATGCGTTATAATACTACTCTTATCGGAATTCTCTACAAGTGGGGGGAAGGATCTACGGGGAGAGGGGAAATATGAGGAAGGGGGAAAACGAAGGTAAAGAGAGAAACTCGAAGTTTGAATAATAAAGGAAAAAGGAGGGAGAGATCAGGAGGATTAAAAAAAAAAAACCGGAGATCTAACTTTCAATGTTATCAGAAAGGTCTATAGGCACGGAAAAAGAACATAAAGGAGTGGGGGAAATATCCTGTGAAAAGTGAAGCTAAAGGAAAGAAGTCGACGAGGGATTTCGAACAAAGAAAACGTTGACACGGGTCACGAGAAAAGGGATCGGGGGAGAGGGAACTAATACGAGAGGGGGAGGACCTCCTAAGGGCATGGAACTCATACAAAGAAAAGGGAAGGGAAAGAAGGGGAGGACTTAAGTCACGGCAAAAGAAGGAAAACCGAACATTCAGCGGGGGGGGGAATTTAGAGTGCGGGAGGGGGAAGCGAAAAGCGAAAAAAAAAAAATGGGTGTGGTTTCCAAAGGAGAAAGGGCACCGAAAGGTCTTCGCAAGAAAAAAAGAAGTCGAAATCCAGAAGAAGGACCTCGAGTGCTCTAAGAGAGGGCGGAAAAGTGTTAATTTCCCTCGGATTTGGGGGAAAGGGGAAGAAAGAAATCTTTATGGGGAAAAGGGAAAAAACGTAAAAAAGAGGTTGCGGGGGGAACGCACGCAAAATGGGGAAAATCTTGAAAAACCGGCGTTGAAATCTTCCATTTTTGGTTCAGGGGGGGGAAAAATCGAAAAACGGAAAAACCAACTTGGAAAAAGGAAAGGCGGAGAAAATGGAAAAGAGAAGAGAGGGTACAGGTGTGGTTGGTTAGGATCTAAAGGGGGAGTCCCGGAAATAGAAAGGGAAAAGCTAGAAAGGAGGACACGGAAAGAATCCGTCCGCGTTTCACTCTCTAATCTCATCAAGGGACTCGGATATGAGGGGGAGTTCTGGGAGACTCGAAGAAGAGGAAGGAGGGCAGTTGTTTCCATCGTAAAAAGGGTAGGTTTGAAAGAAGGGTGGAAAAGACTAAGAACAGCTGGAGTTATTCCTTCTTGATGAAAGAAAATCCACAGATCATCAAGGAAATCCGGGGGAGAGAGGCGGGAATTCCGAACGAAGGCTTCAAAAAGGGAAAGCTCACATCAAGAAGGCAGTCGTTCACCTGGGCAGGAAGGGAAAAAACCTGAGAAAGCTCAAAAAAAAAACATAGAGGAAGGTAAAGAGATTCCGAGCGTCCCGAGGGGGGAAAGGGCCTCAGGAAAGAATGCTGAGAAAATGAACGCAAAAAACGAAAGAAGACGGGAACCCTTCGGTGATTTTTAACGCCGAGAAAAATCGAGGGGAAGGAACGTAGAAAGCAAGACCGTAAAAAAAAGAAGGACGGAAAAGCCAAATCTATCTTCCGCAGACCTCCTCGGGGGGTAAAACTTAAGGATGAGAAGGATGCTAATAGTGGAAAGAATCCGGCTCGTCTAAGGTGATTTTAAGTACGAAAGAGGACCGGGGGAGGCCTAAGATAAAGAAACTAAAAAAAACACCTTCTGGGGGAATTTGGAGATCAGTTTTGAAAAAAAAAGCCTCGGGGACAGGTCGTAGGGGAAGGGGGGGTTTCTTTTGCTCTCCAAAGAAAATTCGGAGAAAGAAAACTCAAAAAAAAGAGCGGAAAACTCAGGAGGACCACGGAAAAAAAAGCGGCTCTGGAGAGGGGAAGTTTCCGACGTGGCAATAAAACACGTTAAGATCTAAGAGGGGACACGAGAAAAGAGTTAAAGGTAGGAGGAACTAACTTCGCCCTTCGCTCTGATGAGTCCTCCAGAGAAAAACTTAGGAAAGGGAGGGGAAAGACTGAGAAGGGGGAGGACCATCATAGCACTGGGTGGGTCAATAAGTGGGGGGGGGGGGGGTTTCAAAAAGGTTCTCAAGAAAAGAGGAAGGGGAAGAAAAAAAAACCAAAAAAAAGGGCTTGAAAGGGAGCGACCTTAGGGCGACTCGTTCTCAGTGATCTTTTTTAGGAAAGAAGAGGCTCGGACCAAAAAAAAAGGATATGAAAAAAAGAGTGCAGGGGGGGAAATCCGAAAAGACGACGGTGAGAGAAAAGACTGTCCAACTCCCCCTCTCATGATTTTTAGAAATTCAAAAGAAGAAACTTCGATGTGTAAGAAAGGCAAAAGTAGCAGGAGTGTGTCACCAAAGGGTGTCCGGTGAGGCAGGGAAGGAGGGGAAGGGGAAGAAATTCGTACCGATTAACCAAATAAAAGGACTACTCGTAAAAAGGGGGATCAACAGAAGCGCGACCGAGGGAAAAATTCTAAAAGACAGGAAGAGGAACGAAAAAGAGAGAAAGCGCTTAATAGAGTACATCTAGAACGCGGCAAAAAAGAGAAGATTCAGGAGAAAAGCGAGTCTAGTCAAGAAAAGAACCGAGTAGTAGGACAAAAGCTCGCCACGCCCGGCCACGGGAAAAAGAAGAACTGCGCGGAGTACTGCTTATTCGGGAAAAGAACCGGGGGGAAGGGATCAACTTGAGAAGAAACGTCGAGACAACCAAGAGAAACAGGGGAAGAGCGGAAGGAAAAGCGGAGCAGGGGGGGGGTTGAAGAGGGGGGGGGGGGAAAGGGGAACGGGGAAAGATCCCAAAAAAGGGGTTCCCGAAGTGAGGTCCTCCGGAGGAAAGGGGGGAGCCCCTAAATGCACTTCCATCTCTTCTGGATGGAAAGAATTGAGGAAGGGGCATTGGAAGGGCATATATCTTAGAGAGTAGGAGGGAGAGTTCCTCTCCACTGTAGTAGGCAATAGGGGGAGTCTAGAAAAAAGATCGGGGAAAGTCGAGGGAGAAGGAGATGAAAGAAGGAAATAATCAAGCGGAGTTAGGGGGGTCGAGAGTCGTCTATACTCAAGGGGGGGAGGAAGTCGCGGGGGTTGACTCCTTGGATCTCTAAGTCTCGAAAAAACAACCCGAAGGGATTTGGAAAAGGGAAAAGTCTAGAACGTAAAAAGATCGCCTGGACGAAGCGAGGGGTAAGAAGGAAACCGGACTTGGACGAGAAGGTCATCTTAAAGAAAAAGCGAAAGAGAAAAGGGGTTCTTGTCAACTCGGCGACGACTCAAAAGGGGTAAGGGAGAGATAAGGGGGAAGAACGAATAAAAAGCAAAGAAACGAGAGGAAGGCCCAATGGCTTCTATCAAAAAAGCTCCTAAGTGGAAAAAGGAAGGGAACGCAGGAGGAATTCAAGGATCGTATCCTGGTTTATTGCAAAATATTATAAAAAAGGGAAGGGGGTCGAGAAGAAAAAAGTCCCTCCTTCTTTCCTGGCTGGGGACTAAGCTCCTCTCTTGACGGCTTTAAAGGTTTTGGAAAGGTAAATGGGGGGGGGGGAAAGCAATCCCCGGTCTAAAATCTTGTTAGGAAAAAGACTGAGGGCCCCGAGGGGGGGGGTAAGACAAAGAAGGGATCGCGGATCCCTATCAGCCTGCCGGAAGGTGAAGGAGGTCGCGAAGGCATGTACAGGGAGGGTCGGGCGGGAGGACAAGACAACTCTCCGAAGGAAAGCGGGAGGAAAAACGCAAAGGGTATGGGGGGGGGGGGAGGGGGGGCTTCATAAGGAAAAAAGGGGGGATGAAAGGGGTCAAAGATTCCAGAGGGAAAACTTAAAAAATAGAACTTCCTGGTCTTTTGCCCCTCGTCTCGAAGACGGGAAACTTAGGAAGAGAGTACAAAAAAGGAAAAAACATGACGTTCTGGAGGGGGTTCCTGAAAGGGCCTGTTGGAAGGGGGGGAAAAGGAAAAACAAGAATCTGCTGCTGTCAAGACTACCAAGAAAATGGGGAAAAGCCTAAAATCGGTGGGGGGAGAAAGTAAAAAGAAGAAGTCGAAGATTCGTCAGGGCTTCTCGCTTCAGAGAAAAAATCGAGAGAAAAAAGGCTGGGGAATACTACTTCGGGAAATCGCAAGGGATGAAAAAGGGGGCCTAGAAAGGGGACGAACCCTGGGCACGGTGTACAGCAGGGGGGGATGTGAAAACTGCAGGGAAAAGACGAAAAAAACGAAGGGGGGAAGCGATCTAAACCGAGAAAGAGTCTCTTGGAAAAATGATAGAACGTCTACAAAAAGCCGTTACCGAAGTCATACACTTCACACCTCCAATTGACAGGGAAAAAACCCTCAAGAAAAAAAAATAAGAAGAAAGCTCAGAAAAATCGATATAGTCGAGAAGAGAGGGGGTCCAAACTCCGGCCGCTCTCAAATTCCGAGGGGTCTGAACTCGGGGTCACAAGAGGCATCTAAGACGAAAAAAGACCGCAGAGAATGGAGGTTGCGAAACCTCCTCTTTCTAAGCTGAGGAGGTTGGGGAGGGGAGCCGAGAAAAGTCTGAGAGGACGAAGCAAAAAGAGGAGTCGGAGCGTCCTAATTCCTGGCGAAAATAAACTCTATGGAAAACGGAGTGGAGTACTAAAAAGAAAAGGGAGACTCCCGGGGAGTTAAAAG
>Ga0179591_1334593_pt1 | contig 11682 bp, 12 predicted proteins | sample CZOMad2_1_08_16f_FD_182891 | JGI IMG/M metagenome (GOLD analysis project Ga0179591, IMG submission 182891) | Vadose zone soil fungal communities from Angelo Coast Range Reserve, California, USA - CZOMad2_1_08_16fungal (PacBio error correction) | ecosystem: Environmental > Terrestrial > Soil >...
AACAAGCTCAAAGCGACGTCCTGACCGTTAAACAAAGAAGCTTCTTTAACAACTCTGGGGATAAATTCGCGAAGTAGAGGGGAAAGGTCTTAGGGGGGTCCCATGACCTCGGGACAAAATATTGGGTAAAAAACAGAGTGGAAGGGGACAGAATGAGGAACTCCTTCTGCGCCAAAAGGGAACGACAAAAAAATCAAGCTGCAAGCACACCTTACAATTCGTTTAGACTTTAATTTTTGAGGGGAATAAAAGACCTATGAGGAGAATTTTGCGGCACGTAAATTGGGGGGGCGGAAACGAACTTCCTCATCGGGAAAAGAACAAGGCTTTGAAAGGGAAACGAGAGGCTTCCTACACGTACAGGAAAACGGGAAAAACATCAAATCGATAAATTCCGGGGAGGGGAAAATCAAACCAATGAAGAAGAGGAAAAGTCCAGGTAAACGACTGTCGTGAACCTCTAGGATGAGACCCGCCCGCTCTTCTCATATCTGAAAACGAAAGCCTGAAAAGCCTCTTCGGGGGGGTAGGGTACCCGCTCTAAACAACGGGGGGGAAAAGTCCGCTGAGAATAGCGGGAAGCAACACGGCGGCAACTCACCGGTCGGACTAGGAGAACCAACTCTTCTCAAGACACCTGGGGGACCGTACGCCGAACTCCCTCGGAGAGATTGCATAGTCGAAAGGGCAAACTTCGCGGAGGATGACAAATGAAACCGAAACGATTATACAAACCCGAGGTCTGGAAGAGAAGAACCAATATCAATCGATTTTCGCCGAACATTTGTCAAATAGTACACAAACGCGAAAGACAGCAGCGCTGTGGATCCCAGAACGGCATGACCTTTGGAAATGAGATCCTCACTTGGGCTCCAATAGACGTGCCAGGGCCATAGCGAGAGGTCAAGAGAATGAGGAAGGAGCGGTTGGCCTGTCGCAATCGCAATGGACGGAAAATCAGAAACTTCGTCGCCAGAGTAACCTTGTAGAGCAACTCTCAAAAAAAAATCAGCGGGCCGACAAACAGACCCGTACCACAGGTATACCTCTCAAGTTTAAAGGGACGTCGTCGGGACGGGAGGACCTAAATCAGGGCTGCGGCATTCAGGAATAGGTCACACGAGAAAGTCCTGAACGTGGACAAGGGAATCGCCGGTGCCCCTAAAACCCAGGTTCTCCTCTTAGGGTTATGGAGAGGGACTTTGGGCAAAACGGAGACAGCCAGTCTCGAGAAAAACGTTCTAACTTCGGAAACCGAAGCAAGGAAAATCCAAGTTCGAGAAGAGCCCCGGAGGGTTCCCACGAAGTGACGCTCAGAAAAAGCCAGTTCTGAAAGGAGGGTTTCGGGCGTCCGTTGGGCTTCAACAGCGAGAACTCAGATCTCCGAACGTAGAAAGGGCCATCTGAAGAACAAGCGCTTCTAGAAGGTCCTTGGTGCTCGCCAGCCCACTTCTCGGCATTCCATCGAAAGATTAAAAAAGGGACAATCCCCAGAGAAACAATTCCCGCTTCAAAAGTGAAATGAGGCGTGGGGAAGTGACCAACGCCAGAAAGGAACACCAGCGCTGGGTGAGAGCACAAATGGTGCGAGGGGGGAGGGGGGAGAATTTCCTCGTAGGAGTCACCCGGGCTCCAAGGGATGTAAGGGGTCCAGACCGGATAACACTCTTCCGGGGGGGGGGGGGGGGCTTATCCAAGAAGTCCTCAAGGGAAAAAGCTCGCCAGATTAAAGTAACTTTCGGGGAAAGGCACCACCCGGAAAGAAATGTGTCCGCTGGCTGGATTCCTCGGAAGAATACTCGCTAAGCTTAATCTGGAGACAACCGTTGGGCAGGGACTCAATACAAGGGAAAAAGCGAACCAAGACGAAAGAGGGGGGGAGAAGCTCATATCGGGAAAATGATCGAAGGATTGTTCGAACAGTCATCTACCTAAACCCAATCAAAAAACGACACCGCGGGAGCTGAAAAGCGAGCAAGCAGGAAAAAGAAACAATTCAGGAACTTGAAGCTAGCCTGGCAAAAGAAAGGGGGTGCAGCTAAGCGAAAAACAACAAATATAATCAATCGGGGGGAGTGCTTCGGTTAGATCACACGAACGAACCACAGCATAATGTCCGCCGAAGAAAGGATAACGGACCAATGTGATGAGCGCGATTATTGGGTGAAGGAAGGGGGGGGGGGACGGGTATTCCGAAAAAATAGGGGAAACCGGGCTCATAGGAAGAAAAAACCACACCCTCTCAAAAAATCCCGGAAGAATACACCTCACCTAGTCGACGCTGCTCTCCAAAAAAATCGAAGCGCCGGCAAATTAAAAAATCCATCGAACTAGAAAGGGCCCCCCACGCCTATAGGGGAAAAAGAAGCCCTTTCCGGAGAAGAGGTAGCTACCCAAGGCCAGACTCCATAAAAAAAAAAGTAAGGAAAACAGGCCTAACAAATCGGCTGACCGTTCAAAAACAGTCTCAGAGAAGAAATCAAAGAAATATTCTCTTCTTCAAAGCGAGAGAAAAGTCTTTGAATCGCTCCTAGAGTAAGATCTCGTCTCTTCGGTTAACTGCAGAAGTTTCAGCCACCGGAAGGAGCCCGAAGACTTCCGCCGGATAAACTAATGGTGGGAAGAAAAGACAAAGGCCCTCGACTCTTTCCCGAAAGAAGGGCGAAGAAAACCGCCTGAAGTGGTTCCTCTATCTCTCATCACAAAAAGAGGAGAAGAGATCGGGGGAACTTCACTGCGGGTGGACAGCCCGACGCAGAAGGAGTTCGATGCTAAAAGAGAAGAGGAACTTGGAGTCGAGACCTGAGGGGGGGGAAATTTTATGGAGGCGGCTGTCTCACGTTCTTGTAAAGGCGGGGAAATTGCGGACGGAGGGGAGAGAGGAGAGCATTAACTCTTAGACAATGACCTCTATGTAAAGAGTTTTAGAAAGAAGATTTTAGATTTGAGGGGTAGGCCGAATGAAAACGTGATGCGGCCTATTGGGGGTGTGGTGGAGATGTCATGATTGGGCACTTAGGAAGTGGTTTTTTTTATTCTGACTTGTTAGAGGGGGGTGCATATGATAGGGGGAAGGAAGCTAGGACTGTAAATAGAAGGGTTGGGAAAAAAGCTCGTTAAGGGGAGGGATTGGGGGAATGGGCCGGCTCTTTTGAGGGGGGGAGCTAATTATGGGTCTGTGTCTTATCAGAAGAAGTTGGGAAGGTTGGCAGATGGGGGGGTGATTAGTAAAAAGAAGGGAATTAGGGGGGACAAAAGTAAAACGGAAGGGCATGGAGAAGGTTCTCTCTCGGAAAAAAGAAATTAAAACTTGGTGGGGAAAAAAATATCACCAGAGGGAAAGAGTACAGCTCTGGAGGGGGGTGGTGGAGTGATTTGTTCTGGGGGAAAGAAAGGGGCGCAATACTAACACCTATTTGCTTATTTTGGGGGGGTAGAGGGCTCAGAGTGGTGCTCCAAAGCTACATTAGGGAGGGGAGGCGAAGATGGGCTTTTCGTGAACTAAAGGGTTTCGGAAAAGCAAGTTCTGTTGGTCGAGATGGGGGAATTAACGTAAAATTGGGGAAATTTTAGCCGTAAGTCAGTCGATATGGAAGAAAGACTCCACAGAAGGGGGGAGGGGTGCTACAGGGAACTTATTCCTAACGGGGAGGAAAAGAGGGAATGACAATGAAAGCGTGAAAGCCTTGAATCGATAACGCGCGAGCAATCTTTATTATTAGGGGGGGGGAGGAATGAAAGTACCTCGAGGGGAATGATTCTGGAGAACCGGGCGCTTGAAGAGCGCGAAAATGCAAGGTTCCTGAAGGGGATGATTTGGGAAGGGAAAAAAGACTTTAAAAAGGGATTTATTGAGGAAGACGAATTGAAGAATCGAATCTGCCGAAGCCCTCCACCTGGGAAGGGGAGTAGATGGAAAACATGCTTTGAAAAGGAGCGTTGCAAAAAAAAGGGTTATGTTGGGAGGGGGGGAAGAAGAAGAAAGGGAAAAAGCCTTGAGCTCTATGGGAGAGGTGAGGGGCTATTGGATAAAGGAAGTGTAGCGATAGCAGAGAGAATAAGGGGGAAAAGAGCGCACGGTTGATAAGTAGTGGGGGACGCATTAATTTCCTCTTACGCTGAATGTACGCTTTATGTGAAAGGTCCTCCAAAGGGGGAAGTTTCCAAAGTAGGGTGAGAAGAGGCGGAGTTTAACCCGGGAACAAGAGAGGTGAACGAGGGGTGTTGTGGGACGGGAGAGGCATTCTTTTTCAGAAAGGCCGACGGTGAAGGGAGGAGTGTCTAGGAAATCCAAAGCCTTCAAGGGAGGGAGGAAAAATTCTGAGTGGCGAAGGTGATGAAAAAAAAGGCAACGTTAGGACTGGGAAGTAAAAAGCTATTCCTGAGAGTTTTTACGGGATGGCAAAGGGAAAAGGAGAACCGTAGGGAACTGTCACCGAGCGTCTAGAACCGGAAAAGGCGTTGAAGGTTGAGTTGGAGAGGGTGGGGGGTGTGGAGGGGAAGAACGGGCATGTTAATACCGGGGGGAAGTGGTACAACTAATTTAAAAGAAGGCGAGGACGAGGTCCAAAGAAAAGTGTACGACAATTAACAGCGGGGGGGGGTAAATGAGGAGATATTTGTTTGAAGGGGGAAGGGGTTATCGTTGGAAAACCAGATCATATAATGGGGGGAAAATCTACCAGGAGAATTCATAAATATCTGAGGGAGATATAAAATGACTGGCAAACAGACCAACTTTAAAGAGAGGCGTAGTCATTATAGTGGGGGAAAGGGGGTCAACCGGTGGAAAACGAGGGGGGGGAGCCTGAGGGCCGCTCCTTAACGAAAAGTAAGCCTGAGAGGAAAAAAGTCATCGGAGAGGACGGAGCGCCTCCTGAGTTGAGGGTCAACGGGGAGGGAGAAAATCGTAGAGAAAGAAGGAAACCGTTCTCGTGATGGAAGGGGATGTTGCACTTCCTGGGGGGAAGATTGTGCAGAAGAGCGGACTTTTGTGAGGAGCGGGAACCTACAACAAGGGGGGGAGGGGGAGGTGTGATGAAGAGGGGCGCGGAAACTTTAGAGGAGAGGAATTCGGAGGGGGGAGATACGGAATTCTGACTCCTTATTCAGCGAGGGGAAGAATTTACTGTGCTTGGAGCGAAAAAGGACCATCGGAATGGGGTCTCTAGAGAGGAGTGGGAAGAAGGAAGGGGGGGTGGGAGGGGGTAGGGAAATCAGATGATTCCTAACGGGAAAAAAGTGGGGTGAAGGGAACATGAGCAATAAGGGGTGACAGAGGTTAAAACGCCGACAAAAGAGAGCGAAGAGGGGGGGGGAGGGGGGTGAGGAAGAAAAATTAATATCAAGGGTTGTTAATTGTGGGGGCTTGCGCGAGATGGGGGGAAGTACTTATCCAAGGGGTCGATGAGAAATCGATAGGACGAGAACGGGGGAAAAAGAATTAATCAAGGAAGAAATATCGCCTGGGAGGGGTGGGGAAAGGTAGGGAACGCCAGGGAAGCGGGGCAGAAGGCACTCATGACTCGAAAGAATGGAAGAGAGCATCTTTATCAGGCTTTAGGGGGGAGGGGGGGGCGTTTCTGTTAAGGGAGGGAGGGGATAGGTGGGGATAGCACTCAAAAAAGAGTAGAAGAGAACTCAAATCTAGAGAATGAAGTTCACAAAAAGAAAGAAAAAAATCTAGAGGGAAGGGAGGAAAGGGTCTCTTATTACGCGCGTGTCTGCTACTGAGGAGGGGGGTTGGGTCTCACCATAGGGGCTTCAATCGTTTAGTCCCCTCTTAGAAGGGGGGGAAGAAGGGGAGTTCCTCTATCCCTATTCCAGAACAGAAGGCTATCGGGTGGCACGGAATTTAAAGGAAGAAGAGCAGGGTTCGGCAAGCACACAGTAAAAGTAGTGTATTAATCGGGACAATTCGGGGGAAGAAACTTATGGGGGGGGGGGAAAACGTGAATTTGTTCTACTCAGCCCTTCGCAGGAAAAAAGGGAAGCACCAAAAACCGGACTGGGGAGATTAGACTAGAAGGGGAAGACCCGCATCCAGCATCGAAACTCCTACATAAGAGAATACCGAGCCGTGGGTTGGAAAGAAGAAAAAGTAAAAACATCTTAAACTCACGCTGAAGAGGGGAGGAAAGGAGCAGACCCGCAACGCCTCGCCAGCTACAGCTGGGAAACGAAATCCTGAAAAAGGCGTTGGGAGGAAAAAGCTATTACAAAAAATTGGAGTAACTCATGAGGGAATTGGTGGGGGGAGAGAGAACCCCGGAAGAGAAAGGAGACTCGAAATCCTTGTTTCTGGCTACAAGAGAGGGGAAGACTCCACAGGGAGGGTGGGAGAGATACCTACCGCCGACGGAGGGTCCGGATCCATTGGGGCAATACCCGGCGGGTTGAAAGGAAAAGGAGGAGGTCTCCCAAGTAGTCAAAAGGGAAAAAAAGCGGAGCTCACAAGGGAACGGCAACGGGTCGGGAACCAAAAGAAAAAAAAATGGCTCCGCAGGTCCATGGGTCGTCAGGGAAGTCTGTGGGAAAAAGAGGAACTGTATCGCGGGTCAAGCGATCCGCCGGTCGCGAGGGGCGGGCAAAATATCTGATGAGGTCACCTCGGTTAAAGGGAAAGGGTACATTCCCTCGAAAAAAAAGGGAAAAGATACCTGAAGTCAGGGGGGAAAGTTCGAACAGAAAAGCGACGCGTGGGGAATTCATCGAGGTGCTAAAAAGCTTGACTTCACGCAGAAAGAAGTTAGAGTCAATCTCCACCAATCAAGGGACGCCAGAAACTCCACGCCTCGCAAACGTTACTAGACTAAGCTTTACAGTAATCGAGTCGTTAAAAAGAAATAAGACGGGAAAAAAAGGGAAATTGAGTCGTCTGCCAGCGTCAAAATAAGGAAGCCGTGAACCTTGGGCATCATCTATAAACGACCTCAGGGTGCCTCTTGATCATGTGGAGATGGCTTTTTATAGAAAAACCGGCCCGGCGCCATGAAGGGACATTCTCAACTCCTTCATCTTTGGAGGTCAAGAAAATGCCGCCACTTCTAAGAAGGGAAGGCGTTACACCACGCGGTCGCGGAAATCTCTGGGATCCGTTTACGAGGGGGAGGGAAAAAACTAACCAAAAAAGCTCGGGATCACTCACTGCTTAACTGGACAACGCTCTCAACCTTAAAATCTCCAAGGACGCGGTAGAAAGAAAAGTAAGGCGCGATGAAAATAAACTCGGTAGAGAGGGAACACGAGGCAATCTCCCCTCAGGCAGGAACTCTTAAAACTTGACCTGGCTTCGTCAATTACAAGCCAAAAAGAAGCTGAACCAGCCTGTTTTTCCAGAGATCACCATTGAAAAAAGGGGGGTGTGTAGGGGGGAAAAAGTTCCCTCTGCGGAGGAAAAGGGATCACAGAGCAGTTGTGCGGGGAAAAAACGAGAAGTACAACACATCAGCCGGGGAACGGACACGTAAGATTGGGGAGGATCTCAAAAAGGACTGGCGCAAAAAAAGAGGGAAAGAAATTACCTGATTAACGTTTGAAAAAAAGAGAAAATGACTGCTAAAGTCAGTTCTCGGAAGGAAAGAGTCAGAAACCTCCTAAGGGTGAAAGAAACGGGGAAAAATATCCCGGGAGGACACATGTTTACCTCGCGGAGACAAAAACATTCAGGGAGGGTCGCGTAGATCATCGCAGGGACGACCTTTTACAAGAGGGATCATAAAAGCTCTGACAAACAGAAGGGGAAAAAAGGGCGACGCCGAAACCCGCGCGGAAGAGGACTCCCCATTCCAGTAGAATTAATCTAGGGGACCATTGAAAAGGGGTGCGAGAGGAAAAAAGGAAAAAATCTTCTTTTTTATTTCGCGGGAAGGAAGAAAGGGGAAACACGTAAAGCCAAAGCAACGAACTTCAATAGTGGTCCTCCTAATATGGGGCAAAGGTGTGCGCCAAGTGTGAATGGATTCCGAAGAAGGGGAGGAATCCATGAATGCCGTGTTACTTGTAGTCGCCAGCTCACAGGGGTCAACTCAGGGGGGGGGGGGGGGGGGGGGGGGGGGGGGGGGGGGGGGGGGGGGGGGGGGGGGGGGGGGGGGGGGGGGGGGGGGGGGGGGGGGGGGAGGGGGGGGGGGGGGGGGGGGGGGGGGGGGGGGGGGGGTGGGGGGGGGGGGGGGGGGGGGGGGGGGGGGGGGGTTGGGGGGGGGGGGGGGGGGGGGGGGGGGGGGGGGGGGGGGGGGGGGGGGGGGGGGGGGGGGGGGGGGGGGGGGTGTTGGGGGGGGGGGGGGGGGGTTGTGGTTTATGTGGGGGGGGGCATCCTACAAACAGATCGTCTCAAAGAAAGAGGGCGAACTAATCCCAGCTCACCGAACGGAACTCTACCCTTCTCTCAGCAAGTCAAATACAGAAATTAACCCTCTTCACTTCGCTCCACGGGTGAAAACCTCCCTTCGCTCGCTCGGAGATGAAACAAGCATACCGACATATTAAAAAAACACTCTCGGGATCAAATCAGGGAGACGTTCAGTCTCTTTCACTTGCAAAGGGGGAAGGGCGGGAAAATCACAAGAGATATCCATTCAGAAAAGAGGAAAGACTGCGTCACCAATATAGCTGGAAAAATTTAATTGAACTCACATGAAAAGAAGGGAGAAAGACTTAAATAAAAGAAGAGGGTTGCCTTACAGGGTTCCACCAAAAAATCCTTTAATTTAAACAGATAAGAAAAAGTTAAGACTCCAAGGTGAAGCTAAGGCGCGCTAGAATCCAGATGGGGCGAAACGCCTTGCTTTGCACCCGAAAGAGGGACAAAACAAACACGTAGACATATATATCGGGAAATTCACGGCGGGGGAAAGGGGAAAATTCATTCGCCATCGTGCTGCGGAAATCGGCGGAGTGGAAGATGACAATTAGGGTTTTTTGGCGCGCAAAGTGGGAGGTCGGGAAGGTGTCGGGGTTTAAAAAACTGGTTAAATTTGCTACTCGGAAAAAATCGAACATTCTCTTGCCGAGTGACTTCCACACCCCGAGTATTCGATGGGAGTTGGCCGCCGAGAATAGTTGAGGCAGAAGACTGTTTAGAGGCCCGCTTTGGTCGTTAAAAGGAAAAGATTGGGTTTGATCTGCTTATTCTCGAGGGTTTGTGAATTCGGGGGCGGGGGCTAACTTGGCCTGTGAAGAGGGAAAAGATGGTGACGACGGGGGGGGAAAAAATGCTTTTGTAACACTGACAAGGGCCTCGTATTTATTTAATTTTGGCGCTTTGGGGGGGGGACTACGGAGAAGTGGGCGGTCGAAAAGATCTTTCGAGCGCTGGAGCTTGTATTATGTTCTATTGGGGGTGAGGGGGAACGGTGAGAAGGGGGAACTACAGTAAAACGGAATTCGGAGCTAAAGGAAGAGATATGAAAGAAATTCCACATTGGAAACTATTTTAAGCAGTGAGGCGATGAGGGGATTTGTGCTTTTTTTGGGGGGTGAAGGGGGGGAAGTAGGAAGAACTTGCACACTCGAAGGCACTCCAAATAAAGGAGGGCTTAGAGTTTGTGGGGGGGTTTAGGGAAATTGTTGCGAAAAAGTAACTTAGAGCTTGGTAACAGTCTAATTTGAATTGGGAAAGGGACACGGGTGTGCGGTGAAGAAGGGAAAGGGGGGGTCGCAGATGGGGTACGATATAACTTTCATAGAAGGTTGAAAATCAGGAAACAAGTCTGATGGAAAAGAGACAAGCGAATGGTTGAAAACAGGGGGTCAGAAAAACAATTCCTTAAAGGGGGACTTAAATGAGCAACCCTGAGGCGGGCAGGGGAAAATTAGAGACGCGGAGCCATAGTATGAGGCAGGGTGAGCGGTACCAAACGGACTCCGATGCTGGTGGCGCCGCATGGAGGGCAGAGGCTCCCATGAAGGAAAGGGAGTCCTTCCTGGTTTGTGGTGGGGGGAGACAGGAGCCCCGATGATGGTATAACGGTGAAGCCGAAGAAGGAAGAAACGTCATCCGAAGTCTGAAAAATGGGAAGGGAGCTGAAAAAAAGGTGGGTCATTGACGAGTTGGAAAAAAAGAAAAAGAAAAGAAAAATGAGGAATCCTGGGAAGAAGCAAGTCAGGGGTGAATACGGGGGGTTTCGACTGAGAGGTGCTGGGGCATCCAAGAGGGGGGAATATCATCTCTTGTTTATATTGAAAGGGAGGGGGTCCGCAGGAGGGGCTAGGAGAGCTGAGGACGCTTTGGGAACGTTCACTCAAGTAAACCTGAAAAAGAGGTTTTATATGGAGGGGGAAACCTTCTTGGTGCCAGCCAAGTTGTGGCCCAGCAAGCGAAAGATGGATTGGGGGATATTAGGAAGAAGGTAAAGATTCACGGTGTCTAAGGGAAATGACACGGAGCATGGGGGGGAAGAAGGTCCCAAGGCAACAAAAGGTAACCTTGGGGGATTCAGCGGATACGACAAGGGTCAAAACGGTAGTAACTGTTTGAGGTTAAATCTTTACTGCCGCAAGCAGAAAAACTTTTTTACTCATGCTGGAGGGGAAAAGGAAGGGGGGATGAAAGGTCACCTGGATGCTGAAAGAAGGGGACTGCGTTGAATAGTGACGATCAATTGGTTGATTTAGTTTGGGACAATCTATTCCGTGAAGAAAAACAAAGGGGGAATTGGTCTGTAATAAGAGGGGAATGTTCGTCGCGGGATGGATTGGGGAAAAAAGCTAAAGACATATTTTAAATTTGCGGGGGGGGGGGGGGGAGGGGGAGTGGATCATTACTCCGAGGGAGATGTTTTGGATTTTCACAGAAGTAAAAAAAGGGGGGCTATATTATCATGAGGCGGAATAGGAAGGGGGGGGCAAATGGTCGTAACTCCCTGTCAATCGACGAAAGGGGAATTGGGGTTGGTGACCTAATGTCTTATCCCGACAGGGGGGCAGGGTGCTCAGGACGGTCAACAAAGGGACGCGACTGCATGGAATCTGCAAGGGGACGGAGTCCGTAGGAGGGTTATTCAAAGGGCGGTGGTCTGCTGTGAAAAGGAATAGTCTAAACCTTAGGGATACGGGAATTTCCTATCGGTTGGGGAAAAGCGTAGGGAAGAGGAGGATCAAAGTTTTTGTAGGGAGAAAATGATCCCCCTTCGACACACGAAGGGGGAGGTAACGTCGGCGTTGGACGAGGGAGCCGAGAAGAGCGGGCGGTTTTACGAAAAGAGGAACGACGGGGGAGGTGTGAAAAGGGAGTACATTTTCTTATCTAAAAGCCAAGTGTTATAGCTTTGTAGAGGAAAGTGGGGGGATACTTGTTAGAACGCCGGGGGCGGGACGATTACATCAAGGGGGGGAAAGAGTGAGGGAAAAAGGGGGGGGAGGTTTCCTCCAAAAAAGGGGAGGGTCACAAAATAAAAAATGAGAGGCTTTGGAGGACGAAACCAACCTCTGTAGGAAAGGACAAGGTTTGGGGGGGGAGTAATCTAATTAGGACGTCAGGGAGGCTGGCGTAGGAGGGATAAGTACTTTTGAATACGCTTGAAGAGAAATATCTCTCCGCTTATGGTTGACGGAATAGTTGGATCCAGCAGGGGAAAGGGTACTAATGATTCAAGCCTTGTAATCTAAAAGCAAAGAGTTAACTCGTTCTCTGATTTGTGTTTAAGGTTGGCACTTTCAAGGGGGGGGGGAGGGGGAGGCGGGGGT
>Ga0179591_1335046_pt1 | contig 11681 bp, 12 predicted proteins | sample CZOMad2_1_08_16f_FD_182891 | JGI IMG/M metagenome (GOLD analysis project Ga0179591, IMG submission 182891) | Vadose zone soil fungal communities from Angelo Coast Range Reserve, California, USA - CZOMad2_1_08_16fungal (PacBio error correction) | ecosystem: Environmental > Terrestrial > Soil >...
CATCAGGGGGGAGGACGAATATCCAAACTAAGAGGTCATCAGGAGAAAAACCTCAAGGATGAGAATCAAAGCCCGGGCGCTCGAACGGGGACGGAGAGGAAGTCGACTATCTTAACTGGTGATAAACTATGGAAAGGGATCAATGACACGCCGAGTGTCGAAAAAGGCAGGTGAAGGTGTACGAAAAGACACTGACAAGCTGGTGTTTCCGGTTGGAAAAGATAGAGGTTCCAATCGCAAGGGAAGTACTCAGGGGGAGGGCTGGGCAGGATCGTCCGGAGAAAGGGATAAAGGAGGGAACCTCACGGGGTTTGCCTATAGGAAGGACTGAAAAAAGGGGAAGAGGAAAATCTATACTCGGGTCGAACAGAAGTCCGAATAAAAACTCCTTGGGGGAAGATGGGCGACATAGACGGCAGCGGAGTCGATTGGGGGGAGGGGTCCTGAAAAAGAGGAAGATTTCAGGGGCCAAAAAAAGTCCGATAGAGGAAGGCCGCCCGTCGCCGAGTACAAGACAAAAAGATCATGGGGGAGAGAACGACGGTACTAAAAGCAAGTACCTGAAGCAAACAAGAAAACACAGTGTCAGCAATAAAGGGACTCCGCGATGAGTGGGGGGAGCTCAAGGGGGAGGCTAAGTGGGGTTCCTCAGACATCGAGGGCCAGGGTTCCTCGTCTTGCAGGAAGACCACTAGGAAGTTCAAAGTGGAAAAAAAGGGGGGGGGAAAAACCACCGATGCGTAGGAGGAAAGACACCGCGGAGGACCTCGATCTCTGGGCCACCGGACGAGCGTAAAATCGCGCGACGGCAAATTTCCCAGGACGAGAGGATCATGGCAGAAAGAAGTCCGCGAAGGTGGAAACCAGGGAGCGTCGCGACAGGGGGGCGCATCCTAAAGGTCGAGAAAAAGAGGTCGAGTCGTCCTTCCCAAGACCAGAAAAAATAGGGAACGACTAATGAACGCTTCAATCGGACTAAGGGGAAGATTGTCACAATTCACACCCAGAGGGAGATACTCCCTCTGAAGGGGGGCTTCAGGTGGCCCCAGACTCAGCAAAGTCTCCACAATTTACACTTCGCCCTCTTTATCTAAGGGGCGCAGAAAAAGATAGGGTCCGAGCCTTATTACTACGAAAGGATGAAAATGAGTACAAAGGTCAGTAAAATCTCGGGGAAGAAAGGGCCAGAACGGAGGAGCTTTTCCGGATCTTCTAAATCTACCCGGATAAACAAAGCGGGGGCTACTTACAATAAGCCTCCATGACCACTGTCCCATATGGACGCCGGAAGGGCGTGCGAAAAAACTCTAGCAAAAAGATTGGTCGGCGAAAATTTTCATCTGTTACGTGCAAAGCGGGGAGACAAGGGGTGGGAGTTGGGGAAAATGTCCCTCACGCGCGCTCTGCATCGTGGAGAAGGATGGCTGCGAGAATCCGCTCACACAACAAAGATATTAAAATAAGAGATCGGGGCGAGTCGAGGAAAGCGCTAACTCTTTAAGTCGTATCCTCTCTAACGGACTCCCGAAGGGGTGATCAAAATCGAAATGCGCAAACCCGAGCCCTGTTCGAAAAGAAGGTGGAAAGTTTGTTGTAGGAAGAATTAGTAAACGGCAAGGAGGGCGCAAGGGGAAAGGGAGTTCACTTGTCGGGAGAACAGAAGGGAGGAACCAGAGTAAATCTGTCGAAACTGTCGAAAGGGGGGGGAGAACTACTCCGGCGGCAAAATTGAGAAAGATCTGAAAAGACTCCTTAGACGGCTTGCGGAAGCGGGAGAGGGGGAAGATCTTTCGTAAGACTAATTAAAGAAGGAGGGACCGTACAGTTTTTGGGGGGAAGGCAGGGGGGGCATTGGCAAAAGAAAAAACCTTGAAAGGAGAGAGGCGTCGCAGAACTTGGTTAATTCAGTACCTAAATCGAGCCGAGACGCATATTGCCTCTATCAGGGGAGGGGGGGGAAAAGCTGGGGAAGGACGCGCTATAAAACTTGTGGGCAAAACGCGGAACCTGCTCGACAGGTGCGGAACCCTATAGCTTGGTCCATGAGGCAGGAAACTTGAAGGGAGAACAGAGTTAAAAATCATGGTGGGGGAGGGGGTGCTGTCGGCCGAGAGAGGGAAAAGACTCGGTGACAGGGTCCCTGGCTGAAAAAAAGGGGATGAGCCTCCTCTCAAACGGAAACCACGGGGAGGGAAGGCTATGATTACTTTCTCCAGGAAAGAAGGCAGGTACGATGTCGGGAAAATTCGACCCAGGAAAATCCATAAAGGGAAGATTGAAGGTTTTGTTCTCCTTTGAGGGGACCACGGGAGGGGGAGAAAGGAGCGGAATAATACAGGATCTTGTGGCTCGGTTTGCTCCGGGCGGACCGGGCGGCGGAGGATCTGCTTACGACTACAGGGGGGTCACAGAAGTTTTTTTTGGGGTTGTTAAAATTGAAGTAAATCCGACGGCCGCATACTAACACATTACTGTCGACCTGCTTGCTTACAATGAGACGATCGTATGGCCTTGGACGGGCAATCAGAGACTTCGTGGAAAAACGCAGCATGAAAGGGAGAGAAAAAATCAGGATGTTCCCCTCCTTTTCTCCAGGGTATAACCGGACTAGCCCTGGTAAGAGTTCTAAAAAAAGAGTATGTTTAAGATGTAAGTATGTTGTAAAACTCGGAAACAGGGTTCAGAACCGGTCTGTATCAAGGCAAAAGAGTGAAATCGGAGTGTCAGACTTGCGGGCAGTCATCAAAGTTAGAAGGAGGAGGGAGAATACACGGGATCTCTCTATTGGGTGCCTACCTCAAAAGGGGAAGTAAGCTGATGAGGGGGGGGAAAGGCGAGTATGGGATCTCTACTACCTTGAGAAGAAAAGAAAAAAAAAGTATTAGAGGAAAGAGAGCTTGACAGACACGGGGAGGTCGCTATCCAATAAATTTTCATCCTACGAAAACACGTCCTCAAGGAGAAAGCCGGGTTTTTTTTTATACAGAACGCCTTCTCTCTAGCATTGATGAGGACCGCGATAAGGGAAGAATTACGCTTGGTTAGGTCGGACAATATTTTCCGAAGGAAGAGGGGGCATGGAAAGAGAAAGACAAGGTCGGAAAATCTCGGTTTTCCTTTGGTACAACGACAGGAGCCAAATCGGAAAAATGGGAAACAGAGTCCTTGACCGTCGATCTTGGGGATGGATTAAAAGGTTCTCAAGGAGAAAGGTTTAAAAGAACGAGTAAAAAACACTGCCATGGGGCTATCTGGAGTCGAGGTGATGTTCCAAGAAGGAAACTGGAAAACGAAGGCCTCAGAAAGTCAATCGAGTTACAGTAAACGGAGGAAAGCGGCCGTCGATTGAAGTCTGAAACCGATGGAGGAATGGCTGGCTCGACCGAAGATAGCACTGCGGGAAGGGAGCAGTCAGGGTCCCCCCACTAGAGGGTAGGAGGAAAGAGAAGAGCCGTGGATCCAAGGCCGAAAAGACAAGGAAAACACAAAGCGGTCAGGGAAAAAGGAAAGGATTGCGTCCTTTCTGGGGAGCATAAGGGGGAAAAGACTAAATTCTAATGAGCCTTCGGGGGCAGGCCGTAGAGTAGTTAAAGTTACAAGAAGTTAGGACTCCGTTACGATGCGGAGGAACTGGCCGAATCTCCCGCTCAAGATCGTCCCCTTCAAAAGGGGAATCGAGGAGGGAAAGAGTCTGGACTGGGGGGGAATCTGGCGACGGGGGGAAAGTAGAGAAAATTGACCAGACCTCGGCGAGGGGACCCGAAGGAGCTAGTTCGGATTTGGGTACCAAGGGGAAGGATTGCGTATCCCTCCAAAAAGGGGGGGCACCCATACGTCCGACATGAAGCAGCTTCCCGAGGCTAAGTAAGACTGCCCCAATTCCCCCATCGGAGCGTCAAGAAGGAGGGGGGAGTGCTTCTCGTTCCAAAGCAGGACCAAACCCATATCATTGAGACCAATCTTACTTAAAGGAAGGTGGAAGAAAAAGGACAAATATACCCTTATTACCCATTAGGAAGAAAATAGTCCTTTGGGGAGAGGGTAGCAATTTCCCTGTCTGGTGAAAGTGGACTAGACTGGAGAAGATAACAAAAAAGGGGGGGGGGGGAGAAAAAAGTAGGGCCGAACTCCTCATTAAAGAGGAGAGAGGAACAGTAGGAATTGAAAAAAAAAACTCGCGGTCAAAGTGAAGGGCCGTTATAGTTCTCTTTTAAGTAAAGAAAGGCTTTCTAGGCAACCTGAGTGGGAGGTTAAGTCCGGAGTGATTCCCAAATGTCTCTGTACTATCGGGTAACGAGCTCAGATCGAGAAAGGCAACAAAAAACTGATTATTATGATAATATCTTATATCATTACACAAGGGGGAGATGCTAGAATTTCGAAAGCGGGTACGCGGGTAACTTACCTTGATAAAGAGAAGAACTTCGAGAAAAGGGAACTAAACGGGAACAGAACACTTGCAGATGCGAAGGGGGGTCTGACATACATTGAGAGCAGACCATATCCCGAAGTAGGGGGCAAAGTCGGTGCCTGGTTCTTAGCCGCAGCATTCCACCAATCATTATGGTCACTCTTAAGGGAACATGAGCTACCCATCTCAACCTCGGAGTACTGAGAAAGCTTTAAAAGGAAGAAGGTCATCAAGGGGGCCTTGAGTGTCCAGGTGGATGAAAAGGAGAAAGGGGGTGCCCCTTATACCTTAAGTCTTGCTACGTGGGGGGGAAAGGAGGAGGTGGAAATTATTCGCCGTAAGAGACGATCAAATCTCTGTCTCTTAAAGGTCCGGGAAGAAGAGAAGATCACTTTAAGGGACTTTCGACGGTGTGGGAAGGTCTGGGGTGGGCCGTCGACCCGAAGCCATTTGGGGGGCATGCGAATAGAGGCTCAAATTCCTAAAGAGCCGTCAGGGGTTTACTCTCTTAACGTTGGAAGGACAGATGAGAATTAAATTAATTTGGGGCCCTCACTACTCAGAGGGGGGGAGGCACGAGGAGAGGACGACTTATCGACGCAATCAGGGGGGAGGCGGGTGATAAGAAAAAACTTCGAAAGAAAAGGACGAGGGGGAACACAGAAACGGCCTGAAAGGGAGGCTGGGGGAATTTCGATCGAGCGGAGGGAGAACGGGAAAAGAAAGAGGGAGATGAAAAAGAATAGTGAACTATTGGGGGGTTATATCTGTCGGGAAGAAGGGAATGGTATTCAACGGACGTCGTCTTCTTCTCGGGAAAAGACAATGATCGGGGGAGGGGGGGGAACCTCCTGCGAAAACTTCCTTCCTCAAGGGGGAAGAGCAATCTAGAGAAGTCAGGAGGGTTAAAGTTGGACCGTGACCAAGGGACTCAAGATCAGAACACTTACGGGTCTCTCAAAGAGCTGGGGTTGCAGCAAGGGAAGGCGTAAAGTCATGTAATGTGAGAAAAACACGAGGAAAGTACGGTACGAGTCACAGAACCTTAAGAATTTCGAAAATCAAGGGGATGGCCCTTCCTGGTTCATACCCCTTTAATAATACAATCGACTGGGGACAAGAGAAAAGTGGAATGGCAAGGGGTACTAGAAATCTTTGACGGGACACGAAAACAGGCGAATGTAATACAATGATGTCGTTTAAGCAATGATCAAAAGCTTCGGGAAATCTGGCGGTGGGCAAGGATTAGCCGGAAAAAGAAAAAAAGGAGCCTTTGAACACGGGGGAAGACAGCTCTTCAGGGGGGCCGGTATCAAACCTGTGGGGCGGAGGGAACGGGTTTAAACAGACTTCGGGATCTCGGAAGACATTGAAGGATTCAAAAAAAACACAGGAGATACAAGTAAGATGACTCAAGGGTCGGAAATCCACAAAAAAGGTAAAAAAAAACCTTCAATTCTAAAAACGGAAAAAGGCAATCTAGAGAGAATCGCAGTAGTATCCACGGCGCGGGGGACGCCCAGGAGGGAAAGCTACTCCAAGTGCCCTCCATTTTCCTGGACAAGAAAAAGGAAGGGGGGGTGTCCGGGTTCCAAATATCTCTGGAATGGAAAAAAAAGGGGGAGGTTTCAGCAGGCCGGACGGAACGTCGAGGGTTCCGGTGCAAATGGAAAAGGGGAGGTGAACCTCACTGGCAGCTGCACTTGACTGGCGGGCCGAAAAAAGTCAGGATATGTCCCGAAACACTAACGCTCACCTGAAGGCAAGGATTTGGGCTTACTAAGAGATCAAGAGAGAGGACGATTGGAGATGAAAGCAAGGAAAGGACTTGCAGATTAATCCTAGCACGGGGAGGACAACGTAGGGGACGGAGTCAAAAACTACCAGAGAATGCTTTGAAAAGGGCGATACTACTCATGATTAGGAGCCCTACAAGAAACAACCGAAAAGGAAAGAGGAGGGTCCGGGGAACAATATTCGTGAAGAGCACCGCTAAGTTCTTAAAAAATCCGATGACCTGAAATGACGAATGCTAGTGAGTAAAGCATATATAGTGAGGACCATGTCCAGAAAGTTTAAGACGCAGACGAAAAAAGGAGCGGACCGACGCGGATCTCAGAACCCGGGGCCATTCACTATCTTCTACTAAGAACGACGGCAAGTGGTGCACTGACTATGATCTTTCTCTGAAAGTAAAAAATGGAACACCTAGAGGGAGTCAGGGAGTCCCCGTGACATAAGGAGAAGGGGTCGTTTGGGGGCACAGGAGGGAGACCCGGCCCCCTAAAAAACGGCCGCGTAACTCGTCGGGGAAGGAAAGCGTAACGATAGGCTCTAATATGGGGGCTGACTGTCAACAAGTAACAAAAAGCAAAGTAGGGAGTCCTAGAGTTCAAAACGTCGCGCGCATCAAGATACGCTAAGCGCCAAAAAACGGGTTACTCATTAAGAAAATCTAATTAGAGAATTTTCAATGAAAGAGAAGAACGATCCCTGAGGCCGGGAAAAACGGGGTGCTTCGGAGGGGTAGGAAGGGGACGCCGGTTTTTTGGGAAACTTGATCTGGCGATATTAAACACTCTAAAGAAAGTGGAGGAGGTCAGACCTCTCATTAACCGGGAAGGCGTAGAAAGTCGGCCGTGCACTAGTCCTAAAAAAATCTCTCCCTCGGACCGGGTTAAGGAAGAGGGTTAAGTACGACATTAAATATCAAGGAAGTGGGCAGTAGGAGCTACTGCCACAGCAAACTTCGCTCGGAGGTTAGGGCTGATCGCAGATATGATACTCAACACAAAGGAATGAAAGAGAGAAGGGAGGGCGACCAGTCATCGCTTGTTTTTGACTGGGAAAAGCTAGGAACGGGGGGAAAAAAAAAACAATCTTCTCTAAAACAACTTTCAAAAAGGAAAACGGAAGCGTAGAGAAGTGGTTCGTAGGCCTTCTCACAGTCTATCTTGCAAGTCGCCGGGAAGTCAAGGGGTCTGAAGTTCTTAAAAGATGAAGGGGGTGCCTTATCTTCGAAAGACGAACAAAAGACTCAGGAGCAAAGGTCTTCCCCTATCTAAATTCTTAAGAAAAACTCTGGGCAGGGGGTAAATGTGTGGTAACAATGAAAGAACCTTCGCTCCTGTAAAAACAGAATGCGTACACTTTTTCCTGCGTCGGGGGCCAGCAGACGAAGAAGGGAATAAGTCGAGCAGAGAGGCTTTGGTAGTGTGCCGGCTCCGGAGAAAAAAAGAGGGATAAGATTCATTTCTGAGAAAACGCGGGGGGAGGTAGCGACGGAAAATAAAGCCCTCCTAGGAAAGATGTGCAAATCACAGCATGCGCAAGCCGGCAAAAGCTATCGTCTGTCCCTGTCGCGACGGGGGGCCGGGGGCAGGGAAAAGGTAATCGCAGGGGTAACTTGGAAGTCTGGAAAAGCTATCGGCTCTGGGATCGGGGGCACCAGGAGATTAGCGAACGAATTCTGGGGGCTTAGGGGAAAGGGGATCTCGTCAGAACACTTTCCGGTTACTTTAACTTAGCGTCGGCAATAGTCGGGTCAAGAAGAATAAAAGTCTCCTTCTGGCAGAGTGTCTGAGAACGGAGACTCGTCAGCATACTCCATCAAGGAGAACCAGGAGTGGAAGTTGTTTTAGAGGGGCTCCGTTAAGGCGTACGGAAGGAAGGAATAAGAGGAAAAGACCGGGAACATTCTCTGGTTTTAAAGGAAAAACGCTACAGGGGCGGCAGGGAGGAGCTGGCAAGTACCGAAAGAGGAAAGAGGTTCAGGGAATCATCGACGCAATCTTCAGACTAGCAAAGCGGAAAAAAGACTTGGGGAACCGGGGCCGGTAGGGAGATCTGAAATGACGTCTTTGGAAAAAAGCAAACCTCGACTCGGGGACGTATTCTACAGGGTGAGAGAAGAAGGACTGGGTCCCCTCCCTTTTAAACTCCGTTATAACAGAGGAGCCAAAAGAGAGGGAAAGCCTTCTTCTCTTAGGTTCCAAGGGTGGGGGATTTAAGAGGAGTCTTGTCGGGAAACCGAACAACGAACATGTCAAAATGTTCTTGTCTCGGGACAAGGCAATTGATCCGCTTCTTAGGCTTTCCTGGACGGGACAGAAAGCTGGCGTCCCCAGCTTCAATTACTAAAAGTAAGGGGAAAGACGGCGAGAAAATTCGATCGCCGAAGGGGGAATGTCTAAATCTGGGGAGGGGGTAGGGAAGAATCTCATGAATCTCGACTACCTTGATAATCTCCGCAAAAACAAAAGAGGGGAGGGGAGATAAAAGGTTGTCAACAAAAACAAACAAAAAAAACAAAGTAGACAAAAAAGAGAAGGGCAAACGGAAAAAACCTTCCTACGGGGGGAGAGGGGAGAAAACGCGGCGCTAGTAGCTTATCAGCCGTTCGCTAATAAGCAAGCGAGTGAAAGGAAGAAAGGGGGGGGGCTAAAACCTTGTCGAGAAAACACAGCCCTTTCCTGAAAGGGCGAGAAATTTGCTGGGTCCCACGAAAAGACAATGTCTTACATCAGGGAGGTGGGCCTGGAAAAAAAGAATCGATTCACAGCAGGGACAACTTGTTAAAAGAAAAGGAAGGAGAAGGGAGGCATGTCTTTACTCGTCCGTGAAAGGGAAAAGAGGGGAACTAAAGGGATTGGGGCGATCACTCACTTCCTGCTGCGGCGACGGCAGACAAGAGGATGTTCGCGCCCAGGAAGGAATCGCAAAAAAGAAGAGTAAAGCGGGTTCTCTATCAGATCAAAAGGGAATGCGGCGGGTTCGATTTGGGGGGGTCCTGAAAACCGGTGGTAGATGTCACGTTGCGTAGAATAGAGAGTAGAAAAACCGAACGCAAAGTCGCCAGGCGTAAACCGGACAAAAGGAGAAAGGAAACTGGGAAGAAGAAACTAAGGGCAAGGGGGGATAGGGAACGAAAGGAAAAAGAAAAATCACCTCGTTGCGCCTGGTTTGAATCCAAAGGGGGTTAATGGGACCTTCAGCTAGCCTGGGGGGATGAGAGTTCTGAGAAAAGGTACTCTTAAAAGTCGTGCTTCTAGAGAAGGAAATAATTTCCATTGCAGAAGGGGTCGGACCAACGGAAAGCGTAGTGCTACCGCCGTCAAGAGTTAAAAGCCAAAGAGAGACGATAGCGGCGACGTCAAAGGTCGATAACTGGATACCAGTAGCAGAAATTTACAATACTGGAGTCGGGGGGAGGCAACGATCAGATGCTAATGTTCGTATTTGAAAAAAAATGGAAATCTGGTCGTAGTACCGGACCAATCAAGATCTCACACCCCTGCCCGTCTGACTCTACATTAGAAATAGGGGTCCGATCGTCTAAGGGGAAAAACGGTCAAATCACACAAGGCTAAGCAAACTCAAAGAACGACCTGAAGGAGTCCGCGAGGTCCCACAGCTGAAAAGGAAGCAGTCTAAAACAGTAATTAAATTTATTTGAGACTAAAATCGGAAGGACTTATTCCCAGCGCAGCGGAACGGTTGAAGGATCCGTGGAAAGAAAGGGTTCATCGGTGGGGGGAGCTCGCCTGCTATCTACCAGGCGACTAAAGAGGGTACCGCACAATTAGACCGACCTGCTGAACCGGCTCGATTGCTCCCTAGGCGGTGTGCGATGAGGGAAAAAAACGATAGAACGCTGGCAAATTGTGACTAAAATTGGGCTCAGGTTAAGTTGACGGAGAGGAACCAGAGGGAAGACAACGGGAGAGAATGGAATGCCCTCAAGAGCTACGAACGGGCAGAAACGAATTAAAATCGAGCTAAGGACAACAACAAGGGGAGTTATTGAGAGATCCTGATTCTTCTACCCCGGATGCGAAGATCAAGTGTTTAAAAAATACATAAAAGAAAAAAGCCCGAAGCCCCACCGGTATCGACAAATATGCCGCGCTAACTGAAACCCCCGGTCAAAAAAGCGCGGTGAACCTTTTCCTAGTGCAGCCGAGCAGTGAAAAGCATACTGGGGGGGGCCCTGTTTTCTTGATGGTGGCGCCTAAGGAGGCCCAAAGAAGTCTGGGACTCAGATAAGGGCAGAGCGACACGCCAAGCAGGGGGATGGGTGGGCAAACACGAGATGAAAACGGACACTGCTCTACCAACAACATGATTCATTATCGGGAAATCTGAGGCAAAAATGACGAGACGTCCGAGTGGGAAAAGGGGATGGTACACGGGGGCGCTTGCGCTGGGGCGCGCGCTAAGCCATCCGAGGTAGATCTCCAAAGGGGGGCCAGTCGTCAATCCATTCTATCTGAGGAAGTGACTAGGGGAGTCAGGAAGACGCTGACGTCGAGGGCGGATCGGCCCTCTATCAGATGGGCACAGAGGAAGAGACCTCGCACGACTAACTCTGGGAATGGTCCTCATTTAGGAGAAGGTGGAAGGGGGTACGAAAAAGGATTCAGAGGTTTGCCGGAGTCCGCAGGAAGGGAGGGGACGGTGAACCCATTATATGAGACGGGACAATCCTCTGTCTACGGGGCCTAAAAGGAGCGGAACGCCGGAAACAGGAGTGAAAATAAGAGGGGTACGTGGCATATCGGCAAAGACTAAGTAAGGTAAAGGTCGAAGGCTAGAACGGCGACACTCGCGCGAGACCGTACGAATCGGGTCCTAATACTTACCTAGGTGAAAGTGGGGGGGTGGAGGGGGGGGGGTTGGCTAGGTCATTATCACTGCTAGAGAAGGGACTCTCGGGGGGAAGCAAGGACAAATGAATAGTGACCGGTTTTGGGAAACTAATGCAGAAACGGGCGGCTAGCGGAATTCCGACGATCACGGCGAAGAACGTCAGAGGGGAAAAAAAAATCCAATGGAAACCGAATTCGACAGGTATCCGAGCGAGTCATCTCATTGCCTTACAGGATATTCTCCTGACGTCTGGGGTCGGGCATCAACAGGAAAAAAAAACTAAGAAGTGGGAAAAAAAAGGGGAGGAAAAGGAACATTTCTAATCGCCACGGGGGGAAAAAAGGTTTGACCCTTGTACCGGAGCCGAGATACGTACGAAGGATCGCTGATGTACGTCAATGTGATGAAGAGGGCTTGTATAAAAAGGAAAGCGCAGTTTTCTGGGGATCTAAAGGAAATGAGAGCTTCGGAAAAGACGGCGGAAGTTGAGTCAGGCATACGAAAAAGGAAAAGGAGCTTTCGATCGTATACTTCCACGTCAGCAGCTCTAGAGCAAGGGGACCGGAGACACGTCAGCTAATTATGACTCAAAAGAACTCTTCAAGGGTCTACGACGAACTTT
>Ga0179591_1232358_pt1 | contig 11680 bp, 23 predicted proteins | sample CZOMad2_1_08_16f_FD_182891 | JGI IMG/M metagenome (GOLD analysis project Ga0179591, IMG submission 182891) | Vadose zone soil fungal communities from Angelo Coast Range Reserve, California, USA - CZOMad2_1_08_16fungal (PacBio error correction) | ecosystem: Environmental > Terrestrial > Soil >...
GGGTTCTTCAGTCTCGTGGGCAACACGTGGTAAGAGATCGTGACAGTAAGCTGCGACTTAAACGCTCGCTGCTTCAGAGGAAGACCAAAGGGGGGGGGTGGAAGAGGAGCTGTGCGGAAAAAGACCTGACACCACGTATCGTAGATATCATTAAGAGCACGGGACCTTGGAAAGATCAGAAGAAAGAAAAAGGATGAAGAAGCCAACCTAGCTCAAAAAGGGTGCGATGTTTGGATTTGCCTCGTCGAACGTACGTCGCGATGCTTGGAACAAGGGGTGTCAAGTAACAATCTGCGGAAACCATTCCTATACAGAAACCAGGCGAAGGGTGGAGTTTTCCTTTGAGGTTACGCAGAACCTAAATTTTCGTCGGGCCCGAAAGAAAAACTGTGGTGGCCTGAAAAAGAAAAGTGACTAATAGTCGGGACCAATTTACGGCAACGATGTCGATTCCTGAATTCCGGGGTCGCGCGATGAAAGAAACAGTATTGTGTGGTGAAAAAAGGACTCCGGGTGTCTGCATCTTGAGTGGCCCAGAATCGTAGGCAGTGGCAGGAGACATCTGGGAAGCCAAAGTGGGCTGGCGATTGAATTGAACAAAGAATAGCTAACTACAGTTTTGCCGGTGCGTTACGGTCGCGCGGAGTTCGGGGTTCGAGGCGTGGATCAGCGAGTTGTGGGTGTCAGGGGGTGGGTGGGAGAGAAGGGGGTTCGAATTAGAGCCGCTGATGAAAACGACTATGAAATATGTCGAGTAGTTGTTAAAGGACCCATAGTTGGGGGATGAAAAATCTATAAAATGGGGGACAAGCGGATGAAAATAAGGAGTGGAGCCAGTCACGGCTATGAAGTGAAGTCAAAAAGTTGGCCATCCAGAAAAGAAGTAGGAGAGAAGCAAGAGAAAAAAACCGGAAAGGACTTTCAAATATGAGGACGGAGAGGCAAGAAGCAAAACACGGTCCGAACAAGAAAGGAGAAATTAATCGATGTTGTATCATGGAAATATTCATTAGAAGAAAAAAATTTAGAGAATCTCTTCAAGGGTTTGTATGAAAGTAGGGAGAAAGAGTCGACAGAGAAAAAATCATATCATGATTCGGCGAGGGCCATATTGTGGTACTGAGTCGAACAGGGAGATAGGCTGGAGGGTTGATTGGGTGGACCCCTAGCCTTATGGGTGAAGTTTTTGGGTTGCGCGGAATGGGAAAACAAGTTGAGATTTTTTTAGGAGTTCAAGGAGGAGTGTGAGGGGAGTTGGCCAAGGTTAATTTTACTAGACTCTTGAGCCAAATCATGCATAACTTGGGTTCTCCCAAAAGAAGGAAAGACAGAGACTAGGGGTGGTATTTAGCAAAGGGGAGAAGAAGAGAGACTTGACAAAGAAAGGAGGGGTAACTTATCCGGGAAATAAAAGGGTATTCATTGGGTTAATCAATTTGAAGGGGGCAGAGAGGCAAGAAGAGAGCTTATAAAAAAATGAAAAAAACCTGTAATCAGGAAAATACTAATGACCCTCAGGTATGCGAGTGCAGGGGGGTTTGTTTGGGGGGGAAGACAAAGAAGCGGAAATGTTGGAAGGAGGGAAGGAAAAAGGGGGGGGAAGGGAGAAGGGGCCAAATCAGGGAAGAAATGAGATTTTTTTTAAAAACGAAAAAAATGAGAAGGTCTCAATGGTTCCTGGCACTTTAGAGCAGAGTCCTGGCTCTCGAGAGATGCGTTCCAAACCACTTTATCCTTGGGGCTTAGGGTGGCTCCGAGAAAAGAAAGTAAAAAGGTTGAAAGAGCGCATGGGCGGAAAGGTCAGAGTGGAAGGGCTCTATTGTTCGGGGAAAATTCTTCAAGGGGGGAAAGAGAGGGAGCTACACGGGAACAAAGGGAAAACGTTAGAACTAGAAGAAAGGGAACATTGAGCAAGAGGAAAACAAGGGGGAGAAAAATTTGAACGGAAGGCACTTCCGAGTGGGAGGAAGGGGGTTCACGGGGGGGAACATAGGGAGGAAAGTCGGAGGAAGAAACCTTTCCGGGGGAGGGACGGAAAAAAAAATCACTTCAAAAGGGGAAAAGGAGGGGGAAAGGAAAAAAAGGAGCGGTAAGAAAAGAGGGGGGGGGGGTGGTTAGGAAGGAAGGGAAGGTAGACCTTGAAAAAAAAAAAAAAAAGGGGGGAGGAATGGGGGGGTCTGCATACAGAAGACCCGGGTTTGGACGATGAGCTACAAGAGAGGGGCGGGGAAAGTGGGACGAAGAAGGAGCGATTCAAGAGAAGAGGGAAAGGAAGGACAAAAGGGAGAAATATAGAGCAGAAAAACAACAACAACGGAGAGGGGTACAAGTACTCTGGAGGGGCTATCACAGTGCTCATGAATTTCAAGTATAGCTGTAGAGAAGGGGCGAGAAAAAGTTCAATGGAACGGAAGGACGATAAAAAGAGGGGGAAAAAAAAAAGAAAAGGGAGAAAAGAATGAGAATCAACGGGGGGGGGGGGGGCGAAAAGTCACTACTCTGCACGAACAAATATTGGACTTCTGAAGAGGAGAATGGGAAGGCAAGAAAGACTGGGGGAAGTGTCTCGAGAGAAAAGGAAAGAGGGTCCTCATAGGGTGGGGAGATCCTAGTAAAAGGGCCACTACTTAAGCAATAATGCCTCTTCACTGCAAGAGGAAAGGGAATAACTGGAGTCGATGGGGGAGGTAAAGGGGGAGGGGAGGGAAAAAACGGGAGAAGGGTTTAAGGGAAATGCTCAGGAAAAGATGGGCCATCTTTCAAAGGAAAATCCCATCGAGACGGGAAAGAGAACAGGAACTCAACAGTGAGATATCAAGGGGGAGGTCTTGCAGGGGGATAAAAAGAGAGAAACACTGGTTGTCAATAATGAGGACATCGAGATCACTTGCCCTAAAAGGGGAGCGAAAGGTTACCAAAGGCCCAGGAAAAAACGGAATAATTGTTTAGAGGAAGGAAACGGGAGACTAAGGAAGAAGGAAAGGGGTAAAAGAAACTGGGGGAAAAAGGGGGCGAAAAAAAAGGAAAAGGAAAAGAGGGGAAATTCAACAAAAAACAATAACGGGGGAAAGGAGGGGTGGAGTTAGGGACTGTCAGTCGATGGGTGGAGAAAGAGGGATGGGTGGGAGAAGAGGATTGAAGCAAAGTGACAACAACAAGAAGGAAAAACGAGGAAAACGTTTAAAAAGAATAAAGCCTTTGGGGGGAATTATTCCAGTTCAGAGACAACTTGTAAAAGAGGGAAGGGGGGTCCAGAAATAAGGAAAATGGGGGTGGGAGGGGAAGAATAGGGGGCCTGAGGTGGTATCAGAGGGGGGTCGATGACCCTGTAACGGCAAACAACGAACTAAAGAGCCAATCAAAAAAAAACAAGAGCCAACCAGGGGGGAACCAGGAAAGAGGTAACAAAAAAAACAGGAAAAATAGGGGAGGGTAAAAAAAAGAAAGAAAAAGAAGGGGGGGCCGGAGGAGAGAGGGAAAAGAGGCAAGGGAAGGGGGAAAAAAGAAAAGATGCAGGATGCCTTTTTTAGGGATAGGAATCTTGGAGAACATAGGTTTCGACGTTCCTCTTCGAGGTCAATATTTTCTCGGAGGGAGGGGGGGGGGCGGGGATAAACCGAATTAGAGGCAAGGCCGGGTAGGGAGGGAAGAGTGTGTGGTGGTGGGGCATTAAGGTCCTTAAAGACGGATTCGAGCAACGACGCAACGGGATTTGTTTATAAAGAAGAGGGTAAGAGAAGAAAGAGGGGGGGTCGGGAAAGGGGGGGGGCAAAAAGGAAGAAAACGCACAAGAGAAACGGAAAGGGAAGAAGGATGGGAGGGGAAAGAGGGGACAAAAATCATAAGGGGGGGGGGGTACCGTTTGCGTCAAAATCTGGTCAAAGGTGACACAGAGAGAGGGAACGAAATGGAAAAGTTCAGAAGTGGGGAGAGAGGAGAAAGATAATTTCCTAAAGAAAGAAGAAACCAACTCTCGTAGAAAGACCTCATAAAGGAGCAGGAGAAAGACATCGACCTTTGAAAATAGAAAAAAAGGAAACTGTGAGAAAGATATAGAGTGGAAGGAAACGAAAGGAGAGGGTTCTTAAAAGTTTAAGGAGAAAGAAATAAGGATCTTGTCCAGAAGCACCATATTCCTAAACAAGGGGAAAAGAAGGAAAAAAAAAGAAGGGGAGGGAGACCGGCAGGGAAAACCCTTAATGGGAAGGGGAAAAGCGTTGGGTTCTAATTGGGGGGGGGTATCCCACCCAACAAAACAACTACAGCCTGGGAAAGAGGGAGGAGGAGGAAAAAAAGAGGGTAAGAGTAACTAAAAGAATGAAAGGCAAAAAAAAGAAAACCTGGGGGTCCGCTAACCTCAAATCACTCACTAGTCAAAACGCACTTGTAGGGGATTGGAGGGGTACCGGGGTCAGGGGGGACTAAGTACACCAAAGGGACAATTCAAATCGGAGGGAGGGGAAGAAGGGAGAAATATGAAGCAAAGAAAAAAGAGGAAAGGATCATGCTATAGGAAGGGAAGTGGAACATAAAAGTGAAAGCCTCCAGGGCAGCTTTATCACAGTGAGTGATAAAAAGTTTCTAGAGAAAGGGGGGGCAGGGGGGGGAATAAGATCCTGAACAGGAAAACAACTCAATTTGGACAGGGATAGCAGAGAAAGGCGAGACAGTTGGGGAAAAAAGAAGAGAAAAAATCAACTTGCAGAGAGTTACAAAAAAAAAGAAATCTCAACACGAATGAAGCGACATATCAGAAAAAAAAACTTATGAAGGGAGGGGAAAAAGAGAGGACGATTCATAAAGGAAGTGGGGAGAAGGAAAGTCTGGAAAAAAAAAGAAAAGTGAAAGAGGGGGGAAATCGCAGAAGGGAAGGGGAGACAGAGAGAGAAAAGACCAATTGAGTGGTGGAAGGGGCGCGGGGGAGGAAAAACCACATGTCAAAAAGGAGAGGAGAGACAGGAGGGGAAGGGAAAGGGATGAAAAAGGGGAAGGAGATCAGCAGAAAAGAAGGGAAATCAAAACAAAATCTAGAATTAGAAAGAGGGGGTTGGAGTTGGCCGTATCTTGGGGGGGGGATAACGAATACGCGATTCAGTTGGGAAAAAGGGGGGGGGAATTAGGGAGCTGGAGTAAAAACAAGGAAGCACAAAAAGAGAGGAGAATGATGGAGGGGGGGTGGGGAAAAAATAAACCCCATAAGAGGGGTGAGTCGGTTTCTTGAAGCGTAAGTTATTAGAAAAGATTGGGGGGGGGGAAAGGGGCCGAGAAAACTGGAAGTGAAGGGGGGGAGTAAAAAAATTAAAAAGGGGGGAGGGAAGTCAATGGAGGGGGAGAAATTGGGATCAAGACCAAAGTATTGTGGGTTTGCAGGGGGGTAAAAAAAGCAAGGGTTGGAGTCAAGCGGGGAGGGGGGAAGTCGACAGTGGAGAGAAAGCGGGAAAGAAACATAGGGCGGGAGGATGAATTGGGGGACAAGAGATAGCGAAAAGTTTTGCCCACGGGGGAGATGAGAAGGGGGCGAGTTGAAGGGAAAAAAAGTCGGTTAGAAAGGAAAAAAAAGAAAGAGATGGGGGTGGATCAGGGGGTTGGGTCAGAGCCAGTCTATTCGGAGAGCGCTTGAGAAGAGAAGAGAAGTCAAGGGTTGACGGAAAAAAAGGGGTGGGACAGGGGAAAAGAGAAAAAACAAGCTGGGCGGCTGTTGACATGAGAAGGGCGGAACGAATTCGTGTTAAATTAGACAGAAGTCTATTGGTGAGGGCGGACTCCGGTGCCAAGAACGCAAAAGAGGGAGGGAAAGGATCAGAAGAAAAAAGAAAAAAGAAGGGCAGGTGGCGGTGGGGAGGAGAATAATTATGAAAAAAGGGAGAACAAACAGAGTCCCCGAAAATAAAAGAGGGGGGAAAGGAAGAGAGTGGGTAGCGGAAGGACCAGAACGAAAAAGAATAAGAGAAAGCTATGGTGAAAGGAAAAAAGATGTGGTCGAAAGGGTCGAGAAGGCAGAATCTTTCGTCGTCAGTGTGCACTATGGGTCAAGTGCTGTGGGTGCGTGCACGTAGTAGGGAAGAGGAGGGGAAGGTGGGTCTGTGTGAACTCTCGGAGATCCTTGAATTGGGGTTGGGGGAAGCAAGAGAGAAGGCAAGTGCTCATTGGGTCGGGGTGGGTGAAGGCGTCTGGTGGATTGAGTAGCTGTGAACGTGTTAGTTTAGCGGCGAAGCAGAAGGGGTCGAGAGGGAAGACTTGAGGGAAAATCGCATAAGAAATATAATCTTTAAAGGAAGTGTTCGAAAAGTGACGCAAAAAAATGTGCGCTGAAGAAGGTCGCGTGGTGTGTTTGGGAGAAGTGGGAGTGTAAAGTGGGCATCGAGCAAACCGAAAGGTCGAGGAAAACCGAAGAAAAAATGAGCATAAAAAAAGAAAAAGCTCTTTCGGTGTTGTTTGAAGGGAAAGGGGAAGAAGGGAGTTGCTAGAAAAAGAGAGGAAGAAGGAAGAAACGGGGAAGAAGAGATCAATAAGACAAATTTAATAACGGAACGTGAGTGGGGACCTATGATGGAGTTAATACAAAAAGTGAAAAGAGGGCAGGAATAAAAAAAACCGGGAAAGAGAAGGTACAAAAAGTAAACGAACAAGGAAAGTAGGTAAACGCTAGTGCGAAAGACGGGAACTTCCGAAAGGAAAAAAAAAAAACTTGACAGAAAGGAAATGCGACAAAAGCGAAAGGGAAGAACTGAAAAGAGGCTTCACAAAATTCGGGTCGCAGTATCTTATAAAAAAAAAAACTTGAAGGGTGGGAAGGAGAACATAAAAACGCAAAAGAGAAACACTTGTCCGAACTTAAACAGAAGCGAGTACAGAAAAAGGAATTGTTGATGGGAAAAGGGAACACATTCAAACAACCCGGAGGCGGGAATGCTTAAGACGAAATTGTTTGAAACTAACCAAAAAAAGACCGAGCATTACCTGCAATGGTTGCGACAGGGGCGCGAAAAGACAGAAGAAAGAAAAAAGGAGAAACCGGAGGCGAAGTTAGAGAGATCACACAACAACAAGGAATTAGATAGGGGGCACGAGTTCGAAAAAAAACAGAAGGACACGAGTGGACTTAAAAACAAGGCTCTCGAAAAAGGGAAAGGTAACGGAGATATATAAGAAATGGGGGAAAAGAAAAAAAAAGGGGATCAAAAGACATAAGAACGGGGGGGGTGAAGGGGACGAAAGAAAAAAAAGGAATCAACCGGAGTCCATTAGGGGTAAGACTAGGGCATTTGTAAATCCTACAAGTAAAATTGAAGAGAGGGGAGGGGGACGAAGGTAAAACGGGAAGGGGGGGTCTAAATGGAGAAAATATGGACCAGTCAGGGAGGGAAGACAAAATCAAAAGGAAAAACGGATGAGCATACCTTTGCGGCCGATTATAAGAGTTGAGTTTGCGGGCGTTTCGAACGGGGCGGCCTTTGGGGGGGGGGAATAGGGGAGAAGAGAGAATCCATCCGTTAATAAGGGGGCAGCCCCAGCTCGCCGGAAATCGATTACGCACGAGAGCAATTGGTTCATGGAGGGGGAGAGTGGAGAAACTCAAAGGGGATAAAAGGGGGGAGGTCACTCTAGCGGTCCAGGACCGTTCTCTCCCAGTTGTCCCCTTCGAACAAGTATAAAAGTCAGAATGGGGGGGGGTGGAGCGAGAATGGGGGGGAAACACCAAGAGACTAAAAAGTTCAAAGTGATTGGAATGTAAAATGTTTTAAAATGGGCAGGAGACACAAAGAGTCAGGACACGACACAAGAACGGGGTAAATTAAACAACAAAAAGTATACTCACAGAGGAATGGGGGAAAGAGTCATGGGGAAAGGGAGGCAGGGGGTTGAAAAAAAAAGCTCTCTTTGGGAAAAGCGATTGCCCATCAAAGGGACGACAAAGAAGAACCCGATACCTTTAAGAGGTAATTAACGAAAAAAAGGGGGGGGGCAAGGGCTGAAATATTAAAGGATACCCGGGTAAATGAAAAAACTGTTTCCATATATAACGTATTGGGTAAGAAAAATAAGGGAATATGGATAAAGTGGGAGAGTAAAGGTGAAAACCAAAGGGAAACTAAACTCAAACTCATCCCTTAAAAGCCCAACCGAGGAAACATGGGTAGAACGGAAGGCTTTTCCCCCAAAACTTAAAAAATCATTAGGTTCAAATCACGGAAAGAGAGCGATGGGGAGTAAGGAAAACCAGAAAGTAAAGACTCGAATAAAGAGGTAAAAAAAAGGAGGGGCTAGAATGAGGAGAGTGGTAGAAGGGGGCACGATCGAAGGGGGAAAAAAAATCATGGGGGGTCAGGGAGATTTTGGATGTATAAACCTATTTAAGGAGAGCGGGACTGGGGAGGAACTATTTGGTGGAAAAAATGCCGGATCAAAGCAAAAATTAGGGGGAAAAGTAGCCTAGGGGGGTGCTAATGCTTACTAAAAAGAAAGGATGCCCGCCGTCCTTTCTGGGAATTGGGCACCAACTTAGACGCCAGGAGAAGAGCAGGGGGGACCAGTAACGAGGAAAGAAAAAGCATGGAAAAATAAAAAAAGGGAGCGAGGTAGATTTCAAAAAAGAAGTCATGACACAAGGTGCGAAATCTTGTCTCCTTCAATCAGCTGATAAAAGAGACTATCTGGTCGAGCAAAAAAGGAAGAGATAGAACAAAAGTCTGGGAATCCAAAACATAAACGAACAAAAGAAGTCAGACCTTTTAAAAAGACTTCAAAAAGGTAGTAGACGGCAAATCAATTCGACTATAAAAAATCTTTGCTTAACAGGAAAATTAAAAAACTTAAAAAAGGGAAAATATGCCACGTAAATATTAAAAAGAGATAATGGGCAAAAACAAGAATGGTCCTTGATCCCTTCGCCGAACCCTTAAGGTTAAATAGGATAATGGTAAAATAAGATTAGAATACCTTGTCGAAAGAAAAAAAAAAGAAGACTTTAACAAAGCCCATTCCCACGACGACAACCGACGGTTTCATTCTAAACAAGACGCAAAACATCAAGAACCGGGGGGAGGAAATGTTGCCAAAGAGGTGGGACTTTAAACAAAAAGGCGCAAGAAAGTCGGCAAAAAAGTTATCCCTCCGGTAAGAGACAAATCCAACAGACTAACCATTGGGAGAGAGATTTTGTCCGATGGCAGGGCGGGAGGATGCCAAGCGAGAATCAAATGCCGAGAAAGAGGAAAGAAGGGTAAAACTAGAGGGAAAGGGGTGAAGAACAGCGGAAAAATACAGGGAAAAAGGATTGGGTATCAGTCGGAAAAAAAGAGGAACAAGTTATTTCGCCCAGCTACTGGAGACACACCCTAATAAGGAACGATAAAAAAACAAAAATCCGCAAAGGGACAAGAAATCATAGAAAAAAACAAAAGTCGGAGGAAAGGTCCTCTTCAGTAAGGGAAAAAAGAGCCACGTTAGGGTAGCGCAATGAACGGGGGGGCCAGGAGGCGACATTACCTGAGGAACGCTTAAAGTCAGGATAATGTAGGGGGTGGAGGAGAAGCTGTAAGGAAAACACACATTAAAAAAATATAAAGTAAGAGAAAAGCGTGAAAAAATCGAAAGGGGAGGAAAAGAAAGATGCCTAGAAAAAACTACCGGGGCCAATCAGGCCACAAGATCAAAAGGAGCAATGTTTTCTAGGGTGGTTTTGAAGTATCTTAGGGAAAAACGCGATTCATTGGAGTGGGGGGGACTTTCGGGGTAAAAAAATCGGAAGGAAACCATTTCAAAGTCATAACAGCGGGATGAGGTTCTGTTCTTGGGTGTTTAGAGTGAAAACAGGAGAAGGGGGGAGGAGGTGGTAAGTGAGGAAAGAAACTAGTCCTTGAAGGGAGTGATAATTTCCTTTATGTATCCAATAACAAGATGGAGAAGAGAAGCGGAATTCGGAAGAAGGGATAGAGAAGAAAAAAGAGTGGGGGGTGGCGGATCAAAAAAGGTGTTCTGAATATGTTAGGGGTCTCGGTTTTTTTTGAGTTGTCAAGGACGACATCTGGGAAGAACCGATTTACGTTCTGTGAACGAGTGACTGGGCATATAGGGGAGACGACGTTGTTGCAAAACCGTTGGTCTATTAAACTGCACGTCTAGCGGCGTTCGTGGATATAGGCGTGGATCAGCGGGGTTTGTTTTAGGGTAAAGAAGGGTAGTGTGCCAAGAGTCGCGAGTCTGAAAAAAAGGGGGGGGGTCATGACCTAAAATATCATATTGTCGCTTCCGGTTTTAAACTGAAAAAAATGGGAACTGCAACGCATAAGAGGATTCTTTTTCAAGACAGGGCTGAATAGCGGGGTCGGGCTCAGTCCGTCTGATGGGGGGCGTGTTTCTGTCGTTCGGCCGGGTGCAAAAATCACACAAAGACGTCCGGAAAAGAAAAAAGCCGAAGGTAACAAACAGAGGGCAGTAGCGTGAGGAAGACGACTTAAAGAAAAAACAAAAATGGACGACCAGACGTCCTATTAATTCTATTTGGAATCATCCAATATGGGCCCGGGGAAGATACAAAGGAGGGGAGAGACGCTGTAAGTGAAAAAGGGCTGAGTCAAACTATCAATAAACATCGAAAAGGTATTCGGAGAAAATTCACAGAATGGTTTGGTCAAAACTAGGGCGACGGGACTAAAGAAAAACTTCCGTGGCCGCTTGGGGGCCACCTCGGAAATTTTTTAAGGGGGGGAAATCATTACCTTTCAGGGGCTTGTTGGGCGGGTGCATGGGGAGCGTTTGGGGGGGGTGAGGAAGTGAACTCTAGGGAATCCAAAGCAGAGAAGGTCGAAAACCATCGGACATATCTGTAAAGCTAGACGTTTGCATTCAACGTAGAAGGGGGGATAGAATTTGCAAAAAAGGGAGGGCTGAAGTACTGTACTCGTTTCAGGAGGGGTGAAAAAAAAGAAAGTCAATGGGGATGGCAAAAATAAAGAGAAGAGAAACAACCGATCGCGCTTGGAAAAAACCGACTCAAAGACGGCGAATCCAATACGTTTAACTGTTCGGTGTTTTGGGTGGAGCGAGCGAAAGGTTGAGGACGTTAGGCCTGTAAAAAAGGCGCATGAAGGAAAATCGGGCGGAGTAAAGGTTCCTCGCGAAAAGAAATTCAAGGAATGGGAAGTGACTTGAGCACGGGAGGAAAGATATTTATAGGGGGTAACCAGGGACTTCTGTACACATTTGTAACATCTCCAGAAGGCCCTTGTAGCTTTGGGGGGCTGAGATTGCCAGGGAAGGGGGGTAATTGTGACTGAACTTATTGCACCTAAGAGGGGCGTAATCACCTACGAACGCAATTCTAACGTTAGAACAGACGCAAACTTTACCGCATAATCGACGACATTGCCGGAAATTGGGCAGGACAAAGGCTTCACTGCAGTCAACTGGGTTGCATTTGTACCTAGTCTCGAATCGCTTAACAAACCTTTCCGGGTTTAAGCGGGTACGCGAACTCTAACCATCAAGAAGGCCTTGAACTTATACTCAGCCAAGGAATCATGTTCGGAAGAAGCCGTGTCCTTCAGGTTCAAAACACCGGCATTTTCGAAGCTGGGCTACACTCCCGGTTGAAGCCCTCATTCTCTCTAAGCCCGATCTCAGAACGAGGGGCGAAAAAGAAAAAGGGCGCGAAGAAGGAAAAAAAAACGCCGTTAAG
>Ga0179591_1252896_pt1 | contig 11677 bp, 11 predicted proteins | sample CZOMad2_1_08_16f_FD_182891 | JGI IMG/M metagenome (GOLD analysis project Ga0179591, IMG submission 182891) | Vadose zone soil fungal communities from Angelo Coast Range Reserve, California, USA - CZOMad2_1_08_16fungal (PacBio error correction) | ecosystem: Environmental > Terrestrial > Soil >...
AAATCCGCCATCTGGAGTTTTCTGAGAATTTTATAAGTCTCAGATATCATCCTACAGGACAAGCTCGCATCGGTGCAGCAGGGACTCAGCCAACGGAGGATCCGAACGTACGTGGAAAGAAAAAATCAGACCTTACTACCCGACATGTTCTAAAGACCCATAATCATGTCAAGTTAAAGTTCTCTTGGGCGGGGAGACGCTCCTCCGCCTCAGGAAAATCCTTCGCCCCGGGAGAAGAAAAATCAGGGGAAAGGGGAGTAAAAAAGACATATCAACCAGACTTGCCAGAGGCATAAAGAAGCCCGGACCTGGAGGAAGGAGTATTGAGGATGACAAGATAAAGTACGTAAGAAATCCCGCCGGTAAATCTCCATTTCTACTCGTCTCAGGAGTTGGAGTCGGCCTCCAGCGCTCAAGGACGAACGTTATACGAGATGGAATCGGAGAGGAGTTCAAGAGAGAGCCAGGTGGCGTAACAGTCGCAGGCTGAGGCCGAAGTGAGGCGAGGAAGCGCGAGAAGAAGGGGAACGGAAGATTTATTTCCGTAGGTGGGACCGAAAAGAAAAGGGGTAGGAACGAAAAAGCCTGGCGCGTCGGGATGGAGCAGACGGGCAAACGCAGGAGATTCGGGGGGGGACTAGAGAGGATGTGTGTGTGAGGGGGGTCTTGCGACACTGCGATCAACAACGACCTGCAAGCCGACGAAAGGAGGCGGGCAACGTCAAACATCGATCGCGAAGAGGCAATCGCGGGACGAATCGTCGGAATAAAAAAAGAAGAGAGCGGAAGGGGGGGGGGGAGACTGAATTGGAAAAGAGAAGGAAGAACCTCATCGCCACGTCAGATAGTAATAAGAACGCAGACAGAAAAGACGGAGAAGGAGGAAAAAAAGTCAAGGCGTAGAGGAGAGCAGAAAGCAAGGAAAAAAAATCGGACATATCAACACTCGGTAGTAAAGGAGGAACCAAGTAAAAAAGATTGGACCACCGGCCTCTAGAAAAAAAAGGAGCACCGAAAGGCGCAGATGGACGGCGCGAGACGGGGGGGGGAAAGCAGGACGCAGAAAAGAGCCAATACAGGGACTCCGCTCAGGGGAGCGTCGGATCAGGGAGTCTCCTTAGGACCATGACCCAGAACGAGCTGGAAACGAGTGGAGTGAAGAAGAGCTGCTCGAGGGAGAAGAGTTAAGGGCGACGACAACCTCAAAGGAGAAAGGAAGGTGTGTCGACCGGAAATATGGTCTCATGTTGGACGCCAGACAGAAAAGATCCCAAAAGAGAAAACGGGGGACAATCGGGAATATGCAAGAGAACTTCAAGATCACTAACCACATATTGAAAGTAGAAAGGCAAGGGCGGCAACGATGGAAGAGAAGTAGTCTCCACGATACGGAGAAGCGGGGAAGTGAAGGAAGGGTATGCGAAATACACCGGACTAAAACAAAAAACTACAACCTCGACTCAAAAAAGAAACATCATGTGCGACCACGGACGGGGAGGGGATAAAAACGCTCTATCCTCAAGAAAGGTCCAAAGTGGACTACTTACACCTGAGAGACTAGTGTCGGGGAAGCAAACGACGGGAAAGTCAAAAACTAACGCAATCAGTCTAATCCCTAGAGTTAACTAAAGAAATCTCCGGATGAAGAGGTATCAGGAGGACCCACGAACATGGAAGAGCTGATTAAGCCCAATCGCCATGGAAAGACCCAAGGAGGCAGCGGGGGGAAGGGAAGGGGTTTCCGTAGCTGGAAATTCCTCTAAAAAGGAGACGCCGTTCAGCAGAGACAAGATCCAGAAGTCTGAAGGGGAGAAGAAAAGACATATCAGACAGGATATTCTATCTTGGACCGACCATCACAAATGGCTTAGGGACAACGGGAGGGCAACTTCAAAAGTGAAGAAAAGAGAACGAGGGGAGAACTTTTACGGACAAACTGAAATTTCACTCACACGATAAAAAAGAGGTAATCAAACTCAACCTACCCTAAAGTAATTGCAGGAGGGAACTGCCAGAGGGGCGAAAGCGAGATCAAGAAGGTTGAAAATGGAGAGAGGAAACCGGCAACCTAAACAGGACGACGGTGATTACAGGGTCCTTTCAAGGCAGGCACCTGCCCGAGTGTGTAGGCAAGGCCATAGGGAAAGACTGAACCACAAGCCTACTTCGAAGAAGGTTCATCCATGACAGAAGAACTCTTGCTAGCAGACGCAAAGGCATCATACTTCTTCCGTCGGAAAAAACCGGAACTCACGTCGGCACAGGCAAAGTCGAGGAAGGGACGAGCCAGGCAGACAATTTCATGTCTCATCCTCATAAAAAAAAACTGATTGGGGAGAAAATTATAACTTACCTTGTCAGGACAGCTAGGAAAGCTCTCCGAGGGGAGGGCTCAAAGGGAAGAAGGTTTCCGTCCGCAACTACTAAAAACGGGGAGTCTTAGGGTTCCAGATCTGGACAAAGGGCGGTAATTCGCCTCTGGGGCAGATCGAAGGAGATCAGAAAGGAAGAGGACGTCATTCTACCGTCTTGCTGAATCGGCCTGCGGACCTCCGTCAGAGTAACCCGGAAAGCCGTAGCCTCGGAAGAGTGTCATGCCCATTCTTGAAAATGCCGGTAACAGAGGGGAGAAGGAAATAGCCGCTGTCGGCCAATCGACACTGAGAAATGTGATGTCGCTGTGGGACGTAGAATTGGGCAGTCCTTGGCCGTGAATTGGATAACCGATAACCGCAAAGGAAAGACGTTCTTCGAGGTGGGCAGGGGCAGAAGTTGATGGAGGACAGCCTTCTCTTATCTGGGCACTCCATAGGGAAAGACTTCCCCGAAGATCGGAGATGGCCCTTTCTTCCACAAGGCGAGAAACGTAGTGGGGGAGGGGGGGGAATACACTCCGGCAAGTGCGGAATCGCGGTCTAAAAGGGCATTTGGCGCTATCAGAGCGTTGTGGGGTCAGGAAGAGATAAGTTGCCAGAAGGGAGACGGATCAGCGCCGTCCGCCTGAGAATAGAACTTCGACGGGGGAAAGCGTGCGACCAAAAGTCTCGAGAGAGAAAAATAAAAACTTGAAAACTCGGGGGATGAAGGAAAAGAATTCGCACAGCACAGCAAGAAGAAGGGTTCACCTCTCAAGGGGGAACCCTCTGCAAGGCAGGCGTAGTACAGCGTCGAGAACATCTCGACGAGCCAGGGAAAGACATAAATCAAAAAAAGAGGGTGGGAGGACGATCTTATCCGGTTAAAAAGAACGGGATTGCCTGGACTGGGTCACGACGGTAACAGGAAGTGGGGTCGGGAAGAGTCCTCAAGAAAAAAAACTTGAGGTTGAGGGGTAACGCGGTGGAAGAAGGGAGTTAGCTTCCAACCGTAAAATCACTGATATGGAAGGAGAAGGCTGCCAGTTCCCCTCGAAGCCGAAGAACGAGACCTGGAAAACACGAAGAGGTGGAGGGATCCGGCGAGATCAGATCCGTTACAGAAAAAAACACCCAAAAATCACAGGGTCGGAAAGGACCAGGCTGAAGGGGTCAAGGAAGGAAGAAGAGCAGGCCCGAAAGGTGCGCTCTACAGATTGGGACCAATTACAGCGGGTAGAAGGGGGGGATACCACATGGAACTCAGTAATACTTCGCGCGGCTACATGTTTATAATGTTCAGGGGAGAAGAGGGAGCGGAGTCCTGGTCCATGGGGCTGTGACTTCTCCGTCTCAGTACGCGGGAGTGTTGAGGGTGGGCCCTCGCTGATGCTGACACGCCACTGCGCGTTCGAAAGAAGAAGGAAAATGAAAAACTGGACCCCGAAAGTAGCCCAGCGAGCCACCTGCGTGATCGCGGGCGGGGGGGAGGAGGAGGACGTGGGGAGAGGGACAGTAGTATTGCCAAACCACGGGACAGCTGCCGGGCGGGAAACTCGCTAACGTGCCCAATCCTACTTCCTTGGGAGATCAGACTGGCTAGGCGACTATCTAAGAACAAAAGGGGGGGAGAGCTACGAAAGATCGTATCTATGAGGGGGAAATTCACTTCCCTTCGTAGGTCGCAGTTCGTGCATCCGAAGTAGCCAGCGGCAAGCGCAAGAAGCGGCAGGACGAGGGCCAGCTCTCGCTCGCCACCGGGGGGGGGACTCAGAAAATCACTTCTCGATTTAAATCAGTGCGTCCAAACAGCGACGGAATAAGGGGAGATAGCTCTTTTCGAGGCTAAAACGTCTTAAGTTACTTGAGTGCAGGCGATCAGCTCGAGTAGGAAGAGTGCAAAAGAAGAGAATCATAAGTACAAATACTTCGGGGTCCTGCGATAACCCAGAACGAATCCCTGAAGGGTCGACCGGACAGATGGGAACTCAGAGAGGGGGGGAGTGGGAACTAGTCCGGGTACTAGAAAGAAATCCCCGTATACGATCGGTCCGGGCGTGGAGAAAAGGTGAAGTACGCCGGGCAAAGGGTCGGTAAAAAACTTGCGCGATAAAAAGGAAGGACCAGAAGGGAGGCGAAAGGGAAGCCGGGGGATGTCAAAAAAACCTGACTCTCGCACAATGAAAGAAGATCTCGAGGTGGACTAGAAGACCAATTACAAGTCATTCGGGGCCGGTCTGACTCATTAGTCACGGAAGGTCGATGCGCTCTGCGAGGACCGCTGAGACAGACAGGGAGCAGGGGTCCGGTTACGGCCAGGGGTAGTTTCGGAGAGACACACAGTATCTGGAAGGTCCAGACGAAGAAAATCAGCAACAACAACAGTTGAAAAGAATGGAACTAAACATCTATCGAGTAGTCCACCAAAGGTGGGAGGGTAACACTCGACAGATATACACCGCCATTACACTAGGCGCGGAGGCGGGAACTCAGAATTTACACAGACCGGAAAATTTCAAATGTAAAAGGGGCCACCAGAGTTTCCACAACTGAGAGAAAGTAAGTGATAGATGGGGAATTTTACGATGGCTGCGCGCAGTTGCAAGCCGAGAATAAAACTTAGGAAGAGGGGTAAAGGGGGGAAAGGAGTAGAGAGGGGGGAAGGTGGTCCTTTTCTCCTCGTAGCCCATTTACACGCACAAAACCGTGAAGCCAATTACGGAAAGCTTCACAACCGAACTTAACCCGAGCCTGATTCTTTGAAAATTTTAGTCAACTCACTGGTATAAATGTCCCGGCTACCTAGTAATAGAGAGGCATTTCATGAGATCCATTCGGTACTCTTTCAGTGTAGAGCTGTTGGGTAAAGTTCAAAAGTCGGAAGCGACGAAGATCAAGGAAGGCCCATCGATGGCCATTCAATTACGGGGTCTCGAAACAGGGTCAAAGAGGGACATGGAAAGGGAGGAATAAAATCTGAGAAGGGGATGTAGAGGTGAGAGAACCTCTGGAAGACCCGATGCCACGAAAATCAATTGACTCAAGTTCGCATCGCGACTCAAAAAAAAAAAACATACCTGCAGGGCTGAAAGAGAAGAAGGCACTGGGAAGGGAGGGGGAGAGGGGGGCTAAAAAGAAGGAAGAAGAGGCGAAAAACTCTCGGCTAAAAGACTTGGATGAAAAAGCGAAGCTGAATAGGGAAGTAGTTAAGGGTCCACACCCGTCTACCACGGCAAGACGCAACTATCTATACTATGCTCGCGGAAAGGTAACACGAAAAAGTAATCTCTGAGGGAAAATCGAAAAACGGCAGAAGTCGGTCAGAGCGGAGAACGTCAACACCTCAACGCGTACGGTAGAAACAACTTCTTTTCCCCGGCAAAGACCATCTAACATTAGAACTTAACGTGCTGAAGGTGGACGTCGAGGGGAAGGGGGGTGTCGCGGTTCCTCCGGGGTCGATTCGGACGCCACAGTCCAAGCCCTGTACTAGATTTCCACACGTCGTCTAAAAGACCATTCCTACATTGGACTAAGAAAAGGAGGGAAGGTGGTAGAGGTGAAAGTCTCGCAGAAGTAAGCCTCGAAAACTATAGGTGTACAGACGATGTGATGGCCGCCCGGAAAGATCACTACTAGCATGATGGAAAAGGAGGATCGCGGAGAACCTCCAACCTAACTCTTCCCTGATTCCTTCGGTACGCGACAAATCCCGAAGTCAATTCCGGCAAAAGCGAGAGCAGGGAAGAGAGGTGAGTGAGAATAGAGGGGAGATCATTCTGCATCAAGAGAGGGGGGAAGGAAGACTAGTAAAGCGCGAGGATGTGTCCGAGACTCTCATACTATCCGGCAGGGAATGAGTACAAACGCGCTCCTAACATCGCGATGAGCGAGCCGGAGGTGAAGGGCGAAAGGGAAGGAACTAAAAAGCAGGAAGCGAGTAGGACTAATAATACGAGGCTTTTCAAACGGGAAGGTCACAACATACCTCCCGAATTCGCACGACGGACGTGACAGCGGGGAGCAGCTCCCTGATGGAGGAGAAGGTTCAAGCCGGGAGGGAAAAAAACGGGATGTATCTTTAAGAAATCGCGGACACAGGATTGTCTAAATCTCTAGGTGTCGCACCGTGGGACGGTCGTCCCGTCAATCGGACGATGGAGAAGTGCCGGACAACAAGAAGCAGAATCCGTCTCAGCTACGACCACAAAGTCACCTCTGCGGCCAGTCTGTTAGACGCGAACGCCGACCCATCTGGACGCAGAGAAGAACAACGCTGAGAAGGTCGGGCAAAAAGACAAGGCCTCGACGAGAAGCACGGAAGGGCTCCCACGAGGGCATCCAAAAAAAGAAAGGTACCCCAAAGTGAACGTGATTCGTGAGCTACCTTCCAGATCTGGACAGCGAGATCAAGGGGGACTGTGAAGCCTCTTCTGTCAGCTGGGAAGGGGGGGGGGGGGGAAAAAGCGTAGGCGGGAAAGAACCACGAATCCCAACGTGGGGGGGTCTAAAAGCTTCAAAAGGGAGGATTCGGTCCGACTCGGACCGGCGAGATGCCAGGAAGCTGAAGTATAGAATAAAACCGATCGAGGGGAAAAACCTTCCTCGCAGAGAAGGGGGAAGAAATGCAAGCGATCTAGTTAGCACACCAGCACCGTGATCCAACAGGCCCGAGATCTAGCTGTCGGAAAAGGGAAAGTATCAAGATCAGAAAAAAAAAGGGGGGGGAGGAAAGAGAGAGAAAAGCCTTTGGCCCCAGGGAAGTCCTAAAATACTGTGCTCTCGACGGAGCTCAGTTGTGGTGAACTCGACGAGAGGGGTTCGTTCCAGTCGAAGAGATGGAAGAGAGGCTTTGGAAGCTCCCCGGGAGAAAGCGAGCTTTCACAGCCTCGAGACTTCCTGAAGTCGGCAGATCGGGCATGGAAGAGATAAAAGGTCGGAGTCAAAGGAAAAAGATGGGACGGGTGAAGGACACTTCTGGGGGGCCCGTACTTTCAAGTCGAAAAGGTCCACTTGGGGGCAGTTACTATCATCGAGTCCGAAAGAGTCGGGGGAGTGAGGTTGAAGGGAATAGGAAAAAATGTGGCAAAGGAAGAACCTTGGGACTCGCGCAGAATGAAAATCACTCCATCCAGGACTTAATCGCTTCTCTGGGAGGCACGTTTCAAAGGGGGGGGTCTGAGCAAGGAGATGGGGTCCCAAACGAAAGGGAGAGGGGGGCAGACGGTCTAGGTCGTAGAACTTAGAACTTAGATCTGTCACGGTCCCACCGGCGAGTGAAAGGAAGGTAGATTGAAGAAGAACGCCGCCAAACTCAGAATGAAACCGGCCTTCCCATTAATAACGCATGCGGAGGCCATTTAAGCCAGGCATACAACGGGACTCACTTGGAAGAAAAGGTAAGGTACCTCCGGAGGGGTAGATTCAGTGTGAATCGGGCCGCCCTCGTCCTTAGGACTAGACCTCTAAGGCAGGAAATAAGGGGGGGATTGCGAAGGCTTAGCGCTACGCCTCCTCGCGATTCGAAAGATAAGACCGCGTCGAGAGGAGTCGAGCGTCTTCTGGGACTCGAGACAGGGCACGACAGTCATAAACAAAGATTATCTGATCCTATACCCGAAAACTAAAAATTGCCACGGTCTGCGGCCGGGGTCCACGGGCCGAGGCAGGGGGGGATCTTGAACGTAAAACAGAGAGGAAGACAGGGCCAGTTGAGTCGCTTACTTCCGGATGACCCTTCCCAGACTCGATATTTCCTGCGGGGGAATATCACCCTCGAGCAGAAGGACATCGCGGGATTCAGGGGGGGGATCGACACGGATCGGTACCAGAGCATCTCGGTGGCACCCGACCGTCAGCTTCGGGCCGGCGAATGTCCAGTGGGGTCGGAAAGTGAGGGGACTACGGTCTCGCAAATGGCTCCCGCGGGCCGCTGGGACCAAAAGGTTCTAGCCGAAAAACCAGAAGAAGGACGCAAGCTCTCGTGTCTCTGGAGGGACGGCGTGGGGCGTGACGGAGTGAGGCCTCGACCGTGCGAGTTGATAGGGGACGCGGAGGGGACTGTCTAAGAGAGATGTCGAGAAGCGTCGAACGAATTGGAAAGCGCTCATCATCGTTAAAAAAAGGGGGCTGAGTCTAAGTGCGTGGTCCTGGGACAGTAGTGCCGAAGAGATGGCGGCAAAGTCGTCCGGAGGGGGGAAAGGCCACCGTCTTTAAAAGATTTTATCTCAAGACTTTCGGAACTAACAGCCCGGCGCGAAGAAAAAGGCACTTCACGGGAAAGAGATCTAACTGAAGGGGGAAAGGGGAAAAGTCTCGAGCGTCAGTTCTTGCGTAACCGAACAGGAAAGACATCCTTGACCAGGCAATGCTTGGGCGCGAGGCAGAATGCCCTCTACGAGCACGCGACGTGAGTCAGAAACACACTATGGTAGCCTCATCGTGTACCCCACCAACTATCAAAAATTTATCAATCGCTTCGAGAGCTTACATTATAGGCAAAGAAAAAAATTAACTTTCGAACGGCAATTAAGGGCTATCCGGTGAGTATTAGTGGAACAGAAACGGCGATCAGCAGAGGATCCGAAAGTCGAACGACAAGGTGAGAACTATTAGCCTTAAAATCGACTAATGCATGGCGACCGGGGCCGATGTCAGGCACGGAGGGTGCATGTACGATCGGTCGCCTAGGAAAGACGAGGGGCCCGCCGGATTGAAGTGACCGCTGGGGAAGTACTGGCGAGGGGCAACCGGTCTGGAACAGGCCCTAACTCTAGCAGAATGAGAATTTCGCGGAAGCGATGCGCAGGGTTCCGAACGTGGACGCTTAAACATTCCCGAGAACAGCTGCTTCTCGATGAATCTAGGGGATTGGGGGGAAAGCTCAGTCCCCTTCACACCTGTAGGCACGCGGTCTTAACTCTTCGGTCTTGACCCTTAGAGGGGCCACTCCTTCTGGCCTCGACCAGAATCTCCTGAATCCTGTTTAGGAGGGCGATAAGCTACGTGGAGGCTGCTGGGGCAGAGAATCGAGCCGGGAGAAGGGAGACTAGAGACACAAAAAAGGGGAGTAAGTAGAAGCAATCCACGAGGCAGACTTACCGCTCAGGTGCGCGAGCTTCGCGTAAAAGAAACTAAAAGAGGGGGCATTCCGCCGGATGACGACCCTTAAGTGCCAGAAAGGGGGAGCACCCTTATCATGGGGCTCCTCCCACATCGCGACACGTAGGAAGGAGCGCAAGGTCTCGGGGGGGAACGTCGGCAGGCCAACCGACATCGAACATCAAGGGAGAAGATAGGGAGTTCGTCCTAAAGAAGGAGGCCGGAGGAAAGTAGAAAGGGCCTCACTAAGAACCGAAAACGTGCTAGGGCTCTGAATGAGGGCAAAACGAAAAATCCGCGCGAGTAAACAGGGAGACCGAAGAGAAGGACGAATGGAACTCAACGCCGTTACCGTCGTTACGTGTGGTGCTGATAAAAGACTCCACCGGATCGCGAGAGCGCCTTCAGGGAACAGCTCAGGGGGGAGGACAGGAGCGAGGAAGGAGAGCCGCGAGCAACGCGGTGTCACTCCCGAAAAGATCGGAGATGAAGTGGTGTGAACACGGCCGAGCGAGGGCCTGTAGCCGAGAGGAAAGTAAGAGAAGGAAAAAGGACATGGCGGGAACTTTTCTATGAAAAACTGGCTCAGACTACGCAGCCGTGCAAGGGTCACCAGCGGCGTCCAGAGAGGAGTTCGGCGCTGAGGGAGAAATCAGAGTCGACGCGCAGCGAGATAAAGGAAGGAAAGGAATGAAAAGAAAAAAACTATGAATGAAAAATCGGGAAGACCAGCAATAAGACTCGAAAAAAACAGAAGAATTTCTGACTCGAGGGCGGTAACACTAAACCATGTCTAGTAGATCGAAAAAGATCCAGAGGAAGAAAGAGGGGAAATAACTATAAAAAAACTAAAATGGGAAAGAGTACTAGGAAAGCCCGACGGGCGACCAAAACTCCATCACGAACATGATCACAGAGCAGAAAGGGAGGAAGCTAGAAAGTTTCGCCGCCGACTCCTCCAAGACAGAAAAGGACTTCTCAGCAAGTAAGTGCTACAGCCGTCCTCCAGGACGACATTCTACTCAAAAGAAGAGCGATATAAACATGGGGAAGGGGGGGAGGCGGAGCTCTCTAGAGAGTTCGCTCCGACTATCGTGGGGTTTTGTGGGGGGGTGGGGTGGGGGGGGGGGGGTGTGGGTGGAAAGAGTACGTGATTCTCGGCCTGAGCCCAAAAGGTGTAAGTCTCCAAATAGCTGCAAATGTGGAAGAAGACAGCTGGAAAGACCCACCCAAAAACAACATTACTCAGGGCTATGGACCGCATCAACGTTACAAAGTCCGCAGAATTGATCGACTGGTACTATTCTTCAATCAACAAGAAATGGGGAGTAAGGGGAGAGGGACGGCGAGGAAATTCTCCGCCTGCAAAATCCTCTAAGGGCAGGGGAGCTCCTCGTAACCAATCGGAGGTCCGAGCGCGGTCAAGGTGATCGAAGCCGGCAGAGATCCCCAAACCAGGTTAAAAAGAGATGAACAGGGAAAAATCGGGGGATGGCGGCACAGCTCTTAAACTACAAGCCCCAGGTCTACTTCCCACGAGTGACCGAAGAATCAGCTCCGGGATGGCCAGGAGGGGGGGAAAAAATGACCGGGACAACCGAAACATACATAGAAGCTTTCATCCGGAGATGAAAAGTATGACTTTGAACCAAACGGGTGCCTGGACGTGGGTAAGGACGTCGTCAAGGCAATAGACAGTAAGGGAGCGCAGGGGGGAAAAGGATCCGAACATTCAAACTCAATGCGAACGCAAAAGAGAACAAGCCTTCTGGACCGCCCAGACAGCGCGACCATCACCTGTCAAGGAACTAAAAACGAGAAAGGAGACTGCGTGAGAAGAGGAAAGGACAAGGACAAAGGACTAGGCGAGCACATTAGGTGGGGGGCCCAAGAAGTTATCGAAACTCAAAGAAAAATTAAGACTCGCTGATGCGGCGGAGGAAAGAAAGGGCTTGGAAAGAGAGAAGCGGGGTAAAGGAGGAGGTCGGAGAATGTCTTGAATAGCTCTGCACAGAGAACGTGGTACAGTGAAGTGAGTCGCGGTCCGGCAGCGATCGTTGGCGAGACGTTCGAAGGAAGGCGAAGAAAGTGCAAGAAAGGGAGTCCGTTTGCCAAATTAAGCCAAAGCGAGCTCAGGAGGAACAAACAAGGCAAGAGTGGGTCGAACAAGAGCTCACTGGGAAAATGAAAAAGGCGAGAAGAGTCAACTAGCCGGAGGGGCA
>Ga0179591_1315741_pt1 | contig 11676 bp, 15 predicted proteins | sample CZOMad2_1_08_16f_FD_182891 | JGI IMG/M metagenome (GOLD analysis project Ga0179591, IMG submission 182891) | Vadose zone soil fungal communities from Angelo Coast Range Reserve, California, USA - CZOMad2_1_08_16fungal (PacBio error correction) | ecosystem: Environmental > Terrestrial > Soil >...
AAGGGGGAAAAAACGAAGGGGGAGGTGCCTCATAAAAGGAGCAAAAAGAGGAACTCAACCACCTGAACAAAAAGCACCGGAACAAAAAAATAAGAGTACAGGAGAAGCATGAATGGTGCGGCCTCGGAAAAAAAAAACTAGTATGACCACTATGGCAAAATCAACCAAAACTTTTCCCACAAACAAAGAAATGAATGTGGAGGGGAGGTTTTCGGGATTGCCACAGCCGCATGTAGGGGGAACACGGACCCAGAAAGGGCGGGAAAACCAAGAAAGATGAGTGGGAGCATCAAATCTATTATCCCCCTCTCGAAAACAAAAAAACAGAGGGAAGAAATAAGTTCAAGTGGTACGGTGCTTCGCCTGGGTGCAAAGTGTAGGGGAGGGGGGGATTACCTCTTCTGTCAGAAAAACCAGAAATAAGAAAAGAGGCGCACCCTTTTTTGGGGATGGGCACGGGGGCTACTATGAGGTAGCAAGACTGGCCATCGATCTCTGGGAAGAGAGAAACATGATGCTCTCGGTAGGTTTGTGGGGGGAGGAAGGGGCTTTGGCCTAGGGGGTAAAGAAAGAAAAAGTCGGCTCACTTCTATGAATAAAACCACAAAACTGAGAAAGAAACAGCAATAACATTCGAGGGAGGATGAGGGGCTAATTTGGTTCAGGGTAAGAAGGATGAATGGCAAAAAGAGGTATTGCATCAGAAAATAAAGGAAGGGTACTGCCAAAAGAAGGAGAAATTTGATGAGAAGAAAAGAAATGGGCGAATTCGGAAGGTCACCTTGTTGGTTCCGGGGTTAGGGATGGGGGGCAATTAAAAGGGGAGGGGGGGGACAAAAACTGCCCGTGCTTGTGCTGGCGAAAAGGGTACATGCCGCTACCCACTTTCTTTTTGGGCCAAAAACCGACTCAGGCCTGAACAGACCATGAAAAAACAAGGGGTAAAACGTTTAATGTAAAAGACGCTTACCAGGTGGACGCATAAATAAGAGGGCAGACTAAATCCCGGTTTACACGCTCGGGGAGTACAGGGAATTTTGGCTGGTGAAGACCGAAAGGAAACGTAAGAAAAGAAAGAGCGGAAGAATCTGGCCAGACCCTAAAGGAGAAAAACTTTCAGGAAGGGGAATCTAGGGAAGGGTGTCAATAGGGTGAACAAGGAAAAAGAATGATCGAGTCTTGAATCAATGTGGAGGGGGGGACTGAGTTGAATTCAGTCACAAAAACATCCTGGGAAAGAGGCTGCTTAAAAAGCTTCATGAAAAGGGGGGGAAAAAAACGAGAAAGCAAAAGATTTACACGAGAACTAACAAAGGAGACTCGCGAAGTAAAACCTCCTCCCGCCTGCTTAACGCTTCCAAAAGAAGGGAATCCGTCAAAAATAAAAAGGAAAAGGAGGGGTTGCCGACTAATCAGAGGGTCTGTAAAAAATAAGGACCGGGGGGGGGGAATAATTTGCAAGGACGGTTAAAAGGGAGAGGATTTAAAAAAAAAAAGGGACAAGTAGAAATAATACATAAACTAAAAAAGGAGAAGAATAAGATCGTGCAAAACTACTGCAAACTGACCAAGATAAACGGGCATCAAGAGTCAGGGCCCGGCGAAAGCTGAGGTTCCAAAAATGGAAAGGATTTACGACAAGTGGACAAAAAAACCTGGGCGTGTGGGGGAGAAGACTTAGGCTAAAAAAAAAAAACACGCGAAGTAAAAAATAGGGGGGTAGGAAACCTTCAAGGGAAAAAAGAAAAATGGGAAACACAAAAATGCCCCCCAAGCAGAAAAAGGGTTAAAGGGTCGATACGCGATTCCCAAATTTCGAGGGGAGGACAAAAGGGGCTCGCACCTGGAGGGGGAACCATAAATACGGAAGGAGAAATCAGGGTGAGTTCCCGTAACTGCGGCGTGGGAGAAAGGTGAGGGTGGTGGGGGGAAAACGATGTCGTTCAGGGCATGGCTCAAACTTGTTCTCTTGCATAGACTAAGGGGGGGAAAGGAACGAGGGCGAGTACCGGGAAGAAAAGTTATAAAAAGGGGGTCGTGTCATCTCATCCGTGAATGGAGGGGGCAACGTTGGGAAAGTCACTGCGAACCAATCAAAAAACAAAAAGAAGTTTGAGGGGGGGATGGAGATCAAATTAAAACCGAACTACAGTGCCACAACAGAGGGGGTAAGGAGTCGTTCAACTCACGAAGAGTCTAAAAATAGGGAAAAGAGAGAGAATTTTATGAGTCTCCAAACGGAGTTTAGGAGACTGGTCTCCGAGAATGAGGCATCTGGCTTCAGAAGGAGAAATTGGGACAAAGGACCTCTGCAAAAAGAAGAGGGAAAACAGCTTGACGTGCTCTCATCCCGTCTCTCGGGGAGGGGGTCGGGGTGACCTGAGGAAGGAGGCCGCCCAACTTCAGAAATAAAAAACTATCGCTCAGCAAACCCAACCCCCCTTCTAGAGAAGAGGAGAAGTATTGTTGGGACTAGGAGGGAAGGTGGGGGCGAATAATAAAGATGGATCTGAATGAAGAAAAAAAACTGAAAATAGAAAATAACCAAGAAAAAAAAGAGTCGGTGCGGAGAAGGAAAAATGATTTTCCCCAATCGGAGGGGGAGGGTCCAGAATCCTCCCTGACCTGGAGAGAAGGAAAAGACAGAAACACAAGCCCCATGGAGTTCTTGGTCACAGGAGACAAGGGAACATACAATTTAGGGGAAGTAACGGGAAGGGGTTACTATACACAGAAAAAAAAACTTGTTAGACCATGGGAAAGGAAAGAAAGGGGTGTATTCCCAGGGAAAAGAAGAGAGAATTTAAACTATACGACAACAAAGGGCCCAGCCGAAAGAACGTAAGAGGACCCACATTCAGCTTTCACATTATGGACGCAAAGGCAAAGAGACAACAGAACACAGATGAAAACGAAGGGAGAGTTCGTATCAATAAAAAACCCAGAAAAAAACACGACAAAGGGAAGAGGGGAAACGACTCCAGTAGCTCCTCCTCTAAGCGATACCAAGAAAGTCCGGAAAAAAAAGGGGGGAAGGTGTCATTGGGGCCCTCGAAATCGTCATCGGTTCATGGGAGATCAATAAGGAGGGGGGGCATGTTTTTGAGTTCGCCACCGTCCAAGGGGGGAAGTTAAAGGACTAACAAGAGAGAGGAAAGAGCGCTTAGCGGTAAAGGACTCTCAAGACCAAGTAACAGAAAAGAAACGAGGCTTGGGTCCCGTCATGAGGGGGAAGAATAATCAGGCTCTACCGCGAAATACTGGGCGGCCTGGAGGAGTGGGACCAAATGGAGGAGGAATATTGTCACGATAAGCCGGGGCTTGCTAAGAGGAAAGAGGGGAGAAAAAATCTCGCGGTTGAGGCGTAGGTCTTCTGCGAAAGAGAAAGGGGCGAAGAGCAGTTCACTGACGGGACCATCTTTATAAATATCACTTCCGAACCAAAAAAGGGGAGGGATATGGACACACTTGGGGAGAGAAAAGGAGGGGCCGACACCGAGGAAAAATAAAGTGGAGTGACCGAGGGGTGACCACACGAGGAGTCGAAGTATACACCGACTGGGGCACTGAGTTTAAGCACGTTTTTAGGAGGAGTGGGGAAATTAAAGTACGGCGGGGACAGGGTCTAGGGATAGAATGATTACAAGAGGGGAGGGATTTCTCGCGACCAATCGGTGCTAAGCCGGAACCAAAGGGGGGGATCCATCAAGGAGCCTGATCAAGAAAAAGAGAAAAAAAAGTAAAGCTCGGACTGATCCTAGTCTGAAGAAGTGTTAGGGGGTCACTCAGTAACCAGAACGTTAAAAAAGACAAGAAGACAAAGGGGGGGAGGCATCCAAACTGAAGAGTAAACAGGCCAGAAAAAGAATAGTCGGGAGTGTGCCACTAAGAGCGGGGGAAGTCTGTACTGGGGGAACAGACCACTTAAAGAAAAGTTTCCAGGAGAGGGGAAGGAACACAAGGGGAACTAAGGTGATTTAGGATAGAGTTAGGGAGTGTCAAGACCGTCAAGGGGAAAGGCCAGTGGTGACGGCACGTGAAAAAAGACTTGAATCCGGGGTGAGGGGGGCAAAAAGAAAAGATCTCTGGAAAGATCATGCAAAACACGCCACAAAAGACGAAAAAAGCTGGGGTGCGCCATGGGGGAACAAGACAGAGGCAGAACAAGAAAGAAAATCTCCAGCAAAGGTGTAACCGTTCACGAAGGGAAGAAGCATTGAGAAGGTCTCAGAAAAAGGGTAAAAGAAGAAAAAAATAAGGAGTTGAGGAAAAAGGGCAAATGGTTTGGTAAAGTAAGCCCGAAAAACCTAAAGGCGAGGAGCAAAGCAGGAGGACGAAGGGATTGGCCGGAACTACAAAAGGTGAGGTGACTAAAAGATACAAATTCAAATCGGTTCCTAAAGAACTAAACCAGGTTAGGAAAAAAAAAAAAAAAAAAGATACCAAAAAAAGGCGTATCGGAAATAGCGGGCGCTCAGGAAAAAAGATAAATCCTTGGTATATAAAAAAAACAAGAAGAACAAAGAAACCAAGAAAAAATTGGGGTCCAAAGGGGGAAAAAGGAGAAATGATTGTCTGGGTGAAGACCGATAAGCAAAAGGGAAAGCCATAATACAGAGTAAAGCAAAAAATAAAATAATTCCCAGGAAAGTCCATATCTGGAGAAAAAAACACTTCGAGGGGGAAAGGGGAAATCTATCCTGTACTTATTATGACATGAAAAAAAGATGCGTTCGGAAAGGGGGAGGTTGAAATATTTTAGGGAAAAAGGCTGGCTCGGCCATCCAGCAGGGAACAGAAAACTACTGAAAAGTTTTCAAGGGGGGTTTGGGATATGGGGGCATCGGGCGAAATTCAAAGAGAAAAAGAGGAGGAGCACTAGTAAGCGCAGAGATCCCCTGAGTTATGGGGGGGGGGGTGCACCTTGGACTGGGGGGGGGGGTGGGTGGTCAACAAGAGGAGTCCGAAGGGCGACAGCAAGTGGGTCCTGAAACCAAAAACACAGTCAGGTAAAAACTCACAGGGATTGGAGCTGGAGGTCTCTACTAAAGAGGGGAGTCGTCCTTTCAGGGGGAAAAAACCGAGGCCGTCATATTGAAACATACTCATTGGGGGCCTTTTGCAAAAAAAGGGAGGGCAGAAGGGGCAAAAAAAGGCAACAAAGATGGAGGTGTAAAGGAAAAGGGGTAACCCTTTGCTGGGCAAAAGGGTAGGGGGGGAGGGGACTAGGAAAATGAAGTGAGGGGGCAAACAGGTACCAAGGAGGATTAGAGGGGGGTAGAATATGAGAAATCGTGAAGAGATACTTGTGATTGGGTGGTCAAAGAAAATTTCGAGAAGGAATTATACGCTACACACGGAAAACGGTTAAACTTTTCAAGGGGACAGCAGGAGAACAAGTAAGGTTGGCAAGAAATCAGGACTACACGAGTCGACCCAAGGGAAGATTGTTTCCGAAAAGGGGAAAAATCGGGGGGGTCCGGGGGCAGGTAGGTCTGTAAAAACAGAAAATGGTCTGGGGGACTCGGTAAGCTGAAAAGGAAAGGCTCGAGGAAAATGAACGCTCTAAGTTCTTGTGATGCCTGATCACCAGGGAGAAAGTGCCAGTGTGCGTATAGGGATATTGGGCAAACGATGGTGGCAAGAACACAGAGAAAATGGACAAAGACTGGAGGCTCGATTGGGGGTCAAAATCCTTGGTTTTAGCGTGGGGGGTGGGGGGGGTTGGGGGGCGGACGAATGGGGAAATCGTACTCGGGGGGGGGGGGATTCTGCAGGATCCCAATGAGAAAAGGGAATTTCAAAAAATAGAAGGCCTGTTTCGTAATCAGTCGGGTACACACGCTCACTGAAAAAGGGGTCACCAACCTCCGGAATTTCCAACCATACTCAAAACGCCGTGCCCAGGACAACTCTAATGGTTCCGCCGACGGCGAAGAACGTAGGACGTTTGGACCTGAGTGGATGTGGGCGAGGGAGGGGGTGAGGAAAGAGAGCAGGGGTGATACATGGGCAGATAAATGGGGATGGGACTTAGACTTGAACGGGGAGTGGGGTAGTGGTGACAAGTGGGAAGCGAGGAGCGAGAAAAACAGTTAGCACCAAAGGGACTAGAAATCTTTGCAAAAAAAAACCTAACATTCCCGACCAACGAGAGAGTCTGATGGGAATACCTAAGAAGCGTCACAGCATAATTTTACACTGGATCAGAGGACTCTTCATTGAAGCTATGGTTCCGATCACCGCATTTAAAAACAGGCAGTGGGCTGGAAAACGCTCGGATAGTTGCAATGTCTGGCTGGCTCGACGCCGAGTGTGCGCAACCCAAAGGGGGTTGACTGACCTGGGGACCGGAACCAGACACAGCCTTGGAAACTTGGTGAACACAAGAAAAACTTAAACCAAACAGAAGAAATGCGGAACAAGATTCTGATCTAGGGGAAACGTAGTGGGGCATTGAAGAGTCGGTTTTTCCTCGAATGGTCACTGACAGGTAACGGGGAAAAATGGAGGTAATCTGTGAGGGATTGTCCCTAATTTGAGGCTTTGAAGTTGTCGGAGAAACGGGATATCTTTCTTGCATAGAAATGACACTGGGTTTCATATGTGGAACCTGGAAGCCTGAATGGTGAACGGAGAGCAGCCTTTAAGGGAAGGAGTGTGAGACCAATTTGAGGCTGTAATAAGTGAAAGTAGGGGGAGACGAGTATTGGGGCGATAAGAAGAAAATACGTAGGACGGGGAAATATAGGGTGGTCTGATGAGGCAGACATTCAAAAGAAAAGGACAGTTGACACAATAGAAGGGTTCATCCTCTTGGAAGGTCTCAAAGAGATGCAAAGTCCAGCTTAGAAACTGGAAAAGGATGTCTAGAAAAGAAATGGCATAATATTGAGACTGGGGGAAAGAGGGAGAGAAAGAAAATTACCCGGAAGAGAGTCAGGGCTCAGACGAATCGTCGCATCCGTGGGGATTTAAAGGGAATGGGGAAAGGAAGACATCATTGAATTCAACTTCACAATTATCTGAAATCAAAAAAAAAGGAGGGGAAAAAGAAGAAAGAAGAAACTCGGGGGGCGCTACAAAATACGAAAGATGAGGGAGGGACCAAGGACAGTCAAAAAGCCAGTCTACAGATTCTAAAGAAAATAAATCCTGATCCTTCTCCGAAAAAGACCCCGCTGGTAAAATCTCTCGTGATTGCCATCCCGGATAAAGAAACAACAGCCAGGGAAGTGAAAAGACATAGGGGAGCGGCAGGAAACCGAAGACGGGTTACCAGGGAAAAAGAGAGAATGTTGTAGTGAACGAAAAGTCTTTTTTGAAAGGAGTCACAGAATCACAGAAAACACGGCGGGGGGGAAAGAGGGAGCTACTTTAAAAAAGTAATAACGATACGAGCGGGAAACCCCGGGGGTAGAAAGCACAGGGGAAAGGCGGCGCAGGAATTGAAACATTTTGGGAGGACGACCTGCAACATCTAGAAAAAAAGGAAAACTTGCGATGTCGAAGGGGAAGCCCCAAACCCCCAAAGAAAAAGGCTCAAAACAGTACTGACTGTTCCACAAATCTAGTCCGGTAGGGAAACAAGAACCCGCACGAAGGTTGGAAATGGTAAAACGAAATACTGGGGAAAAAAGAGGGGAGTCATAGAACTTAAATATTGTCGGATTTGAGGGGGGAAGGGGGTTGATGGTGGGTTTTCCCACATTCAAAACCGGGGAAGTAAGAATCACACTCTGGTCGGAAAATAAAAAATTACGCTTTGAGGGGAAACAGGATAGAAGAGGGGAAGGTACAGACCGACCATTCTAAGGGGGGGCACACAAATCATAGCTTCACTAAGAGGAACTTGAAGATGAGCCGGAAAAAAGAACGGCGGTAATAAGATACTCCCTGAGGGAGGATCACTTGTCACCGCATTTCATGGGATAAGGGGGAATAAAAGTGGCCGGGGGGGCTGAGCACGGCCCACGGGAAAGGAGGGGGGAGGGGTAGGTTTAGCATCTATCTAAAAAAAAGACTAAATAATAGATGGTCATACGTTAACTCCGAGAAAATGGGGAAATTACTATCGTACCAAAGATTATCACTTTCTGGAGAGGAGAAGGGAATTACAAAGACTCCACCTATTGGGAGAAAAAAGGAAGGGCGAAGCTTCTTACGGATTAAAAAGAAATTTGCAAGAAGAAATAGGGGAGTATTTGGGGGGAAGTGAGGTCGGTGAAGGGGGGAGAAGGGATATGACGAATGATTCAACGCTTGGGTATGTTGTTTTTCGCTCGCATCCACACTGGATTTTGGGGCGAAGAGCAAAAAAACCGCACAATATGGAGGGGGGGAATAAAAAACTCTCAAAAAAAAAGAAAACTGCTTCAACCAAGGGGGATGAGAGTTCAGCGACCTTGTTTGGCGCATAGGGGTCACGCATGGAACAAGAGTGTACAGGAAAAAAGGGCGAATTCCAGGAACATGGAAAAGGGGGCCAGGCATAAAACGGGAGGAGTGCGAAGGGGGAACTAGCGGGGGGGAGTTACAGAACGAGGTGAATCCAACAAAGGAGGGGGGGGTTTAACTGAAATACCAATGCAAAGGGGAAAGAAAGGTATCGAGAGGGAGAAGGATTTAGTTCCAAAGTAACGTTGATGACGGGGTACAGATGGTTTCAAAACTTGGCCAAAAAGGGTCGAGAGGTGAATGAGCTGAAAAGTCAAAGAAAAAGAGTAGGAGCGAAAGGAGATTCCTGAATAAGGGGCGGGGAAACAAGCCAAAAAAAGAAAGCACTTGTGAAAGGGGGCAGAATGGTACCATGCTCCCTACCGAAAAGAGGGAAGGGACATCTTTACGCATTTGACCTTTCCCGAGGTTTCAGGATCAGTAGAAAAAAATACCCCGCGAGGGCCGCAAGCCAAAAAAGAGGCAAGTTCCAGATAAGGGGCAATAATTTTGGGGGTCACCAAAAAAAAAAGCACGATGGAGGAAAGAGAAAGCCGCGGCGAAAAAACTCTGGGACCAGGAAGAAAAGTCAGGGTGTGGCTTGGGGGAACGTGAACAGATGCATTCGACAGAGGGGAAAACTCACATAGAGGAAAAAAAAAAAAAACCAAAACATTAGAGAAGGCAAGCATGAGAGCTGCTGAAATCTAAAGGGACAGACGGGTCAAAACCCGGGAATCTCAGTAAGAAAAACGCTGCACAAAAAGCAACAAAAACTGGAAAAAAAAACCACGAAAGGAAAAAGAGGGTTTAGGATGTTGTCTTTCTGAAGGCGAAAAGCAGACTGAAAGCCAGAAAAACAACACCGACTAAAAACGGGAAGAAACGTGGGGGGAAAATCTAGCTAAAGACTTAAGCTCTCACAAAAAACAAAAGAAGAGATAAGAAGGGGGGGTTAACCGTCATTAGGGAAAACCGGGAGGGCAGAAGGTGGGTCCAAGTGAAAAGGGGGATTACAGCCGGGGAGGAAAAAAATAACAAGAAAAAAAGGGCTTCCTAACGTTGGGGGGTTTTGGTGGGAATTGGGGGTGGAAGCGGAGGAAAACTAGAAAGGGAGACGCAATGGAAATATAGCTCGAGGGGGAGACTCAGACAGACTCAAAAAGACTGGGGGGGGGGTAGCATGATTGATCAGGGCGTGTTGGCCAAGGGTGAGGAAATGGCGGAAGCTCATCTGGAGAAGTGTTAATGAGAAAAGACACCAGCCGCCTCGGGGCCCAAATGAGAGACAAGTATAGCTCAAAGAGGGATCTGGGAATGTCGTGCGGGGGGATCTGGAAAACTGACCAAAATAGGGGGAAGGGTCAGAGAATACTCATTGCTGTTGGGGTAGGGAAAGATATGCGAGGGCTAGGAGCTAACAAAACGATGGAAAAGGAAAGGTGTTCTCAGAAACATGTTAGGTATGGGGTTCGGCTAGAGTTAACAACAAATGGAAACGGGGCTGGGACGTCACGTCTGGGAAAAAGGCAGAGACGCGGAATCAGACGGTTCAGGGGGTGGGGGATTCAGGGAAAAAAAAACGGAAGCCTCAAAAAACGGTAAAAGAAACACGAAATGAAACCATGTCAAGGAAAAGAATTTCGACCATTTGCCCCATCTCGAAAGGGATCCGAACCAATAGTGCCCACTAAATGCATTAAAGAAAGGAGATGGTAGCCGCATAAAAAAAAAAAAAAAAAAAAACACAGCCCAACCAAAGGACTACGGAAGCAAGATCAAATATGCACCCCCGAACCCAAATAGAAAGTTAATAGATGAACGGAAATTCAAACTAGAGGGAAAGAAAATCAGCAAGAATGAAGAAGGATGTATCCTGAATAGAAAAACGAAAGTTCCTTGCGAAGTGGAATCAGAACTGGAGATGGTCAGTTCTGATGTACGAAGAAAAAAAGACAATTCAGAGGAGGGAAGGCTTTGACAGGGGGTTGGTTCAGACAGGATCAAAGAAAAGAAAAGAGTTGCTTCTTGGAAGGAAAGGATGGAAAGGCGAGCGCAAAAAAAAACTAAGAAAAAGGGAAGAAGGAACAAAGCTCAAAGAAAAACATAGAGAGGAAGGCCCAAACACGATTAAAGAACGGTAACAAAGGGGTAAGAAGGTCTCTGCATGCAGATGTCAGGTTTTAAGGGCGAAGCGGAGGGGGGGGGAAAGTGAGGGGGATGAAATGTGGAAAGAATACTGGTCGGACGTTTAAACACGTGATGATTTCAGAAAAAGAGAATGGGAAACCTCTATTAAAAGAACGAGAGTCCATTAACACTAAAGGCAAGGATAGAGAAAAAGCCTGAACTCGATGGAACGGATACCAGTTCTGATCGGACACTGAGAAAAGAAGGGGGGGAAGTAAGACATTCTCTTAAGAAAGACAAGATCTCAGGGGCAAAAGGGAAACTGCAGAAGACATGGTGGGTGAAAAAAAGACATCATAGGGCTTACTCAAGCTGAAGGAAGCTGGGAGGAGGAGTAAGAATTTCATATAAAGGGGAGGGACAGTAAGGTTAGGCCCCTTAAGGGGGGAAAAAAAAGTACCAAAGCCCTCAAAAACCTCAAAAAAATTGGAAAGGTGAAATCTCTTGAAAAACAAAGCGAGGGACAATAAAGAAAGGACGTGTGGGTCGGAAGAGGGAGAGGGTCATTCAACTCACTAAAAGAAGAGGGAGTAGATAAAAGGGTCCGGTCGTTGCAGGAGGTTAAAAGGGGAGTTTGGAGAAACAGTTGGGGGAGAAGGGGGTTGGTCGTGCAGAAGGAACGGTGAGATTGCATGAAATTTAAAAACCGGCTAGACCTAGGGAAAAACAAGGCCGGGGAGTGTAAAAGGAGCTGTCAGGGAAAGCTAGCGTAAGTGCATGGCAGCGTGATGGTCAGAGTATCGAACACAAAAGAATAGGTAAGGTGTAGAATGGGTACTGAGGCTGAAAGAAGAACCAAAGGTCACCGAGAATTTTAAAGAACAATATGAATGACTGAGGGACAAGGCTGAAGTCAAAAAAAGCTCAGGGAAAAAATAAGACCCTTGGGATTGTCTAGAAAAATGTTTCGGAGAACTGAGACTAAATAAAGGAATATAATAATGGCAAAGCCGGGGAAATAGCACAGAATGGGAAAAAAGAAGGGGAAGGGAGGGCAGGAATACAGATTGTTCTGGAAATGGGGGAATCCAAGGGAGGAGAAAAAACGAA